>Ga0181574_10000674_pt1 | contig 31987 bp, 28 predicted proteins | sample 101ome_24_FD_145600 | JGI IMG/M metagenome (GOLD analysis project Ga0181574, IMG submission 145600) | Coastal salt marsh microbial communities from the Groves Creek Marsh, Skidaway Island, Georgia - 101410AT metaG (spades assembly) | ecosystem: Environmental > Aquatic > Marine > Intertidal zone... | reverse complement strand
ATTTGCAATGTTCTTATAGAAGAAACCGACTGAAGCGAATGTCATTCCATCACCATAGTACTCAAGCGAAATGTCAAAGTTATCTGCTTCATAAGGTTGTAGATCTGGATTACCGACCGAACCTGTAGTATCACCAGAGGTGTCTACATCAACCGAAGTCTTTGGTGCAGTTTCCTTAAAGCCTGGGCGAGAAAGTCCACGCCAAAGAGCACCACGAACCTGAAGGTTGTCAGTCAAGAAGTACTTCACAGTCAAGTTAGGTGCAAGGAACGAGTAATCATTCTCTGCAAATACAAGCTCACCGTCTTGGTTATATGCCTGAGACTCGAACTCTGTCGTTTCATAGCGAACACCAAAGATGATTGTACCATTTTCAAAGTCAACCGTATCTTGAATATATGCCGCCATGATACGCTCGTCAGTAGTAAAGTCCCTGCTGAGATCGTCTTCAAAATCAAACTCCATTTGATCTACATAATTGAGTAGGTCATAAGTGTCTGCGCCCGAAAGGTGTGGACCTAATGTTTGATGATCCCAGATCCAATCAGGTGCAGATGAGTCGAAGTCTGCAAGAGTACGATCCCATGTATAACCAATGATGTAGTCATCAACTTCCTTAGTACGATCTCGATACTTGACACCAGTCTTAATCATACCGAAACTTGTATCAAACTCAAAGTTGAGCTGAGCCGCTACTTCTTCGTCTTGGCTGACATTTGACCATGTTTCGAAAGCATCAAACTCGAGGTTTGCTGGATCACGAAGGCCTGGATCATAAGCAGTTACAGTAGGAAGGCGTGGATTAGACCAATCAAACAAAGCACCAAAGTCTTTGTCATAGTTACGGAAAGTAATGTCAGCATTATCCGAGTCATCTTCTTCTGCTCTTGAAAAAGAAAGTTGACCATCAATTGTTACGCTACCAAGGTGTTCGAATCCAATTGAAGCTGCGCTAATTGTACGAGTTTCGTAACGTTGCTTTGTTTCTACGTCGTGGCGTACACGAGAAGACTCGACTGCATTATCAAATTCAGCACCAGTATTTTTGATCTTACCGTACTCATTCTTAAATCGAGTTTCGGTTTCATCGTATTGATTATGGAGAACGTTTGCATAATATACGGTCGTTCCTGTATCATAGGCAATGTCATAGCTAAAGCCATAACGCTCTCGCTCAACATCATACCATCTCATTTCGTAGTCGTCATTCATTAACCCATCTTCCCAGCCAAAGCCAGTTTCGTTATTGTGGGAAATGATACGACGAGATGAGTAGGTAAGACCTGCGATATGAGCTACGTTATCTGTAATGAAATCACCATAGATGATAGAAGCGTTAGGCATTTGCTTATCATCTTTCTCGCTCCATTTTGTGGCAAGCTTAATATTGAATAAACGATCGTCAAGTTCAGTTGCTTTTTTCGTATTGAATTCAACCCGCCCTCCGATGCTATCAGCATCCATCTCAGGCACTAAAGACTTCGCTACGGTAATACTATCCAGAAGTTCGGTTGGAATGCCATCCATGATCACTGAGCGTCCATTCTCAGGTGCCACCATTGAAGCCCCATTTACTGACACTGCATTAAGGTCAGAGGACAATCCACGAATGGTAATATAACGACCTTCACCCTGATCATTCTCTACATTGATACCAGACAAGCGACGAACTGCGTCTGCCGCAGTAGTATCTGGGAAGTTACCTAGTGCATCTGAATCGACAACTGAGATAATGTTATCTGCCATCATTTGCTTATCAACAGCATTAATAAGATTGGCACGAGAGCCGTATACTCGAATTTCTTCCATTGGTTCATATGTTGGTGTATCGTCACGATATTCTTGAAAAGAGTCAACTACATCTTTGATGTTTGCATGAACAAGTAGCACTCTTGCCATTTCTACACCCATTTCGGTAAGTGCATCATATCGGTGGTGCCCATCAATGATGTAATAATCATGATCGATGACTAAAGGTCTATAGGTATCTTGTTGGACTTTAATGAGTCGCTTTTCGTGCTTGACTAAGTCTTTAACACGTTGAGTTTGTACAGGCTTGAGCTTTGCGACGGGTACCATTGTAGCTTCGATACGATCTGCAAATTCTGATGCTTCTAAGATTTGTGCGTTAAGTTGAGGGAGTTCATTCCGATTATAGTGGACTTCTGCAAATCCTAGAATCGGGACTAATAATAGAAGGGATAAGAGATATTTCATATGTGGGGGTCCTCTTTGTAAATTCCAAAAAAAATCCCCGTCAGTCAAACTGGCGGGGTTCTATTATATGTTCCAATGAATTTATTTATCGCTACAAAGACACCCCTACCATTAATTTTTAATGACATTTCAGTAAAGGTTATGTTAAAAAAAAGGGAGGCACAAGGCCTCCCTCAAAGCGTCCCCTTTGAAAGGGCTTCTTGTTATTAGAACAAGTTAGTGACGCGTACCTTACGGTAGTACTTGTTAACGTTAGCTGTAAGAGCACCAAGACCTTGGCCAGCAGCATTGTTAGCAGTTGCTTGACCTTCAGCGAAGGGGTTAGCAACCATGCCGTAGCGAGTCTTAAATCCGATTTTCGGTTGGAAAGTGTTCTCACCAACTGCACGGACCATCTGCAGAGGTACGTATGGGCAGTAGAAGAGGCCAGCATCGAATGCGCTAGAACCCTTGTAACCTACAACCATGTAGTTAGAACCTGCATATGGGTCAATGTAGACTCTGAAGCGACCATTCAGTACACCAGCGAAGGTGTTACCTGTGTCATCAACTTCCAGAGCGTTGCTGTTGAGTGCTGGAGTGTGATCCAGTACACCAGCCATCTGAAGGGCAGAAGCCACGTCAGAAGAGCAGATTACGATGTTACCCTTACCGCGGCGAGTAGCCTTAGCAATTGCATTCGCTTCTTGCTCAACTTGGAACATCAAGCCCTTAAACTTCTCTACAGACCAGCGGCCGTTAGCATCAACGTCGAGATCAAATACACCAGCAGAAGCGGTGTTACCTGCACCAACCTCAGCAGTGGTGTAAATAGTACGTACCACTTCACGGTTGATTTCAGTAAGGATCTCAGACTGGAGGATGTTAGCCAGCTCAGTCTCGGCATCCAGACCATGAACTGCTTTCAGGTCTTGTGCCAATTCAGTGGTGTACTCAGCCTTCAGTGCACGTGTCTTAGCAGCAACAGTTACTTTCTCGATAGAGAAGGCCATTTCTGCGAAAGTACCGCCATCACCGAGATCTTCACCAGCGGCTGTAGTCATACCAGTACCAGTCTCGAAGAGAGTAGTATTAGCAGCATCAGCAACAGCGATCGTGCCGGTGTGAGTACCTGTACCAGAGAATGAAGTATCTGCTTCAGCGTATCCAGTTTCTGCACCGAGTTGGGCAGACTTACGAGATCGCATTGCAAAGATGAGACCTGTAGGACCAGTCATTGGCTGGACGCCACAGATGTCATATGCAATCAGATTTGGCATTGCGCGACGTACAAGAGAAATCAGTACTGGATCGTAACCTGCACCAGGACCTGCATCAGCAGAACCAGATGTAAATCCACCAGTAGTTCCCACTTGGTTAAGAGGAGCTTCTGAAAGCAGAGAGCTCATGTTAGCAGAAAGGTCACCAGACTCCTGAAGAGCTTTTTCAGTGTTCTCCAAGATAGTCGCAGTTACAGATCTGCGGTGTTGATCAGCAATAGGTGAAAAAGATTCGTGCTCAAGGATTGGCCCCCACTTTTCCACAAGCTTTTGATAGTTTGTCTCAGACATATTATTCTATCTCCTTGTTATTAAACTGTGTTACTGTTTTATTTATAAAAAACTAATTTTAGTTGGTTTTTCTTGCGTTGAGTGCCTCTACAAGAGCATTGACCGAAGAATAGTCAGAAACAGGACGCTTAATTTCATCCTCTTCCAAAACGATTTCTTCTTCAATCACTTCTTCCTTTTTCACAGATGTCTCTGCAAAGAAAGATTCTTTGATGGTCTGGAGGTTAGTCGTGTAAGACTCCAGATCCGCAGTATCAAGCTTTTCAGAAAGAGTCTTCATTCTTTCTTGTTGAGAAACAGTGAGGTCCTGTGTCATTTCCTCAAAGACTTTCTCAGCTTTCATATCTGCAATTTGCTGTGCGAGCTCAATGTTGCTATTTACAAGCTCGTTTTCCTTTTCTGTAAATGCTGCAACCTGCTCTTCCAAGCCAGTTACTACATCAACAGTTTCATCGTCTACGTCAATGTTATGCTCTTCGAATAGATCTTTAAGACCGCTCATCAAAGATTCTGCCATTTCAACTTTAATGCCAGCTTCGATAGCAATCTCGTTTTCAGTCATCCACTCGTCAACTACATAGTCAAGATACTTGTCAAGATTTTCAACAATCTCTTCTACCTTAGTCGTCAGAGATTCTTGAAGCTCTGCTTCAAGTTGCTCTTGCAACTGAGATTCGACTGCTGCGACTTTCTCTTTAACCTGCTCGTTGATTGCAGCTTCAAAAACGACTGATACTTTATTTTTGAATTCATCTGAAAGGTCAACACCTTCGAAGATCGAAGCAATTGTAGGATCGACTTCAGTAACTTCCTCAGTCTCTTCTACAACTTCTACCTGCTCCTCAGCTTCAGCTACTACTTCTTGCTGCTCTTCTTCGGTGACTTCCTCAACAGACTCAACCTGCTCTTCAACAGTTTCTGCTGTACTTTCGAGAACCTCCTCGTCAGTGACAACCTTGTTTTGATCATCTGCCATATTTAGTCTCCTTTTATGTAACAATTGAATTGTTGCAAACTATTTATAAATCTTTTACTTTTGCAGCGTATTAATAAACTTTTGGAAGAGTTTAGCTGCTGTCTGTTCGTCAATTTTGTTCACTATTCTATTATACTTCTTGTGAACTTGCTTAGTGATCTGTTCGACCACTTCGGCAACTTCTTCTTGAGCTTCCCGAGGGAGCCAAGCATTAGAAGCAATATCATAATAGTATTCTACATTTTCCATAATACCGTTAACAAAGGCGTTAGGTGCAGAAGGATCAGTGACAATATCAACTGTCGAAAGATGAAAATCACCTTGTACTTCCATCACTCCATTCTTAGCTTTAACAGAACCAAGGCCGCGAGTCGAGACTCCGATCTTCACACCTTCGTCGAGAAGAGTCTTTACAATTTCTCCGTAAGGTGTGCCAAGAATTTTTGCTTTCCCGTGAAAGTCGTTACCCTCTCTCTTCATTTCAGTAATCAAGTGAGAAACTCTCTCACCGTTAATTTGTGGACCTTCAGGGTGACCGAGTTCGCCAAGAGCGCGCTTAGTCTCAATGAATTCCTTTTGGTAACGATTCATCTCTTTTTCGAGAACATCACTAGGGTAGATCCTACCATTTCGGTTTTTGATATTACCTTGCATGAAAACGCCTTCAATGAAGAACGACTTTTTGCCGGTTTCTTCATTCAGCTCAGAAACTACTTCACAACTTTCATTTACTTCGGTAATTAATTTCATATCATTTACCCTTGTTTTTCTTCTTAAATCTTATTTATACATTTACCAATTACTGGTTATCGTAATAATTTTTTGACAGTTCGCCACGCTCTATTGTTTCACCTACCTTTCTACATTTAACGTAGGTTTGCTGAGGATTACCACCATTTGGTGGAGTAAATGTACGTATCCCCAGATTAAGCGTACCGTTTGCGCTTACATAAATGTCAGATTGCAGCACAGCCGGAGCATTATCATACTCCCAAATTCCATTCGAGCCTGGAACAGGAAGCCAAGCCATTAGAGACCAGCTGCCTGTACAAATGCCATGATTTCTTCGAATCCTTTCTTGTCTGCCATCATTCGTGTTTCCATTTCTTTACGATTCTTAGGATTCAATGTTTTCATTACAGCTGATATGGCTTTTGCGTCGTCCATTGAAAGCTTAACTTTAGAACCATCTTTAAGCTTTAGATTACCAGGCTTGAAGTTTGCTTCATCGATCTGCTGGTCTTCTTTCATATCTGCTTTATCAATAGCATCTACTTTTTTCTTACCATACTTTTCATATGCAAGCTTACGAAGCTTTTCTTTAAACTCTCTTCTTCGCCCATCGATTTTAAAATCATTTTCATCGAGGTGTGATTTAAAGCTTTTCATATTAGTGTCTTCTCCGTAATAACCGGCCATGATATCATCTCGGTCAGCAGCCATTGCTTGCATTTGACCTTGCGCATAAGAATAAAGAGTCTTCATCATTGAATGAGTCGTAGCCATCTTATTTTGATACCATTCTTCTGGATCATTAATTCGATCAAGGTAAGTAGCAATCTCTTTTGCAGCATACGCCATAAACATGAGCTGAGAACGCATCATTCTTTTTTCGTCTTGTGCATCTTCTCTCATGTCGATTTTAACTCCTGCACCCCGATCTGTAATTTTCTTAATGTCTGGATTATTTCTCATAAGAGTCTTTTGAGCAATCTTTGGCTTATATCCATATAGGTTAATCAATTCGCGATATACCTTTTCGTCATCGGCGTCATAAAGATCGATGAGATTATCGTAATCTTTATCTTGTAATTTTCTATCTCTGCTGCTATCAGACTGACCGTCAGAATGTCCATCTGCACCACTGTTGCGATCCATGCGCTCTCTTACAATCTTGGCCATACTATCACCAGACTTTGCACGTGGATACATGCTATTGAACGCCTTTGAATCGTGTCTACTAATAACATCAGCAATGTATTCTGCAACGTCTGTATCGAGACCCTTGATTAATTTCTTAAGATCTTCTAATTTAGCAGCTTTATAAAGATCATGAGCTTTCTTAAAGTCAGCCTTATCGATACCACCGGTCTTTGCTTTATCGGCGAGAGCTTTGACTACATCATTACGCCCTTCTTTTAATCCGCCCATTGCGTTGCCATACACCTTTTTCTTGATGTTTTTGTACCTATTAGAAGAACCTTTTTGATCTTTCTTCTTGTCGGCGGCGATCTCATCTGGAGTTGGCTTTCTATATTTCTCTTCTACTTCGACCGCGGTTTCTACTTTTGACATTCCACCACGATTGTTTCTAACCCAACCCTTTGCCTTAAGCCTTTTCTCTCGAGCTGCCTGCTCATCTGCATCATGCTTTTTCTTGGCAGCAGCCTTAAACATATTACGATGAGCTTTTCTGCTCGATTCTGGTAAAAGATCTCCGACGCGCTTCATGAATTATCCCTCTAAGCTTTCAAAGACTCGGTCAACGATAGCATCTAATTCTTCTTCGTCCATTTCAAGGATAGATTCACCATAAGCTTGAATTACGATATCAGCAATATCTTCTTCTAAGAAAGATTCATTTTTCTTTGCCTTGGCAGCTGCAATGCGCTCTTTAGCTTTCTTCAATCTCTCACGATCTTGATTTTTCTTTTCTGCTTTAGCTGCTTTCTTTTCAGCCGCATCTGCCCGACCAGAGGTGGACATTCTGTTGGCAGCCTTTTTGATTCCCTTGCCAATACCCTTTGCGATCTTACCGATTAATTCATCGAGTTGCTGTTCATCGAGTTCAGAAATATCGTGATTCTCTAATATTTCTTCTTCGATCGCATCCCAATCTTCTTTCTTTACGGTATAAGCTTGATCATAAGCTGCTTTATCAGCGCCATCTGTGTAATCAGCTAAACGCTTCTTTTTCTTAGTCTTTGGCTTAATGTCGTCACCGTGGCCTTCAGGATCAAGTACCTCAACGGAATGCTGATCCTTAAATCTCTTTTCTTCAGGAGATTTTGGCTGGTCCATTTCAGATATTAAACTCTTAAAGGTTTTCATATTTCCGGTCCTTAAGTTACAATTTAAATTTCGTCGTCGTCAGGATACAATTCTTTTTCTGCTTCAATCTGATCCCGTATTTCTTCAAACTCATCTTCGCTCATCTGAAGAACATTGCGGATAACCCACTCTCGTGAATAATAAACACCGACTGTTTCTTCCATCTCTCTCAAAGTATTCATACGCTCTCTGAGAATTTCTGCTTCTTTGAGTTCTTCGAAATAGTTGTCTTTAATAAAGTCATATCGAATTTGATTTTTGATACTTTCAAATTCTTCAGGTGTTAACACACCTTTCAATACGAGCTGCTTTTCGAGTATTTCACTGAAGATCCAAGAAAATCTTGATCTCAGTCTTCGAATGAATTTACTAAACTTCAGCTCGTCTCTTGTAATTTCTGAGACTCGACCAAACGAAACCATTGTTTCTGGTTCCAATCGAGTTAACGGTACTCTCAGCGCTTTATATAATTTACGTTGGAAGTACTGTAAGTTTTCGTCTGTACTCAAGCCCTGTGCACTACCACCGGCGAGTGTATCTACTTCTGTGGATCTCTCACCGCCTCGGCGAGGGAACCAAAAATCTTCAGTCATTGTCATCATCTTACGAGAGTCTGTAATCTCACCAGTTGATGCATTGTATTGCAACTTATTTTTGTGGCGAACCATCATATCTCGAAGATATTGTTCTGCCTTATTCTTTGGCAAATTACCTACATCAATGTAGAAAATACGTCTCTCTGGTGCTCGTGTCAATGTATAAATGACAGTCGCATCTTCTAACATCCTCAACTGATTGAGAGGCTTGATAGAAGGATGCAAATACGAAAGGACTAACGAATTATTCTCATTCATTAGCCCCGATGTAACTCTGGCAATTGAGTCTTTTGCGATCCTATAACCAGTCGAAGAATCACCTGGGCCATTGCCAAACCCAGTGTCAGAATACAAATAGTATTCGTTTTTAATTTTTTTTGTGGGCATACCAGACCATTCGTCCTTGCCCTTTTTATCTACTTCGCGAATAAGCTTAATTTTTCTCGGATCGATATAGCGAAGTTCTGTAATGCCTTTCTTTAAATTATTGTCATCGATAATAATGTGATAGTTGAGTCTGCCATCTACATAGAACTTACTAAACACATCATATGCCGTATTAGTAAAATCAAGTAAACTTAAAACTTCAACAAACTCATCTGAAATCGCTTTTTTTACTTTGTCTGGTAAATCAGTATCATCTAAAACAATATCGACAACTTTATCGTGTGTATCAACGCTGATTGCTTCGTTAATTACTTCATCAATCGCCTGAGCAATTTCAGGCTGCATTGCCATACCACGATACTTAGTGACGAGTTGGGACTCAGTTTTTGCTGAGCCCTCCAAGTCAATCAGTGTATTGTAAAATCCACCCAGCGCGCTGCCAACGGTAATCGCGCCGTCGTCATTTAACGGTTCGGCGAAGGAGACCGGTACTTCATTGGCCTCCTCCTCTTGCCGCTTGATCTCAAAACCGAAGATCTTCATAATTTAAAATCCTTCACTCAACATTAATTAGGTTGTTGGAATGCCGGTAACGCCTTCAACTCTCCAAAAATCATAAGAGAATGTAACTCCGAATTCCTCAATAGCATCGACAGTACCCCAATCCATTTCAATCTGATCAATAGAAACTGGGAACATGCCTTCGAAAACATAAGATCTAAGTGGATCACCATCTTTACTAAACTGTGTGATGATAGCGTTTGACTTGTAATCTTGAGGAAGTGCTCTAACATTACTATCGTGTGAGTTGATAGCGTTAGACCAAGCTTCCATAGCATTTCTTACAGCAAAATCTTCATCGTTGATTACAGTGATTGTCCAATCTTCGAATGTTCGATCACCTGCGTATTTAACCTGGCGGCCAAAGTAGGGCACCTCATATTGCCCTACTGTTGAGCCAGGAATACCAGCCGCTCGCACCATGAATGGAACTTTAAAGTCGGCGGCTGGATCGACAGGGTTTAGAATCTGAACTTGGAAAAGAGTTGGACGAGCACCACCGCCTACAAGCTGCGATTTAAACTCGTTGATGTTAAAACTCATATTCGTGTTCTCCTTTTAATTTTATTTATTATGTAAGCGCGCCAACAATCTCTTCAAACTCTACACCAGATCTCGTAGCCACGAACGTAAGTTCGATAACGTTAATCGAGCGAGCAGGCTTGATAAAGATATTTGCTCTGAACTTATTCTGATCAATCACTGTAGGAGTGTTCACCGTAGCGTCAGAAACTACCCTGAAGTCAATGATACCACGTCTACCCTGAATGTCTCTCAAGAATGGTTCTACAATGTTTCTGAATTGTGTCTGAGTGAATTCGTCATTCAACTCGAACAAGAAAGATTGAGCAGCGTTAGCAATTGCTTTTTCGACTGCAATAAACAATCTTCGAACATTGATTCTGTCGAATGCACTGTTGCCACCCAAACCTGTCTTATCACCGAAGAGAACGATACCCTGTCCAACTTGCGACATAACTGGGTTGATGTCTGAGCTGTACAATTGGTCTCTTTGTGCTTTATTAGGATTGAAAGCAAGTTTCACAACATTCTTTACAACACCCTTTCTAAATCCTGCCGGAGACTCGTAAGGTTCGACTCGAGAAGCCAGACCTGCCATATCACCGTTCAGAGGAACATAGCGATAAGTATCATTGTACTTGTCGTAGCGATACTTGTATCCGCTATCCATAAACCAATAAGAAGAATTTTGAAGTTTGTTTCGATATGCGATAACGTTTGTCATCTTAGCATTTGTTCTCAACTCATCTACAACAGCTTCTTTAGAAGGAGAAACGAAAGCTACGCAATCTTTTCTATAATCTGCAATGTTTGAGATGATGTAGTTTGCAAGGTTACCGCTATTATCGCCTTTACCCTGCAGGACAAATGAGATGTCAATTTCGTTAGAGTTCTTAAAGAGGTCATAACCACCTGCAAGAGCAGAAAGTGTTGCACCAGATTCAGAAGTTCCTTCGGCACCACCAGCGAGTGTTTCGTATGTAGATGCGGATTGAGCTTCAAAATGTACGGTATTTGCAACTTTAACCCATGCAGAGAAGTTTTCAATGACGTCTTTGTAATAGTTTGTTCTACCATCTGGCAGTGTAGCACCGACTGTGGTTGATACATTATCGTAGATTTCAACTGGTGCACCTACAGATCCTGTAACATCGCCAGATGCATCGATGACCGCAACGTGATAGTTGCCCGTGTCTGGCGATCTTCCAAAGAGGCTTGAATGCTTCCACTTGACATTGATCTTCAAGTTATTTGCTTCGGTCTCTGAAAGAGAATATTTTGTCGATGTAGTAAACGTATACGTATATGTTGACGTTACGATGTTTGTATTAGCAGATGGATCGAGATCTTTCTGATTACCTACTCGAGTAGCAGAGGTAATTGGAAGCTCTTGATAACCTACAGAGTCGTTACCGACAACGAGAATATCTCCAACCATGCCATCTACATCAAATACTTCAGCTGCCGTATTTCCGCTTGTTGTCCACTCGAACGTCTGAGTGTTAAAAGCAAAGAGCTGATCAACTTGAGGATTGCTGTCCGGTACTGTAGAAGGAATATCACCTACACCAAACAACTCGGCATCCATGTTAGAATCTTTAACATACGAAATCTCAATTCCGTTAGCAAGAGCGCCAGGATAGAGACCTTCGAATGCACCATAAGTAGTATTGCCCGTGTCTATGGAACCAATGGATCCAGCAGTTGTGCCAGCAACATAACCAGGTGCAGCTGTATTTGCGTATGCGGTGTTAGAAGTATGAAGTACAATGTCAGTAGCGTCAGCTGTAACAGCACCATTATCTACACGAGCAACCCATAGGGCATTAGCGTAAGAAAGGTAATCTGCTGCTGTAAAGAACGTCTCGAAATTATCTCCGGTAGGCTTACCAAAGCGATTTACAAGATCGTTTTCAGATGATACTAGAACTGGTTCATTGATAGGACCCCATCTAAAAACACCGGCAACGGCTGCAGGTGGTGTTGCGATGGCTGGTACCGCTGCCGATGCGTCCACTTCACGAACGATTACGGAAGGACTTACGGAAAAAGCCATATTTTTCTCCTTTAATTATTATCTTATTTTAAAAAAATTTTCAGATTGCATCACTTACTATATTTATAAAATACAGGACTTACTGCAGGATTTGCCATCCTTCACGGCCTAGGGCCAACCCATCGTCATCGTTTTCGCTTCCGTCGTCAATAAAGCCAAATGGTAAAAGATCTTCTTCAATCTGCTCTTCCGTTCTTTGCCGTAATTTCATAAGTGTATTAATGTCAGTCATATCTTTAAAGTACGTTTGATCTGATAACCACGAAAATATTACCAAGTTCATCACTAGGTCATCATGCGAACCGGATTCTGCTTCGTAAGATGATCCCTTTTTAGAGAAACGTGATAATTCCTGTATTGTGTTGAAGTCTTGTAAAATCAATTGATCTTGCTCAATCAGCATTTTGAGTATGCTGCAACCTATTGATTTAACGCTTTTTGTTGTTCTTATCCCATTGTCTACTCTTTTACCAAAGCCACTCGATATTCTTTTTCCGTTTCTTCCGGCATTTTCGGTATAAAGTAGATTTTCGTATCCATAATCCATGTTAAGAACGTCTGAAACTTGCTCACCAATATCGTTAGTTTCAACGAGCACAGCGGCCTCATTATAGAGCAAGCCTACCCTATATATAACTGATGCGAAATCAACTGGCCCGATGAAATTATCTCGAAATGTACATACTTGTTTGTATGGCATTTGCGTAATATCAATAATATTAAAGGTCGAATAGTCTAATCCTTTACCTCGAGATACGTCTACTGTCATTACGTAAGTATGGCCATCTAATACTTTTTCGTATTGTGTTAGTCCTTCGTTTTCGGCAATGGGTCTCGAGTAAGCAAGATTCTTAAGTTTTGATCCATCGATTAATGTGCCCGAGCTGCCCAAAAAGCCACACTCGTATTCTTGTCTAAACTTTTGTTCATCAAAGTCGAGTGCTTCGAGTGTTTCTTGCTTCCATTTATCATCCCGGCCCGGCACATCGTACCACATAACTCGCGTAAATTCATACCCATTCGTACCTTCTTCTGCGCCTTTGCACGTCTTCCAGAAGTGATTTAATCCATTCGGTGTAGAGGTCATCATTAGTTTTGTAGAATCACCTGATGAGATTGTGGGATATACAGAAGCAAAGAAGTCATCAAATCCTTCAATAAAAGCGACCTCATCGAGATAGAGGAATGAGATAGATTTACCACGAATTGCACTCGACGTAGTCGTACCTGCATATATTTTACAACCATTCTCGAGTGAAATATTACCTTTATTCCATTCGTCTACACCTTGTTGCATCCATTTGGGTAATGCTTCATAGGCAAGCTGGACTCGGCCTAACACTTCTCGTGCGGCGTCACCTTTGTTTGCAAGAATAGCTACAGTCTTAAATTCATTAAAGAGAATGTAGTGTAAGATAACTGCGACAGCTGTCGTCGTTTTACCTGACTGCCTGGCAGTTAATACTGCTAGTCGTCGATTGTCAGTAATCTTTTGTACGATTTCTTCCTGATAATCGTAGAGATCAAACGGAATAAGGCCTTTGTCTACATGTACAATTTTAATGTATTTGCGAGAAAAGTAAATGGGATCTTTCATGCACTTCATATACTCCTTCAAATTTTCGGGAGTAAATTCTATCTGTTCCCCAATCCTTTTAAGATTAAGGTTACCCAGATAGCCGTTAGTCATCAGATCCGTCCTTAAGCATTTTGAGAAGATCGGCAGTCGATACGATAAGATTATTATTAGTCACCTGCTGCTTGCTGGGATTTGCTTCTTCTCGTGCATAACGCTTTTTAGTCGACATCTCAACATAATCTTTATTAGCATCGAGAAGAGTTTTCATGAGAGTAGAAACAACTTCAAAGGCCCGAGGTGACTCAGATTGTTTAGCGATCTCAACCATTTCTTTTACGGAGTCGTCACCGAGGTTGATAATGTTTTCAATGTTTCTTTTAGCTAGCTCAATGTCTGCAAGATTTTCTTCGGCGCCCTCGTCCATCACGGCGGGTAAGTGGTCTTCAGTATGAGCAGGTAAGTTGGGTTCGGGTTCTGGCTCTTCCGGTCCAAGAACTTCAAGTTCAGACTTAATCTCTTCGAGATCTCGAATCCCGAGTGTTTCAGCTATCTTATCCTTCTTTGCCATTGTCTTTTATCTCTACTTTACAAACACGTTTTCTCAAATCGCTTGTTGAAAATCGGTGATCTCTTTTATTAAAATATAGTTCAATGTTTCGACTTTGGCAAATCTCTTTACCGGTAAATTCTAAATTACGATATTCATCGCCAAGAATACGAACATCAATATGATACATCTCAAGAATATCCTTAAGATCGAGTTCTGTTTCGTATGGAATAATTTCGTCGACGTATTGTACTGCTTTGAGTTGTGCGTATCTTTCGACTAATGTTTGAACAGGCCTATTCTTTTCAATGCGGTCAAATGAGGGATCAACCTGAAGTCCACAGATCAAATAATCACATTGCGACCTTGCTTCTCGTAACATTTGAACATGACCAGCGTGAAGTAAATCAAAGGTCGAGCAAGTAAATCCTATTTTCATAAATCATCTCCATCATTTAAGAACCATCATCTAGAGTTACAACGTAGTCCCAATTATCATCAAAATCAATTAAGCTATAATCGACAGTATCACCTAAAATAGTAGTAGGTTCACCTTGGTCAGTCATGCCCGGTTGTATAGTAATTTGGCCATCTGGTCCTTTTGATTCGGGCGGGTCCATCGATGTCCATTCGCGTATATCGATAAACTTAATAACGCCTTTCTTGCGCTCGGGCCCAAAGAACCACGCTTTCATAGTAAAGTTGAGTGTATACATTACGCTCTTGCGTTCTGTGAAGTCGCCTTCATAAATCTCTTCTGTATCTACACTATTGAGAATAAGCGGTACATCAATAGGCTCAATTCCGTCAATGAGTCTTACAGTACTCGTAAATTCTGGATTGAAAAAAGGCAGAATTTGCTCGAGTAGTTTGACTGCATCTTCATTATATTTAGCCATAATGTACAGTGAGAATTCGAGATTGTATGGTGTACCAGCATAAATCCAATTACGATTACCCGACGATTCGTCTTTAATCGCCTTTCTAATTTTCATGTTTGGAGAAATTTTACGATCCGGATCATACGCCATTGAAGTCATTTCAAACGACATTCTTGGAAGAGTGATGCCAGATTTATTTGCAAATTCTGGATCTTGTTCGAGTCTAGCTAGAATCTTTTGAAATGGTGCGTATGAAATAGGTACTACCATTCGCTGAATTGGCGCACCTTGAAGATTTTGCCTTTCAATGGTCAATTGATTAAAATACGTACCAAAAAGTGCTACATACTTTCTCGTTGTTGAATTGTAAAAATAGTTTGCGATTGCCATTTAAGAATCCTGTATCTCAATGACCTCACTGAAAGGATCAATTTCTGTAAAGTCAATGATTGAATCACCTTCTCTTTCATAGAAAAGGTTCCTTGCAATCGGATCGGTATTTGCCAATCCAACAAGAGTCGATGCGTTATTAGCACCAACGTTTGTATAGGTGTCAGTAATGATATCGTCAAAGTACGCATCAACGTTATCTCTACCAGTTCTAAAGATTTGATTACTGTATTCGATGAGTTCACAAACAATATCAAATACCTGAAGAGCACCACTTTGATAGAATACACTCTCGTGCTCAACGTTTTTAATTTCATACATTTTACTGTTGAGAGGGAAGAAGATGAGATCACCTTCTCGTGGTCGTACAATATCATTATTTTCGCGAGTCACATATTTTTCAAAGGTGCGATTCGCAACTGAGAATGTAACCTGATCTCGAATCTGTAATCCAAATTTAGAAAGGAAATCACCTTCCCCTTCAAAGCCATCGACATTCTTTACGTATGACTCAAACTCAAACACTTCATCATAGATTGGTGTATCGTCTTCGTTAAACACGGTATCTCGCGAGCCAATGCTACGCTTGACGTATAGCACATCAACGCCATACATTTTAATTGATTCAATTACAAGATCATCAATTAATTGTTGTTCGTTGAAGTTGTCATAGTTTCTGAAGAATACATTCGTGGCCATGGTTTATCCAATGAAGTTGTATGTCAAAGGCTGCAGACTTGTGAGGGCGTCCTCTTCCATTTTTTGTCTTTCTTCTCTAGCCTCTTGCAGAATTTGTTCTCCGTTAAATTGAACACCGCCGACGAGTGACATTCCAGTAAACTTAGTTAGGTTCAATCCCCACTGTTCTCGAATGAGTGCTGTTGCGTAATTTTGTAGCCAACGATCACCCCAAACATCGGGATAAGTGTCGGGATCAATAACATCATATGCTTCGATAATGATATATTCACCTTCGACCAAATAATCTTGATCGATGTCAATATAAAGTCTATTAACGTGCTTGTTATATCGAATAAGAGGTCTACCTACTAGAATTTCTTGCAAAAACTCTAAGTGCTGCATCGTCATATAATAATTTTGAACGTTATAGCCCGTAATATCTTCAAGGTTATTCAATACGAATTGATACTGAACATTAAAGATGCCCGAACCGGTAGATATTGATGACGATAAATCAAATACTCTCGAAATACCGAGTAAACCTAGTGGTAATGTAATATAACCGTTTGCTTTATCTGCTGCGGTAATTTCATGCTTGAGGTAAACGAGTTGGCTTCCATTATAATGATAATCACGCCAATATGACACAGCTTCGTCTACGCGGTCTTCGATCTGATCTTCGGCTACGTTAATCTCAATGACCGGAGCTCCGATTTTTCGAAGAACGTAATCTATAAATTGGTCTCTGGTTGCTGGCGTTGCCATATTTTTTCTCTACGTAGAAGTGTTTTTTCTATTTATATTTTAGGATTAAACTCGCGGAGTAAACCCAAAACGATCGAGCATATCATACTTTACAGGCACATATTCTTCTACAGTTACTATCATATCTGGAAATTGTTCTTCCCATTGTTCTAATATGAAAGTTTCTTCAAAGTCATTATTGCTTTCTGCATCCCACAAAGAAACGAGATTATAGTAGTCAGTGCCGTGAACGTCACCTTCATATAATTTACAGTGAATTTTAAGAATACGTGAACCTATTTTATTTGCCATATCTATTAAACCTGTGGTTGGCTGCCGACTTGTGCGTTAAGATCTAAAGTTACCTGATTGGACGTTGCTGTAAAGGTACCGGCTACTGAATCAATAAGTCTTACTGTTAATTCAACATCATCCGCATCGACGGCTGTACTATTATTACCTAAATTAGGATTGACCTTGGCCATCCAACCGAACGTTCTAACTCCAGATCCAGTATTTGGAACACTATAGTAAGTATTTGTTGAAAATCCATCGTTAGTAGGCAAAGGTCCAAATGCCCCTCCCGAGTAACACGTTCCAATACAAGAATGTGCTGTAACATTATATTTAACATCAAGAGACGTAATATTACTTAAACCGGTGTAATCAACGTAATCAGTAATAATAATAGCCTGTGTTTGTGATCCACCTCTATGTGATTCAATTTTTATTCTGTTATTAGAAGGCTCATGATCAATTTCATATTTTATATAAGCTTCAACAAAACCGGCTTGTCCGGATTCGCTCTGAATGCCACCAGTAATAGAAAAAGAAGAGTCCATGCTTGCAGCAGTCTTCGATGTATCGTTAATCGTGCAATTTCCAGAGGTTCCACTCACTGATGCATTGTTTGGACCAGCAGTACCAGACACATACACTTTGAATTGTTCGGGTCCTTCAGTAAGATTGTCAGCGACTGGACCAATGGTAACTGTTCCCGTATTGCTGTTTATCGTAACAGTACCAGATATTGTTGAGCCAGAGAAATCATCAGCAGTTAAACCAGATCCACTAAGCGGAGGTGTAGTACCACTGGTGGTTTGGATCTCCCAAGCTAATTGAGTGCCATTGGGAACGTTAATTGTGGTAATATCAAAATCGCCAGTTGCTCCTTCGTCGATTGATGAAGGTCCAGAAACAGAGCTAATAGAAGGTGTTTGAGACGTACTATATAGTGTAACAGTATGAGAAGTTTCACTAACAGATGTACCGCCCGCAGAAGTGCCAGAAACAGTGAAAGTAAATGTTTCTGCAGATTCACTAACATAATCTTCAACAGCTGTGATTGAAATTGAAGCTGTGGATCCACTTAACGTCGTCGTACCTGACGTAGCAGTAAAGTCAGCAGCTGATGTTGAACCATGATTAACTGACCAATTCAACGTTGTACCACTATTAAATCCAACAGCAGTGATAGTCCAAGTCATCGTGGCGAAGTTTGTTTCGTTGCCCTGAACTGGCGTACTAGAAATAGCTAAACTAGGTTCTGTAGAACTATCATCAATTGTAATTGTTCCCGACGTTATACTTACAGGAACAGATACTCCCGCGTCGTTTGGATGAGCTGCATTACCATCAACCGTGATAGTAAATGTTTCATCGCCTTCAGTCGTTTCATCTTCGTTTACCGCAAAGGTTATTGAAGCCGTATTATTATTTACAGTCGTAGTAATAGCGCCGGTTGTAGTTGTATCAAAATCGGCCGAGGTTACACCGGATCCATAGTTATATGTTACGTCTAAAACTGTACCGTTAGGAACGTTAGCCGTCGTTAAAGTATATGTGTTAGTGCTTCCATCTTCGTATACTGTCGTTGGACCACTTAAACTAACCATTCTCGGTGTTTTATCGACGATAGTAACTAAAATAGTTTGTGCATTAATACTAGGAGTAGACGGATCTGTTACAGTTACTCTAAACGTTTCGCTACCTTCGCTTGCAACAGTATCTGCTTTAATAGGAACATTAAAGTTTCCTGTCCCAGATCCGGAAGAAGTTGCAACTATGACAGTACCACTTGTACTATCAAAATCTTGCGCAATAGTGCTTACGTGTGAAATGGCCCAGTTAAATACTTTGTTACCATTCGGATAATCAAGCGTATCTACGATAACATTAAGATTATTTCCTTCTTCTACTGAGCTTGACGAAACACTAAGAGAATCAATTCTCGGTGAAGCAGCATCAACGACATATTGCGAGCCAGACGTTTTAGAAATAGACGTTGAACTAACTGTGCCCGAAACTGTAACTGTATATTCTTCTGTTCCTTCGTTTGACGCGTCTGTTGCAGATTCAACAAAAAAGGAACCTGCGTTACTATTAATCGTAACTGTTCCAGACGCAGTCGTCCAATCAGCACTTGATGTAGTTACATTATTAACGGTCCAGTTAAGTGAAGTACCATTAGGAACATTAACCGTCACAACATCAAATCTTTGCGAAAGGCCTTCTACATGAGATGTTGAACCGTCAGGTAATACACTAGTAATCGATGGTGTTGATGGCGGCGGAGGACTTTGCGACGTATCGACAACAGTAATTGTTCCAGTAGTACTCGACGAGCTCGTCGGAGTGTAAGTAACAGTAACTGTAAATGTTTCATTACCTTCAGTTGTCGAATCAGCTGTTGCGGTAATATTAAACGAAGCACTATTATTATTGACTGTTGCTGTACCCGACGTAGCAGAAAAATCAGCAGCTGATGTTGTACCATGATTAATTGACCAACTAACTGATTCGCCATTTGCAATATTAGAAGTAGTTACGCTAAAGGTTTCCGTTGCGCCTTCATTAATTGTGTTATTAGAAGTAACACCTGAAACTGCACCTGACGCGGGCGGAGGAGGTGGACTGCTACCGCCATCATAAGGATTAGTCCCAGAAAAAATACCGTGGCCAGCTGAATGTGGTAAAGTCATTTCTTTTTCCTACTTGTTATGCACGACAAATTGATCAACAACATAAGTATCGTTACCCGTCGAGCCTGAATCTGGTCCACTTACATCAAGCGAATAAACAGATATTGCTTGATGATTTGATTCAATTGAAGTTAATTCTTCTTGGTAATATTGCTGAGTACTTGGATTAAACTTAACAAGAGTGTCACCAACTTCAAGTTGAGTAAGATTTAAATTTGGATTAATTGCTTGTCCTGCAGCAAGATGTACACACTTCCACCCATCTGTCGTCAAAAAAGGATGACCACCTGTTACAAAAAAATCAGATCCATTGAATGAAATGAGCGTCGTAAATCCATCTGTTTTTCTAAATTCTATAATTTGGTTGACTACGTTGTCATTGCCTTGCACATATCTTGCAATTGAAGTGTCGGCTTGATATGTATTGTATGCTTGTTCCATAGAAACGTTTTGCATATTGCTGCCATCTGAATCAACCATAGTAAGTAGTGAATCACCTATAAAACATTCTGATACTGCTGAAGCAATCGCGGTACCAGAAAATTCTGCTACTTTAGTGTCTGCATATCCAGAGGCTCTTACCCAAAAATCAAAATACCTATTATCTGTTTGATTGTCGGTTCCGACCCCTCCAACACTTGCACTAGCATCAAATGATTGGTTGACTCCTACGCCAGAAGATCCAGTTGTAATCCATCCACTATCTAATGATCCCAAGCTAGATGTTGACGTAATTTTAACAGCCGTCGGTGTAGTCGTACTCGTGTAAATTGTTGACCAGCTGCTAGTAAGACTTTGAGACTGTCCTGCACTATTATACCAGTTTGCGATATCGCCAAGATCATACCTTACTTGGATTCTATGACCGGTGGCGGTTCTTTCAATTCTAAATGTTCCTTTAGATTGATCTGAAGCTAGACCACCTTGAGTATTTTCATCGAATGCAGAAATGTAAGCTAATACACCGCTCGCTTCCTCGCGACCCGTAAAACTTCCGGGCGGGACGGCAGTTGATGTTTGATTCCAAGGAATAGCCGATACTCTAATATTTGAAGAGTCTAAACAAATACCAAAAACGTGCCAATATTGCCAATCGTTCCAAGATGGTTCAGTATCATCTTCCCAACGAATGTTCATTGCACCTGGCTCTGAAGAAGAAAAATCTAATGTGAACGCGGTACCCGATGGATTACGATCAATAAGCAAATTAGATACAAATCCTGCAGACGCACTCGAAGCTTCGTAATAAAGTGTCATATTATTGCTCATGTCTATACGTTGACCATTTCTATTCGATTCGCCCATTGAATGATCAAAAGCAACAAATGACGTGCCACTAATTGTGTTGGTGGCAAATATTCCCTGAAAAGGATCATTAGTTGACACACCATATACGCTTGCTGTCGTATCTGTAATATTATCTAAATATGGTGTTGAAAAATAATTTCCAACTACTGTTGATGAACCTACCTTTATAACCATTACATTATCTCACGTATTATAGCCGGCTGCCACTGCTCTCACATAAGTAGCGTCCCAACACCACATTGAAATATGCCAATATCTGTGATCTGACCAAGTCGGCGTCGTGTCATTTGCCCACTCTACGTTACCCGAAAAAGTAGGTGTATATCCAGCAGTATTTGTATCGAGTAAAAGAACACTGTTTCGACCAACCCCCTTGTTAGATTCTGAAAACGTAACGTTAGATGACATTGTACAAGTCATAACCGGCTTAGCAAAATTAATCGCTGTACTAATTGAAGTTACTGTTGGGTGGAAGTCTGTGTATTTGCCAGACGCGCCTGCGAGATTTTGAAGAACTCGCGAGTCATTGATTACTGTAGTCGATGCTACCTTAATTGCCATCTTCGTCTCCTTGGACTATTAGCATTTATTTTATTTATTTCGGGTTATACTGAACCTATTCTTGCTTCTGCATATGCTTGAACAGTATAAGTTACTAATAACGTATCTGCATATCCTTGTGCTCTACCCCAACACTCTACAATTCTATTAGCGCCATTTTGTGTTGAACCATTACCCTGTGATTCGTATTCTCTAGCAGAAAGACAAAGCAATTCATAAGCTGCTTTGTCTCCAGTATTAGTTACAGAAAACCACGGAATGTTTTGATCATCATAAGGTGTCGTCTGCGTCGCGCCTGGCGCTCGCAATCTATCTTGTGGGATCGCCGAAAATCCATCACCATTATGATCTACTTCACGAGTAGTTAAAACAAATTTAAATGCATCAAAGCTTACACTATTATTTTCATATAGTGTATATTCTGTTTGTGGCGTCGCTTCCTGAAATTGATTAGATGTATTAATCCAATAATCTTCATCCGCAGCAACACCAAATTCGTTAGTATCCGGCGTTAAAAAATTAATTTCCATTCCGTTTGCGGTTTTTTCCATTCTAAGATATAATTGGCTTGTTGAATTAAGAAAAAGCGTGGTGCTTGCGGGCTCGACCTCAAAATCAGATGTTAACACCGCAGCATTATTTGAATCCCACGTCGTTTCACCGCTCGGAGTTGTCCTTGCAAAATTTGTACCAGCTGGAATATTATTACCACTACCAGGATCAAAGCTGGGTTTCATCATTGAGCCAATAAGATTAAAGGTGTGTGTTAAACTCAATCTATTATCTCCTTTAGTTAGGCCGGCGAATAGCTAATAATTGAATGTCAGCAATGACTGGATCAGTGGTTGGTGCGCCTGTAGTATTACCGACAGTTTCATAGCTACCTAAATTACAAGTAGAAATAAATTGACCTTCATCACACGTAATTCTTATTGACAAATTGTCGTCAATTGATGCTCCCCAAGCAACTCCAACGCGGCTTTGCCATGGACCACCACCATACGGGTTCGAATGCATTGCTCCAGCTTTCCAAACGAGTCTTTTGAAACTGCCGCCAAGACTAGATCCATCCCACGAGCTTGGAAAAAATGAATACCACTGATCTGGTAAGTATTGCCGACCACCTGATGCTGTTTGATCGTCTAATTCGGGAATAGGCCCTGGACCGTGACGTTTAACGAATTCCTCTGGCGATTTTTTTGTGTCTCCAGGCGACCATCCGGTTTCAGCCGTGGGTGTGTGATCCCATTCTGCATAAGCATCGGCATACTTATATTTAAACTCTATGTCTGATATATTTGTTAAATTTGTATAACCTACATAAACATCGTTTGCTATTTGCGGAGTTTGATCGTCAGAGTGCGCGAATCTGACATAAATTCTATTATTTGACGTGTCATGCGCAAAGTAAATTGATACTGCTGTGAATACTGTCTGTCCCACACCTGCTTCAACTTGTTTATTAGAATATCGCCAACCGGAAGGTTTAGAAAAAGTCGGCTCAAACGCCGCTCCGCCTGGTGCTTCACCATTAACACCACTCCAAACAAAACCAATTGCGTTACCAGTAACTTGAGAACCGCGAGGGCAAGTTAAAACAATTTGCCAATATCTCCAATTTGTCCACGTAGGTTCAGTAGGCCACTCAATTCCTGCAGGAAATGTTGGTTCGTGCAAATCTGCACCACGATCAAGAAGAAGCATACAAGTTGTGCCTGCCGAAATTCCAGTAAGACCAAACGTAGTAGGCGCAGTCATAGTATGTCTTGTCATAGGAACAGACATATTGATTACGGTTCCGCTTAAACCACCTACAAGTCGGGCGTGCAGCCCATCGTAGTTACCGTCAGCGCCGGTTATATTATCGAATTCGCGGCTGCTATTGAGTACGTCGCTTGTACCTATTTGAATTCCGGCCATGGTTTTACCTTAAGGAGAGTAGTTTACTATTATACGTACAAAAACAGATGCTAATTGTTGTTGATTAGACGCTCTTCTAATATAAAGTGTTCCGGAAACCGAGTTATTCTCACCACCTTGGCTACTATCTTCGATTCCCCATTGACGAGTTGTTCCAAGATTAAGCCAGCCATTACCTGGCTCTTGGCCTTGTATCCAATCTGCCTCGGGCAGGGATGCAGTGTAATCCCATTTTACGTCATAATCGGAAGCGCTCCCCGAATATAACCACGTAGCAGGACTCGATAAGTTACCAAAAGTTGCTGCACCTCCAGTACCAGAAGCAGTAAAGGAAGCTTGTCCATTGCTACCCATTACAAATGAACCGCGTGCGTAACCTCCAAGATTACCTCCGCTTGAATACAATTCCCAAGGACCATTAGGTAAATCTACGTCTGGGGCGGGAGGAGATGTTCCTCCAGTCGAATTAAACCCACTGGCAATTCCTCTTACAACACTCCCAGACCATGCAACAAGAGCTACTGTCCAATAACGATAAGTGCTCCAAGCAGGAGTCGTGTCTTCTGCCCAGGCTATGTCGTTAAAGGTAGGTGTGTGACCATCTAAGTCCATTGTAATAATGGCAGTTTTACCTTCGGTTATATTAGACAAAGAAAACGTCGTGTTTCTATCAAGCCCAATGCTCGAATATGCGTTAGACATACTCAAAGTTACTGAGCTTGCTGGTGTAAGATTAACTACGTTTGGTTGGAAGTTGTCGTAAAAGCCTGTGCCACCGGCAATAGACTGAAGCTTAAAATCATTAGTGATAACGGCAGTGGTGCCGATTTCAATTGCCATCTTCGTCTCCTTGGACTATTAGCGTTTTTTCTATTTATAAGTTATTTATATCAATCTCGTCGTTCAATATCTTCTTCTTTGAGCTCTTCGCCCATCCAAACTTCTACGACTTTGGCATCTACATCTCCAATATTAATGGCTTTATGCCACGTCCACATAGGGATGTCTATACTATCGCCTTCGTTATAGATCTTAGAGATCTTATCTCCGTTAGGAAATTCTAAATTCATGCGAATAGTTCCATCGACGACATGCCAATGCTCTGATCTCTGGAAGTGGCGTTGATCGCTGAGGGCTTTGCCGACTTTAAAAGAAAGCTCTTTAACCGCCCATTTTCCATTTTGATTGAGAACTGTATATGTTCCCCAGTCACGTTTAACTGTAGGTTGTGACCATTCTTTTAATATCCAGCTCGATGAGTTTTTCTTATCGTCTCCACCAATACCAAAGACAAATTCAACATCGTCGTAAACCATTTCTGGGATATTATCTTTCGTGCGGTCACCGCCATTTGCAAAAATGATTTGCGGACTTGGTACTTTAAAGTAATCTTTTACGTGTTGGATTGCATCGATTGCCGTATCATCGCTATCATCAAAGCCAAAAGTATATGCTATACCTTTAAGACTTTTTACAATTTCTCTGCGCTCATTGAACGGCATGAAATAGCGACCCTTTTTTCGCTTGAGCCATTCATCACTATTCAAACCGACACAAAGAATATCACCTAATTGTTGTGCTTCTTTAAAGTAAGCTATGTGACCGGAATGCAGTGGATCGAATCCTCCGGTCACAATTACTATTTTCATTCGACAAACTCCGATGCATTTTGCAAATAATTCGTGTCCATCATATAATCCCATACGAAATTGATTTCTTTTTGAGACCACATATGTTCGGGGACGCGGTTAACAAAAGAAGAGTGAACCCACCAATCTTCAAATGAAGTAGTAGGTGAAGAAGCAACATCATTAACTACGAGTTTATATCCCTTTTCAATCATAAACTCGCGCTGCTCGTCTCTTGCACTCGATTGACCCGATTCAGTATGATTATGCGCAAACTGAACGATATTGAATTTATAATGATCGAATGGAATATTCTTAAGAACACCGATTGAGAATCGACCACAGTCAATTTGCAAAAGATCAACTTCATGATCCATACACAATTGGTGGAAAAGATCTTCGTAGTTTACATGCATAGCGTCTGCGCAAATCACAGTATTGCTTCTCTTAGATGAGAAATCATACGCAAACTTTTCTTCTTTGTCGATTGATACGCCTTTCCAATCAAACTTTGTTTCGAGCAATGCCGTGTTATTATTAACGAAGGGATCGCAACTACCAAGCTCTACGTAAGTACCGCCGCGCTTTCCATTTAATAATGACAGCACAAACATATCTTGGAAATGAGCCGAATAGTTTTTATCGATTGTAGATAATCCATCGAACGTAAATTTGTATCGCTCAAAATCCGGACATTGATTGTAAGTAATTGAGTGTGGATAACCCACTTCTTGTACGAGCTGATCAGAAAGTCGCCTATAGTGTGGTCCTTTCTTCATTCTATATCTAAAGTTGAATAGCGCGTCTCGAGATGATTTTGAACCAAGCCATTTCCAATCTGATAATGCCTTTCCGTAATAAAATGCAAACTTGCCAGGATAGCCCACGTCTTTAATAGGATCTTCTAGATCATCGAGTTCAAGAGCTCTTAAACCATATTCAGCGTAAAGAAAATGATTCCTCCAGTCTCCCCATGATTCGTAGTGCTTCATCATGAGGTAAAGTGCTTCCGGTCGATTAGGTCTCAGGCGCAAAGCGTGTTGCAATGACATGAGTACACTGTGCTTACGATCTCTTTGTCGACGGTAAGCTTCGGCCATATACACCATACACTTATATTGAAAATCTACGTCTTCTTCTTCGATATCTGCTGCTCTCAAATAAAGACCAATCGCCATTGCGCCTTGCTCAAGCCTATCATATTCTCTAGCCATATCGAATATTTTTTGAGGATTCTTTGAATCAAGTGCAAACTCAGTAACTAACTCATTTAACATATTATCCTCTCACTACGAAATCAAAGAAAACCTCTTGCGGCATCTTCAATATAAAAATTCCATTGTCTTGGAAGCCATAAGAAATCAAAGCATCTGTCCCAGCAAATGCTAGGCCGGTGGCAAACTCAATTACGTGCTGAGATCCTACTCTCCAATCAGTCTGTGAACCCATGAAAGTAAAATCTTTAGTATGACTAATAATGTTCCAATCATCATCCCAAATGATTGCTCGATGAGCGTAGTGACCGTCTTTTCTTCCATGGCTATCTTTCATCAAATCAACTTCGTGAGTGATCGCCATTCTTCGATCTGGCGCGATTTGTACAACCTGAGTTCCGCCTCTTACATCACGCCAGAGTGTAGGATAGGTTCGTGTTTGTTCATGCACAATTTGCTCAGTCGTCCCATCTTCAATGTTAAACTTTACGACCTCTGTGGGATTAGTCCATTTTACGAAGTGCCATGGCTTATCGAGAATTGGCATCCAATTCTTTTCACAGTAAGATTTATTAGGCGGAGGAGCGGGGATAGGGTACCTTCCAATTTCTTGCCATATACCATCTACAAAATCTATTTCACAAAGCTCCATACGCCCAGTGCCTTTGTCGTCATAAGCATCTCGTCTTACACCGCAAAGAAACATTCGATCTTCCCATACAAAAAGTCGAGCATCTTCAAGGCCAATAAAATTCCACGTTGGCTTCGTGTTAAAGTTCATTTTAACTTGGCCAGCAGTGAGCAAATTCATATCAGCGTCAAGCTCACATACGATATTATGTGTCGTTAAGCTAATATCATTTTCTGGATGGATATATTGAAGAGGCCCATAACAATGGGGAAATTTATGATTTTCACTATGATGAAGCGTATAATTTACATGGCGAACATTCATGAATAATTTTCCATCTCTATTAAAGAGAGAAGGATTCATGATACCTGTTTCGCCTGTAAGTTCTTTAGGTAAGATAACGGGGTGAATTGACCCACCCCTTTTTAATGCGTAGTAAACGAGACCATGCAAACGCAGATCATGCATAATACCTCCATAATGTATAAATTCAACTCAGAAAATCAAGACCAAGGGAATACTTCTGTTTTCGTTACACCTTGTTTGTTGATTTTGTCTTGTATGCATTTATTTATAATTGCAACGTCAGCATCGCTCAAAGACGAAGAAATCCACTGAAGAACAATATCTTCAGTAAGAGATTCATATGCAACAAAGTCTGCTTCTGCAACCTCTTCAGCAGATAAATGAGTTTTTCCCACATAAGATGCTTCAACATCATCGTCTGTTGTGCCTGTTTTACTCCAACTAATTTGTATTACAGAGTCAGATAAAACAACACCATCTTGATTCGTCACATCTTTTTTGGAAATTTCTAAAACTTTCCATGAATAATTCATGAATTACTCCGGTGCAGCAGTGTTTGCACTTTCTCCAAGTTCGTCTTCGCTGGGCGCACCTGGTGTCGGCGTTACTGGCTCTTCAGGGGCCCAAGGCATTGAAGCATCTCTAACGTTATGCTCACGATCAATGTCTCTCTGCATAACTTCTACGATATGGGCGCTATAAACCCTATCATTATTAACAAAGTCTTGAATCCAGCCCAAAACAGTTTCTTCTGTCAATGACGAAAAAGATACAAATTCGCCAGCAGGAACGTTTTCAGCAGTAAAAGGTGTTGCACCCTGGTGTATAGCTGTGTGACCATTTGCATCAGTACCTTCTATTTTCCAAAAAGTCTGAACAACAGCATCGGTCAAAGTATCACCATCAGTGTTAACCTGATTGCGTACTCTCAAACCAGTCACTTCCCATGTATATGTAAATTCGTCGCTAAGTGCCATGTTTTTTAATCTCCGTTTGAATTTAAATCTATTTATTAATCTTCTGTTGCGCCGGCAAAATAATCGAGCGTCTTTAAATATGTGTATGCCTGAGTAACATAATTGTCTGGTGAATCAACATCAATAAACATTACACAGCGATGGTCAAGCCCCTCAGTACCAATATGTACTTCGGCCTCTACTTCACTTGCATCTATACCAGCCATACCAATAGGTTTCTGGTCATTTTCTCGAGCTTCTTTATTTGCCCATATAGTCATAAAAATTTCACCAATGTATCCTTTTTTCCAGTGAACCTCAGTTCCTTCGTCCCAGACTCCACCGTTCGTATAACCAGTGGGATCGTAAGTATCTACGGGTGTTTTCAAATCGTGCATTCTTTTATGCACTTTTACGTCCGTAACTACAAAATAGGCGTTTGGTGCTGACAATCCAGTGCCGGGAATTTCGTAAGATTGAATTAAGGCCATTTATAGGTTCTCCATTTTTTGCATCATATTATATACCATTTCTTCCAGCTTGTCAATTTTTTCTTGCTGGTTATTTATAATTTCTTGCTGATCTTTGTGTGCTTCAACAAGTAGGCCTACCATCTTTGGATAGTCAAGTGCATACTCATCGACTTCCTCTGCATAGGAGACAACTTCTGGTACGACCTCAAGAACTTCTTGTGCAATCATACCAAGCTGACGTCCCTTAAAGAGGTCATCACGCTCGTCAATTAAATCTTCTTTTCTTTCGTAGTAAACACCGCGCAATTGCAACACTTTATCCAAAGCATTATCAATTGTGACGATATTTTTCTTCTTACGTCTATCTGAGTAAGCAACAACGTTACCGTTACAATAAAGTGAACCATTAATACGTACACGATATCCTGAAAGCGTCGAAGATGAAGCAAAACCAGTACAGTTTCTGGCACGGTTATGATAGTATACCCAACGTCCTAGATCCTGAATATAGTAACCACCACTCGAGCTACCATCAAACATTAAGTGGGGTCTATATGTTGAATCAGAGAATGAAAGACCTCTCCAACCACTTCTAGATCCGGTGATATTCCAAGAACCATAGCTCGACTGGTTATTTGGATAGAAGGTAGCTGAGTTATAGGTGCTACGGATACCAACACCGCCACCACCAACGTGGAGCCATGTATTTGAGAAATTATGACTTAAGGTTGATCCCGAACCCCCGTTAATTTGGAATCTTACAGTACTACTGTTATAATCATTAAAGAATCGCATACCACCGTAAGATGGGTTAGCAGCAAATGACATACCAGTGTGGTATTGTAATACTAAGTCAGGATATGGATAACTCCAACTACCAGATTCCTGGAAGCCAAATGAGTATGCTGAGCTACTTCTTGTAATACCAGAGTTACCACCAGGATAAGGTGAGTTAATTCTGTTTGGAGTAAGCTGATTACATCTTGTAGTAGAGTTGCCATCAAAATAATAGCCTGCGCTATGGTCATAGTAGATTGCACCATATACTCTATTGTAGAAGTATGCGATTGCGTTGTTACTTTCTCTACCGATATATGCTACGTTAAGTGCATTTGTTCTACCATTGTCGTGAATACGTAAGTAAGAGCTGCTGTTATTACTATTCGAATCAAGTCTTATGTTTACGTCATTATAAGAGTTGATCGATATACTATCACTAAAGTTATTGTTATAGTCAGTCGATGCAATACCGTGGAAGCGATAATCATTCCAACCCGAGCTTCCATTGTTCATTGTAATATAAGAGAATCTATGTAAAGAAGAACTCCGCGAACTATATCCTTGAGCGTAGCCTCTACTCGTGTTCGAACTGAAGTAGCTCGTATTAGTGATAGAAACGTTTAGACGAGAAGTAGAGCCTGGATCTGAATAGTAGCTCGAGCCATTATTACGATCATAGAAAATATAAGCTCGTAATGTATTAGCGTAGGTCTGACCATAAAGTTCATGGTTTGAGTTGCCACTGAAAATACGAAGAGCCCAACCGCCACCACTATGCAATAATCCAAAACCGGAACCATCGTAGTATACGTAACCACGACGACCTGTACTACTTCCTTGTGAGCCATTGTAGCGATCGTAGAAAATAAGACCGCCAACATCACTTCTACCATCGATGTGCCAATAGACGTTGCCTGGACTATAGAAGTGTCTGCCGTTTGCCTGGCTATATAAGCCTCGACCCGAAGTATAGTTACGGAACCACCCGTAAGTATAAGTTTCATTACTTATTGTAGAATTCCATCTTGAAGTGCTTGCTGGGTCGGCATAATAGCCACTCGAATCAGTATCTACAAATCTACGCGCATAAAGGTAACCATTTGAACCACTTGGTGCGTCATTCACACCGTACATTGTGATGTGTTTCCAAGAGCTAAATGACGACCATGTATTACGGAATCTTAATCCTGCAATTGGTCCGCCGGCTAGCTGCCAACCATATCTGGCTGAGCCATTAGAATAGTGATATGCCTGCACGCCCACCCAGTGAGATGTACCTGAAGGCTGATTAGGTGGATTGCTCCAAGTATCAAAAAAGCCCGAGCCCCAATCCGCAACACGAGTATTAAAGTCTTGTCTACTCCAGCCTACTGCACCAGTCCAATAATTAGTGTCACTTGTAATAGTCGGCCTTGCATGGAAATAAGCACTACCACTATAGACAATATCTCTACTATGGCCTGGGCCACCAAGCATTGCTCTGGTTCTTAAACTAAAGCCATTAATATTAGAACTAAACAATGAAGCTGGATTTAAGTAATAACCTGTATTCGTCCAATCTGTATAGATCGTAGACGCTGTACCACCGGGATGTATGACTCTATTTGTACCCCAGCCAATGTTTCGACCAATTTGGAAATCGCTACCACCATTAAAGTAGACAAAAGATTTAACACTATCTCCACTATCGTGGATTGCCATTTCCCAAGTTTCTGAAGTGTTAGCAAGAATACCCACATTGATTGAGCCGGCCCATGATGTTCCATCCCACGCATAGTTACGATTAGTATGACCGATGTTCAAAGCACCTGGTTGTAAATTACCGGCCGCATAGTTAGAGTTCGCAATCTCACCATAAACATACATAGAGAGATCTTCGTTACCATCCCAGAAATATCCAGTCGAGCCGCGAGCTCTCAAGCGATTAACATCAACTACGTTCATTTGAGACGTAGAAGCAAAATCACCGTAAAAGCCGGGACTATTTCGATCTCTAAATCTCGTCGCGTCAATGTAGTTATTAATCAGAGTATTACCATCACCTCTGATAATCATATTCCATTGACCGTCGAGACCACCATCCATGAAGCGAATATCTTCACCACCCGAGGTAGCAATTCTTAAGTGGCCGTCGTTTGTATCTCGTACCTGAATATAACCACGAAGGTTGTTCGAACCTGGTGCACGCAATTGAATTTGCGCACCATTCATCATAGAAAGAGTGCTATACATGTCTATTGCAGCAACACGAGATGTGCTTGCAAAGTCACCATAATAGAAATCATTATCGCTATCGTAATATCTCGAAGCGTAAATATCTGCACCATGATTATACGTTACACCAGCGGTTGCGATTTGTCTCCACTGTGTCCAGTTCTGACAGCAATCTCTAAGAGATCTTACTAATAGAGGTGTTCTGTTCGTATTAATCCAGTCGGCTGCAATTTCAAATGCCTTTCCATTATTATTGAAAGACGCTGTAATGTCGTAA
>Ga0181574_10000673_pt1 | contig 31989 bp, 33 predicted proteins | sample 101ome_24_FD_145600 | JGI IMG/M metagenome (GOLD analysis project Ga0181574, IMG submission 145600) | Coastal salt marsh microbial communities from the Groves Creek Marsh, Skidaway Island, Georgia - 101410AT metaG (spades assembly) | ecosystem: Environmental > Aquatic > Marine > Intertidal zone... | reverse complement strand
AGGCGGCCTGCGGACAGTTGCTCGCGGATTGTGCGATCGGACAGGACCATGGCCCGGCACGCTACCCGATGCCCCACCGGCCCTCGTGCCCTGGGCTAGCCTGCGGTGCATGGTGGATGGCCCCGCGATCGCACCCGGACGGCAGCGCGCGTTCCGCGTGGACGCTCCCCCGGATGCGGCCCTGCTCGCGCGAGTTCGTGATGCGCGTGCGCGCGGCGCCGTGCCGGATGTGATCCTGGGTGACGTGCTGGTGGGCGACGGCCCGCGCGAGGCGCTGGACCCCGTGGACGTGACCCCGGACGAGTTGCGCCAGTTGGTGGACGGCGCCCGCCTGCCCCGGTGGGTGGTGGAGAAGGGGTCCTTCGGACCCGGCTACGTGCAGCTGAAGTCGCTGATGCGCCAGGAGAGTCTGGTGACGGTGTGCGAGGAGGCCTCGTGCCCCAACATCCAGCGCTGCTGGACCCGCGGCACCGCCACCTTCATGATCGCCGGCGAGACCTGCACGCGCGGGTGCCGGTTCTGCGATGTGACCTCGGGCAAGCCCATGCTGCCGCCGGACCCCCGCGAGCCCGAGCGGCTGGCCGATGCCGCGGCGTCCATGGGGCTGCGCTACGTGGTGGTGACGGCCGTTGCGCGCGACGACCAGCCCGATGGCGGCGCCGGCCACTTCGCCGCCGTCATCCGTGCGCTGCGCGACCGCCTGCCCGATGCGCGGGTGGAGGTGCTGATCCCCGACTTCCGGGGCAACTGGGACGCCCTGGACCAGGTGATCGACGCCCGGCCCGACGTGCTGAACCACAACACCGAGACCGTGCCGCGCCTGTACAAGCGGGTGCGCCCGGGCGCCCGGTACGAGCGCACCCTGGAGCTGCTGGAACGCTCACGGGCTGCGGGCCTGCCGACGAAGAGCGGCATCATGGTGGGGCTCGGCGAACAGTTGCCCGAGGTGGCGCAGGTGTTCTCGGACCTGGCGGCGTCGGGATGCGAGGTGGTGACCGTGGGCCAGTACCTGAGCCCCTCGCCCGGCCACCTGCCGGTCGAGCGCTTCTACGCCCCATCCGAGTACCCGGCGCTCGCCGCGCTCGGGGAGTCCCGGGGGCTTGCCCATGTGGAGGCCGGGCCGCTGGTGCGCTCGTCGTTCGAGGCCGACCGCGTTGCCGACGAGGTCGGCGCCGGCGTCGTCTAGGTTCCCGGCATGGATCAGATCACGGCCCAGGCGGCCAAGGCTGTGCTCGACGCCAACGAGGCTGTGCTCATCGACGTCCGCGAGCCCGATGAGGTGGCCCAGGCCTCGATCCCCGGGGCGATGCACATCCCCATGGGGGAGCTGCTGGAGCGCATCGCGGAGGTCCCGCGCGACCGGCGCGTGGTCTTCATCTGCCACAGCGGAGCACGGTCGGATAGCGTGTGCCGCTACCTTGAGGAGAACGAGGGCTTCGGTGACCTCGCCAACCTCGAGGGCGGGATCGTCGCCTGGCACCAGGCGGGTCTGCCGCTCACGCGGTAGCCCCCCGCGGGCGCTCAGAAGCGGCGCACCACCCGGTAGAGGGTGTCGCGCTGCACGGCGCGGCGACCGGTGGCCTCGATGGCGGCCACCATGCGGGGCGTGTCCAGCTGGAAGGCGGTCCCGGCAGCGCGGACGACGTTCTCCTCGATCATGATGGAGCCCATGTCGTCGCACCCCGCCTCCAGGGCCAGCATCCCCACCCTCAGGCCCTGGGTCACCCACGACGACTGCATGTGCGCGATGTTGTCGAGATACAGCCGCGACACCGCCGACATCATCAGGTAGTCGGCGGCGGTGGTGTCGAGGTGATCGTCCCCGCGCGCGGAGCACCCACCCGACTGGTACGACCAGCACACGAACGCGCGGAAGCCACCCGTTGCATCCTGCAGGTCGCGCAGCACGCGCAGGTGCTCGATGCGGTCGTCCACCGACTCGACAGTCCCGTACATCATGGTGGCGCTGGTGGAGAGCCCGCGCAGGTGGGCCTCGCGCATCACGCCCAGCCACTCCGCGGTGGTCGTCTTGCGCGGGGCGATCACATCGCGCACCCGGTCCACCAGGATCTCGGCGCCGCCACCGGGGATGGAATCGAGCCCCGCGGCGATGAGGCGGTCGAGAACCTTGCCCATGTCCAGGCGCGAGTAGTGCGCGATGTGCAGCACCTCGCTGGGCGACAGCGCGTGCAGGTGGATGGGGTAGCGCCGCTTGATGTCGCGGAAGAGGTCCTCGTACCACTCGATGCGCAGGTTCGGGTGGTGGCCGCCCTGGAGCAGCAGGGCCGTGCCGCCGAGGTCGAGCGTCTCCTCGATCTTCCGGAAGATGACCGGCTTGCTCAGGATGTACCCGCCCGGGTCGCGCGGGTGCCGGTAGAAGGCGCAGAAGTCGCAATCGGTGACGCAGAAGTTGGTGTAGTTGACGTTGCGGTCCACGATGAACGTGACCTCGCCCGGATCGGTCACGCGGTCGCGTGCACGGCGGGCCGCGGCGGCGACGGCCACCACGTCGCGCGAGGCGATGAGCGCCCGCGCCCCGTCGTCGTCCAGCCGCTCGCCGGCATCCAGGCGCTCGATGACCTCCAGATGGCGCGTGGGCGTGGCGGTGCTCATGCGGCCAGGGCCTCCATCGCGTGGTCGTGGTCGAGCTCGCCCGCCTGCCGCGCCATGGCGAGGAAGCGCTCCAGCCCGGCCCGCTCATCCGGGCCGAACCCGTAGCGAAGCCGCCGGAGGTAGCCCGCGATGAAGTCCTCGTCGAACGGGAAGCGCTGCGCGGCTGCGTGCACGACGCGCACGGGGTCGTCAGCGAAGGCGGCGGGGGCTGCGGCGATGGCGTCACCGAGGGCCGCTACCTCGCGTGGCCGGTGAAGCAGCGTGTCGTCGCGCACCGCCCACACCGCGAACACCATCGGCAGCCCGGTGCGCACACGCCACATCTCGCCGAGGTCGGTCGAATAGGGCGCCATCCCGCTTCGATGGGCCTGGAGCGCGGCATCGGCGATGAGCAGCACCGCCTCGCCGGAGGCGAGCGCCTCCCCGGCGAGGGAGTCGTCACCCAGTACCCGGAACGGGACGTGGGGCCCCAGCAGGACCCGCAGGAGGGTGACGCTGCTGGCGCTGTGGGGCGTCACGGCCACGCGCCACACCTGATCGACCGGGACGTCCGAGAACAGCCGGATGGAATCGACCGCCCCGTCGCAGGCGATGCAGCCGACCGGCAGCAGGCGCAGGCGGTCCGCGGCGCGCGCATACGCGATGCTCGACACCGCCGACACATCAAGGCGCCCCTCGACGAGGCCCGCATTGAGGGCGGCGGGCAGGCCATCGGTGAATCGCACGCCGGGCAGCGCCACTGCCTCGAGGTGGTGGTACACGGGGAACATGTTGAGGGCACTGATCCGCCCTACGCGCAGGTCGCTCACCGGGGCACCGCCCGGGCGCCCACGGCCTCTGCGAGGTGGTCCGGATCGGATGGGTCATCCGTCGGGATCACCCACTCGTCTGCGCCGAAGGCCACCGCCACCTGGCATGCGCCGGCCCCGAGGGCGCGCCAGTCCGGCCGGATCGGCGTGTCCGGGAGAACGCGCCGCGCCACAGCCGTCACGAGAAGGTCCTCGGTGCCCCAGGAGCCGGGGCGGTCGGGCGCATCGGCCCCCGGCACCAGGTGCACGGCATGTACCTCACCGGCGCGCTCCGCCACGGCCAGCAGTTGGTCGGCCACCTCGCCCGGTGTCGTCCCGGTGCCGTAGCGGATGGGCACCGCGCCATCCCCGGCGTCGTCTGCGCGCATCCAGCCGATCTCGCCGGGCCGCTGGATGCCATGTGCCGCCGCGATGGGATCGCGGGCCTCGAGCAGGGTGATGACCTCGTCGCGGGTCATGCGAACCGCTCCACCACCCCGGTGGCGATCACGCGCAGCGCATCTGCATCGGCGCCGCCGATGTCGCCATCCAGCGACGCAACCGCAAGATCCACCTGATTGATGGCGGCCTGCCGCGCGGCGGTGGTCCCGGGGTGGGCCGACAGCCGGTCGCACAGGGCCTCGAGGCCATCACCTCCCGCGGCCACGCGGCCGATCTCGTTGCCGATCGCCGGCTCCTCGGCGATCGCCAGGATCTGCGGCAGGGTGACGGTGCCGCTGAGAATGTCCGTGCCCCGCCGCTTGCCCATGGCATCGGGCGAACCCGCGAAGTCGAGGATGTCGTCGAGCACCTGGAAAGCCACGCCCACGTGCTCCCCGAATGCGGCCAGCCGGGCCTGGGCCTCATCCGATGCGCCGGACATGAGCGCGCCGAGGCGGCCCGCCACGGCGAAGAGCGCCCCGGTCTTGCGGCGGCACCGCGCCATGTAGGCCTCGACGGTCAGGTTCAGGTCGCCCGCCGCGCGCTGCTGGTCCATCTCGCCGCGCGCCAGGTCGAGCGAGGCGTCGGCGAGCGCTGCCACCGCCGCCGGCTCCCCGACGCGTGCGAGCTCGGCGAACGCCCGGGCGAACAGGAAGTCGCCCACGTTGATCGCCGTATCCGTGCCGTGCGCCCGGGCCACGGTGGGGCGCCCGCGGCGCGTCGGGGCGCCGTCGATCAGGTCGTCGTGCACCAGCGTGGCCATGTGCACCAGCTCCACGGCCGCGGCGGCGATGACCAGCGCGGCCCGTTCGTCCTCGCTGCGTGACGAGCTGCAGAACACCATCATCGGCCGGACGCGCTTGCCGCCGGCCCCCAGCGTGTCGATGGCCGGGCCGGTCACCTCTGCCGCGTGGCCGGCGGCGAACATCGCGATCATCGACTCGCACTGGGCCATCCATGGCCGCAGCAGGCGCGTGAACTGGTGGATGGGGGGAGCGGTCGTCATCCGGTCACCGTGCCGACGTGCAGCGTCGCCATGCCACCCGCCAGGCGCTGCCAGCGGATGTCCCCGATCGCGGCATCGGCCATCAGGGCGGCGACGCGCTCCGGGGGCGGCACGTACGCCACGGCCTCGGCCAGGTGCCGGAATGCCCGGGCATCGCCGCCCAGGAGCCCCCCGACGGCGGGCGTCGCCATGCGCAGCACGCGCGCGTGGATGCGGCGCATCCGCTCGGGCGGTGTGATCTCCAGCAGCACCACCCGTCCACCGGGGCGCACCACCCGTGCCATCTCGGCGATCGCCGCCGCGGGGTCGTCCATTCCCCGCAGCCCGCCCGACGCCGTGGCGGCATCGAAGCGGCCGTCGGGGAATGCGAAGTCCGTGCAATCACCCACCTGGAAGCGGCAGTGGCGGCCCGTCGCCTGGGCCTTCATCCGCGCACGCGTGATCATCTCGGGTGAGTGGTCCACCCCCACGACCTCGCCGAGGGGCGTCACGCGATCGGCCAGCATCAGCGCGAGGTCGCCGGTGCCCGTGCAGGCGTCGAGCGCCGAGGCGCCCGCACACAGGTCCGCCGCCCGGGCCGCGGCCTGCCGCCAGCGGTCACCGCGTCCCAGGGTCATGACGCGGCTCACCACGTCATACCGCGGGGCGATGTGGTCGAACACCTCGCGGTCGCGCGCGGCGGCGGTCATCGGCGCGTCCCTGTCGCCGCGGCGTCCTGCTGCCCCCAGCGGGGGAACAGGGCATGATCGACGCCGACGACATCGAGGGCCTTGCCCACCACGAAGTCGACGAGGTCGTCGATGGACTCCGGCATCGCGTACATGCCGGGCGAGGCCGGCAGCACGATGCCCCCGGCCTCGGTGATGGTGGTCATGTTCCGCAATTGGATGAGCGATACGGGGGTCTCACGGGGGATCACCACCAGTCGTCCGCGCTCCTTCAGCATCACCTCGGCCACGCGGTGGATGAGGGTGGCGCCGGTGCCGGTGGCGATGTGCCCCAGCGTGCTCGTGGAGCAGGGCGCGATCAGCGCTGCACGCGCGCCCGATGAGCCCGAGGCGAAGGCGCACGCGATGTCCTCGGGGTCCAGCAGATCCACGGCCCCACCGGGGTCGGCGTGGGCCGCCACGAACCGCTCGGCCACATCGCGGTACGAGGCCGGCCGTGGACCCTCTCCCAGCAGCTCGTGGCTGATCACCCGTGCCCCGGCGTCGGACACGCACACGCCCACGTGATGACCGGCCGCGGTGAGCACGGCCAGGCATCGCGCGCCGTAGATGGCCCCGCTGGCACCTGTCACTCCGAGGAAGATCCTCATCACGACCCGATGGTAGACCCGTACCGGTCCCAAACGGCCGGGGTCCCGCACATGCGGGACCCCGGGAAAGACCGTTCGACAGGCGGGGAGTGGCCTACTTGTACTTCGTCCCCAGCCCGTTGACGAATGTCGCGAGCGCCTCCAGGTCGGCCGGCGGCAGCGACGCGTACGACGGCATGGGCGGGTTGGGCGCCTTGAGCCATGCGATCTGCTTGGCCTCGTCCCATCCCTTTGACCCGAAGTTGGTCAGGTCGGGCCCGGGACCCGGCGCGCCGACGCCCGCCACCATGTGGCAACTGCCGCATCCGTTGTCCATGAACACCTGCATGCCCGCCGTGCCGGCCTCGTCAAGCCCGCTCACCGGCAGCCCCTGCGATGACACGCCCGCGGGGGTCTTTGCCCCGAGGTAGGTCGTGTAGCAGAGGAACCCTGTCACCAGCACGATCATTCCCATGGCGAACGGGCGCTTCCAGATGCGCCGCTCGGGGCCACGGTCGATGAACGGCCACACCACCAGCAGGATGATGAGGATGTTCGGCACCATGAACGTCGCCATGATCACCGGCGTGAGCACGTCCTGGTTGGCGAAGATCTTCAGCAGCTCGAAGGCGAAGTAGAAGTACCACTCGGGCCGCGGCACGAAGTCGGTGGTTGCTGCGTTGACCGGCTCGCCGACCTCCACCTTCACGACGATCGCGAGCACGATGATGCCCACGATCGTGAGCCCCGCGACGATGGTGTCCTTGAAGATCGCGTAGGGGAAGAACGGCTTCCCGGTCTTCTTCGCGAGGGCGTAGTCCTTGTCGTAGGCCTTCTTGTCGGCCGGCTTCATCGGACGCCCTCCTCGGCCTTTACGGGCCAGGTCGCGGGGTACGTGACGGCGCCGGGCAGGGCCTTGGCGCGCTCGCGCGCGGCCTCGCGCCGGGCATCCTCCTCATCACGCTCGATGCGCAGCCGGCGCTTGGACCACGGCGGCTCGGAGATCCCCAAGCGCACGATGAAATACAGGTGCAACCCGATAAATGTCGCCATTGCGCCGGGTATCACGAGCATATGTATCGAATAGAAGCGCGATAGCGTGGCTGGCCCGAACTCCGGGCCGGCGCGCAGGATGTCGCCGATGTAGGGGCCCACGATCGGGGCGGAGGCGAAGATGTTCACCGCCACCACCGTGGCCCAGTAGGCCTTTTGGTCCCACACCAGCAGGTATCCGGTGAGGCCCATGAACATGGTGAGCAGCAGCAGGAATGCGCCGGTCACCCAGGTGAGTTCGCGCGGGTACTTGTAGGCGCCCCAGATGAACACGCGGGCCATGTGCAGGAACACCACGATGATCATCACCGAGGCGCCCCACTTGTGCATGCCGCGCACGAGCCATCCCCACGTCACCTCCTCGGTGATGCGCTGGATGCTCTCGTAGGCACCTCCACGGGTGTCGGGCACGTAGTACATCGCCAGGATGATCCCGGTGATGGCCTGCATGCCGAACACCACCATCGCGGTGAAGCCGAGCGTCTGGTACCAGCTGGTGCCCTCCGGGATGTTCCGGAACAGGAACCAGCGGGTGCCCGTCTTTACCCCGGAGCGCTCATCGACGTAGTCGATCGTCGCGTCCGCGGACTTCTGCACGGGGTTCTTCGGCCCGATGTCCTTGGTCGTCAACTCTGGCTCCTAGGTGAACGGGTACATGTGGGACAGGGTTCCCGACACGGGAACGCCGGGGTCGGCCAGGGGGAAGGTCTCCTGCTGCTGGTCAATCGAGTACGGCTTGCCGACCAGTACCTGCAGGTTGGGGTTGCTGCTCGTCGCCGCCACTGCCAGCGGCACGCGGTCCTCGCCCTTGGCGATCTGCTCGGCGGTGTACGACTTGCTGCCGTCCACGATCTTGATGTCCACGCGGTCAAGCGGCCGCGGCGGCGGACCGCCGGTCACGAGCCCACGGGAGTTGTAGGCGCCGCCGTGGCACGGGCACACGTACCCCGCTGATCCGGGCGAGTACGCCACCGGGCAGCCCAGGTGAGCGCAGCGGTTCCAGATTGCGATCAGGTCGAAGTCCGCGGCGGTGAGGCCGGAGGCCCACTTCGCGAACCGCGACTCGAAGACGGCCGAGTCCTCCCCGGGCTCCGGCTGTGGGCGGCTGCCGGGGTCCTTCAGGCCGTACACCACGTAGATGCGCCGGTCGGCGTCGGGGTCGGGGCCGGAGACGGCCAGCGAGGTGACCTCACCGATCTTCGTCGAGGGGCTCGGGTTGGCGTACGGCGGCGGATTCTTGAGGAACTCGCTGGCGGGGCCGATGTACACCCACCGGTAGTCCTCGCCCTTCAGCGGTTGCGCAACGGCGAAGCCCACAACGGGCACGAGGATGGCGGCCGTGAGTACGCCGCCACCGGCGATCGCCACGTTGGAGAGGAACCGCGTGCGCGTGACGTAGCCGGGGTCGTCCGAATGGTCCGGCTCCGGGGTGAAGTCGGTCGCACGGGGACCCGTGTATGGCCCGTCCTGGATACCGGGCACGTCGCCATTCGGCTCGTCCTCAGCCACTCCAACCTCCGTAGACGTTCATTGGACCCCCGACACTAACCGAGGGGAGGCAATCCGATGCGAAACCGCAGCGCAAGGGGGGGATTTCGGGCCGTATGTCCCCGCGGGGCGGGGACGCTCCGGCCGTGGCTCAGCGGCCGGGTGACGGGATGCCGAACTCCGACCAGCGGGCATCCACCCGCGCGCGGACCTCGTCCGACATCCGGATCTCCTCCGGCCAGGGGCGCACCTGCCCCTCGCCCTCCCACTTGGCGGTGGCGTCGAATCCGATCTTGGAGCCGTACGCGGGCCACGGCGCAGCGTGGTCCAGGGCATCCACGGGGCCGTCCACCACCAGCACGTCGCGGCCCGGGTCAACGTTCGAGAATGCCCGGAACGCCACCTGCGACACGTCCTGCACGTCGATGTCCTCATCCACCACGATCACGCAGCGCGTGAGCGACAGCAGTCCCAGGCCCCACACGGCGTTGATCAGCTTCTTCGCGTGGCCGGGGTAGCGCTTCCGCACCGACACGATGGCGCAGTTATGGAACACGCCCTCGAGCGGGAGGTTCATGTCCACAAGGTCCGGCACGGTCATGCGGATGAGCGGCAGGAAGAGCCGCTCGGTGGCCTTGCCCAGCCAGTAGTCCTCCATCGGCGGCATGCCCACGACGGTGGTGGAGTAGATGGCGTCGCGTCGCATGGTGATGCCGGTCACATGGAACGCCGGGTACTGGTCCACCGGGGTGTAGAAGCCCGTGTGGTCGCCGAACGGCCCCTCGTCGCGGATGTCGGTGGCATCCACGTACCCCTCCAGCACCACCTCGGCCCGCGCCGGCACCTCGATGTCCTGGGTGACCGCCTTCACCATCTCCACGCGCTCGCCGCGCAGGAACCCCGCGAACATCATCTCGTCGAGCGCGGGGGGCAGGGGCGCGGTCGCGGCATAGGTGACCGCCGGGTCGGTTCCGATGGCCACGGCCACCGGCACGCGCCCCTCGGAGTCCAGCAGGTGCTGACGACCGTCCTTGTGCACCTGCCAGTGCATCATGCAGGTGCGCCGGTCCACCTTCTGCACCCGGTACATGCCGCAGTTGCGGGCACCGGTCCGCGGGTCGTGACTGAACACCAGGGGAAGCGTCACGAACGGGCCGCCGTCCCCCGGCCAGCAGGTGAGGATCGGGATCCGGTCCAGGTCCACGTCGTCGCCCCGCATCACCACCTCCTGGCACGGGGCCGAACGCACGGTGCGGGTGCCCAGCGACGCCAGGTCCTTCAGCGTGCCGAGGGCCTTCACCTTGTCCATCAGGCCCTGCGGCGGCTGCATCTGCGCGATCTGGGCGATGCGCCCCGCGATCTCGTCGAGGTCGGCGCCACCCAGGCCCATCGCCATGCGGCGCTCGCTGCCGAACTGGTTGATGAGCACCGGCAGGTCGGAGCCGATCACGTTGCGGAACAACAGCGCCGGCCCGCCGGCCTTCATCACGCGGTCGGCGATCTCGGTGATCTCGAGGTGGGGGTCGACCGGGGCATCCACCTCGATCAGCTCGCCGATTCCGCGGAGCGCCTGCATCCACTCGCGAAGGTCCTTCATCCGGTGAGTGCCTCCTCCAGCCCGGCCACGGGCGGCAGCCCGGCGGCGATCTCGTGGATGGGCCCGGGCACGCCGTCGCGCAGGGCCGCGCGTGCGGCCCGCACCGCACCGGCCGTCCCGGGCCCCGACTCGCCACCGATCGCGGCGGCCGATGCACGCCAGAGCGGCAGGAGGTCGTCCTCGCGGCCGGACGCGACCGCCGCCGCCGAGAGCGCGACCAGATCGCCCAGCGCCTCGACCATGTCGAGGTCGCCGGTGGCCGCGATGCGCACGAGCCCCTGCGCGTAGCAGTAGTCACCGGCCAGCACCGCGGCCCCCATGGGGACATGGTCCACGTGGCGGGGCCGGCCCCGGTGCAGCAGGAAGCCCTCGAGGATGAGCTCGAGGCCCAGTGCGTTCTCGCGCGGCAGCGGCGGGCTGACCACGGGCACCAGCACCTCCACGGCGTCCACCGTGCGCCCGGCCAGCGCCGGCTGCTCCGACAGCACGGCGCTTACGCGATCCGCGCCGACGCCGATCACGCCCCGGCCTCGTCCAGCGCCCCTGCCAGGGCGGTGGCCAGCACGGAGAAGTCGTCATCGTGGTGCGCGGTGCTGACGAACCAGGCCTCGAACTGCGACGGCGGGGGGTACACGCCCCGGGCCAGCAGACCGCGCGCGATGGCGGCGTAGAGATCGGTGTTGCACGCCGTTGCGCCGGCGTAGTCGGTCACCGGGTCATCGGTGAGGAACGGCGTGAGCATCGACCCCACCCGGTTGATGGTGACCGGTGCCCCGCTGTCGCGAATGACCTGCTCGAGGCGTGCGCCGCCCTCCTCCAGCCGTTCGTAGGTGCTGGGCTCCGCCAGCCGGCACATCACGGCCAGTCCTGCGGTCGTGGCGAGGGGGTTCCCCGACAGCGTTCCGGCCTGGTAGCAGGGTCCATCGGGCGCGAGCTCGGACATGACCTCCGCACGGCCGCCGAATGCCCCCACGGGCAGTCCGCCGCCGATGATCTTGCCCAGGCACGTCAGGTCGGCGCGCACCCCGAACAGTTCCTGTGCGCCGCCGCGCGCCACGCGGAAGCCCGTGATGACCTCATCGAGGATCAGCAGCGCGCCGGTGCGATCGCAGGCCGCGCGCAGGCCCTCGAGATACCCCGGTGCGGGGGGCACCACGCCCATGTTGCCGGCGATCGGCTCGATGATGATCGCCGCGGCGCCCTCGAGCGCCGCCTCCGCGGCCGTCAGGTCGTTGTACGGCACCAGCCGGGTGGCGGCGGTCGCGCCCGCGGTGACGCCCGGGCTCGTCGGCACCCCCAAGGTGGTCGCGCCGCTGCCCGCCTGGGCCAGCAGGCCGTCGACGGCCCCGTGGTACCCGCCCTCGGCCTTGACGATCGCCTCGCGTCCGGTGGCCGCACGCGCCAGCCGCACGGCGCCCATCACGGCCTCGCTGCCGGATGAGGTCATGCGCAGCCGTTCGATCGACGGGAACGCCTCCACGACGGCCTCGGCGAACAGCACCTCGCGCTCGGTCGGGGCGCCGTACGAGGTCCCCCGCGGCAGGGCGTCGCGCACATCGCCGATCACCAGCGGGTCGGCGTGCCCGGTGATCGCCGGGCCCCACGAGGCGAGGAAGTCCACGTACCGTTTGCCGTCGGCGTCCCATACGTGCGCTCCCTCGGCGCGGTCGATGAACAGCGGGTCGCGGCCGATGCCGCGCATCGCGCGCACGGGTGAGTTGACCCCGCCCACCAGCACCTGCCGGGCGCGGGCGAAGAGCTCGCGGCTTCGCGTGTCGGGAGGAGAGGGCTCCACGGGCATCAGCCGGTCGGCAGGGGCTGGCCGGCCATGGCGATGTCCTCCCACGCCCGGTACTGGGGCGAGTAGTACCGCAGGCGCACCTTCTTGAACTCGAAGGTGGAGTACAGGACGGCGTAGTCATCCGCGCCGAGCCCGGCCTCGTCGGCCAGGGCGGCGATGGTCTCCTCGCAGGCGTCCTTCGAGCGGGCGTGCACCATGGTGAACAGGCTGTACGGCCAGTCGTCATAGGTGGGCCGGCGGTAGCAGTGGGACACCGACGTGAAGGTGGCCATGCGGCTGCCGAAGTCGTCCACCTGCTCCGCGGGCACCTTCCACACCGCCATGCCGTTGGCCCCGAAGCCCGCGCGGCGGTGGTTGAGGACGGCGGCGAACCGGCGCATGAGTGTGCGCTCGCGCAGCTCATCGGCCTTCGCCAGCAGGTCATCCACGTCCCATCCGGACTCGGCCGCCCATGCGTCGAAGGGCTCGGGTACCAGGGGCAGGTCCTCCTGCAGCACCAGGATGGCCGCGCGGTCCTCCGCCGACGGGGGCACTCCGTCGCCGCGCCGGGGCGGGGGCACGGGCGCGGCCCGTCCGGTCGTGCCCTTCTCGCCGGTCATGTCCAGCTGCACGTTGATCTTGTAGAGCATGAGCGTCGGGAGGATGCGCATGGACGTGGCACCCGTCTCGCGCGCCAGCACGTCGAGGGTGTCCTCCAGCGACATGCGCGCGTCCGGCTCCACGGCCAGCGTGAACCACATGTTGAAGTTGTGCGTGCGCCGGTAGTTGTGGCTGACGCCGGGATGGCCGTTGACCACCGCGGCCGCGTCGAACAGGCGGTCGTCGGGGTACGAGGCGGCCACCAGCGTGCTCTCGTATCCCAGTGCGCGCGTGTCGAAGATGGCCGACACCTGGCGGATGATCGCGGCGTCCTTTAGCACCTGCATGCGGCGCAGCACCTCGGCCTCGTCCAGCCCCACGGCCTCGCCGACCTCCGCATACGGGCGGCGGGACAGCGGGATGCCCGCCTGCAGGGCGTTGAGGAGCCGCTGGTCGACCTCGTCGGGCGCGTGCCGGATGGGTCGGGCGGTGCCGGTGCTCATGGCTGCTCCTCGCGTAGCCACCCCGCGGCGTCCACTGCCGCGTAGGTGATGATGATGTCCGCCCCTGCGCGGCGGATGGCGGTGATGGTCTCGAGCATGGCCTGGCGCTCGTCGAGCCACCCGTGCCCGGCCGCGGCCTTGATCATCGAGTACTCGCCGCTCACGTGGTACGCGGCGAGCGGGAGGTCGGTGGCACCCCGGACGTCGCGGATGACGTCCAGGTAGGTGGCCGCGGGCTTCACCATCACCATGTCGGCGCCCTCGGCCACATCCTGAAGTACCTCGCGCACCGCCTCGCGGCCGTTGGCGGGGTCCATCTGGTACCCACGCCGGTCGCCGTGCCCGGGGGCCGAGCCCGCGGCCTCGCGGAACGGCCCGTAGAACGCCGACGCGTACTTCGCGGAGTAGGCCATGATCGCCGTGCCCTCGTGCCCCGCAGCATCGAGACCCGCGCGGATGGCACCTACCCGGCCATCCATCATGTCGCTCGGCGCCACCACGTCGGCGCCGGCGTCGGCATGGCTCACCGCCACGCGGACCAGCACGTCGAGCGAGGGGTCGTTCGCGACCTCGCCGCGGTCGTCCAGCAGGCCGCAGTGCCCGTGGTCGGTGTAGGCACACAGGCAGACGTCGGTGATCACCACGAGATCCGTGGCGGCCGCCTTGATCGCCCGCACGGCCTGCTGCACGGGCCCGTCGGCGGCATGGGCCGCCGCCGCCTGCGCGTCCTTGCGGTCGCTCACGCCGAAGAGCAGCACTCCACCGATGCCGGCACTGTGCGCGGCGCGGGCCGCGTCGGCCAGCAGGTCGGGTGACATGCGCGCGACACCGGGCAGTGCGTCAACGGGCTGCCGGACGCCGGTGCCCTCCACGGCGAACATGGGCAGCACCAGTTGCTCGGGCCGCGGCACGGCCTCGCGCACCATGCGGCGGATGCCCTCCGTGCGGCGGAGCCTGCGGTGGCGGACTGCCGGGAATGCCCCGGTGCCCGCGTGCGCGTGTGTGGCGTGAACCTGCACCACGGGCGAGTGTATCGTCGCCCGCGTGGCGGAAGGGCCGAACCCCACCGAGATGGTGCAGGGGTACCTGCAGGGCCTGTTCCCGATGGATGAGGCCGGGGCCACGGGGCCGGTGGGGTGGTACCTGGCCGACCCGCGCGCGGTGATCCTGCCGTCCGAGGCGCGCGTGCCCACGACCGTCCGCCGCATGCTCCGCCGGCGCGGGTATCACGTGCGCGTGGATACCGCGTTTCCCCGCGTGGTGTCGGCCTGCGGCGGGGATCGGGATGGCATGTGGCTGACGCCGCGCCTGGCGGCCGCGTATGAGGCGCTCCACCGCGCGGGAGTGGCGCACAGCGTGGAGGCCTGGGACGGCGACGTGCTGGCCGGGGGGCTGTTCGGGGTGTGGATCGGCCGCGCCATGACCGCGGAGAGCATGTTCCATCACCGCCCCGATGGCGGCAACGCGGCCCTCGCCGGGCTCATCTCCCTCGCGCGGGACATGGGCACGGTCGTGATCGACGTGCAGGTGGCATCACCGCACGTGGAGCGCTTCGGCGCCCGCCAGGTGCCGCATGCGGATTACCTGCGTCTGCTGGCCCGGGCCCTTTCCGGGGCGGAGGGCTAGGAGTGCATGCGGCGGCCCAGCGCCACGCGCGCCGCCACCCCATACACCAGTGCCACCACCGCCAGGATGCCCATGCCGGCGTAGGTGGACGACGCCACTTCGGGGTCCACCAGCAGCCCCTGGAAGGTGCGTGCGGCCGGGCCGAACCCGGCGAGGGCGCTGGCCCAGTAGGCGATGTCGTTACCGGGGATGAGCGCGATGACCGCGAGCGGCAGGGCGATCATGAGGCCGGCGAGGAGCGCCGTGCGGGTCTCGCGGGCGAGCGCCCCCACCAGCAGCCCGAAGGCCCCGGAGGCGAGGCCCGCGAGCAGGAGGGCGGGCAGCCACAGCAGCCAGCGTCCCACCGCCACCGATGTCGTGAGCGCCACCACCCCGAGCAGCACGCAGCCCACCGCGGTGCAGGCAACAGCCGCGAGCAGCGCCTTCTGCGCGATGATCGTGCCCGGCCCCACGAGGCCGCGCCCGAGCCGTGACAGCACCCGGTCCTCGCGCTCGGCGGACAGCAGGGCGGCCGCCAGCAGCACCCCCACGAGCCCGATGCCCACGACGAGGGCGCCCGCGATTCCCAGGGCGCTGAGCGGCTCCCGGCCCGGTGCGCCCTCGCGGATGTCCAGCCGGATGGGGCTCGCGATGGCCTGGGCCGCGGGCTTCGCGAGCTCAAGGTTGTCACCGACGCCCGTGATGTAGTCGCGCAGCGGATCGAGCCGGTCGGCCAGCCCGCCGCGCCCGTCGTCGCGCAACTGGGCCTGCACCTGGCGCAGCACGCGGTCGCTTTGCGCGAGGCCCAGCAGCGTGCCGGCACGCCCGAAGATGCCCACGGTTCCGCCGTCCTGGATCAGGTCCACCAGGTTCAGCACCTGCGCCACGTAGGCCGACGCCAGCGCCTGGTTCAGGCGGAAGACCGCCGATTCCAGATTCCGCTCAATGGCCTGCGCCTCGATGGGTGAGCGTGGGTCGGTGGCCAGCTGCAGCACGGGGGGCTTCAGCCCCGACTGGAGATCGGCGATGAACCCCCGCGGCACGGTGAGCACTGCGCTCACGCGGCCATCGGCGAGGGCCTCCTCGGCCTGCGCGGGGTCGAGCCGCACGAGGTCCACGTCGTCCTCCAGGCGCGTCGCGTAGTCCTCGATCGACAGGCGCTCGTCACCCACCTGCACCGTGCGGCCCGACGCCGCGTCGAGGTTGACGAATGCCACCGTGGGCCGCCGGTCACCCCCCGACAGCGCGATGGCCAGGAGGATGGCGATGACCACCGGGTAGCCGATCAGCACGGCGAGCAGCGCGCGGCTTCGCAGCAGCACGCGCAGGTCCTTGCGCATCAGCAGCGAACCCGCGCGCAGGGCCCTCATGCGTCCTCCACCAGGGCGAGGAAGGCCGCGTCGTCCAGCGCCCCTGCGGGGCCATCGTGCAGGAGCTGCCCCCGCCCGAGTACCAGCACCCGGTCGGCCCGCGCGGCGGCCTCCTCCATGGACTGGGTGGAGAACGCGATGGCCATGCCGTCCGCGGCCACGAGGTCGTCGAGCCACTGCCACAACCGCATGCGCTGGTCCGGGCTGAGCGTGCCGGTGGGCTCATCCAGCAGGAGCAGCCGTGGCGACCCCGCCAGTGCCACCGCAAGGTTCAGCCGCTGCAGCGTGCCGGTGGACAGCGCCCCCGCGCGGCGCCCGGCCACCTCCTGCAGGTCCGCCCGGACGATGAGCCGGTCGGCGGTGCCTGCGGGGTCGTCCGCTCCCTCGAGGCCCGCGAACAGCACCAGGTTCTCGCGGGCTGAAAGCCGCGGGTACACCGCCGGCCTCTGCGGAACCCATCCCACGTGCCCGCGTGCCGCATCGGACCATGCGATGCCGCCGGCGTCGGGCGGATGCACCCCGGCCAGCATGGTGAGCAGCGTCGTCTTGCCCGCACCGTTCGGGCCCGTCAGGGCGATGCGCTCCCCGGGCCGGATCTCCAGGTCGAGCGGGGCGAGTGCCTCGAACGACCCGTAGCGCCGCGCGATGCCGTGCGCGCGGAGCAGCGCGTCGTGCATGGCGGACCCGGTCAGTCGGCCCGGGAGGGCCGGATCGGCTGCGGCTCCACGACGGCCGTCACGTCCATGGTGTCGCCCTCATCCGCCGCGGCCGCGGTGGCTGCCGGTGCGCGGCGCGGAGGTGGCGGCCGGAATCCCGTGAGCGTGTCGTCCTCCTGCGCTGCCGGGTCTGCACCGGCTGCGGCCGCCGCGGGCGCACCGGCGGGCGAGAGGCCGAACCAGCCCATCCGCTCGCTCAGGTACACGGCGGTCTCCTTCAGGATGACCACCACCGGCACCGCCAGGATGATGCCGATGAAGCCGTAGAGCTCCTCGCCGATGAGGACCCCGAAGATCACCACGAGCGGGTGCACGCCCACGGCGTCACCCATCACCTGCGGCACCACCACGTGGCCCTCGAACTGGTGGATGGCGATGAAGGCGATCAGTACCCACAGGGCCGTCCATGGCGAGATGAACAGCGCCAGCAGCACGGGGGGCACCGCGCCCAGGATCGGACCGATGTACGGGATGAACTCCATCAGGAAGATCCACGCGGCGAAGAGCACCGCGTAGGTGGCGCCCTGCGGGAAGATCCCGGTGACACCGAAGATCCACAGCACCACGCCCGCGCTCACGCCGATGATCAGGCACACGAGGGTCTGCGCCTTGATGTACTGGACCAGCGTGTGCTCGGTGCGCCGCAGGAACTGCGCGGCGGACGCGCCTCCCATGCGCCGCGCCGCGCGGGCGATCTGCGGGGCGTCCAGCAGCATGTACACGGCGGCGACGATGATGATGATGGCCACCACCAGGGCCCCGAGGGCGCTCAGCGAGTACGAGACCGCGTTGCCCGAGAGGTCGTTGGCCCAGCCCCGGATGGCCTGCAGTGCCGCGTTCGCGCGCTCCTGCACATCGACGTCGATGCCATTCCGGTCGAAGAAGCCCTGCAGGTTCTGCACCTGCCGCTGCGCCTGGTCGGTGTAGAGCGGCAGGTTCGCGCGGATGGTGGTGATCTGCTGCTGGATGGGCGGTATCAGCAGCACCACGGCCGCGGCGATTGCGCCGAGGAACGAGAGGAACACCGTGGCCACCGCCAGCCCGCGCGGAACGTGCACGCGGCGGAGCATCCTCACCAACGGGTTCAGCAGGAGCGCGATGACCACCGACACCAGGAACACGAACAGCACGCGCCCGAGGGTCTGGCCCGCGATCCAGACCATGACGACGATGGCCGCCGCCGCCCCTATCCATGCCCACGGCGGAGCTGTCGCCTGGCGGCTGGTCATGGGCGGCATGGTATCGCGGCCTCCCCGCGCCGGTGGCGCGCCTGCTCTGGTCTAGCCTTGCGAGGCCCATGCCGCCCCTCACGCGAGATGAGCTCCGGTCGCGCCGCGCGGTCCGGCGCCAGGCCGACCGCCACCGGAGCAACCGGGTACTGCTCACGGTGGTCGCGCCCGCCGTGCTGGTGGCGGCCGTCATCGCCGCGCTGGTGCTGGCGTTCTACGACGGCGGGTCCAGCGGCCAGGCCGCGTCGCCGCCGGGACAGCTGGCATCCCCGGTCACGCCGTCGGCGGTGGACGGCGATCCCGCGCCGCAGCGGGTGGTGCTCGCCCGTGCCGGGCAGGTGGCGGTGGTGCTGCCCGTCGCGCGCCGGCAGGTCACGGCCGTGCTGTTCCACGCGGTGGCCGAGCCCGGTGCCATCAACATGACCCCGTCGTTGGCGGTGCCGCACGCGGTCGCCGCGGACGACGGCGGGGAGCCGGGCACCTCGGGCGTGGACGTCGGTGCGCCGGCCGGCACCACGGTGTACAGCCCGGTGGACGGCGTGGTCACCGCGGTGGTTCCGCATCGCATCGCGGGGCGCCCCGAGGGACTCGAGATCATCATCACGCCGTCCGACGTTCCCGACGCGGCCGTGCGAGTGAGCCACATCGAGCCGGGTCCCGACGGCATCGTGCCGCAGGTGGGGACATCGGTGGGGGCGGGGCGCACGGTCATCGGCCGCGTGCGCGACCTCTCGCGGGTGGCCACCTTCGACATTGCCCGGTACACCAATGACGCCGGCAACAACGTGCAGGTGGACCTGCTGCGCCAGCCGACGGGGCCCGGTAACTAGGTGGCGACCGACTCCCTCACCGCGATCGTCCTGGGCGACGTGTTCGGCGGCACGGGGATGCGGGCGGTGCAGGATGCCCTGCCCGGTCTGCGCGCCGAGTACGACGCGGATGTCGTGGTGGTGAATGCCGAGAACGCGGCGCATGGGTCGGGCACCACCCCGAAGCAGGCGGCGGCGCTCCTGGCGGCGGGCGCGGATGTGCTCACGGGGGGCAATCACACGTTCCGCCGGGCCGAGATCGTCCAGGTGCTCGAGCAGGACCCGCGCGTCCTGCGGCCGGCCAACCTCACCACGCGGGGTCCGGGCTCGGGCAGCGTGGTGGTCGACGTCAGCGGCGGGTTCCGCGTGGGAGTGGTGAACCTCATCGGTTCGGTATTCATCGAGGCCGCGCAGAGTCCCTTCGCGGTCGTGGACGACATCGTCGACCGGATGCGCCGGGAGACCCCGCTGATCATCGTGGACATGCATGCCGAGGCCACGAGCGAGAAGATCGCGCTCGCCCGCCACCTTGACGGACGCGTGACCGCCGTGGTGGGCACGCACACCCACGTCCCCACCGCCGACGAGCGGGTCCTGGCCGGGGGCACGGCCTACATCACCGACCTCGGCATGAGCGGACCGCACGATTCCGTGATCGGCGTGCGCGAGGAGCCCGTGCTCAGGCGGTTCCTCACCGGCCTTCCCGCGCGCTTCGAGCCCGCCACCGGCGATGTGCGCGTGCAGGGCGTGGTGATCCGCGCCGAGCCGGGTGGCCGCGCCACCTCCATTACGCGCATCGACCTGCCCGGCTAGGCCACTGCGGCGTCCCGGCCCTGCGCCGGGTCCTCCATGCGGCGCAGCCAGGGGATGCGGCGCACCGCGAGCAGCGCGACGATCCCGATGATCACCACCGTCCCGATGAGCACCCATTGGGATGCGGTGGGTATCCCGACCTGGAAGAAGTCGCGCAGCAGCGGCACCTGCAGGCCGATGGTGAGCATCACCACGAACGCGCCGACCATCAGCCACACCCACCCGCGTACGCGGTGGCCGTTGGTGCCGCGCTCGAGCTCGATGACCACGGCGAGCCCGAGGAGCGTGGCGGTCAGCACCGAGGCCGTCCGGGCATCGGGCACGCTCGCCCCGAGGGGGCCGCGTGACAGCAGGTAGGCGGCCGTGATGGCGATCGAGATGATGATCCCGGCGGGCACCGCGAAGGCGCCCAGGCTGCGCATGAAGCCCTCGCGGTGCACCGGGCCGTCGCTCTTCGCGAGCGCCAGGAAGAACGCGGGAATGCCGATGGTCAGCGACGAGGTAATCGACAGCTGGCGCGGCAGGAAGGGGAAGGCGATGGGCAGCAGGGCGAATGCCAGAAGGATGATCGCCGAGTAGACGGACTTGGTGATGAACAGCTTGGCCACCCGGTGCGTGTTCCGGATGATCTGCCGACCGGCCTCGATGGCGCGGGGCAGCGTGGCGAAGGCGTTGGTGAGCAGCACGAGGTCGGCCACGCCCTTGGCCATCTGGCTGCCGTTGCCCATCGCCACCGCGAGGCGGGCGTCCTTCAGGGCGAGGACGTCGTTGACGCCATCGCCGATCATGGCCACGTAGCGGCCGTTCTCGGTCATCGCGCGCACCAGTGCCTGCTTCTGCTCGGGCGTGATGCGCCCGAACACGGCCGTGCGGGTGACGATGTCGCGCAGCTGCGCGGGGTCCTCGGGCAGGTCGGTGCCCTGGATGGCCTCCTCCGCGCCGGTCACCCCGCAGGCGACCGCCACCGCCTGCACGGTTCCCACGCCGTCGCCGGAGATCACCTTTACCTGCACCCCCTCGGACTCGAGGAACCGCACGGTGTCGGCGGCGTCCGGCCGCAGGGCCTCCTCGAGCAGCACGGCTCCCACCGCCTGGACCGGGGGCAGGTGACCGAGGCCCTCCTGCTTGCCGTCCAGCGGCTGGTCGCCGGTGGCCACCAGCAGGACGCGCCGCCGTGCCGCCTGCGCATCGGCGATGGCGCTGCCGAGCGCCCCGGGAACCTGCACGCCGATGCGCTCGAGGATCTCCGGGGCGCCCAGCACGATCGTGCCGTCGCCCTGCAGGGTGACCCCGCTCCACTTGCGCGAGGAGGCGAAGGGCACCTCGGCCGTGGGCGCCGATGCATCCGCCGGCATGGCGGCGAGGATGGCCTCGGCGGTTGCGTTGCGCGACGCGGCGCTTGCCGCCAGCAGCCCGGCGGCCCGTCGGACGTCGTCCTCGGACCGGCCGGGGGCGGCGACCACGCCCGCGACGTCCAGCCGGTTCTCGGTGAGCGTGCCCGTCTTGTCCACGCACACCGTGTCCACGCTGGCCAGGCTCTCGATGGCGTTCAGCTGCTGCGCGAGCGTGCCGATGCGCGCGAGGCGCACGGCGGCCACCGCGAACGTGAGGCTGGCCAGCAGCACGAGGCCCTCGGGCACCAGCGGCACGAGGGCGGCCACCACCCGCTGCACCGAGCTGGCCGCCCCGCCGATGTCCAGCCAGATGGTGGAGAGCACCATCAGCACGGCGAGGGGGGCCATCACCGCGATGATGATCCGGAGGATGTGGTTGATGTCCATCTGCAGGGGCGAGGGCGGCGTGCGATTGCCCTTGGCCTCGGCCGCGAGCCGCTCGGCGAATGAGTCGGCGCCCACGGCGGTCACCCGGTAGGCACCGCTGCCGGCCACGCAGAACGCGCCCGAGCGGACGTCGTCACCCACCTGTCGCGCCACCGCGTCGGACTCGCCGGTGAGCACCGACTCGTCCAGGCTCAGCACGGTGGCCCGCACGAGCTCCCCGTCGGCCACCACCTGGTCCCCGGGGTCGATGAGGACGATGTCCCCGACGACGATATCCGGGATGGCCAGGGTCTCCTCGGCGTCGTCGCGCAGCACCCGCCCGTGGGGTGCGACGAGGAGGGCCAGGCGGTCGAGGGCCCGCTTGGCGCGGGTCTCCTGGATGATGCCGATGGCCATGTTGGCCACCAGCACGCCCCCGAAGAGCATGTCGGCCCACAGGCCGAAGATCGCGAGCGGCACCAGCAGCACGATGAGGATGAGGTTGAACAGCGTGAAGGTGTTCGACCAGACGATGTCGGCGAACGACCGGCTGCCGCGGGGGCCGGGCCGCGGCGGGTTCTCGCGCAGGATGCGCGCGGCCTCCTCCGTTGTGAGCCCGTACAGGGTGGGGTCGGCCGACGGCACGGGGCGAGCCTACGCGGGCCTCACGCCGCCGCGGCGTCGGCCCGCGCCAGCAGCCGACGGGCCCACCCGGGCTCGCCATGGGCCCGCAGCCACAGCGCCGCGTCGGCGAGCACCATCGGCTCCCACGCGCGGGCGCGGGCGATGAGGTCGCCCGTGGCCCCATAGCCCGCGTGCACCGCCGCTGCGGACGCCGCCGACATGTCGTTCATCGCCACGACGTAGGCCAGGTCCTCGGCGGGGTCGCCCATGCGCCAGAACTCCCAGTCCACGAGCACCGGGGCCGACGCCGGCCAGAGGATGTTCCCGGTGACGAGGTCGCCGTGCAGGAACGCGAAGGCGCCGTCCGCCGGACAGGTCATGAGGAGCCGGCGCGCGACATGGTGCACCAGGTCGCGCTCCGCGCGGGTGGCGGTGCGCCCGAGGGCATCGCGCATGCGGCCCCGTACATACGCGCGCAGGTCCCGGGCCCGCGATGGCCATCCGGGAAGCCCTCCGGATGCCGTGGCCCGACGCGCGTGCACGCGGGCGAGCATCCGGCCCAGCGCACGCGCGGGCCCGGTGGCCAAGTCCTCCAGGGGCCGGGGCTGCCCGGCGACCCACGCGTAGTCGATCACGCCCCGCCCGGTGGTGATGACGCGCGGCGCGAGGGGCGGTCCCGCGATGCGGGCACCCCGGGCCTCCCGGGCGAGGGCGACGGGGTCGCCCTCCTTGCGCAGCACCGGGATCCGGCCTGCGGGTCGCGACAGCGCGAAGCGCCCGCCGCCCGCCGTGAGGTCAGTCGTCGGCGAAAACCCGCGGCGCGGAGGCCAGCCCGAACAGGATGAAGAGGATGCCGAGCACGAACGGCAGGTAGCCGACCTCGTGGCGGTCGTACCAGCCGGCCCACGTCATGAGGATGCCCAGCAGCAGCAGGGTGGTGACCATCCAGATCGGCAGCTTCTTCACGACGTCCTCTCGCGGTTCGCGGCGGCCCCTCCGTCCGCCGTCGCCACATTACCGGCACGGAAGGGTAGTGTCCCGGCCCGCTATGACGGAACCCAGCAACGCACACGTCGCCGTAACCACGGACGAACGCCCCTCGGGCATCGTCGTCACCGTCGAGGGGGTGGTGGACGCCAGCACCCTGTCGGAGGTCTCGGCGGTGCTCACCGACGCCCAGCGCGACGGGCGCATGGTGTATGTGGACCTGGCCGCGGTCACCTTCATGGACAGCCGCGGACTCGGCGCCCTCATCGCCGCCAACGAGCGGTCCCGCGAGGGCGCGGCGGCCATCCGCCTGCATGCCCCGTCGGACGCGGTGCGGCGCCTCCTCAACATCTCCGGCGTCACCGCCGTGCTGGTGGAGGCCGAGGAGCTCCCGGCGGCCTAGCCCCCGCGCCGCCGGTGATACCGTCGGCGGAAAACGGGAGGTCGGCATGGGTGGTACCACCTACCGGGTCACCGGGATGAGCTGCGACCACTGCCGGAAGGCCGTGGAGGATTCCGTGGGTGCCGTGCCCGGCGTGAGCGCCGTGGCGGCGGACCCCGCGACGGGCACCCTGCGGGTGGAGGGCGAACCGGACGATCGCCTGGTGCGCGACGCGATCGTCGAAGCCGGGTACGGGGTTGCCTGAGCACGACCTCCTGATCGAGGGCATGACCTGCGCCGCATGCGTGGCGCGGGTGGAGAAGGCGCTGAACGCGGTGGACGGGGTATCCGCGACCGTCAGCCTCGCGACCGAGCGGGCGCACGTGGACGCCCCGGAGGGCATGGACGACGCGGATCTCGTGGAGGTCGTGCGCCGCGCGGGATACGGCGCGGCCCCGGCCGCGGAGGCGCCGGTGGACGCCGGGGACGCCGCGGCGGCGTCCGCCGCACTCCGCCGCCGCCTGCTGTGGGCCGCGGTGCTCACGGTTCCGGTGATGGTGCTGTCGATGGCGCCGCCCCTGCAGTTCCCGGGGTGGCAGTGGGCGTCGCTGGTGCTGGCGACGCCGGTGGTGTGGTGGTGCGGCTGGACCTTCCACGTGGGTGCCTGGGCGGCACTGCGCCACCGCTCGGCATCCATGGACACCCTCATCTCCCTCGGGTCGGGCGTTGCATGGGGATGGTCACTGGTGGCGATGCTGTTCCTGGGCGCCGGTGAGATCGGCATGACGATGCACATGTCGCTGCTGCCATCCGATTCCTCCGGGGCCGAGCTGTACTTCGAGGTCGCGGCGGGCATCGTGACGCTGGTGCTGCTGGGGCGCTATCTCGAGGCCCGCGCGCGCCGGAGCGCAGGCGAGGCCATCCGCGCGCTCATGGCCCTCGCACCCGATACGGCCATCGTCGTGCGCGAGGGCACCGAGGTGGAGGTGCCGGCGGCGGACGTGCGGGTGGGCGAGGAGGTGGTGGTGCGCCCCGGGGGTCGCGTCCCGGTGGACGGCGAGGTGGTGGAGGGCGCCTCGGCCGTGGACCGCGCCCTGCTCACCGGCGAGAGCGTCCCCGTGGAGGTCGGCCCGGGGGACCCCGTGGAGGGAGGCGCCCTGAACGCGGGGGGTCGCATCGTCGCGCGGGCCACCCGCGTGGGCGCGGAGACCGCCGTGCACCGGGTGGGGTCGCTGGTGCAGGCGGCGCAGGCGGGCAAGGCCCCCGTGCAGCGCCTGGCCGACCGCGTGGCGGGCGTCTTCGTGCCCGTGGTCATCCTCATCGCCCTGGGCACGCTGGTGGGGTGGCTCGTCACGGGGCATCCCGCGGGCGAGGCCATGACCGCCGCAGTTGCCGTGCTGGTCATCTCATGCCCGTGCGCGCTGGGCCTCGCGACGCCCGCGGCGCTCATGGTGGGCACAGGAAGGGGTGCCCAGTTGGGCATCCTCATCCGGGGGCCCGAGGTGCTCGAGGGCACGCGCCGCGTGACCGTGGCCGTACTCGACAAGACCGGCACGCTCACCGAGGGGGTGATGCGTGTGGCACGGGTGGAGCCCGCCCCGGGGTGGGACGACCACGGCGTCCTCGCCCTCGCGGGCGCGGCCGAGGCGGGCAGCGAGCATCCCATCGGGCGGGCCATCACCGAGGCGGCCCGGTATCCGGCGCGTGCGCTTCCGGTGGCCACGGCGTTCCGGGCCACGGCGGGCGTGGGGGTGACCGCGGAGGTCGCGGGCCAGACGGTGGAGGTGGGCCGCAGCGGCGACCTGGACGGCGTGCTCGCCGATGCGCGCGACCGGGCTCGTGCGGACGGGCTGACCGTTGTGGCCGTGCGGGTGGATGACCGGCCGGCCGGGATCATCGCGGTGGGCGACGTGGTGCGGCCGGATGCGGCCCGCGCGATCGCCATGCTGCGCGACCTGGGGCTGCGGCCGGTCATGCTGACTGGTGACGCCGAGGAGCCCGCCCGTGCCGTGGCCGCATCCGTGGGAATCGACGAGGTCGTGAGCGGCGTGCTGCCCGAGGGCAAGGAGCGGGTGGTGCGCGACCTGCAGGCGGCGGGCGAGGTCGTGGCCATGGCGGGCGATGGCGTGAACGACGCCCCGGCGCTCGTGCGCGCCGACCTGGGAATCGCCATGGGTACCGGCACCGATGTGGCCTCCGAGGCCGCGGACATCACGCTGGTCACCCCCGACCCGCGGGCGATCGCCGATGCCATCCGGTTGTCGCGGCGCACGCTCCGCACCATCCAGGGGAACCTCGTGTGGGCCTTCGGGTACAACGTCGCGGCCATCCCGCTGGCGGTCATGGGGCTCCTGAATCCCCTCATCGCCGCCGCGGCCATGGGGCTGTCCAGCATCTTCGTGGTCACGAACTCCCTGCGTCTGCGCGGTTTCCGTCCGGCCCGCTAGTCTGCCGGGCGTGTCGCAGGACTACCTCGGGAGCGGCGGGCGCCTGGACGGCGGCCCGGCCGACGCGCTGATCGACGCCGGCTACCGCTACGAGTCGCAGGCGGGGCCGCGTCTGGCCCGGGGGCTCAGCACATCGGACCTGGCCCACGCGGTGATGCTGGCGGAGGCCGGGGCGATCCCCGGGGACCAGGCGCGGGCGCTCCTCTCCGCGCTCCTCGAGCTGGATGCCATTCCGGGTGACGCCTTCCCGTGGAACCCCGCGCTGGGCGATGCATTCAACAGCCGCGAGCACGAACTGCGCGCGCGCGCGGGCGCCACGGCCGCCGGATGGCTGTCGGCGGGGCGCCCGCGCCGCGAGGCCTTCCGGGTGGGGCTGCGGATCGTGGCGCGCGACGGCGCCCGCGACCTGCACGACGCCTGCGTGGCCCTTGCCGCCGCCCTGGTGGACCTGTCGGCGCGACATGCCAGCGACCTGGCCGCCGACTACACCTACCTGCAGCCTGCGCAGCCCACGCGCCTCGGGCACCTGGTGCTGGCCTATGCCTACCCGGTGCTGCGCGACGCGGCACGACTGCGCGGCATCCATGAGGAGCTGGACATGTCGGTGGCCGGAGCCGGCGGCAGCGCGGGGTCGCGCTGGCCGCTGGACCGCTCACGCCTGGCCGACCTGCTGGGCACCGCCGGCACGGTGCCGCACGTGAAGGACGCCATGTGGCAGTGGGACCCCTATGTGGACCTCATGTCCGCTGCGGCGACCACGGCCACGCATCAGTCGGAGCTGGCGCAGGACCTGGAGATCCTGGCCAGCCGCGAGTTCGGCATCGCGCAGCTGGCCGATCGCCACAGCCGCGCGAGCGCGCTGATGCCGCAGAAGCGCAACCCGTACGCCCTCGCCGTGGTGCGCGCCACCGCCGGAACGGTGGCCGGCGACCTCGCCGGGATGCTGGTGGCCCTGCACACGGGCTCGGCCCGCACCGATCACTTCCATGTGCTCAACACGGTGGTCCCCCGGGCCCTGGAGGAGGTGGTGGCATCCACCCGGCTGATGGCCGAGGTCGTGGCGGGCCTCACGCTGGATGCCACCCGGGCGGCCGAGTCCGCGCGCAGCGGGTTCATCACCGCCGCCGACCTCTCGGACGTGCTGGCGCAGGAGGCCGGGCTGGACTACCGCACCGCCCACCATGTGGTGGGGCGCGCCGTGAAGATGCTGGTGGATTCAAGGCGTGATGAGTCGGCCCTCACCCCGGAGCTGCTCGCCGAGGCCGCCATGGCCAGCGACGGCATCGACCTGCAGGTGGATGCCGACCTGATACGGCGGGCACTCGACCCCGAGGCGGCCGCTGACATGCGCCTGCAGGAGGGCTCATCCGCCCCGGGCCGCACCGAGGAGATGGTGGCGGCGTGCCGCGAGGACATCGCGGCGGCGCGTGCGTGGGGGTCGCATGCCCACGAGCGCGCGGAGCGCGCGGAGGAGGCCCTCCGCGCCCGCGCCCGCGAGATGGCGGGCACCTAGCCGGCGGGTGCCCCGGGGGCCGGCGCGTGCTGCACGCGCACCCGGGCCGCGTAGCGCGACAGCAGGCGGTACAGGGCGGGCCCGATGACCAGGGCGAAGATCACGTTGCCCACCGCGTGGGCCACGTCGAACCACGCGCTCGCGACGCATGCGGCGATGAACGCCGCCCATGAGACCTCGGGGCCGAACGTGGCGAGGAACCACAGGTTCATTGCCCAGCCGAATGCCAGTCCCCAGGCGCCGGCCACCACGGCCAGGCCCAGGCGGGTGCGCGTGGCCGGGCGCAGCAGGGCGCCCGACGCCCCCACCGCGCCCCACAGGAGCATCTGGGCCGGGGTCCAGGGTCCCTGGCCGAGAAAGGCGTTGGAGATGAGCGCGGCGAGTGCCCCCACGGCCATTCCGGCGCGGGCCCCCAGCGCGGCCCCGGCCACCAGGCACATCGTGGTGACGGGCTTCACCGAGGGCACCGCGGCGAACAGCACCCGCCCCGCGGCGGTGGCCGCGCCCAGCGTGGCCGTGAGCGCGAGCATCTTGGGGCCACCGGCATCGCGCTCCCACGTCACCCATCCCAGCAGCAGGAGCGCGATGGTCGCCAGGACGACCACGGCGGCAGCGCTCACGCGTGCAGGAGGGACGTGGGGGGAAGGCCCGTGGGCACGGCGTCCCCGTTCACCATCTCCAGCACCTCGTCGGCCGCGGCCACGGCAAAGGGGCCGTCGTGGGTGGCCACCAGCACGGCGGCGCCCTCTGCCGCCCGGCGCCGGATGAGGTGGGCCAGCGCCCTCTTGCGGGACGGGTCCATGCCGCGCGTGGGCTCGTCCAGCACCAGCACCGCGGGGTCGGCCACGAGGATCGCGGCGAGCGCCACGCGCTCCCGCTCGCCGACGCTGAGGTCGAGGGGATGGCGGTCGAGCAGGTCGCCGAGGTCCAGGTCGTGCGCGACCGCGGCGATGCGCGCATCGCGCAGGCTGCCGGTGATGCCCTGCACGCGCAGGGCCACGGCGATCTCGTCATCCACGCGCTCGGTGAGCAGATGGCGGCCCGGATCCTGCGGCACCATCCCGAGCCGGGGGAATCGCAGCTCCGGCGGCAGCGCGGAGACATCCTCATCTCCCAGGAGCACGCGCCCGTCCGTGGGGCAGTGCAGGCCCGCCAGGGTGCGCAGGAGCGTGCTCTTCCCGCTGCCGTTGGGGCCGGTGAGCGCCGTGACGCGGCCGGGCACCAGTGCCAGGGATGCACCGCGCAGCACGTGCCGCCCGTCGTGGCCCGCCACGATGCCCTCCGCGCGCGCTGCGGGCGGTGCCGCGGCGGTGCACGGCGCGGGCGGCTCCCCAGCGGCCTCGTCCGGCGCGGCCGGCCCCACCTGCCCGCAGCACACCGCCAGGACGCGGTCCGCGATGGGGCGCACGCGCTCGGCGCGGTGCTCGGTGATGACCACGGCGGTGCCCGCATCGGCCAGTTCGCGAAGCGCGCGCGCCAGGTCCGCCGCCGCCTGTGCGTCCAACTGCGAGGTGGGCTCATCCAGCAGCAGCAGCCGCGGACCACGGGCCAGGACCCCGGCGATGGCCACGCGCTGCCGCTCGCCGGAGGACAGCGCCTCGATGCGGCGATCACGCAGGTGCGATGCCCCGGCCGCCTGCAGGGCGCCGTCCACGCGCCGGGCGATCTCCGCGGCCGGCATGCCCGCGTTCGCCGGGCCGAACGCCACGTCGCGCTCCACCGTGCCCAGCACCGCCTGCGCCTCGGGGTCCTGGAACACCATGCCCACGGCGCCGCCAAGCGCGGCGGGAGGCTGCCGCAGGGCATCCATGCCGGCCACCTCGACGCTGCCGCCCAGCACGCCGCCGTGGAAGTCGGGAATGAGCCCGGCGAGCGACCGCAGCAGGGTGCTCTTGCCGCCGCCCGAGGGCCCCTCCAGCACCAGCACCTCGCCCGCATGGACGTCCAGGTCCACGCCGTCAAGGGCGGTGGCCGGGGCGCCGCCGTAGGAGAACCGCAGCCCGCGCACGCGCGCCATCACGGCGTCGCCGGGCGGGGTCACCTCCTGTGGGGTCCCGTGGGGGTACCCGCGCACCGTCACCTCAGTCCTCGAAGGTCGTGGTGCCAAGGCGGAGGCAGGTCTCCTGGCTCCCGGGTGCTGCGCCCCCGCGCCTTCCCGGGTGATCCCCAGTGGCCGGGCCTCGTGGACCCCAGCGGCGGCGCCCCGGTCACAGTGGCGGGACCGCGCCGGAATCGCACCGGCTTCCCTCACCACCGCCCATGGCGTCGTGCCCGGGACTATAGAGGTGCATGAACGGCGCGGGGTGGCCGCCTACGGCGCGAGTCGCTCCACCGCCCAGCCCGCCGACCCCCGCGCGGCGAGGATGCGGTCGTGCAGGCCGTCGGGGTCCTCCTGCCAGAACTCGATCACGCGGGGCTCCATGCGGTGCCCGACCCATCCCGGTGGCACGGCCCCGGGGTCGTCATCGGGCGGCACCGCGGCGAGGCGCCGGTGCAGATCGCCGCGCGAGCGCAGTGGCTCGCCCTGCCGCCACGCCCGGGCCGCCCGCCGGGCCTGGGGCCGGCGGCGCGCGATGTGATCCACCACCTCGTCATCGGGCAGCAGGTGCACGGGCCCCTCCACCCGTACCTGGCGTCCCATGCCGGCCCAGAAGAAGACCCCGGCCGCATCCGCCCGGGCCGCCACCTCGCGCGCCTTCCGCGAGCGTCCGTCGGTGATCCACTCCAGGCCGTGCGGCCCCCACCGCCGCACGAACACCATGCGCGCGGAGGGACGTCCGTCCTGCCCGGCCGTGGCGAGCGTCATGGCGAGGGGCTGCGGCTGGCCCGTCGCGCGCGACTCATCGATCCAGGCGCAGAGCGCGCGCAGGGGATCGGGCGAGATCTCCTCGGGAAGCAGGGGCGCCATGGCGACCACGGTAGCCTGCGCTCATGCCGCGCATCGCCGTACCCGACTGGATCCCGTTGCACGCCATGGCCGGGGATGAGGTGCTGCCCGCCATCGGCACCCAGCCGGTGCTGTCGCCCTACGACCGCGACGAGGTCGCACGGGTGGATGTCTCCGGCGAGGAGGCCGTGGACATGGCGGTGGCCGTCGCGCGCGGTGCCCTGGGTAGCGCCCCGCATGCTGCCGAGCGGGCGCGCATCCTCGACCGGGCCTCGGCGCGCGTGGCCGCGTGCTCCGATGACCTCGCGCTGCTCATCGCGGCGGAGGCCGGCAAGCCCATCCGCCAGGCCCGTGGCGAGGTGGCGCGGTGCGTGGACACGCTGGCATTCTCGGCGGCGGTCACCCGCACCCTCGCGGGCGAGGTGATCCCCATGGATGCCGCCGACTCCGGTGTCGGGCTGGTGGGCACCACGGTGCGCGAGCCCATCGGGGTCATCGCCGCCATCACGCCGTTCAACTTCCCGCTCAACCTCGTGGCGCACAAGCTCGGTCCCGCGATCGCCGCAGGTGCTCCCGTGGTGCTGAAGCCCGCGGGTCGCACCCCGCTGTCGGGCCTGGCCCTGGCGATGATCCTGCGCGAGTGCGGGCTGCCCCCCGCGATGCTGGGCTGGGTGCTGGGTGATCGCGTGGCCGGCGAGCCGCTCACGGCGCACCCCGACGTGGCAATGGTGTCGTTCACCGGCAGCAGCACGGTGGGCTGGGCCATCCGCGCGGCGCGCCCCGGAATTCGGGTGGCCCTGGAGCTCGGCAACGCCACGCCCGTCATCGTCCATTCCGACGCAGACGTGCATGCGGCGGCACGGGCCATCGCGGGCAGTGCCTTCACCCATGCCGGGCAGTCGTGCATCTCGGTGCAGCGCGTGATCGTGCACCGCGAGGCGCATGACGCGCTGATGGACGCCCTGCTGCCGCTGGTGGATGGGCTCCTGGCGGGCGACCCGCTGGAGGAGGACACCGACGTCGGCCCGGTGATCGACTCCGCATCGGCGGATCGCATCCTGGAGTGGATCGCCGAGGCCACGCAGGTTGGGGCACGGGTGATCCGCGGTGGCGACCGGCTGCCATCGGGCCCGGCCATGCTCGCCCCGACGGTGCTCGACGGCGTCGCGCCGTTCACCCGCGTGATGCGCGAGGAGGTATTCGGGCCGGTCATCGCCGTGTGCGCGTACGACCGCGTGGACGATGCCATCGCGATCGCGAACGACAGCCCGCTGGGCCTGCAGGCCGGAATCTTCACGGCCCGCGTGGACGCCGCCATGGCGTGGGCACGGCGCCTCGCGTTCGGGGGCGTGCTTATCAACGAGACCCCCACCTTCCGCGCCGACCAGATGCCCTACGGTGGAATCCGCGGTTCGGGCGATGCCCGCGAGGGGCCGGCATCGGCGGTGATGGAGATGACCTACCCCAAGCTGGTCATCACGCGCCTGCCGGAATGACGCCGGAACGACGGAACCCGGCGCGCGGCCGGGTTCCGTTTCCAGATGGCGGGAGAAGGATTTGAACCTTCGTAGGCAGAGCCGACGGTTTTACAGACCGCTCCCTTTGACCACTCGGGCATCCCGCCAGGTGGCCGCGGCACCTTAGCGAAGTGCGACCCGCCGCCTCAACGGACTGCGGCAGC
>Ga0181574_10000663_pt1 | contig 32154 bp, 28 predicted proteins | sample 101ome_24_FD_145600 | JGI IMG/M metagenome (GOLD analysis project Ga0181574, IMG submission 145600) | Coastal salt marsh microbial communities from the Groves Creek Marsh, Skidaway Island, Georgia - 101410AT metaG (spades assembly) | ecosystem: Environmental > Aquatic > Marine > Intertidal zone... | reverse complement strand
TGGAAAGCGGAAGCAAATCGGTATTCGTGTTCCAGATAATAACGTCATTCATTCGCTTGTCCAAGCCCTGGGGCGACCGTTGGTGGTGAGTTCTGTCCGAGACGAGGATGAAGTCGTGGAATACACCACCGATCCGGAACTGATTGCAGAGCGTTTTGAGGGCCGCGTCGACGGCGTTATCGACAGCGGGTACGGGACTGTCGATGCTTCTACGGTGATTGACTGCACCGAAAGTGAACCCGAAATCATCCGACACGGTCACGGGCCTACGGAAGGATTGATCTGACCTTATCGGTCCTGAGCGCGCGATGCCAGCATCGGGACAAAGGCGAACTCTCCGTGTTCTTCTCTGCGAAACGAAGACTCAGCTTCACGTGTGAACGTAAACATCCGCTGTTTCTCCCCCTCACCCACTGGGATCACGAGCCGACCACCGATGCTCAGTTGCATGAGCAATGCCTCCGGAATCTCGGGGGCACCGCACGTTACAATAATGCCATCAAAAGGAGCAAAGACGGTCTTCCCTTTGTAGCCGTCGCCGTAGAACAAATCCGGCTTAAATCCCATCTTTCGCAACAACGGTCCCGCAGTATCGAACAACAGGCGTTGCCTTTCAATGGAAAACACCTTGTAGTTCATAGCGCACAATACAGCACACTGGTACCCACTTCCCGTGCCAATTTCCAATACCTTGGCTCCGGATTCTAGCTGAAGCAACTCGGTTTGGCGGGCCACGGTATGGGGCTTGCTGATGGTTTGTCCGGCGCCAATTTGAAAAGCCTTGTTTTGGTAGGCAAACTGCTCAAAAGCTGAAGAAAGAAAGAAATGCCTTGGCACACGGTCCATGGCCGACAACACAGCCTCGTCCTGTATTCCCATTTCGCGCAGTTCATCCAACATGCGCCTGCGCATTCCCTTGTGCCGATATTCGTCCTTCATCGTGGGTTTGAAATTACACCGCTCATCGGAGGAATTCATATGCGTGCAAAAGAGTTTTTTGCATGCTCATTGTGAATTGAGGCGATGTGAATGAATTGTTCATTGATGCTTCAACAAGAAAGAAGGTGCACGGACGATCCGCCGGTATTTTTACCCCATGACGAAACATTGGTTCACCTGCAAAGTCAAATACGTCCGGCACGATGCCGAAGGCGCAGAGGTTAAAGCGACGGAGTCGTTTGTCTTGGATGCATACAATTACACGGAGGCTGAATCTCGCATGACGTCCATCTGTGAACAAGAAGGGATTCGTCCTTTTGAAATTGTCCAAATCACCAAGTCCAATCTAGTGGAAGTCATTCGATTCGAGGATGCCGACCAATGGTTTAAAGTCAAGATCGCGTTGACCAGTTTGGATGAGGAAAAAGGCAAAGAAAAAGAGTCATATCAGCACATTTTGCTCTCCGCATCGGACGTACGGGATGCCTTTGACAAGGTTCGCAAACACATGTCCAAAGTGGGTGTGGGCTTCGTCATCCCTTCTATTGTGTACCAAAAAATAACCGAGGTCTTCCCGCTGGAAGAAGAAGGCGGATCACACGCGCTTGACGGCGCTCCGGTCATCCACGAAGCAGAGCCAGCAGCGGTTTAATCCGTGTACCATTCCCAAGCCGTACGGTAACTACCGGATTCCTCGCACCGTTCGATCAGCTCCCTGTAAAACGCGTCTTGCCCAACCGTGGCGCTGTCCCCCACAATAAGCAGATGATGTTTGGCCCTCGTCATGGCGACATTCATCCGGCGGTATTCTTTCAAAAATCCGATTTCACCGGTACCGTTTGAGCGCGTCAGCGAAATCACCATGATGTCGCGTTCTTGACCTTGAAAAGCATCCACGGTGGCGCAGGCAATGGTATGTGTTTCGAAGCAGTTCGCTCCCAACCGCTCTGTCAATTGAGTGGTCAGCTGGTCGACTTGAGCGCGGTAAGGCGCGATGATTCCCATGCTGTACTCGGGATGGGCAGCCAACAGTTCCTCCACCCGCTCTGCCACAAAACAAGCCTCTTCCTTGTTGAGTGAACTTTCCGAACCCGGTGCCCGCTCCTCTTCAAATCCACGTCCTGCTGTGTCGATGAAGAGCAGTGCCTGCGTATCGCAGCGGTGTTGCGGCATGTGTTCGCTGGCATGCAACTTGTTCTCGTAAAATGCTGCGGACGCTGGCGCCATGATTTGCGGGTGCATTCGGTATTGCTCCGTAAGCATGTGCACTTGAGATCCCATGCATCGCTCCAAAATACTGATTTCCAGACCTTTCTTTATGGCCTCGTCACTTTTAATGACGGGTGGTAATTGGAAAGGATCACCAGCCAAAATCAACTTTTTCGCTAGTCGCATTGCAATGAGGGCAGCCGGTTGCATGGCTTGACCGGATTCATCCATGACGACCCAATCAAATTGCACGCGAGCCACCAATGCATCCGCAGCACCCGCCAAGGTGCAGCATACAACTGGAGCGTCTCGAACCAATCGTTCAGCGATGTACGACTCCAAATCTGCAGCTTCCGACTCTAGCGAGCGTGCCTCGCGCCTGCTATGCGTTCGAGCCGCCCGCTCTTCTGGGCCAAAATTTCGATGGAAGCGATTCGCCTCCTTCCATGCAGCGTCCGCTCGCTTGCGCAATGCCTTGACTTGCTTGAACGTGGCGTCTTTTTCGACTTTTGCATCCAACCCCCATTGAAGTACAGATTCGTCAAGCCGCATGGGGTGTCCAATTCGAACAACGGGCCAACCTCGTTCGGCGCATCCTGTCACCAACAAATCCACTGCCGCATTGCTTGGGGCGCAAACGAGCAATTTCTCACCCCGAGATATCGCCCTTCCGATGAAAGCAATCAAGGATGTTGTCTTGCCGGTTCCTGGAGGACCGTGGAGAATAGAAAGCGACTTGCCTATCTCAGCATCCGCGATCCATGCTCTTTGGCCAGCGTTTAAATGGGGCAATTCTGCTTCAGGCACGTGCATTGCTTGACTGCGCTCCACAGCCGATTGATGTTGAAATACCTCATCGCGGAATCTTCGGTCATCGGGATCTTCTGTGTTGATCCAATGGGAAAGCGCTTCAGCCATCAAGCGGTAGGTGCGATCGTCCGAGCGCTCATCGACCGTCCAACGTTCGTGCATGGCTGCACCATCCAGCGGCTCGCCGTCGATGATGACATCCATTTTATCCTTGCGGATTTTGCGAACAATTCCGCGGCGAACGGCGGATTTGTCCATGGGTTGGCCAGCTTCGTTGGCTTGATACAAGTGCACAGGCGATCCTGAGCGAAAGGCATCATCCATGCCTCCATTGGTTCCTTTTTGCACTTCCAATCGCACGCGTCCTCCAAATGTGTAATCCTGGCGAATGATTGAAACGGGAGACCATGTCAAGCCATCACCCTTTCTTACGCGCAAACTTTGACCCTCAAGCACAGTGGCGAGGCGTCGTTCTTCTTCTCGTTGCTCGTGCACCAATGCCTCGGCTAACCTACCGAGTTCATCAATCACCTCACGCATCGGTTAATGCCTCGGTTAGCGTACGATGGTGAAAGAACCGTTTAAATACTTGTAGCCTTCACCTTGGTCAATGGTTTGGCCGTTGATGTCGTTGATCACCAATTCCGCATCCACTCGGGCAATTCCAAGTACGTAATAATAAGTCCCTTCAGCAGCTTCATCAGGACCTGGACTCCAACCTGCCGTTTTTCCGAAATCGTTGCTGGTGTACATCAATTGTCCCCATCTGTTGTAGATGCGGATGGTGCTGCCGTCATAGCGGTCACTGTCCAATCCATAAACGATGAACGCATCATTTTTGGCGTCCCATTGGTTGTTACCGAATGGCGAGATGACATTGGGAATGGTCAATTCACAAACATCTTCTTGGATGTCAAACACACTGGTGGCCGTCCAAGTGCAAGGTGCCACCATGGAGACCAACACCTCGTACAATCCTTCGTATTCTGCCTGCAGCACAGCTCCCGTACCAACGACATCCCCTTCAAAGGTCCATTCATAGGTGTAATCACTCTCAGCGGTTCCCTCAACAGAGAAATCCAGCGCCACCAAATCAATGGCGTCATCAGGGCACACGTAACCGTTCCCGTTTACGCCTGTTGGAGGTGGAATAAAATCGACTTCAACACTTTGGGAAACTTCACAATCATCCAAATCACCCCCCGTTACCGACACAGTCAACGTCATCACCGTGTCTTGTGTGAGCCCGTCGACAGTCACATCCGATCCGTTGCCCGTAACCAACCCAGCAGGTTCCCATTCATAATTGTAGGTGAAACCCATTTGCTGATTCAAGACATCTCCAGAAAGCGAAACCGGTGAACCACAGAAACCCTCGGGCTCGGCTACCGAAACATCCGGGCCGTCCACTACCGTCACCTCCACATCGGTGCTGTAGGTACATCCAAAATTGTTCGTCGCCGTGTAAGTATAGGTACCCGACTCAACAGCCACAATCGTGATGTCATTGCAGTCGCCGCTTTCGTTGTAAATGTTGGGGCCCGACCACGAAGAGCTATCGCAATCCACTCCAAATTCTGGCGTAAACACGATGGGTTCCGGGTAGAGCTCAGGATTGAAGTTGATGTTCCACTCAAAAATGTAACCGTCATCTGCACCCCAGCTATCGCAAACTTCAATTTCCCAGGTACCGTTCAGTGGGCATCCTTCCAAAAGGGTAAATGGTTGAGCAGACTCATATGTATCGGAGGCCAATTGCCCTCCCCACCCGGCATTGTCAGCCCACGTTCCATTCGTGGCCAGTGGAGACCACCAGTAATCCCAACCCGTTCCGGGACCCGTTCCATCTCCTTGGTCGGGCACACCTAGATTCGTCGATCCCCCTCCTTGTTGGTGAACCGCCATGCTTTGTCCGTTGGGGCAAATGAAGGTGATGGTCAAATCCCCCATGTAACTGTGCTCGAAATTGATGAAGAAATCAACAATATCCGAATTGGCATTCTCAATCGTTGCGCCTGGCGAAAATGCCGTGAAGGTCAATTCTGCATTGAAGCACTGGGTTTGGTCATCTGGAATGAAGAGTCCTTCCCCGAAATTGCCAGAAGGTTCAGAGTCGTACGTAACTCCCTGAACTACACCCTCCAAATCAAACAGTTGTCCCGCACAAATGGTGGCATCCAGCGAGGTGCCCGTCCAATCTGGATCGGTGGATACGAGCACAAGGTGATCGACCAAGTTGTTGTTTGAACAACCGTCAGGATCGTCCTCTGTGATGTTGTTATCCGCGATATCGAGTTGCACCTTATAAGCACCCGGGGTGTCAAAGGTATGCGACACAACAGGGCCAGTGCTTGCGGAATTGCCATCGTCAAAGTCCCATGCCCATGAAACAATTTCGAAATTATCTGCAACCGTAGATCCCGATGCGTCGAAAATGATCTCCTCTCCAGGACAGGCAAGATGAGGAATCGCCTCACCACTTTCAACGATAGCAAACGGTCGTTCGCACGGATAACCACAGCTCATCTCGGCAACAAAACTTCCTTCTCCAGCAGCATCACTTGTGAAATGCAGCGTTAGGCAACCACCTGGGTTATCTTCAGAAGCGAAAATTTCCAATCCCTGCGCCTCGTATTCAATGTAGGTTCCTAGCAAAGGCGCCGAGTCGTCTGGGCCATCAAAAATCTGCAGAATATCCCCTGGCCCCAGATTAGCGAGCGCCCAGTACAGTGTGATGATGGTTTCTGGAGCTTCTGGACATATCGTCATCGTAATGTCCTCATTCGGGCCGTAATCGCCTGCACTTAATCCTGTATCGACCAAAAAGCCTTGACAGGTGGTCAATTCCGAATTCGAAATCGGGATTTCTTGAGCGATTGAAACCATCGTGAAGGCTACCGAGGCCATGAAAATGATTGAGCGAAGCTTCATCAGAGCATTATTTACAAGCAAGATTACTGAGTGCAAGATAGACAACAGATGCCGAGCGAAGGTTGCAGGCATCTGCTTAAAACACTTGTTGATTTCAACCTTGCTGGTCACTTTTTATCTCCCGCCTGCTTGCAGATAAAAAATCTGTCTATCTTTGCCCCCCCAAACGGGGAATTTGACCTCTTAGCTCAGTTGGTTAGAGCATCTCACTTTTAATGAGAGGGTCCTGGGTTCGAGTCCCAGAGGGGTCACAAAAAAGAGGGTGTCATTGACGCCCTTCTTTTTGCACCGCCCAGGTGCTGAAATTGGTAGACAGGCATGGTTGAGGGCCATGTGTCCGTTAGGGCGTGCGGGTTCGAGTCCCGCCCTGGGCACTTCACTCCTACCCGGGTGGCGAAATTGGTAGACGCGCAGTCTTCAGGCGGCTGTGCCTTCGGGCGTGCTGGTTCGAGTCCAGTTCCGGGTACGATGAAAGCTTTGGGCAATCCAAGGCTTTTTTTATGCGCTTTGCGATTATTAGCATGGCTTCGAGACCTCTCTTCACTCATCTTCGGTTTTTCACTCTTTTCCCTACGTATCTTTGAATTGTGGTGACCAAGAACTTCATCGGACGCCCCGCCCTAACAGGTAACCTGGAATCGGTTCAGCGTCCGTTTCTCATTAGCGGTCCTTGCAGTGCGGAATCGCGTGAGCAAGTGCTGGAGACTGCAGCGCGTTTAGCGCAAAGCGGTGTGCACTTGCTCAGGGCAGGCATTTGGAAACCGCGAACCCGTCCCAATGGTTTTGAAGGAAGAGGAGTCGAGGCATTGGATTGGCTGGTTGAAGCGAGACAAACTCACGGTATGCCTGTAGCCACGGAAGTGGCAAATGCGCAGCACGTTGAAGCGTGCCTCAAAAAAGGAATCGATGTTCTTTGGGTCGGAGCAAGAACGACCGTCAGCCCTTTTGCGGTTCAAGAAATTGCAGACGCATTGCGCGGTACGCAAGTACCTGTCATGGTCAAGAATCCCATGCATGCGGACCTGCCTCTTTGGATGGGAGCCATCGAACGAATGCAACATGCCGTAAACGCTCCTGTTTGGGCCATTCACCGAGGATTCAGCAAATACGGACAGCAAGAATATCGCAATGCACCCATGTGGGAAATTGCAATCGCGCTCCAGATGGCCATGCCGGAATTACGCATCATTTGCGACCCCAGCCACATCGCAGGACGAACGGACTTAATTCCTTTTGTGGCACAAAAAGCCATGGACCTCGGGATGCATGGCTTGATGATCGAAAGCCATTGCAACCCAGCTCAGGCATTGAGCGATGCCACCCAGCAAGTCACCCCGCAGGAATTCTCGGACTTAATCCGTCAACTGACCATTCGAGATACCAAGACGGGTGCTGCCCATGCTGAGAATCTCGATGCTCTAAGGCTGCGCATGGACTCCATCGACGAACAGGTCATCGAACTGTTGCATGCGCGGATGAGTTTGGCCAGGGAAATAGGCCGGTACAAGAGCGAACACGGCATGACAATCTTACAAATGGGTCGATGGAAAGAAGTGTTTGATACCCGTGGAGCATGGGCCGCGGCGGCAGGATTGGGCTCCGAATTCATTGCAACCTACCTCGAACAGGTGCACAAAGAGAGCATCCGAGTGCAAAACGAGGAAATGACACAAAAAAAATCATCGAATTAATTCTTTGATTTTCAGTGTGTTAAAAAATATTTTCAATTTTTTTTCGGCAAAACGAAACCAAAAAAGAAGGCCTGCCGTAATAGCAGTTAGGTTTTGGTTTTGCCACGCTCGAATCGAGCGTTATGAATCAGGCGATTTGGTGAGAAGGGGTCCCTCAACGGAGGGGCCCCTTTGATTTTTAGGTCCAATTTGAAAAAGCTCAGCTGTGTTTGGTAAACATGTGGAGCCAAATGGATCGACTCAATCGCAACAGAACTGGCATGAGGATAATCAATAGGGAAATCCCTGCAGTGAGAAACATGGTCACATCTTCAAAAAAACTGAACCGTAACCATCCCCACCAATCGAAGCACATCAGCGCCACAAGCACCGCCACCCACAGGGCTACGGTCAATGCATAGGAAATGTACGCCGCGCCGAAGTAAAAACCAGGTTCACGCGCGAAGTCTTCATTGCATACGGGGCAGCGCGGATGCATGGACGACAGTCGCACTAAACTATATGCATTCGAAGTAAACAACTTGCCTTCGTAACATTTCGGACATCGGTTTCCCAATACCGCACCGAGACGATTCTTTTTTGCCATGATCACTGCAAATCTTGCATGGCCACCAATTTCTGATAGAGGCCACCCTGGGCCATCAATTCATCGTGGTTTCCTGTTTCCACGATGCGACCTGCGTCCATGACCAAGATGCGGTCAGCATGCCGCACCGTGCTCAAGCGATGTGCCACCACCAAAGTCGTTCGCCCCTGCATGAGCCGGTCAATGGCTTGCTGGACTTTGAATTCCGATTCAGTATCCAAGGCCGAAGTGGCCTCATCCAACAGCAATACTGGAGGATCTTTGTACAAAGCGCGAGCGATGCTCAAACGTTGGCGCTGTCCCCCGCTCAATCGGCTTCCTCCATCTCCCACATTCGCATCCCAGCCTAGGTTCATTTTTTCGATGAATTCAATCGCATTCGCGGCTTCAGCCACTGGAAGCAATGAAGCAGCGTCGTCCAATGACCCCTCCGCGTTCAGCCGGATATTCTCCGCTACCGAAGCATTGAAAAGGCGGGATTCTTGGGTGACCAATCCTAAATTCTCCCGATAACTCACCAACTCAAAATCTTCAATCGGTTGGCCGTCCCAAGAAATAAGCCCAGCATCAGGGCGATAGAATCGAGCCAGCAGGTGCATCAAGGTCGTTTTACCTGAGCCACTCGGCCCTACGAGCGCAACCGTTTCTCCGCGCCGGATGGAAAAAGAAACATCTTGCAAGACAGGTCCGTCGCCGTAGCTAAAGGAAACCTCATCGAATACAATGGCATCCTCGAGGGAGGAGGCCCGTTCACGCCCCTCATTCTTGAGCTCTTCAGCTTGCAGGATTTCGTCCAACCGTTCCAAAGAAGCGGCCCCCTTCTGGATTCTAAACCATCCGTCGCTGATCGCCCGCGCTGGCGGAATGATTTGAGAGAACACCACGAGGTATCCGATGAACCAGTCGCCGGACATGCCTCCGTCGCCCGAAAGCACGATTCTTCCGCCGAACCACAACAACACCGCCATGACGGTGAGCGACACGGTTTCGGACACGGGTGAGGACAAATATTCCCGCTTGTAGAGACGGCGCATCAAGCGGAAGAACCGCTCATTCGAAGCTGCGAATCGCGATTGGAAATGCGACTCTGCGTGAAATGCCTTGATCACGGTGATGCCTGCCAAGGTTTCCTCCAAAATCGAGATGAGGCTCCCGAGCTCCTCTTTGCCCCGACGAGCAGCGTGTTTGAGGCTTTTGGCAATCCTCGAAATGAGATAGCCGCTCAACGGCAAGAACAAAATGGAAAAAAGCGTCAGTTCCCAACTCAAATAGAACAAAGTCCCCAGTGAAACGAGGATTGCAATGGGCGACTTGAACAAAATTTCAATGGTTCCGATCACGCTGAATTCCACCTCCATGAGGTCATTGGTCATCCTGCTGATCGCATCGCCTTTCCTGGATTCCGTGAACCACGTCATGGGCAGCCGCAGAATTTTTTGGTACATGCGGTTGCGCAAATCACGGCTCACGCCAGTTCGGATAGTCGCCAAAGAAAAAAGTGCCAAATAGCCAACGGCGTTTTTAGCGATGGTCACACCTACGATTCCGACACAGATCCAAAGCAAAGCCGTTTCCGCCCCAACCTCGGCAACAAAACCGTCGAACGCGTTGCTCCAACGCTCCAAGCCAGTGTCGGCGAATTCGTTGGACGTGGACGCGTCGTTTCCTGTGCCAAACAGGATGCGCAGAAATGGTACGACACTCAAAAACGTGAATAAGGACAAAATGGCGTTCAACACATTGCAGATCACATTCACCGCCAAGTTTCCCTTGTACGGCATCAAAAATGCAAACAGTTCGTGCAGTCGCTTCAAATCAACGGTCCTTCAAGGTATCCACCAACTGGGCAGACAAGCCAATGTAGTTACTTGGCGATAAACGCCGCAATTCCGTTTTGATTGCTTCGCTCACTTCCAATCCTTCGATGAATGCACCGATGGCTGACTCATCAATGACCGTGTTCTGACGCGTCAAAGCTTTCAACGCTTCATACGGCTTCGGGTACCCTTCACGGCGCAAGATGGTTTGGATGCCCTCGGCAACAATTGCCCAATTGGCCTGCAAATCCGAATCCATGCGATCCGAGTTGAGCAACAGCTTGCCCAGCCCTTTTTTCATTGATGCGAATGCGACCAAGCCGTGCCCGAGTGGAACGCTTAGGTTCCGCAGTACCGTCGAATCGGTTAAGTCACGCTGCAATCGGCTGACGGGCAATTTCTCAGCGAAATGGTGAAGCAACGCATTGGCCACGCCGAAATTACCTTCTGCGTTTTCAAAATCAATGGGATTGACTTTATGCGGCATCGCACTGCTACCGACCTCTCCTGCTTTGATTTGTTGCTTGAAGTAATCCAAGCTGATGTAAGTCCAAACATCGCGGCACATGTCCATCAAAATGATATGGATTCGGCGCATCAAATCGCACCATGCAGCCAAGCCATCGTAATGCTCGATTTGTGTGGTGATCTGACTGCGCTTCAACCCCAATTGGTCCTCAACAAATGCATTGGCAAATGCGATCCAATCCACATTTGGAAATGCGACAGCATGGGCGTTGAATTGTCCCGTGGCGCCACCAAACTTCGCCCAGTATTCAAAGGATTCCAATGCATCCAATTGGGCATCCAATCGGTTGACAAATACTGCCCATTCCTTGCCTAAGGTTACTGGAGATGCAGGTTGTCCGTGCGTTCTTGCCAACATCGGAATGTCTCGCCATTCCCGCGCTTGAGCCAACAATGTGGCTCGAATTTCCCGGATTTGAGGCAACACAACTTCGGTGGTTGCTGCCTTCAAGGACAACGGAATCGCTGTGTTGTTCACATCCTGAGAAGTCAACCCAAAATGCACAAATTCTAGCGACTCCTCCAAGCCCATCGACTTCATTTTTTCCTTGAGGAAATACTCGACAGCTTTCACATCGTGGTTGGTGACGCGCTCAAAATCTTTGATTTCGCTGGCATCTTTTTCGCTGAAGTTTCGGTAGATGTCGCGCAATGCCTCTTTTTCGGCATCACTTGCCGATTCAACGCCTACTGCCGACTCATTGCCCAATGCAATGAAATACTCCACTTCAACCTGAACCCTGTATTTCATCAATCCCCATTCGGACAGAAAGGGAGCAAGCTGTTGTGTTTTGCCGCGATACCGGCCATCGATTGGTGAAAGTGCAGTCAGTTCGTTGAGTTCCATACAGCTGATGAATTCAGACACAAAAATAGGCCTCAATCCGACGTCAATCACCGCAATTCCACGAACTTCGCCTCATGAATGCGACATTCCAAGTTACTGGCATGACGTGCAGCGGTTGCGCCGCAAAAGTGACTCACCTGTGCAAGTCCATTGAAGGTGTGGCAGAAGCTGCAGTCGACCTGGCTTCCGGTCAGGTTACGCTCCAAGCGGATCGCGATCTCCGACTGAGTGACCTCGAAAACGCCTTGGCTCCCTATCCGAAGTACTCTGTATCCGAAGGAGCAGCGGAATCTTCTGCATCATCGTTGAAAACGTTTTGGCCGTTGATTCTAATCGGATTGTTTTTGACCGGAGTTTCCAGTTTGGTGACCTGGCAATCTGGTGGCAATTGGGGTGATTGGATGGCCATCTTCATGGGCGGCTTCTTCTTGGTTTTTTCCTTTTTCAAATTCCTTGACATCGAAGGTTTTGTCAACAGCTATCGAGGGTATGACCTGCTTGCACGCCGTTGGAACGCCTACGGCTATGTCTATCCTTTTTTGGAATTGGGCTTAGGCATTGGTTGGTGCACCTCAGGTCATTCAACTGAAGTAGCTGCAGCAACGGTGGGCATCATGGGATTCAGCGCCATCGGTGTGATTCAGGCTGTAGCAAAAAAACAGACCATTCAATGCGCCTGCTTGGGAACGGTTTTCAACCTTCCCATGACGACCGTCACCATCGTAGAGGACTTGTTAATGGTGGGCATGGCATTGTGGATGCTTCTTCCAATTTGAGCTTAGATGTACCGATGAAATTACACACCATACATACAGGGAACTTCAAATTGGATGGTGGCGCCATGTTTGGCGTGGTTCCAAAAGTGCTGTGGAAATCCCAGATACCACCCGATGAAAACAACCTGTGCTCTTGGGCCATGCGTTGTTTGTTGATCGAAAATGGGGATCACCTGTTGCTGGTCGACACGGGGATTGGAAACAAGCAGTCCGAAAAGTTCTTTAGCCATTATCATTTGCACGGCGACACGTCGTTAGACGGCGAATTGGCCAAGCGGGGGTTCTCTCGAGCAGACATCACCGACGTCCTGCTCACCCACTTACATTTTGATCACGTTGGTGGCGCCGTGGAGCGGGATCGCAATGGCTTGCTCAAGCCAGCCTTCCCCAATGCACAATTTTGGAGTTGTGCTCGCCACTGGGATTGGGCCATGAATCCAAACCCGCGGGAGAAAGCGTCATTTTTGAGTGAGAACCTCTTGCCCTTGCAGGAGAGTGGCCAATTGCAATTCATTGAACGCGCCGGGCGATGGAATCTGAAGCCATTCGGCGACCGATTTCCAGGGCTGCAAATCTTTTTCGCAGACGGCCACACCGAAAGCCAAATGCTCCCGATCATTGAGTACCGAGGCACACGCATCGCCTACATGGCCGATTTGACACCCGCTGCAGCTCATATTCCCATGGCATGGGTCATCGGATATGACACACGCCCCCTGCTGACCATGGAGGAAAAAGGCGAGTTATTGCAGCAAGCTGCAAAAGAAGATTGGGTTCTGTTTTTTGAGCACGATGCCCAAAACGCATGTTGCCGTCTTACCGAAACGGAAAAGGGCATTCGAGCCACCGACCTCGCTCCTTCGTTTGAGGATTTATGGGGTTAAGAGGTGTCGATTGATGCGCTTTACCAAACCCGGGCCTTCGTATACCAAACCGGAATACACCTGAATAAGTGAGGCGCCGGCTTCCAGCTTTTCTTTCGCGTCCGCCCCTGATGCGATGCCTCCGACACCGATGATGGGAAACGTCCCGCCCGATTTGATATACAAATAGCGAATGACCTCGGTGGAACGATCTTTGACTGGGGCACCACTCAATCCACCAGCGCCGATGGATTCAACCTCATTTGCATTGGTTTTCAGGCCGGAACGCGAGATGGTGGTGTTGGTCGCAATGACTCCCGCAATTTCTGTCTCTGCGACCAATTCTACGATGTCATCCAATTGCTCATCCGTCAAGTCCGGTGCAATTTTCAGAAAAACGGGTCGCTGTTGCACCTGTGCACGATTTTCTATCATCAAGGATTGGAGCAATTTCGCAAGAGGCTCTTTCGCCTGTAAATCACGCAAACCTGGAGTATTCGGAGAACTCACGTTGACCACAAAGTAATCTACGTATGGGTGCAGCACGCGAAAACACGCCATGTAATCCTCATCTGCCTGATCATTCGGTGTGACCTTGTTCTTGCCAATGTTCCCTCCGACAATCAGACCTTTTGGTCGACGTTTGAGTCGCTCCACAGCCGCCTCTACTCCACCGTTGTTGAAGCCCATGCGGTTGATGATTCCTTCATCTGCAGGCAATCGAAATAAGCGCGGTTTGGGGTTTCCTAATTGAGCACGCGGTGTGACCGTTCCGATTTCCACAAAACCAAAACCTAGGGTCTGCAGTTCTTTCAACCATTTTGCATCCTTGTCAAATCCCGCAGCCAGCCCAACTGGATTTGGGAACCGCAATCCAGCGACTTCTACCTCGAGGCTGGAATGTCGTTCTGAATAATACGCCCTGATCGCAGCTGCCATTCCAGGAACCGAACACGCCACAGACAATAGTTTCATGGTCAACTCGTGCGCTTGTTCAGGAGAAAAACGGAAAATGAGCGATTTCAACAGCTTGTACATGGAGCAAAATTACATCGTTTCCTTGCGCAACTTGTGGAAAAAACTGTTGAAAGCAGCACTTGCCACCCCCTTCCCAAGCATAGCGCTCTCCCTTAGATTTGATTCCCAACAATGAAGAACTTGGGGCTTTTCAGTTGGATGACGCGGAGGAAACTCACCGAAGAACAGGTGGCTGCATTGTTTGTGGAAACCACGTTTGAAACGGTGGAACAAGGATGGCCAGAAATCGCCGCATTCTTAAACGAAAACCCCACATTCATTGAAAAACCTCGACTTCATCCCGAGGACTACGGACGGTTTTTGATGGTCATCGTTTCTGCCAATCTGCAGATGATTCCCCAACATTTTGAAAGCGGTGTCGATCGCCAAATCATTCAACACATCTGTTCGCGATTTGCCCGCACCTTGGACATCTCACCTGAAGTGTTCACGACCAAGGTGAAGCAATACCGAGCGTTCATGAAGCAAATCAACCGTCCTTCGAAAAACGTCGTGACAGCGATGACGCGTGCCATATTCTACAAATACCACTTGAATCAATTTCAAGAGCCGTATTTCCGAGACATGAACACGCCTGAACCCAACATACAACGAGAATTGAAAGGGCTGATGGCCCATTTTCTCTGGGATTGGGACGCGTTCAATGCGTCATATCGCGTATCGGCATCCCGTGTCACCTTATGACATCCGGTCCAAATCCCTCGCCTGATCCTTGTCTTTGAGCGATGCTCGCTTATCGTGAAGTTTCTTGCCCTTGGCAATGGAAATATTCAATTTTGCGTAACCGCTGGAGCCGATGAACATCAGCGTTGGCACCACCGTAACTCCCACATCTTTGAGCTTTTTTTCCAGCTTTTTCAACTCTGTTTTTTGCAACAAGAGTTTTCGGGGACGACGCACCTCGTGCGGCGTGTAACCGGCATTTGGGTATTCCGCGATGTACATATTGAACACGAAAAATTCGTTGTTCAAAAATCGACAGTACGCCTCCGTAATGCTCGCTTTGCCAGCGCGAATGGATTTGATCTCTGAACCTACGAGTTGGATTCCGGCGGTAAAGTCATCCGTCAAAAAGTAGGTATAAGAAGCCTTTTTATTTTTTATCTCAACCGCCATGGCACAAAAGTACGGAAGTCGCGCGGTGCAACGCGTACATTTGAACCATGGAGCATGAAGCGCACTCGGAGTGGATCCGATCAGCGAAAAAGGTGGAATTGCACTGCCATTTGGAATTAGCAATTCGGCAAAGCACCCTGCGGAGGTTGGCTTTGGAAAGAGGTTATGCCGTCCAACGTGATCGGGATTTTGCAGAAGCCTTTCTCATCGAAGAACCGATGGGACAACTGCAATCCGTCCTACATAAGTTCCTCAATACCCGAGACATCCTCGATTCAGCTGAAGTGATGGAGCAGGTGACATTTGAAGTATGCGAGGATATGTATTTGGAGTCCAACGTCTGTGTATTGGAATTGCGGTATGCGCCCAGTTTTCTTTTGGACAAGCATCAAAACATCACCGCTGACGCCCTACAAGAGGCCATCCAGAAAGGCGTGGCGCGCGCTGAGTCCACCTACCCAATCGCCGTGGGTCTGATTTGCATCCTCCAACGCACCAAGCCCGTTCGCGACAATGCATATTGGGTTGATTTTGCGCTCAACCATCGCAACGGCTTTTTGGCTCTTGATTTGGCAGACAACGAAGTGGATTTTGATCCAGAGCCGTTCATCCCCCTATTCAACCGAGCCAAAGCCGGCGGATTGGGAATCACAGTGCATGCTGGAGAACCACTCGTTCCTGGTATTTCCAAAAACATCCGCACGGCCATAGAGCAAATGGGTGCGGATCGCATTGGCCATGGCTTGCAAGCCATTGAAGACGCTGAAGTTTTGGAATTGTTGGCGCGGACAGCCATACCGCTCGAACTCTGCCCCACAAGCAACTGGCTCACAGGCGCTTGCGATTCCATCCAAGCCCATCCTTTCAAATCACTGATAGAAGCTGGCGTACGGACTACCGTCAATACCGATGATCCAGGCATCATGTGCACCACCTTGAACCGTGAATATCAATTGCTGGCACAGCATCTAGGCATCTCCTCGGCGGACTTCGAGCGGTGCAACTCCTGGGCCTATGATGCGAGTTTTATTCCTGAAATCAAAAAGCAAAAAGTTTGGATTACATCATGAACATTCCATCTGTCTTGCGCATCCTCTGTCTGGGGTTGATCGCTGTAACTCCACTGCATGCATTCGCCCAGAATACGGTGGGTACGCTTCAAATGACTGCGGGACTTCCAGAAGGCTACATCCTCTTTGCACCCAGCAATTCCACTTCAACGTTTTTGATTGACCGATGTGGAAGGGTGATCAATCAATGGGAAGCGGATGCTCGACCAGGAATGGGCACCTATTTCATGGAGAATGGGGATTTGCTGCGGACGCATAAAATACTCTCCGGCACATTCATCGCCGGTGGAATTGGGGGAGGCATCGAGCGATTCAATTGGGATGGTGAGTTGGTTTGGTCGGATACGATTGCAAACGACACATTGCACCTGCACCATGACATCGAACCCCTACCCAACGGGAATTTGTTGGCCATCGCATGGGAAAAGATTACGAGTGAAGAGGCCATTGCCAGAGGGCGTAATCCAGACTATACGCCAGATTTCATTTGGGTCACACGCCTCTTTGAACTTCAGCCTACCTTTCCTACAGGAAGCGAAGTGGTTTGGTCATGGAGTCCTTGGGATCATTTGATTCAGAATACAGACCCTGAGCTTCCCAATTATGGCAATCCCAGCGATTATCCGCATCGTTTTGACGTCAACCATGCCGCGTCCGCGTTTTTTTCAGGTCCGGGCATCGGTCAGAACGCAGCATCGGATTGGCTCCACGTGAATTCCGTGGATTATCATGCCGAACGGGATGAAATCATCTTGAGCAGCCGACATTGGAATGAGATTTGGATCATCGATCACAGCACCAGCGAAGAAGAAGCTGCCGGCAATACCGGTGGCAACAGCGGCATGGGCGGACAAATCCTATGGCGTTGGGGAAATCCTGAAACTCACAGCAGAGGCGACTCATCTGACCGAGTGTTTTTTGGCCAGCATGACGCCCAATTCATTTTGAATGACAACGGTCCCCTCCAGGTATCTGTCTTCAACAACGGACTCGATTATCCAGACGGGGATTTCAGTTTCGTCCATCGTTTGAACTTACCATTGGATGCTTCAGGAGACTACATTGAACCTGAGATAGGTGAAGCTTTTCTACCCACCGATCCAGCTTGGACCCATCCCCCGGAACCAGACAGCACCATTTACTCCCACAACGTTTCAGGATATCATCCTTACGTCCCTGACCATAACTTATTATGCATTGGAAGGCGAGGACGGTTTCTCGAAGTGTCCGACTCTCATGAAATTCTTTGGGAATACGTCGTTCCCATCAATGGATCCGATGAGCCTGCAGAACAAGGGACCCTACCTTTTGGTAATTCCGTATTTCGCACAACGTGGATTCCCTCTGATCATCCAGGTTTTTCGGGCTTGGAATTGATTCCGGGTGACCCAATAGAATTGAACCCCTCGATAGAATCATGCCTCGTTTTAGACGATGGCGCAAATCCTTCGGACGATTTATTTCTCGACATATGGCCCATCCCTGCAGATGATTTCATCACCATCCAACTGCCCAACAGCTTCCTTGACAGTCGTGCCACCTTGGCTATCTTCACCGTCGATGGACGGATGATGCATCGTTCATTCCTAACTCATGAGGTCCACATTGACACCGGTCATTGGCCAGCGGGTGTATACATTGCATCCGTAATGACCCAAAATCGCGCTATCACCAAGAAATTAATTCTGAAATGAGAATTCTAAGGCTTCCATTGCTCGTCTGCCTGCTCGCAACCGCGGCTAATCTCCAGGCGCAATCTAACTCTGTAGGCACCATCATTTTTGAACCTTCGCTGTATTCGGAAGGATACACCCTGGTTTATCCGCATAACCAACCCCACGCTAGGCTCATTGATGCTTGCGGAGAAGTGGTGCACATGTGGACCAATGACAGCTTACGCCGTCCCGGGAATAGCGCCTATTTGACACCCATGGGCAATTTGATTTGGGCGCACCGGCCGGCCTCCTTTGTCGACGATGCCATTTGGGCAGGCGGAGGTGGCGCGGTCATTGAAGCACGGTCATGGGACAATGAGGTATTGTGGAATTATACGTTAAACGATTCCACCGGTCGACTCCACCACGATTTCGCCATCACCCAATCCGGGTCCGTTTTGGCCATTGCTTGGGAACGCATCGACAGTTTGGAAGCAGTAGATGCGGGCAGAGACCCCGCATTGCTTGAAGGTGGAGAACTCTGGAGTGAGCGCATCATCGAGCTGCAGCCGAATGAAACGGGTGGCGCAGATGTCGTTTGGGAATGGCGCGCTTGGGATCACCTCATCCAAGATTTTGACTCAACCAAAATGAATTACGGTGTGGTGAGTGAAGCACCGGAGCGCATCAATGTTAATTTCGGAACACCGAGTTCGCAAGCACCGGATTGGCTTCATATGAACAGCATTGATTACCACGGTGGATTGAACCAAATCTTGCTCAGCGTCCCAACATTCGATGAGTTATGGATTATCGATAAAGGCTCCCCTGACAATGGATTGATTTGGCGCTGGGGCAATCCTGAAGCTTACGGACAAGGCGTTAGCGGAGACCAACAGTTGCACTATCAGCACGCCGCGACTTGGTTGGATGCACCGTACCACCAGGGTTCACCCGACTTTGGCAAAATTGGCGTCTTCAACAACCGCAATCCTGGAGCTACGGGGCCCTATTCAAGCGTGCATTTACTCGATCCTACATGGAATACCGAAGACAGTACCTACGCGTCGGAAGGAAATACCTACGCTCCAGAGACATTTGATTGGAGTTGGACAGCCCCTGTCCCAACCGATTTCTTCAGCAGCGGGCTTTCGAATTTTGAGCGACTTCCCAATGGCAACAATTTGATCCTCGGGGGAAGGACCGGTGAAATTTTTGAAATCACTCCGCAAGGCGATACGGCATGGTACTACCGTGTACCCATCCAATCCGGACAGCCTGTAGAACAAGGGACCGAATTGGGAATCAACGCCAATTTACTGTTTCGAGCTGTGCGATACCCTGAACAATTCCCCGCATTCAACGGTGCCGATTTAACCCCCATGGGTCCATGGGAGCTGAATCCATCTCCACTCCCCACGTGCATTCCTTGCGAAATGGAAATCAACGTGAACGCTGTGAACGGAGCGGCCTACGCTGAAGTCACAGGAGCGACCGGTGAATTCGAGGTCACGTGGATGATCGATGATGTGACCCTTTGCACGGGAGATTCTTTGAGCATTCTGGACGAAGACGCCTGTGGCGAAGCTGTCGCTATGTTGGTCGATGGCGAGACCATTACTGTTTTAGTCATTGATGAAGCCGGATGCGAACAATCCGTTGAAGTGACGTGGATCGCAAATTCCATTGCCGAATTGAACCGTTCCCTCCGGGTTTATCCAAACCCTGCATACGGAACGATCCACTTGGATGGATTGAACGACAAGCAGGTAGAAATCAAATTATTCTCCCTCACTGGACAACTTGTCCAATCTTTCCCTGTGGTTGACTCAGGCTCAAAACGATCGCTTTCTATCCAGGGATTACCTTCTGGTCATTACATTTTACGTGTTGGTGAACGTCATTTCCCCCTCATCATCACACAGGCACGATGAGCAAAGATTCCCCGATTCTCATAAAAACCGAAGGCGGAGTTCAGACAATTGCGTTGAACCGTCCTGAGGTTTTCAATAGTTTCAATCAATCCATGGGTCGCGCCTTCCAAGCGGCTTTAGACGAAGCCGCAGCAGATGAACGCGTTCGCTGCGTCGTCATCACAGGAACCGGCAAGGCGTTTTGCGCCGGCCAAGACTTGAAAGAAGTCACCGCCCCTGACGCCCCTGATTTTACCGAAATCGTGGAGCAGACATACAATGAAAGCATTCGTCGTATACGCGCCATGGAAAAGCCCGTTATCGGCGCGGTAAATGGCGTTGCTGCAGGTGCTGGGGCCAACATTGCCCTTGCCTGTGACCTCACCATCGCGAAACAATCGTCCTCATTCATTCAGGCGTTTTCCAAGATTGGGCTGATACCTGACAGCGGAGGCACTTGGATGCTGCCACGGCTCATTGGTATGCAACGCGCCGCGGCCTTGACATTTTTCGGAGACAAGCTTCCAGCCGATGAAGCGGTAGCCATGGGTTTAATTTACCATGCAGTGCCAGATGAAGAATTCGAAACTGCCGTAACCAAATTAGCCAACCGCTTGGCCGCGATGCCAACGCGCGGAATTGGATTGACCAAGAAAGCCTTTAACCTCGGGTGGCAAAACGACCTTTCAGCCCATCTCACGGTTGAACGCGACCTGCAAATGGAGGCCTCCCAAACGCAAGATTACGCCGAAGGCGTGGCCGCCTTTCTTGAAAAGCGTAAACCCACATTCACAGGAAGCTGATGCCGTCTGATTGGATACCTATCGAAACCCGTTTACCCCAACACGACGAGCGTGTTTTAGCCTTCATTCCTGGCAACCGTGTGTTCTTGCCAGGCAAAGACCTTGCTTTTGAAATACGCGAGGTCATCGTCCTTCGATTTTGTGAAAACTACTTCGCTGATGACGCTGAAAAGTGTGCCAAACACGGTGCGCATTTCTGGTCTGGCGAAGGAAACAGCAATCATTTTTTTGCGGATGTCACCCATTGGCAGCCCATGCCTGTGGCTCCGTGATTCTTTATCGGTGGGCCAACGCGTGCATTTGAATGGCCGCTAGAGAGGCGGTTTCCGTTCTCAGCCGCTGTTCTCCCAATGAGACTGCTTGTGCGCCTATCTCCTCGGCCGCCACAATCTCATCCGGGGTAAAATCCCCTTCTGGACCGATGGCAATCCAACACGACGACTTCCCTTGCACGGCATCGAAAAAATGCGGTTTTTCCCCGGGCTCACAGTGTGCAATAAATCCAGGGGAATCCTTCGCAGCATCCAACCAATCCGACCAATTCATCGGCTCGTTCAATTGGGTCAACCAGACTTGCCGCGATTGCTTCAATGCACTAATCAAAATGCGGTTCCACCGGTCCGATTTGGCCGACTTTCGCTCGCTGCGATGCGTCCAAATGGGCTGGATGTGGCTCACACCATATTCCATGGCTTTCTCCAAAAGCCATTCAAATCGATCGGTGCTTTTCGTCGGCGCAACAACCAAAGTCAATCTTGAAGGCGGCACATCGGCTTCTTCAATCAATTCAGTGCGAAGTGTGCAGGCGCGCTTGTCGGCTTCAATCAATACACCGCGCCACCGCCTTCCTTTGCCGTTGACCAATTCGAACTCATCGCCTGGACGCGCACGCAATACCCGAACCATGTGCTTGGACTCATCTTCATCCAATCGGTGCAGAGGATGTACATCTGGAGCATAAAATACCCGCATGGCTCCAAAGGTATCGCGCATGACGCGTTTTTCGATGCCTTTAAACCCGAGCTGGTGAACCTTCCAACATTGCAGGAGTTGCTGCAGATTCGAATTGAGCAAAATTGGAAACGAAGAGATCCGCCAAGTGATTTGCTGTCCGCTCGTATTCCATTTGATCCGCCCACACTCTTCGAGGGACCAAAATGTCACTGGGTACTCCTGGGCAACTCGTGGGGGAATTCAATCCGAAAACCGGATCCCGGTACATCTCAACCTGATCGAGTTCGCCACGCATCGCTGAGCGAATCATTGAACGGGTAAACTTCAATTTTATTCGGCTGCCAACTCCATATCCTCCACCCGACCAACCGGTATTGACCAGCCAGATGCGCGCACCGTGTTCCTCCATACGCTTTCCCAACATGGCTGCATATTCCGTTGGCGCCAATGGCATAAACGGAGCACCAAAGCAGGCTGAGAAAGTTGCTTGCGGTTCAGTCACTCCCACTTCTGTGCCGGCCACCTTTGCCGTGTATCCGGAAAGGAAGTGGTACATGGCTTGGCTTTTGTCCAAGCGGCTGATCGGAGGAATAACGCCAAACGCATCGCAAGTCAAAAAGAAAATATCTTTTGGATGACCAGCCTTTCCCGTTTCGGAGGCACCAGGAATGTGATGTATCGGGTAAGAAACTCGGGTGTTTTGGGTAACCGATGCGTCCTCGTAGTCTGGTGTAACCCCGTCAAGCTCAAAGCCTATGTTTTCGAGCATCGAGCCAAAGCGAATGGCATTGAAAATCTGCGGCTCACGATCTTCATCTAAGTCGATGGTCTTCGCATAACATCCACCTTCCATATTGAAAATGCCCTCGCTGCCCCAACCGTGTTCATCATCTCCGATGAGCATGCGATCTTCATCGCTACTAAGTGTCGTCTTGCCTGTTCCTGACAGTCCAAAAAAGACGGCAACATGTCCTTCATCATTGACATTGGAAGAACAATGCATGGGGAAAACGCCATGTACCGTCGGCAACACAAAATTCATGACAGAAAACATGCCTTTCTTGATTTCACCCGTGTAGGCCGACCCTGCAATCAAAATCATTTTTTGAGTGAAATCAACAGCCGTAATGTTTCCCTGACGACAACCGTGACGTTCTGGAGTGGCTTGAAATGAAGGCGCGCATACAACCGTCCATTCCGGCTTCGGCACCAGCACTTCTTCTTCATTGAGCCGAATGAACATATTGCTTACAAATAAATTTGCCCAAGCCTTCTCCGAAATAACCCGCGTTTTTATTTGGGTTTTTTCATCCGCACCTACAGCAGCATCACGAACAAAAACACTCTTTCCCCTCAAATGCTCAGCCATATCAAGGTGCAGCTGATTGAATTCATCCGAAGAAATGGACTGATTGATTGTCCCCCAGTCTACTTTATCTCGTGTTAAATCATCGCAAACGAGATAACGATCTTTCGGGGAGCGGCCTGTGAATGTCCCTGTCGATACAGCCAAGGCACCTGTATCTGTTAGCACTCCTTCACCGCGGAGCAGGGTTTGTAAAATGAGTTTTGCGGGGGGAAGGTTCCAGTGCGCTCGCGCAACGCCTTCGAGTTTAACTGCCTCCAACGAAGCGTCAAACGGGGTGTTTCCAACGTGTTTCATGAGAGAATTGGTCATTGCATTTCTCGATTCAATGATACGAAATTTATTGTGGGGGTTTGGGTTGAGTGGCTCGAATAAATTGAAAAACAAACACCAACCAACTGATTATCATGAGTATACCTCCTACTGGAGCCACGAAGCCGATGGATTCGACCCATCCCGCATTCGGCCAAAGGCATTCCGCTAACAGCGTGCATGAAAAAGCCGCCGTTCCTAAAATGAGGGTGCGTTCCGCCCATGGAGTGCAAGACATGTGGTAAAACGCAATCCGAAGCGCTGTCATGATCATGACACCCGCTGCCATAAATCGCATATACTCAACAGCGATGCCCCACCTCATTTGTGCCTCTGGGGACTCCAGGCCGTGACGACCGAAGGCTGCCAACAAAACAGAAAGACCGATGAGTACACCTCCGAATGCAACCCAGAATCGATCTTCGTTGTTGAACTTGAGCATGACCAAAAGTATTGGCTCACGCCCCGGAGCTTAGAGCAATTCAATTTTAGAAATCAACACAAACCCTCGAACTTCCTCACACGAAAAGAATCTTCGGATATTTGTCATTTCGAAGTTGAAGCGGTATTGCCGAGTTTATTCAAGGGTCACATGATAAGGTTGAATTAAAGTACCATAGACTGACGAAAACCAAATCGAAATGAAATTATTTAGACACATCCGTTTCTTGGCGTTGGCATTGATTTGTAGCTCAACGGCCATCACTCAAGCTCCCTGGGAGTGGTCTATGGGTACAGGGGCGCCAGTCAATGGAGAAAGTGGATTGTTGCCCCACCCTTTCACCGGAGGACTAAGCGCACCGCAATGGTCGGAAATCGACTTGGATTGGGATGGCGACAACGACTTGTTTTCGTTCGATCGTGACGGGAATCGCGTGCTGATCTTTGAGCAATTGAGCCCTGGAGAATACCGCGAACGCCCTGAATGGGCTGAAGGATGGCCAGCGGTGAAGCACTGGGTTTTATTGAGGGATTTTGATTGTGACGGGCTGGTCGATTTATTTACCGGTTACCAGAACGGAATTCACGTTTGGCGCAATGTATCGACATCACCAGGTGTTCCACAGTTTGAGCCCTTTGCGACGCCGCTTCTGGCCAGTTGGGATTTCGGGGCCGGCACTCAAGACTTGCCAGTGGTGTGCCTTACGATTGACAAACCTGCCATTTTCGATGTCGATGAAGACGGGGATCTTGATATCATTTGCTTCACAGAAACCAGCACCACGCTGTACCGATTTTCAGGACAATCCGCTTGCGGGCTCGACCTCGTTTGTACGAATCGTTGCTATGGCATGTTTTCGGAAGGTGCTGAAGACAATTCGCTCTTCATCGGCGAGGAACACAATTGTGGATTCAATGTAGCTGAACCAGAGGGTCGGCCTGTGGATGAAATTGATGCCCGTGACGGCGTGCACGCTGGTGGAGCTATTACGGCTGTTCAAGCCGATGGCGAGTTTTTCCATGATCTGCTGATTTCAGACGTGACTTATCCAACGATGAGCGCGCTTTTTTTAGAAGACGCGGTGGACGGTCAAGACAGCACTGCTTGGGTAGACAATGCATTTCCTGCACTCGTGCCCCATTCTGGCGCGGCGGACTCGATGGTGTTACCGCGTTTCCCTGCGGCTTATCCCATTGACCCGGATGCAGACGGAGACTGGGACCTCGTGGTGTCACCGAACATTGCCCTTGAAATTGATGACGACCGCTGTGTTCAGCTTTGGGAAAATCAAGGTGACCCGCAAAACCCAATTTGGGCATTGACCGATGATGGCTGGATTCAACGTGGCACAATCGATGTTGGACGCGGAGCTGTCCCGCATTTGGCCGATTTGGATGGTGACGGGGACCTGGATTTAATGATTGGAAACAAGGAGCGTTATGAAGGTGTGAATGCCACGCCCACAGCCCTCGCCCTGTTTCGGAATACCGGGTCGGAGGCCAATCCAGAATTCACATGGATGACTTGGTCCGCCATTGACTTTTCGATCAATGGGATTGAAAGTGCGTTTCCTTCCTGCGGTGACTGGGATGGGGACGGCGACCAAGACCTCATCGTTGGCGACGAGTTGGGGTTGTTGCACTTGTATGAAAATGTAGCCGGGGCCAATGCCTGGCCTGTTTGGGAAATGACCCAACTCTCTGTTAGTGACAACGAAGGAAACGCCATTGATGTGGGCCAATTTGCTGCGCCTCAACTTATCGATATCGACAACGATGGCCTGCTGGATATGGTCGTTGGTGAAAAAAATGGAACCTTGACCCTATTCTTGAATTGTGGTTCAGAAACAATACCCGATTGGTGCCTTATCGAAAGCGACGAATTTGGGGAGAATTTTGGAGGCATTCAGGTAGAAAACGCACTCGGCATCAACGGCTATTCAACCCCGGCGTTGCTGGTGATTGACGGCTCGGCGCATGTATTTGTTGGAAACGAATTAGGGAACGTCGAATATTTCGGCGTAGTCGATGCTGGTGCCCTCGATGCTCCATTGACAAATCAGAGCGATCAAGTGAATGGCAACCAACAAGGCATCCGAGCCGCTGCGGCCTTGGGCGATGTGAATGCCGATGGTTTTCCAGAATTATTGGTCGGCTTGCAAAACGGCGGCATCCGATGGTACAACGGCGTAGCCACCTCCGTTCAAGAATTAGCTAGCAATGCGGAACTCATTCCATTCCCAAACCCGGTTCAAGCCGGCCAATCAGTACAGCTTGGGGTCCAAACTCAGGGCATCCTGGATCCGAACGTAGCCTGCACTTGGTTTGATCAATGTGGCCGTGAACTGCCTATGCAGATGACAACACTGCAAAGCATCACAGCACCTACAATTCCTGGGATATACGTGCTGCGTGTTCAGACTTTGAACGGCGCTGCAGCCTCCCTTGTGGTTGTCACTCCCGTAGAATGAATTAAGCGTCGGCGTTCATGCGGTCGAGCACCTCCGCTACGCCGCGCACGGCCTTTTCACTTTCTGCCAACAAGGCTTTTTCCTCGTCGTTCAAGTCCAATTCGATGATTTCCTCGATACCGTTCTTGCCCAATTTTACTGGAACTCCGAGGTACAAATTATTGATGCCATACTCTCCCGTAAGCCAAGCACATACTGGGAAGATGCGCTTTTGGTCTCGGACAATCGCCTCCACCATTTGGGCTGCAGCAGCTCCAGGAGCATACCATGCGGAAGTGCCCAATAGATTGACAATCTCACCGCCACCCTTTTTCGTGCGCTCAACAATGGCATTCAATGCTTCCGCATCGATCAATTCCGTCACGGGAATGCCCCCTACTGTGGTATACCGAGGCAATGGAACCATGGTGTCGCCGTGACCTCCCATGAGCACCGCTTGGATATCCTTCGGTGAACAATCCAATGCTTCTGCCAAAAACGCTCGGTAACGCGCCGTATCTAAGATGCCCGCCATCCCCATCACCTTCTGCGAAGACTTTCCGGCAGTCAAGTATGCACAGTAAGTCATGACGTCTAAAGGATTCGATACCACAATAATGATAGCCTCCGGGCTATGCTCCAGAATGGAATGGGTAACGCTCTTGACGATGCCCGAATTGGTCGCGATTAAATCATCTCGGCTCATCCCTGGCTTACGAGGCAGGCCGCTGGTGATCACCACCACATCAGAACCCGCTGTTTTCGCGTAGTCATTGGTCGCCCCCACGGTGCGCGTATCGTACAAATTGATTGGCGCAGTTTCCCAAATATCCAGTGCCTTCCCTTCTGCAAATCCATCTTTGATATCAAGCAATACGACTTCATTCGCCACTTCACGGGTGGCCAACACATTTGCACAAGTTGCTCCGACATTTCCTGCTCCAACTACAGTAACTTTCATAATATGGGTATTGATGGTTTGGGAGTGCGAAATTACACAATCCAGTTCCGCATCCCATAGGGTAAATACAAAACTCCAATTCCTTTGCGTTTTGAGGTAACAGCTACATCCTTTGCTAAATTCGCTACATGACGCGCAACTCGTTTTTCTTTCCCCTGAGCTCCACATGGATTGTGGTGCTTTTTCTATCCTGCATCACGTGGGTTTCTGCACAACCTGGCACGCCCAATGGAGACTTTTACCCGAAAGGTGAAGCAGGTGTCGATTACAATGTTGCCAATAAAAGCGGCAAAAAAGAAGGCCAATGGATTCGGGTTTGGCCGAACGGCAACCTCTACTACTGCGGTCATTTTGAAAATGGCACGCCGAAAGGCGGATTCCGATTTTTCTATGAAGACGGACAGTTGATGTCGGAGGCAACCCACATCGAAAACGGGCGAAAAGCGTTTACCAAACTTTACCGCCCAGACGGATCATTGCAAGCCGAAGGAATGTACATGACCAGCAACCAATTGGACGAACAAGGCGAACCCAAGCGGCTGAAGCAAGGAGAATGGAAATACTACGACACCAACAACCAGCTTCGCTTACACGAAAGCTATAATTTGGATGTCCTTCACGGGGGAACGATGAGCTTTTCTGCAAATGGAAAAAAATTGGAACAAGGCTCCTACGTGCAAGGCGAACGTGATGGCAAATGGATGAATTGGGACGAATTCGGCACTAAGCTTTCCGAAATCAACTATCGAAATGGCCGTTTCCACGGCATGTGCACCATCCATTACGCCAACGGTCGGCCAAAATCTATGGGCTTGTACCAGGATGGGGTCGAAAATGGCTATTGGAAAATGTTTATGGAAGATGGTACGTTGCAAACCACCCGCCAATTCAAGCAAGGTTCATTGATTCAGGAAATTCACGAAAATGGACCAGTCCTCTTGACCTACAGCGACGGGCGTCCGAAAGAGGAATTCAGCGTCGTAAAACAAAAGAAATCCGGGCCTTTCAGAGAATGGCATGACGTAGGCGAATGGATCATCGTTGAAGAATTGGACGAGGAGTCTGGTGAAATCCTGCGAAAGCGAACGCTGAGTGGAGAAGCCATCCGTCGTGAAGGTGAGTATACGGATGGAAAATTGGATGGTGAAGTGTATCACTATAACCTCAATGGCCGTTTGCACTTGATCGAAACTTATACCAACGGCAGCCTCCAATCAACCGAAAAACAATGATCGCAGCCCGAAAATTATGCGTAATAACTTTGAATTGCGCATGGGCCTTGGGGTTGTGTTCATCACAGGTATCCGCTCAAACTGCTCCGGACCGCTACTGGGTGCAGTTTGAAGGGAAATTGGCAAATGAGTTGCCTGAAGGCTATACAACACCCTACGACCTCGAAAATCCGGAAGATTTCTTGAGTGCAAAATCGCTTGAGCGGCGCGACCGACAGGGCATAGTGGTTACACGGCATGACATGCCCACACCTCCCTCTTACATCGCCGCCTTACGAGACTTTCCTTCCTTGAAAGTCATTTTGCAAAGCAAGTGGTTCAACGCCGCAACGGTGGCGCTAGTAGACTCGACCTTCGACATCGAAAACCTGCTCGACCTGCCCATGGTCACCGAAATCAAGCATGTAGCGCAATTTGAAAATCCGAGGCCCATTGATTGGGACGAGGTTATGGAGCCTCGCACCGAAAGCACTGACGATACCCTCCACTACGGCAAAGGGTGGAATGCACTGACTCAACTGAATGCTCAGTGGCTTCATGGACTCGGATTTGACGGTGATGGCATGACCATCGCAGTGTTGGATGCGGGATTCGAAAATGTCGAAAACTTGCCAATCTTTGAAAAGGCATGGCTAGAGGGCCGGATTGTGGAGGGGATCGATGCCATGCAATCCCAAGGCGGCTTGTTCGCACACCACCGACATGGCACGTCTGTTCTTGGTACGATGGCGGGGCATCTGAATGATTCCTTGATTGGCACGGCACCGGATGCTACATACGTGCTTTACCGCACGGAAGACGCTTATAGCGAATACCTCATCGAGGAAGATTATTGGGTCGCAGCAGCCGAACACGCAGATAGCTTGGGTGTCGATTTGATGAACACATCGTTGGGCTACAGCCTCTTTGACGATTCCACCATGAACCACACCGCCGCGGACCTGAATGGGGTTACCACACGCATCAGCCAAGCTGCTGAATGGGCTGCAGAAAAAGGAATTCTGTGCGTGACCAGCGCCGGAAACAGCGGATCAGCGCCCTGGCATTTCATTACAGCACCGGCGGATGCAGATGGCATTTTGACCGTCGGAGCAGTGGATGCCACTGGAAACCACGCGGCGTTTAGCGGTTGGGGCCCGACGGCGGACGGCCGAATCAAGCCCGACGTTATGGCCCTCGGTGTTCAAGCGGCTTTCCCCCATGCCGATTCCACAATCAAGCGAGGGAATGGCACGAGTTTCTCCTCTCCCATCCTATGCGGCGCTGCAGCATGCCTGTGGCAAGCATTTCCCGAAAAATCTGCCGCCGAAATCCGTCGTGCCATTGTGGAGTCTGGTCATCTCTTCCAACAACCGAATGACAGCATGGGTCATGGCATTCCTGATTTCCAACGCGCATTCGAACTGCTTGACACCGATGGTGCAGCAAGCTGGTCGGGATCTGACGCAACCTTGCTCATTTTTCCCAATCCAAGTGAGGCCGGTATCGTTCGTTGGCAATTTCAAGCTGACACTCAGAATGCTGAAGCACCGAATGGATGGAAACTTTTCGACATGAACGGGCGTTCTGTGCTCGAAGGTGACCTGAATCAATGGGTAACACGTGACGGAATCCAGCAGGGATGGATAGATCTCAATGCCCAAATGCGCGCAGGCCAATACATTTTCCAGTTGACACATGATCAGCTGCCGCTAGCGACGACGCCTTGGGTCTACGCACCCCGGTAATCAGTACCCATATTTCGCCTTCCATTTTTCCCGGAGGTCTTTTCTGAAAGCTTCCTCTCTGGGATTTTTCCCAGGATCATAAAACGGCACCCCCTCCAAGCCTTGGGGCATGAATTCTTGACCCGAAAAGTTGGCCGACTCAGCGTGATCGTAATGGTAGCCTTTACCGTATCCCAATTCATCCATCAAAGCAGTCGGGGCATTACGCAATGCCAGAGGAACGGGCAGATCACCGTGATCCTTTACCGCCTGCATGGCGCGATTGATGGCCTCGTATGAAGCATTGCTTTTCGCACAACTGGCCAAATAAACCACGCATTGAGCCAGCGGAATTCGACCTTCAGGCATCCCAATCCGCTCGACTGCAGCAAACGTTTCGTTCGCGATCACCAATGCTGTTGGATTCGCCAAACCGATATCCTCCGAGGCTGAAATGATCAATCGACGGGCAATGAATTTTGGATCTTCCCCTCCCGCAAGCATCCGGGCCAAATAATAGACTGCCGCATTGGGATCACTTCCGCGAATGCTCTTGATGAGAGCCGAAGCAATGTCGTAATGGCTCTCGCCGTTTTTGTCATAACGCATCGGCGCCGATTGCAATGCTTCACGCACTCGAGCGTCGTTTATTACAATGGGACGCTCTGGATTGGCCATCTCCACGAGCAGCTCCACTGCATTCAATAACCGACGCGCATCTCCACTGCTCGACCGCAACAAGGCACCCCATTCTTGAACATCAATTTCGCGTTGTTTCAGCACCGAATCACGGGCGATGGCATTGTATACAATTTGCTTCAATTGGTCTTCTGTAAAACTCTGTAAAACATATACTTGGGACCTACTCAATAAAGCTGGAATAACTTCAAAAGAAGGGTTTTCAGTCGTGGCACCAATCAAGGTGACCAAGCCCTGCTCCACAGCGCCGAGCAGGCTGTCTTGTTGCGACTTCGAAAAACGATGAATCTCATCAATGAAAAGAATCGCCCGGCCTGAAAACATGCCCGACCGTTTGACCGAAGCAATGATCTCACGCACTTCTTTTACCCCGCTTTGGATCGCTGAAAGTTCGTGAAAGGGTCGCTCGGTTTGGGCAGCGAGTATTTTGGCCAACGTCGTCTTCCCTACCCCAGGAGGACCCCAAAGGATCATGGAGGGCAAGTGGCCTCCTTCGAGCGATTTCCGCAATACGGATTCTTCCCCGACCAAGTGGCCCTGACCCAAGTAATCATCTAATGTTCGGGGCCGCATGCGTTCGGCCAATGGAATTTCATGCATGCTCTTGGATTTCGCTTTTGTCAGAAATGCGCACATTCAAGGGCATCGAATCCGGTCGCTTATGCTTCCAACGCTTGTGAGACCACAGCCATTCAGCGGGGTGATTCCGAATGTCCGCCTCCAAAAGTTGGATGCATTTTTGCAGAATCGCACCCTCAGGCCAGGCATTTGGAGTATCTACTACCAACTCATATTCGGTGTGATACCACCCCCGGCGGTCCTTGTAGATGTGTCCATAAATGACCGGCATATCGAACTGGCGCGCCCATTTTTCCAATCCAAAATACCAAGCAGTCTCCTGCTCAAGAAAAGTCGTCCAATATGACTTCAGGGGGTCGGCAGGACTTTGGTCAAACCCCATGACCACTGCCTTCGGACGAGCTCCTTGGGCAAATTCTTCCATCCAAGCCTGAGCTTCAACGGTGCGCACCATTTCCAACCCAAACCGCTCTCGCGACGATCGCACCGCAGCATCCATTTTGGCGTCCGACAAGCGCTTATAAACCGCCATAACGTCGTGCGGCAGACTTTGATTGGCACTCATGGCGTACAACTCCCAATTGTTCAAGTGTCCCCCGGCAATCAGCACACTCCTACCCGATTGAAAGAATCCATCGAAAATTTCGGCATTGACATGCCGCATCCGGCTCACAGCCTCGGCATTCGTCAGGCTAAAATGTTTGATGGACTCCATGGTGATGTCCGCGAAGTGCTGGTAAAACGCTCCCCGTAATGCGGAGATTTCGGTTGCGTTTGCTTCGGGAAAGCTCCGCTCCAGATTCCCTTGAATTACGGGAAGTCGGTACCTGAAGAGGCGCTCCGCAGCCAAGGCCAACACCCG
>Ga0181574_10000658_pt1 | contig 32233 bp, 28 predicted proteins | sample 101ome_24_FD_145600 | JGI IMG/M metagenome (GOLD analysis project Ga0181574, IMG submission 145600) | Coastal salt marsh microbial communities from the Groves Creek Marsh, Skidaway Island, Georgia - 101410AT metaG (spades assembly) | ecosystem: Environmental > Aquatic > Marine > Intertidal zone... | reverse complement strand
GGAAAAAGAAGAGAACAACTACGGAGGAGGAAACAACGAGCGGCAAGCCTACCGGACCGATCCCAAGTATTGTTTCGTGAAAGATGGCGTCTTGAACCTCGCTGTCTATCGTGACGCACACACCACGCCTGATGGGAAGACGCAGCCCTACTCCTCTGCACGAATCCGAACGCAGAATCGGGGGGAATGGAAATACGGACGCTTCGAGGTGCGAGCTAAAATGCCAGAGGGCCAGGGGATATGGCCTGCGGTTTGGATGCTGCCGACTGAGTCGAAATATAGCAGCTGGGCTTCGGGTGGGGAAATTGATATCCTCGAATCACGAGGCAGTGCTGTCCATGAGACGACCGGGGCACTTCATTTCGGAGGAGTCTGGCCGCGAAACAGTTATCTTTCTCATAGCTACACGTTCCCAGGTAAGGATGCCGCTGAGGCGTTTCATATTTACTCCGTGGAATGGAATGCGGACGAGATAAAGTGGTGTGTCGATGGGAAGCAGTGCATGACGCGAAAGAAGAGCGAATGGTTTTCCGAGGCTGCGAAGGGTAATCCACATGCGCCCTTTGATCAGCCTTTTCACATGATCGTCAACGTGGCAGTGGACGGGCGGTTTTTCGAAAAGACGGATCAACGTGCCGACCTCCTGCCGCCCGATGCCTTTCCCCAGATCATGCAAGTGGACTACATTCGAGTGTTTCAGTGGGCTGACTGAGGTTTGCGGATCGCAAAGCGGGGCAAGCGCATGCTGGTAATCCCATTTTCCCCGAAATTTGAATCAAATGATGTGACCCATGAGCAGAGTCGGGAAGAGAGCAACCCGAATCCTGATGACGATTATTGCGCTGTGCCTATTTCTGATAGCTGGATTGGGCCAGAGCTTGGGCTCTGGCATCGATTGCATTCGGCGGGCTGTTCCGGAGGCTGGCCAGGTATGAGGTCATTACTGGTGGAATCCTCGCAATTGGAATGGTTGTATCCTTGCTGAAGGCTCCTTCCAGGATCTCAGACCTCGAGCATTTGGAGAATCAAGAAGAGTGAGCTGGCGCGGGAACCTGTGTGCGCGTAAAGCTGACGGACTGGTCCTCGAGGATCGACCAGATCGGCCCCACCTTTGGTGCGATGATAGAAGAGCGTGGCTACGATGCCTCCAAGCCGCTGATCGAATTCTATCGAAGTTAGAAAGAGCTTCATCTCTCGCTACCGCTGCCATCCTGAACTGGGCGACGGAGCGTGTGGGATAGGAATGCTCCCAAAGAGCGGGAAAACCGGAACACGGAAGGGAGTTTTTGGTTCGTGCATCGACCTTGGCGAGAGAGCCGTACATTGACGGGAATCGGAGGCAATTTTTTTCAGATTCTTTCTTTCGGGCGTGATATTTCAGGAAGAGCCCGAAAATCTTTATTTATTTCGGATATATTAATATTTAAGCTTGCCTTGTAAAGTTTCGAGACAATATAGTAGGCTCACTCTGATTTCTGAATTTGTAGAAATTATAGAGGGTCCAGTAGGACACATATCTATCGTAGCCGCATTTCATTTTCAGTCACCCCAATTTGACAATGATTATCCCCATCAAGCCTTGGTTGGAACTCGTAGAAGAATCCGCATCGCCTTTTTCCGGGGGAAAGCGGTCCCCGGGACTGCAGTCGGGCCTGGTTCTCTCGGCCGATCCAGCTGCGGATGAGTTTCGTCTCGGGGGATCGGGCTATCACAATCTTTACGAAGGGAATCCAATGAGCGACCGAAAGGAATTCTATCATGAGCCCATTATGGGGGAGAAGATTCTCGAGATTCTGGAGCCCTTGGAGGGGAAGCAGGTTTTCGACGGAACGCTTGGTGGAGGTGGTCATAGCCAGATGTGCCTGGAGAACGGAGCGCACGTGATCGGTTGCGATCAGGACGCGGCGGCGATTGAGCACGCTTCGAAGCATCTCGCTCACTTCGAGGATCGCTTCCTTCCGGTCCGGGGAAATTTTGCTGAGATGGATCAGTTGCTCTCCGATGTGGGAGTTGACCAGGTGGATGCCATTCTCCTGGATCTCGGCGTTTCATCCCGCCAGCTTGACGATGGATCGCGCGGGTTTTCGTTTCGGGAGGATGCTCCTCTTGATATGCGTATGGATGACCGGTCGGAGCTGACGGCAGCTGTGATAGTGAATCATTGGGAGGAAGCAGAGCTGGTTCGCATTTTCCGAGAGTTCGGAGAGGAGCGCCGCTCACGTCGCGCTGCCGCAGAGATTTTGAGGGCTCGAGCTGGGGCTCCCATTGAGACTACTTTTCAGCTCGCGAAGATTGTCGAGAAGGCCGTGCCTCGGGTCAGTGGGAAGCACCCGGCGACCCGCGTTTTCCAGGCGATTCGGATTGCAGTGAATCGCGAGCTCGATGTTCTTGAAGAGGTTTTAGAAAAAACGGTTCCAGTCCTCGCTCCGGGCGGGGTGTTGGCGGTTTTGACCTTTCATTCGCTTGAAGATCGAATTGTAAAGCACTTCATGCGTCGTCGCAGCGCTCCTGAGTTGGATCGTCCAGAGTGGCCGGAGCCTCGACCAAATCCTGATTTTGCTTTCACTCTCCCATTTCGAAAAGCGGCAATTGCTGATGCGGAGGAGGCAGAAAGAAATCCTCGTTCGCGCAGTGCTAAGCTTCGGGCGGCGATTCGCAATTGATCTAACTGTATGGAAAAAAACGACCGATACCGCAACGGAATTGGCGCGATCGCTCTCTGCCGTCTCGCCTTGGGGTGCTTGCTGCTCCTTGCTGCCGGAGTTGGGTTTGTGTTGATGCGTAACGATCATGTTCTCGTTGGTCAGGAGATTCGTGCATTGGAGGACCGGGCGAAAGATCTTGATCGCAACATAGAGATGTGGGAGCTGCGTATCGCAGGGATTCATGATCGCCAGGAGATCAGCCGCCGTTTGCGCTGGGTGCAGAGTGATTTGTTTGAGATTGAATCAGCAAAGGTGATTGAGATTTCGCCAGCGGGTCAGGTGCAGGGAGGTCCGTTCAAAAAGGCTTCAGTTCCTGCAGGAATGGATCGAGGAGGGCGGCAATGAGTGATTTTTCTGGTTCTGTAAAAACCCGCATGGTGATTGCATGCGTCGGCGTGGTCGCGCTTCTGTGCGTGCTGAGTGGTCGTCTCGTCTACATCGAGGTGTTCCGCGGTGAATGGTTGTCTGCCAAGGCTCGCTCTCACTACGAATACAAAGAGGAGTTGCCGGCTGAGCGGGGTCGAATTTTTGATCGTTCCGGCGAATTACTGGCGCGAAACCAGACTGTCTATTCGCTCGTGGTGGACTGTCATCACCTTCGTGATATAGGGCTGGCATGCATCGGTTTGGCAAAGTCGGAAAAAACGACGCCGCAAGCAATTCGGAAGCGCTACCTTCCAGAAGAAGTTTTGAGCCGCTACCGGGAATACGTCGCTGAATCGATGGCGGAGCCGCTTAGCATGACGAAACAGGAACTTTCTCGCAAGCTGCACGAGCGAAAGACCGGAGAGATTGTTCTGGCTAAAGGGGTTGAGGATGATTTTGCGCAGGTCCTGCGCCACGTAGTCGATACCAATGCCCTCCGCGGTCTCTATCTTCGGGAAGGGCAGCGTCGCTACTATCCCAGTCCTCTCTCGCTCACCCAAGTGATTGGCTACGTCGATTCAAAGGGGGGTGGAGCGTCGGGGGTTGAAAAAACTTTTGATGAAGTAATGACCGGAACGCCTGGGTTTCGCTTCTGCGAGCGAGACAGTCGTCGCCGGGAGATTCACGCCTACCGGGGGCTGCAGGTTGATCCGATTGCGGGCGATGATGTCTACCTGACGATCGACATGGGCTTACAGGCCATTGTCGAGCGTGAGTTGGACGCGGTGATCGATGTGTATGATCCGGCGAAGGTGAGCGTGATCTGGATGCGCCCGAACACGGGTGAGATTCTTGCGATGGCGAGTCGGCCGCATTTCGATCTCACGACTCGCGAAGGGATCCGTGGAAAGGATCCGATCCGCAGAAATATTGCAGTGACCGATCTTTATCAACCGGGATCAACCTTCAAGATTGTCGGCTATGGCGGCGCATTTGACCGCGGTCTTGCAACTCCTTCGATGCAGGTGAACTGCCACAAGGGACGCTATGATCTCGACGGCTTCGAGCTGAATGATCACCACCCATACGGCATGCTCACATGCCAGATGGCATTCGCCAAGTCGTCGAATATCGGTGCGTATCTCGTCACGCGCCCTCTCAATAAGCACGTTTTCCACTACTACATGCATCAGTTCGGCTTCGGGCAGAAAAGTGGTATCGAGCTCAATGCGGAAAGCGCGGGTCGTGTCTATCCAGTGAGCGAGTGGACTCAGACTTCCTTTTCCAGCCAAGTCATGGGCTACGAAGTCGCCGTGACTCCGCTGCAGGTTGCTTCTGCCTGCAACGTCATTGCTAACGGTGGCATTTACCGTCCACCGACATTGCTCAAGGGGACGCAGGCGAGAAAAAGAGGTTCTGATCTTGTGAAAAACGATCCCAAAGCGGGGCGTAAAGTCATTTCCGAGAAAGCGGCGCGTCAGGTTCGTCTCTGCATGGAAGAAGCAATGAAAGATCACGGGACTGGTTCGAAAGGGGCTGTTCCTGGCTACAGCGTCGCGGGTAAAACCGGGACGGCTCGTAAGCACGTCGAGAAGGTTGGCTATGTGAAAGGTCGCTACATCGCCTCGTTTATGGGGTTTTTTCCGGCAGAAAAGCCAGAGCTGCTGGGCTTGGTCGTGGTCGATGATCCCAAGGCGGACGGCAATGAGGTCTACGGAGGATCAGTCGCGGCACCGGTCTTCAAGGCAATCGCAATGGACGCTGTAAAGATTTTGGGAATCGATCCTGATCGTCCGGAAGAGCTTGAACCCGTCGAGGAAACGGAACTCGTCATTGTGACGGGCAATGCAGCGGCAGAATGAAATTAGAGGATGTCATTGATTTGATCTCGGTGAAGTCGGTTTCCAGCACTCTCGACGTCGATGTGTTAGGGGTTTGTTGCGACTCTCGAGGGGTCGAGGTAGGGGATGTGTTTTGTGCGCTTTCGGGTCTCGAAGTGGATGGAAATGATTTCGTGGGTGCTGCCGTCGACAAGGGTGCTGCGGCGATTATTTCAGAGAAGCCGAATCCGGCAGAGTTTCCAGTGACCTGGTTGCAGGTGCGCGATGCGCGAAAGGCAATGGGAATCGCTGCCTCCAACCTAGAAGAGCACCCCAGCATGGAGATGCCGATTGTGGGTGTGACAGGGACGAATGGGAAGACGACGACAACATACCTGATTCACTTCCTGCTGGAGTCCATTTTGCGCCGGGCGGGATTGATCGGAACGATTCAGTATTCCAATGGCGACGGGATTGTTGACGCTCCTCACACCACTCCGGAATCTCCGGATCTACACCGGCTTCTTCGCGAGATGCGTGACAACGATTGTCGCGGAGCCGTGATGGAGGTGTCTTCGCATGGGCTTTCGCAAAAGCGCGTCGAGGGTGTTGCTTTTGATGTCGGCGTTTTCGCCAATCTGACCCAGGATCATCTCGATTATCACGGGACGATGGAGGATTACTTCGCGGCGAAGCGAATTCTCTTTGAGATGATGAATGCAGATTCGAGAAAGGAATCTACCGCACTCATCAATGTCGATGATCCCTACGGGGATCGCCTGAGCAAAGAGCATTTTTCGAATCTCACGACATACACTTTTGGACGTTCCGCGAACGCTGACTTTCGCGCTTCCGATCTGCGCTCAGATTTCAACGGCACGAGCTTTACGCTTTCATTCAAGGAGCGGAAGTTTCTCGTTCGGATTCCCCTGATCGGCGACTTCAACGTCGCAAACGCAGTTGCTGCGATTGCTTCGGCTTACGCGATCGGGATGAATCTGCGCGAAGTGATCTCCCGGATGCCAGACGCTCCACAGGTGCCCGGTCGGCTTGAGTCTGTTGGGAACCGGCAGATCGCCTATCGCGTCTTTGTCGACTACGCTCACACGCCTGACGCCCTCGCTAATGTTCTTTCTACGCTTCGTTCGCTCGATCCGTCTCGCATCATTACGGTTTTCGGATGTGGTGGCGATCGCGACGTCACGAAACGCCCCTTGATGGCACGCGCCGCTGAGGAGGGAAGTGATCTCTGCGTGCTCACATCTGACAACCCTCGAACCGAGGATCCAGTCAAAATCATTTCCGATACCGAGGAAGGATTTCTCGGAGGGGGTTACGAGTCCATTATTGATCGGGCCGAAGCGATCGAGCGCGCGATCTCTATCGCAGAAGAGCGTGACATCGTCCTTATCGCAGGAAAAGGCCATGAGCCTTACCAGGAGATTGAAGGAGTTCTTCACGACTTTGACGACCGCAAGGTAGCAGCGCGTCTGATTAACGAAAAAGCAGAAAGAGGTTGGAAATGAGATCGGTGAAACTTTCTGATATCGCCAAGTGGGCAGAAGGAGCTCTCATCCAGGGGTGCCCCGATGACACTGTCTCCCGCATTGTCACGGACAGTCGCAAGGTGGAGGAAGGCGATCTGTTTATCGCTATCAAGGGCGACCGCTTCGATGCACATGATTTTCTGGAAGATGTCTGCAAGGCGAAGCCTGCGGCATTGATTGTGAGTTCTTTTCGAGCCGAGACGGAATCCTATTCTGGAGGTATCATTCATGTCCGCGATTCCATTGTTGCCCTGCAGAATATTGCTCGTAACCATCGGAAGACATCCAAAGGGCTTTGTGTCATTGGTGTCACGGGAAGTAACGGGAAAACTTCGACAAAAGATTTTCTCGGTGCGGTTCTCTCTGCTGCCGGTCCGGTCAACTGCACGGCGGGAAATTTGAACAATCATATCGGTCTGCCGCTGACGATCCTCTCGGGGTCAGAGGAGGATCAGTTTGGGGTGTGGGAAATGGGGATGAATCACCCCGGGGAAATTGAAGTTCTCGCGGAGATAGCATCGCCCGACGTAGCGGTTGTGACGAACGTGGGCACGGCTCATATCGAAAACATGGGGACGCGTGAAGCGATCGCGTTGGAGAAGTCCGAAATCGCCCTGGCAGTTCGCGATGGTGGCTACTGCGTGATGCCAGTCGAAGATGACTATTTTGATTTTGTCAGTAATCGCCTTTCCGAGGAAACCTCCTGCGATATAATCGGAGTTGGTATCGGAGAAGGTGATGTTCGCGCCGAAAATGTGGAGATGTCGGACACAAGTCGGGCTTCCTATGAGCTTCATGCTGGAGACGGAAACGCAGTTTCTGTTTCACTCCCTGTTGCTGGAAAGCACATGGTTCTCAATTCTCTCCTTGCTGCTGCTGTTGGGCTTCGTGAAGGGCTCAGCCTGCGGCAAATTGCAGAAGGTTTTTCGCGAACGGAACTTTCCGGAGGACGCCTCGAAGAAAGAGAGGCGGGTGGCTTTTCTTTTTTCGATGACAGCTACAACGCCAATCCCGATTCAATGAATGCCGCGCTTGAGACGCTCCGTGATTCGGAGGTAAAAGGCCGCCGCGTTGCCGTGCTCGGTTTCATGGGGGAACTGGGCGATCACGCCGATCGTGAGCATCTCGCTCTTGGTGAGCGAGTCTGCGAAATGGGCTTCGACGCTCTCGTCACGGTATCGGAACAGGCGGAGCTCATCAACAAGGGTGCGTCCGAGCTGGGCACGAACCAACATTTTTCCACTCATGCAGAGGCCGCTGAATTTCTCCGCGACTTTCTGACACCTGACGATCTCGTTCTTGTAAAAGGTAGCCGGGCTGCCGCAATGGAGAAGGTGATCGAAGCGCTCAACTGATTTTTGCAATGTTGTATTTTCTTCATGAACTCAAGGACAACTCCCCGTGGTTGGAGTTTCTGAATGTCTTTCAATACCAGACCTTCCGTGCTGCGGGCGCTGCATTGACTGCATTTCTCCTTTGTATTCTCCTAGGCAGTCGCGTCATTCTCAAACTGACGTCACTCAAGCTCGGGCAGCCGATCCGAACAAAGGAAGAGGTCCACCGCCTCGCTGAATTGCACGGTGGAAAGACAGGTACGCCAACCATGGGCGGGATTCTTATCGTGGGAGCTGTGTTGGTGTCTGTTGTTCTCTGGTCGCTGATGTCGAATCCCTTCATCCAGGCCTTGATCTTTGTCACACTGACGACGGGAGTGCTCGGATTTGTCGATGACTACCTCAAGGTTACGAGGAAGAATTCGGTCGGCGTACGAGGGAAGGTGAAACTAATCGTTCAGTTCGCCATTTCTTTTATCGCGGTTGGCTATCTCTACTTCAATCCCTCCACGAGCGAGTACATTCGTCAGCTCTACTTTCCTTCTATCTGGTTTCCCATTGTCAAAGACATGGGCCTGTTCACTTTTGTTATCCTTCCCCTCGTGATTGTTGGCTGCTCGAATGCGGTGAATCTCACGGACGGTCTCGATGGGCTTGCTGCTGGTTGTACGGTCACAACAGCAGGCGCGTACGCGATCTTTGCTTACCTCGGTGGTCACGCCATCGCAGCGGATTACTTACGGATTCCCTTCAGTCCTTACTCGGGTGAGGTCGCTGTTTTCTGCGCGGCTCTTGGCGGGGCAGGACTTGGTTTTCTCTGGTTCAACTGTCACCCGGCAAAAGTATTCATGGGTGATACCGGTTCCCTCGCGATCGGCGGGATGCTTGGAATGATTGCGATCTGTTGTAAACAGGAAATTCTTCTCGTCATCATTGGCTTTGTTTTCGTGATGGAGGCCATGTCCGTCATTCTCCAGGTCGCGAGTTTCAAAATGACCGGAAAACGAATTTTTAAGATGTCACCGATTCACCACCACTTCGAACTCCTCGGGTGGGAAGAGAGTAAGGTGATCAACCGCTTTTGGATCATCTCTATCATTGCCGCAATGGTCGGCCTGATGACCCTCAAGCTTCGCTAATTAAATGGATCTCAAAGGAAAAGACGTAGCTGTTCTCGGTGCCGGGGGAAGTGGGATTGCTGCCGCTGCCCTCGCGCTCGGTTGTGGTGCGTCGGTCACCGCGTTCGACAGCGGCGATCCTAGGAAGCTTGCGCCTTCAGTCGAGAAGTTCGCCGAGATGGGCGTAGTCCTGACGACGGGAGAAGAGGCATTGTCCCCTGCGAAGAAATTTGATCTTGCTGTCATCAGTCCAGGCATCGACGAGAACTGGCCGATCGGAAAAGCTTTTCAGGAAGCGTCCAGCGAACTGATCGGAGAAATCGAGTTGGCTTGGCGTCTCAGTGAGATTCCCGTCATCGCGATTACCGGGACAAATGGGAAAACAACAACGACCGCACTCATCGCCCACATGCTCGAGGGCTGTGGATTGAAAGCCGTTGCTGCAGGTAACATCGGATATGCATACAGCGAGGCGATTCATTCGGGCGAGAAATACGATTGGATTGTGATCGAAGTCAGCTCCTTTCAGTTGGAAACGATTCGCAGTTTTCGTCCTCAGATCGCAATCTGGACAAACTTCGCGCCGGACCACATGGATCGCTATGGAAGCGTCGAAGACTATCACTCCGCCAAAATGCGGATTTTCCAAAACTACGACGACGAGAGTTTTGCAATTTTGAAAAATGAGGACGGTATAGACCTTCCTAACGCGGTTACCTTTTCCGCGTTTCAATTAGGCGGGTGCTATTTTTACGAAAAAGGAGAAATTCATTCCTCGCAGTCAGCCAGTGCCTTCGACTTTTCTTCTTGCCGTCTTCACGGCCTCCACAATGCTGAAAATGTGATGATGGCACTTGCTGTCGCTGCTCGGCTTGGGCTAGATCGCGACGCGGTTTCGGAGGCAATTAAAACTTTTGAAGCACCCGCGCACCGCTGCGAGCCCATCCCAACAGATGATGGCATCACGTGGGTGAATGACTCGAAGTCGACGAATCTGCATTCGCTTGAGAGTGCGCTTCGTGGCCAAGAGAAGGCTGTCATTCTCGTCTGTGGCGGGAAGGAAAAAGGGCTCGATTACGCAGAAATCACTGAACTTGCTTCTGCATCCGCGAAGCACGTCATCTGCATAGGCGAAACAGCAGAAAAAATCACGGCAGTCTGGGGGGATGAGCTCCTCTGTGAGATTGCCGATTCACTTTCCACTGCCGTCGCAAAGGCGGCTGAAGTCGCGGAAGATGGAGACATCGTCCTCTTTTCGCCGGGCACATCCAGCTTCGACATGTTCTCCGGATACGTCGAGCGGGGTAATCAATTTCGGGAGGCGGTCCAACAGCACCTCTCCTAACGAACCAACAAAAAACAACGATAACGATGAGCAACAAAAGAAGAAATCGCCGGACGGCGAAGGGCTCCCGCAATACTCCTATGGGGAAAGCAAGGGCCAAGAAGCGTCTCGCCGCTAATATTACAGAGGAACACGACTGGTATCTTGATACTCCAGACGTGCGTCTGACTCGCATATTTACGATTGTGCTTGCACTCCATGCGATTGCCTTTGTTGGAATCGTGGCATTCAAGATGGTCGACAAGGCTTCGGCTACTACCGGAATCACAATCAGCAGCGCAAGCAAGAATGCGTATCGCAATGCAGTCGCTCAAGAAAAGACGGTGTCTGCCGCAGCAACTGCGGCTCAGCCTGCTGAGGCGAAAGCACGCAAAAAGCCACCCGCCCCTCTTCGTCGCACTCCCGGCGCTTCAAACCAGTATAAGGTCCAGGCCGGTGAATCGCTGCAGGAAATTGCTAGCGAACTCGAAGTCAGTGCAGAAGCAATTCGCGGTGCGAACTCCATCATTTCGGACAACGAACTCTATCCGGGCCGTTGGTTGACGATTCCGGACAAGACCGCTGTCCCCACACAAAGTGTTGGCAACGTCACAAGTGATAAGCCGAAGCCTGCGCAGCGAACCCAGCCACGTGTTTACGAAGTTGCTCCCGGTGATACTGCCTGGGGAATCGCGAGCAAGCTAAATGTGTCCTACAAGGAACTTCTCAGCATCAATGGGGTGGCTCGTCCTGAGACACTCCAGATTGGGCAGAAACTGAAAGTCCCTGCCTCGAACTAACCCACCATATCAGGCATTCGCATCATGCATCGCAAATCCATTTTCTTTCTCCTCGGCTCGGTGTCGATTCTCGTCATCGTTGGTGTCGTCATGTTGATTAGTACCTGCATTTTTAGTGCAGATGCTGACATGTCGAACGGCTACAAGGAAGCGAAGCGTCAAGCCATCTGGCTTGCCGTAGGAATCGGGGTTTGTTTCTTTGCGGCGGCGCGAGACTATCGTTTCTGGCGTCGGAATAACTGGATGCTTTTTGGTGGCGTTTGTTTTTTGCTCGCCCTTTGCTTCGTTCCCCACATTGGGATGGAGATCAATGGCGAGCGTCGCTGGATCGGGATTCGCCCGTTTCAGCTCCAGCCTTCTGAACTCGGAAAAATCGCTGTAGTCGTTTTCCTAGCGTGGTGGTTCAGTCGCCACCCGGACAGTGGTCGTCACTTCCTGCGAGGCTTTGCGTTTCCTCTCGCAATCGTTGGATTGCCTCTAGCCCTGATCCTTTTTGAGGTCGACATTGGCACTACCATCGTTCTCACGGTGACGACTTTCATGATCCTCTTTGTTGCGGGGACAGATTGGCGATACCTCACCGGACTTTCCATGACCGGCTTTGCGGGATTTATCGGAATGCTCAGTTACGCTCCCGACCGAATGGAGCGAATCATGGCCTTCCTCGACCTAGAGGCCCACCGCTACGGCGCTGGGTTCCAGCAGTGGATTTCCCTGATGGCGATCGGTTCCGGAGGTCTTGACGGCCGCGGCGTCGGAGAGGGAAGATTAAAAATGCTATATATGCCTTTTGCACACACTGATTTTATCTTTCCCATGATAGGAGAAGAGATGGGACTCGCAGTCACTTTGTTGGTGGTGATTGCGTTCATCACTCTCGTAATTTCGGGGTTCGTGATTGGTTTTCACGCACCGGACCGTTTCGGTATGTTGTTGTCGATTGGTCTCGTCGGATATATCGGAGTGCAGGCTTTTCTCAATATTGGCGTTGCCACATCGATTCTCCCGAACACGGGTCTTACGCTCCCATTTGTCAGCTACGGTGGTTCTTCTCTAGTCGTCGCATTTCTATCCATCGGAATCCTGATCAATATCTATCGGCAGGGAATCTCCGGCGATGAGGAGGGTAGCGATTGGGTTCGGCGAAAACGAATCACGCCTCGCGTGTAGAATCACTCGACAGGGATCTCGTAAACAGGGTATCGTCACTGACGTAACCGTTCAGGTAGTCTGCCTAACAGGGTTACCCGGTTAGGGGCAAATCGAGCGAAGAGTGTTTTTGATGAAGCGAGTTGGGATTGTGGGATTGCTTCACGAGTCGAATACCTTCGTAGAGGGGAGGACGAAGCTTGCTGACTTTTCGGCAGATCTTCTCGCTGAAGGAGAAGCCGTTCGTGCGAAAATGGCGAATGCGCCGCATGAAATTGGTGGTTTTTTTGAAGGGCTTGATGCAACCGGAATCGAAGCCGTTCCCATTTTTGCGGCTCGTGCCTTGCCCTACGGAACAATCGATGCCGAGAGCTTCTCTACATTGCGACGTCAGATGATCGAGGGCATTCGGGAGGCTGGCGCGTTGGATGGTATTCTCGCGGCGCCTCACGGAGCGACCGTTGCCGAAGATGCACTCGATGCGGATGGGACGTGGCTTGCGGAGGTTCGCGAGCTGATCGGAAACGAGATTCCTTTCATAGCGACGATCGATCCCCATGCTAACCTTTCTCCGAAAATGGTCGAGGTAACCGACGCGTTGATTGCCTATTCGACCAATCCGCATCTTGACCAGCGCGAGACCGGTCGCCGAGCTGCCGAACTGATGGCTCAGACCCTCGCGGGAGAAATTTCTCCGACCCAGAGAGCTGCTTTTCCTTCACTCGCCATTAATATCCAGAGTCAAAACACCTCGGAAGAGCCCATGCGCGGCTTGTATGCGAGCGCAAAACAAATCGCTGATCGAGAGGGGGTTGTGTCTCATTCAATTGTCCTCGGGTTTCCCTACGCCGACGTTCCCGAAATGGGATCCTCCGTTCTCGTCGTTACGGATGCAGATGCTGAGCTGGCGCAATTTCTTGCGGACCAGATGGCTTGCGAAATGGATAGACGAAAGTCGGCATTTGAGCCGGAGTTCCTCTCGATTGAAGATGCAGTGAGGAACGCGAATATAGCCTCTGCATATCCCATTGTCCTGCTCGATATGGGTGACAATGTCGGAGGCGGATCTCCTGCAAACAGCGCTGGAATTGCACGGGAGTGGATCGAACACGGTGAGGGCAGGGCGTTTGTCGTGCTCTGTGATCCGGAGGCAGTCCAGCTAGCTGACAAAAGTGGAGTCGATGCGGAAATCTTGACCGTAGTTGGCGATCCCCAGAATCCTATCAAAGGCACCTTTCGAGTGCAGTCTCTTCACGACGGCGTATTTCATGAAGAAAAGCCGAGGCACGGTGGTTTTTTGGAATTTGACCAGGGTCGGACCGCCGTCCTCGAGACAGCTGACGGGCGGCTTACAATCATGGCAACAACGAGGCGAATGGCCCCATACAGTTTATCTCAGCTGACGAGTTTTGGGATCAACCCCTCCGCTTTTCAGATGATCATTGCAAAAGGAGTCATCGCTCCGATGGCGGCCTACGAGCCCATCGCAAAAGGAGGTTTTCTCCACGTTGACTCCCCTGGTGTGACACGTGCCAACATGCGCAAGTTGGACTATCTGCACCGGAGACGTCCGCTGTTTCCCTTTGAGTGATTCGTTGATCCTGCCCCTAGCCGTTACGGCTGGATAGGGACCGCTCTCACTTGGGAGCTCGAAACCTGCGAATGGCTTTCTGCTGAGTAAGCACATTCACCGATCAACTTCCGGGGGCTCCACAAGGACCTCAACAGAACCCGGGAGTTTGTGACCGTGTACCCTGAATCTCGCACGGTGTTCTCCTTATGGAGAAAGGAAAGGCAGGACGACGACATGGAAAGTCACGGTTGACCTGCCCTAAGTAGAAAAAGCGGTCTGAGGAAATGCCGACCGTGTTAGCTTAACGACCGAACCCTGTTGGATTCACCTGCTAACACGGTAGTGTTCTTGCTTTCGCGGTGTTGGGATTCGCGGTATTCTTTTTCCAGATGGAACTCTTATCGGTGGAAGATCTTACTTTGTTAGAGCAGCGGCGGCGGCGAAGTTGGTTTCGCTACGATCTTTCGGAGCGCGTTTTGATCGATCGGGTTTCGTTCGTTATCGAAAAGTCGCAGAGCCTTGGAATTGTGGGGGAGGAAGACAGTGGTAAGCATGCTCTGGTGATGGCTCTGCTGAAACTCCATGAAGTTTCGGAGGGCAAGATCACGTTTGCCGAAGTGGTCACGACGGAGATTGGGGATCGTCACTTTCGGCCTTTGCGAAAGCGTTTGCAGGCTGTCTTTTCGGAAGAGTCGGTTCAGCTGACGTCCGAATTCACGGTGGATCAGATGTTTCGAGAAGTGCTGCAGGTCTGGTATCGACGGGAAGATCGGGATGTCTGGGCGAGGAGAATTGAGGATGTGATGGTGGTCTGCGAGTTGCCGGAGGCGATCCGGCCTCTTTATCCAGGCGAGCTCGATGCGGTGGAGCGACAGCAGGTGGCCCTGGCGCGTGCGCTGCTGACAAAGCCGGATTTGTTGATTTGTCATGGTTTCACCCGCGGACTCGATGCCGTGCAGGAAGCGGAGCTGCTGAACCTGGTTCGGAGGGTGCGTGAGCAGTATGGACTCTCCCTCCTCGTCGTCACTGACGACCTTGCAGTCGCGCATCAATTGAGCGATGATATAGGAGTGCTTCACCGAGGGCGTCTTGTCGAATTATCGTCGGCTGATGCTGTTGTAAATCGGCCGGAGCACGACTACACCCGTCGGCTCGTGAGTTACTCGCTGTGACGTCGACCTGCCTCATCTGATGACTCCTCTTTTTCGGAAATTCCTCGGTATGAATTGGCTGCTTTTTGCCAATATGGTGGCCTTGCTGATTTTCGGCGTGTTCGCAGTCTACAGTGCCTGCTGGATGCGTGATCAGGAGGCCCTCGTAACGAAGTGGAAAGACCAGGTCTACTGGATCCTGCTCGGGTTGGTAATTTTCTTTGTCGCGAGCCTGATTGATTACAAGTGGACCAAGTATCTGGCGCTTCCTTTCTACTTAGGGGCGACGGGATTACTAATTTATACTACCTTTGCGGGGGTAGAGATCAATGGAACACGGGCGTGGCTCGATGTCGGCCCGATGTTGATTCAGACTTCACAGCTGGCAATTGCGGGTGGCCTGATCCTACTTGCATTTATTTTGAGCACGCTTCACCGGCTTCACCCGGTGTTACGAAATCCATTCATGCGGCTGATGGTTTCCGGCATTGTGGTTCTGATTCCCTTTGGATTCGTCTTATTGCAGGGTGACTTTGGCTCGGCACTGGTCTGGTTGCCCGTCGCAGGGGCGATGGTACTAATCGGGAACGTTCCTTTCCGCTATTTGATCGTCATCATCCTCGCGGTGACGATGTTCCTGCCTTTTGCCTTTTTCTTCGGGCTGAAGGACTACCAGAAAAAGCGTATCACGACACAGATCGAGATGTTGCAGGGGAAAGAAGTGAACGTCCTTGCCGAGGCCTACAGTGCTCACAATAACCTGCTGGCGATCGGTAGTGGGGGATGGAGCGGAAAGGGATTCAAGAATCCGGATACGATCAACAATAAAGGTTTCATCTCTCCGGACACGGCGATAAATGACTTCATCTTTCCGGTGTTCTCGGAGGAGTTTGGTTTCCGCGGAAGTCTGCTCGTGATTGGGGGATTTCTATTGCTGCTGATGCAGTTGATTTATGTCGCATTCTACAGCCGTGACATGATGGGTCGACTTCTCGTCGTCGGAATTGTCGGACTCCTGTTTGCCCACATTTATCAAAATATCGGGATGAATCTGCTGATCATGCCGATCACGGGAATACCGCTGCCCTTTATCAGCTACGGGGGAACCTTCATGGTTGTGCTCCTGTTTTTGATGGGACTGTCGCAAAGCGTCTGGGTCCATCGGATCGATCCCGAGAGGAAGAGAGTTCGGCCTCAACTTGAGATCGAGCATTTGGACTGAGGCGAGACATTGCGGAGGATACGGACACGGAGCATTGTGCCAGCAATCTGCTGAGCGGACTGGAAAATCCGCTCTGCTTTGCCTTATCGCTCAAGGTTACGGAAGTGTGGTGTCCTTTACTTCGAACTTGCGAAAGGCGACGGGGCCGTGGTCACCCTGGATTGTGAAGGGTGCGCTGGCGACTTCCGTGCCGCCTATTCCACCGCGAGTAGGGCCAGTGACTTCGACATCCTGATGTATGACCACTCCGTTGTGCTCTATGAGAACAAAGCGGGCATTTTCGCTCTTTTTCCCATCGGGGGAAAAGCGCGGGGCCCGGAACTTGATCCGAAATTTCTGCCAGGTGCCTGGGGCGGTCGATGCGTTGGTGAGGGGAACAGTTCCCTCGAAACCTTTGTCTTTTTCTTCCTTTGCATCATCCCACCGTTCGTAGATGGCTCCGCAATCATGAACGCTGATGGTATCATCCGATTTTCCGAAGCTGTCGAGAATCTGGACTTCGTATCGCTGCATGAAGTAGATACCGGAATTGGAGGATTTTGGTATCATGAACTCCGCGAGAACTTCGACATCTCCGTGCGAAGTCTTGCTGACGATGTTGGTCGTCTTTCCCTTTGCTCCATTGTAGAGGACGCCTGCTCTAGGTGCGCCGGCGACAGGTTTGATGGACTTCCATTTCTTTTCGGTGCGGCTGCCGAAAATGCTTCCCGCAACGCTCCAGTCTCCCGTATTTTTCCAGGAGTTTGGGTGGAGAAAACCGGCGTCCGAAGCATCATCATCCACAGCGAGCAACAGGAGTATGCTCGATAAAAGGATCAACATTGTGCAGAACGTTTTCACCGAAGTATTGACTCATTTCGGCTCTGAAGTGTCAAACATACCCAAGTGCGTCATCATGGATTGCGCGGTTGTGCCATTGCCAAATCCCATCCGATTTTGGAGCGGTAATCAGTCGACGCAAAAAAGTCCCGCTCTTTCGAACGAGACTTTTTGAATTTGCTCGAAGATTCGGGCGTGATAAGTCACCCTCTGCCTTTTTCTTTTAGACGAGAGAGAGAGGGCCGGGTCGCGCTTGGTCCGGTATCCCGCGGAAGCGGCAAGGAAGCCCACGCATCACAGCACTGGTGATATTGCGATCTCCGATCTTGTATTCGACACGAAACTTGCGGTCGGTTCCCTTTCAGCGAACGCGAATGCGAACCGCTTCTCTACAGTCGTTCTAGACTCTGACAGCAAAGCGAACCGGGCGATTTCCGATGGTTTTGCTTCGAATCGACTGGCCGACAGGGCGACCGTATTTGTCATTTCCCCTTGGCTCACTTTTTCCCTCGAGAATCGGGTCGGGTTTATGGGCAGGTGGTTCGTCGTCTTGGGCGATGAGTTAGGAACTCCCCCAAAGTGCGACTTCGGCGATAAGGACGAATGTTAGTTTCTCCTACGAAGGTTGGTTTTGGATTCAACAACGAAGCAGTGTAGGAGAGGGAAGATTATAGAAAGACTAGAAGATGAAACTTTTCTGAAACTTTCTCCCGTTTTTTGCCGATGGAACGAGGATTGACGAATCCCCGCGTGCTTGCCTATCATTCCGACATGAAAACAATTCTACGTCGCTTTCTTCTGATCGCCCTGGTATTTGCAACGGTTTCTGCGCAGGCTGAAATGCGGAAGTGGACGCGTGCGAGCGATGGCAAAGCGATCGAAGCGGAGTTCGTGGAAAAGGTCGACAACAAGTCTATCAAAATTAAAATGGTAAACGGCCAGGAGTTCACGATCCCCCTAGCGAGCCTCTCTCCTGCAGATAATGAGTTCGTAAAGGAATTGGAGGCAAAGATGGCAACGCCGACGGCCAAGCCAGCCGCACCAGCCAAGGTTCCGGAAGGTGAAGTGACAGTGACGCTCAGCGGCGTGCACATGAGTTGTAGCGATTGTGTCGAAGCGATTCATGCAGTGAAGGAGCACGATAAGATTTCGGTCGATCCTGCTGTGGAAATCGAGGCGAATAAGAGCGAAGGCACAGTAGTGGTGAAAGCTCCGAGTGGGAGAGCTGCCCAGATGGCTCTGCGTGCCATGTTTAGTTCCGGCTTTTACGGGAAGTCTGACAATGATGCGATCAAGATGCCTGAGCTGAGGGAGGATGATTTTACTACCAACACGATGGTAGTACGCGACCCAAACCTTCGGTGCCGTGGAAGTCTCCGAGCATTCACCAAGGCAATAGAGAGCGTCGACGGAGTTGATGAAGTCGACGCCAAGGAGGGATCGACGCGCGTTTCCGTGAAAGGAGAGAATTTCAAGACCTATGACGTGATGAAAGCCCTCCGCGATATAGGGATGGGCGGGACGTTCCAGTAGAGAAACAGCTCAGCGCCCCAGCACTCCGGCTTCACAGACAACGGCATTCATGGGAACGTCGTGTGGCTCGGGGTCGAGTTCCATGATCTGGACTCGAAAGCATATGCCGAACGCAGGAACCTTTCCCTGGTGCGGTTCGAGAAAGCGGTCGTAGTGGCCTTTTCCGCGGCCGAGACGCGCTCCGATGGCAGGATCAAATCCAACTCCAGGCACGAGGACGAGATCGGGAGTTGTTCGTTCAGGGCACTTTTCCGGATCGGGCTCAAGAAATCCGAAGTCTCCCTCGCGGAGCTGGTCGGAGGCAGTGACTTCGTGAAAGGCGAGTCGTTCACCATCAGATCGAACCCTTGAGAATACCCATACCTTCTCTGGATGTTGTTCTACAAGGGGAGAGAGGTCGGGTTCGCCGGCGAGAGCGAGGTAAGAAAAGACGATCCTTGCGTTTCGAAATTCCGGAGTCGCTGTGATATGAGAGACAATCGCAGTAGCTGCGTCCGATTTTTCCTCGTCCGACAGGGCTTTGATTGCGGAAAAGCACTGTCGTCGACTAGCGCGCTTGTCGATCATTGTCCGTCTTTATATTCGGACATCGCTCGTGGCATGAAAGCCTGCAGCTCTGCGATGCGTCGATCATCAACCGGGTGGGTGCTGAGAAAGGCGGGCGTCTTTTTACTCTGTCCACTCTGCTGGCGCCACTGAGCGAAGCGCTGCCACAGTTTGATGGATTCGCGGGGATCATACCCAGCTCGCGCCATGAAGAGCGCACCGAGCTGGTCGGCCTCCAGTTCTTGTTTGCGGGAAAAGCTTCGGGTTGCGATAAGCGCAGCACCTCCCAGCGCTGCGGTGGGGATAGCGCCGTCGCGTCCATCGCGATTTAAGGCGACTCCAGCTCCAGCGACAATGACACCTGCGACAGCGTTTTGAGAAAGTCTTTCTCCCGAGTGTCGTGCTACCACGTGGGCAACTTCGTGCCCAACGACTGCGGCAAGGCCGGGATCGTCTTTCGTGATCTGGAAAAGCCCGGAGTGAATGCCCACTTTTCCGCCCGGCAGAGCAAAGGCGTTGGGAGTCGGGTCGTCAAAAACAACAAACTCCCATTCGGCATTTGGCACCGGCATGACGACGGAGAGTCGCTTGCCGACGCGCTGCGCCGTGGTGTTGTATGCAGCATTTTTCGAGATCTTTTTCTCTTTGCGGATCTTTTGAAATTCAGAGAGACCGAGCGCTGCTTCTTTCGAAGGGCTCAGCATGTTCAATTGCTTGCGCCCCGTTTCCGGAACGGTGGTCCGGCATGCCGCAAAGGCAATGACGGCCACAAGAAAGAGAATCGAGGTGACAGCAGGGGAGGCTGAAAGATACTTCATTCGAGATACGGAGGGGTGTCTGCCCCCATTCGATTATTATAAACGGTGGAAGGCTTTAGGAGATTAGACGAAAAGTCCAATGCCCGGAAAGTTTTGAATGGTCTATTCAACGCTAAAATCGCATTGAATTTTAGAAAAACAAATCACCAAGCGCCTCGTCAGACAGCTGGGCCGGATCCGTCACGGCCATAAGTTGTCCGAGATACTCGACGTTCTCCAGCTCTTCAGCCGGGTCGAAGGTGGTTTCCTCCGCAATCACCGGAGGCGTGCCAGCTCCGGCACCGTTCTCGCTGGGAATCTGAAAAGCAAAGGTAATTAGCCCGACGAGAAGAACGACCGCTACCGTTGCGAAGACCGGCACTCGGAAGAGCGCGAGTGTCTGTCGCATGATGCTTCGTTTGTCTTCCAGCTTTCTCACTTCACGCGCCACGTTGCGGGAGAAAAACGGACCTGGCTCCACATGACTCGAATGTGAAAGCAGCTTCCAAACCGGATCTTTCTTTTCGGGATTATCCATGACAAAAGAGGGAACACCGATCTGGTGAAGCAGTTTCACGAAATCGAGATAAATATTTCCTCATTTTTTGATTCCGTTCGGAACGGAAAACGGACGAGCAAACCAGCACCCTACATCGGTGGGGCTTCGATGAAGCCTTCGAGCTGACGAATCCGGGTTGGATGGCGCATTTTACGAAGCGCCTTGGCTTCGATCTGGCGAATCCGCTCGCGAGTCACTTGAAATTGCTTACCGACTTCTTCCAGCGTGCGGCTGTATCCATCGACGAGACCAAATCGCTGCTCAAGTACTTCACGTTCGCGTGGCGTCAGAGTATCGAGCACGTCTTTGATGCGATCCTTGAGCATCGACATGGATGTCATGTCGCTCGGATTCTCGGCCCCTTTGTCCTCAATGAAATCACCCAGGCTTGTCTCTTCGCTGTCCCCAACGGGTGCCTGAAGAGAAATGGGCTGCTGCGCCATCTTCAGAACAGCACGCACACGCTCGACGGGAAGGTGAATCTCCTCTGCAATCTCATCAGAAGATGGCTCGCGGCCATACTCCTGGACCAGTTGCTTCTGGACTCGCATCAGCTTGTTGATCGTTTCGATCATGTGAACAGGAATCCGGATGGTTCGGGCCTGATCTGCGATAGAGCGAGTGATTGCTTGGCGAATCCACCAGGTCGCATAGGTGGAAAACTTGTAGCCGCGGCGGTATTCGAATTTTTCGACCGCTTTCATCAGGCCCATGTTGCCTTCCTGGATTAGATCGAGAAAGGAAAGACCGCGATTGGTATATTTCTTAGCGATGGAGATCACGAGGCGGAGGTTGGCCTCGACCATCTCGTCCTTGGCTTTCCGTGCTTCGCCGACTCGAACCTGCAGATGCCCGGTCAGCTCCTCAAAGTCGGGCTGAGTCATCCAGACTTCCTTTTCGAAAGAGGTGCGAGCGCGTGTCGCTTCGCTTTTCTTCTTCGGATCCTTCGCTCGGGCGGCCTTTCGCTTCAGAGAGGCGGATCGCTCGGTCACTTTCTCAGTCTCGGCGACGAGATCTTCGGTGACTTTCTGCTTAAAATAGAAACGGTTGTAGCAGCGAGAGAGTGTAGAATGCGTTTTTTTCCACTGTTCCTCCAGTTTCTTGCGCTTGGCGTCGCTCTTTTCTGAACGAAGTTTCGTGTAAAGCTCACTGAGATCATCCCGCAGCTCAGCTACCTGAACCTGCAGCTTGGTCAGATTCTTCAGATAACGCGGACGGCTCTCGATCTTTTTATCAATGATGAGACGGTCAAAGCGTTCTTCGCCGGATTCCAGGCGAGTCGCGATAGCAAGATATTCGTCGGGGATGAAACCGAAGCGTGCCAGGGTCTTGCGGATATCTTGCTCGGCTTCCTCGATTCGCTTGGAGATTTCGACCTCCTGTTCGCGGGTGAGCAGGGGAACCTGCCCCATCTGCTTGAGATACATGCGAACCGGGTCATCGAGAACGTCGAGTCTGCCCTCGCGCGCCGGAGTTGGCTTTTTCTCAGCCTCGGACTCCTGATTGGCATTCGCGTCAGCAGGAGGCTTAATGTTGTCGACCTCTGCGGAATCGATGATGCGAAACTCCATCGCGCGCAGTCGCTCGATCAGTTCCTCCATTAACTCCAAGTCACCGGTGGTATCGGGAAGAGCTTCGTTGAGATCGTCGAAGGTGAGGTATTCCTGCTCCTTCGCGAGGCGAATCAAATCGCGGACGATGGGCTTGAATTCCTGAGAATCGAGAAGCGATTTCACTGCTGGGCTCGTTCCAGTGGCTGCTTTTTTCGCTTTCGCAGCCTTCTTCGAAAGAGAAGATTTTGAGCTATTAGGCTTCACAGAAGTTCTGGCAGCTTTTTTTGTTGCCTTCCTCTTCGCGGGTTTGGTGGCCTTCGCTGAAGTTTTTCTCTTCGAATTGTTTCCTGCAGCCATGCTCGTCGCGCCAGACGGGTAGTGTTTAAAAAGGATCGCCCTCAATCTCAGAGGGCTGAGAATTGTCGTGTAATTGCGCCCTAAGGTCAAGGAGTTGTTTATTCAGGAGCACAACACGATCAACCGGGAGGCTTGGTGCACCGAGTTGAGATTTCACCATTTCCATCTGGTTATGGATGCTCTGTTTGCGAAGTGCGTTGAGGCATTGTTTGGCGAGGCCTGCTGAGACTGTCGCCGTGTCCTCATTGATAATCGCTGCTGCGATCTTCTGTTGTGCGGTGTCTAGCATCCCGACAAAGGCATTTACGCTCGATGGGTTTTCAGGGTCGAATTGTCCTTTCCAGAGCGTGACGAGAAATTCGGTTTCAGTCAGGTTTTGGAAAAAGTCAGGAATCGGCTGGGTTGCGATCTCATTTCGGGATGGCAGGTCCGTCAGGAGTGCCTTGCAGAGCAGGCGAATGGAGCGGTTTTGAATCTTAGCAGAACCAATCGTGTCGCTCGGGGAATCCTCGCCCCCTTCTTCAGCGAAGGGAGCGTCGTCCCGTGGGGTAGGGGAAAAACCGGGAGTGCCACCCGATCCACTCTGGCGCTTTCGCTGGGCCGCTTCGCGACGTTTTCTTGTTTTTTCCAATCGAAGTTTGGTCGCAACCTCATTTCGAACGAGTTTACGGATTTCTTCTTCGCCGACTCCAAGGCGGACAGTGACTCGACTGATGAGCGAATCCTGCAGCATCTTGTCTTCGATCAGAGCCATATCTCCGGCAAGATCTTTCGCGAAATTCAGCCGATCTCGTAGCGGACCCTGATTCAGCCCGCTGCCACGACGATCGATTTGAAAGTCGAAGAACTCGGGCGCGGCATCAAGAATCTCCCGCAGCGCGTCGGCACCCCGTGATTGGATCAACGAATCGGGATCTTCTCCATCGGGTAGCAACGCAAGCCGGATCAGCATTCCGGAGGGGGCGAGAATGCGGAAAGCTTTGCTCGCTGCTTTCAAGCCCGCTGCGTCTGAGTCGTAGCAGAGAACGACCTCGTCGGTGTGGCGTTTCAAAATGCGACCATGGTCCGGTGTAAGAGCCGTCCCGAGACCCGCAACGCCATTCTCGATTCCGGCCTCGAATGCAGAGATCAAGTCGAGTTGGCCCTCAAAGAGAATAGCCCGTTTTTCCCGCAGGATGGAACGCTTTGACTTATCGAGGCCGAAGAAATTTTTGCTCTTGTTAAAAATGATCGTCTCCGGAGAGTTTACATATTTTCCACCCTTCTGATCGGGAGAAAGAACTCGACCACTGAAGGCGATCGGTTCGCCCATGCCGTCGTTGACTGGAAAAATCAGTCGATGACGGAAAAAGGAATAGGCTCCGCGCTCGTGGTAGTTCTCGTCACGCCATCTGGCGAGGCCTCCCTCGACGAGTTGGGGGATGGAAAAGCCTTCCGCCTTGGCCCAATCCATGAACGAGCGTTGATCTTCCGGAGCGAATCCAAATTTCCAGTTCCGGGAAATCTCCATGGTGTAGCCGCGGCCCTTCAGGTATTCGCGTGCGGGTTGAGCGCCTGGGCTTTTGAAGAGGAGACGATGGAACCAATCGGCCGCCGAGCGCTGCATGCGCTTGATCTCTCCGCGCGCACGCATTTTCGCCTGTGCTTGAGGATCGTAGACTTCTTCTTCGATTGTGATCCCGTTGCGATTGGCAAGATGCTTCGCAGCCTCCGGGAAAGGGAGGTTGTCGTAGCGCATGATAAACTTGATCGCATCGCCACCCTCGCCACAGCCGAAGCAGTGAAAGGTTTGGCGTTGCGGGTTCACATTGAAGCTCGGCGACTTCTCATTGTGAAACGGACACAGCGCGAGGTAATTCACCCCAGCGCGCTTCAGCGGGAAATACCCCTGGATCAGCTCGACTATGTCAGTCTCGTCGAGGATCTTCTGGATCGTTTCCTGGGAAATAATGGACATTCGCGGAGGGGGATACAACGGGATCTCTTCATAAACCTGACCCTTTTGATTTTCATACCTAACCCTGATGGATGGCAGAGGCAAACGGGTCCGATGCCCAAGCGGTTTTTTTTTGGGAAATTCTGAGATCGGAAGCAGCAATCGGCGGAGATAGACAAGTTGAAAGTGCAGGATCCGACTGTTCGAAAATCAATTCGCTTAGCTATCTTCTTCATCGCTGTCCTTTTCCAGCGTGTGCACCAGCGCTCGGTAGAAAAATGCTACGGAATCTTCTTCGCCTTCTTCGATCCGTTTGCGTGCTTTGTTGAAGGGGAACGAGCGGAAATCTTCCTGTCCGCCGATTCTGGCGAGACAGATTCCATAGTCTTCGGACTCTACCCACTCCCCACCGTGTTTGCGGCGAATGACTTCTCCCATATAGCTGCCGATCTGCAGGATCGTTACCTGTGGGAACAAGGGTGAGTTGTCGGACCATTCCTGTGAAACGAGGTCATCAACTTTCTGCAGGCTTTCTCTGGAGTAATCAAAATCGCATCCCTTGATCTTTCCATAGGTGACCCATTGCTCCGCCAGTTCGGGGATTTGGTCGATCAGGGAATCATCTTCGTCGCGATCAGCTTCTGTTGGCTTGTTTTCAACCTTCAATACATCGCCCGTCGAGAGCGAAGAGGATTCCTTCTCCAGCGTTTTCTCTTCACGCGACGGATGCCTTCGTCCTGAATCCTGCGCCTTTGCCAGGGATGCGGCGAGCAGGGAAAGGATCGGAATGAGCATCAGAAAAAAGATTTCGAAATAGGAATAGGCAGCGAGACTGACCCAGAAAACAGCAAAAAGCCCGTCGGATATCCGACGGGCTTTGCAAAAACGAATGAAACTTCGTAAGAAAGCGAGGAGGAAAAGAAGAATCAGGATTTTTCCGAGCATCGCGCTTGTCCTGTCTCAGCCTTTTCCTGCCTCCGTTGAGCCGATCAATACTCGCGATCCTTCTTGATGCCGGGTTCAGGCTTCGCGTAGCGGCCCTCTTCATCAGGCATCAGCGGGGAGTCGCCGTCGAGGGTGAGTTCCTTGACGTTGGGTGAGAAGGCATGCTCACTGTTCAACATTTGGTCGTAAGTGATGACTTGTCCCGTGTGAGCGGCCATGCGTCCCATCGAGGTGGTAACACTTGCGGCGATGCCTCGCTCGACTTCGTTGTGGTCCTTGTTCTCGCGGATCGCTTCGATGAGGACTTCCCACTCGATGTCGTAGGGGTTGCCTTCGTTGTGACCACCGCGAGTTTTGGAATTGTTCGGGAAAGACCAGGCGAGATTGTCTGACTTGGAGCGCCAGTTGGTATCGATGTTCTGGTCTTTGTAAATTCGTGAGCGAGCCGGGACATGACCTTGCGAGGAGATGACGGCAGAGCCTTTGGTTCCGTGAGCGTAGGCAGCGAATTCCTGGTGGCAGCCAACCATGTTGCGTCCTTCGTAGATCGCTTTCGCTCCGTCGGCGAAGGTGTATTCGACACCATAGCTGTCGAAGTTCTGATCGACAGCTTCAAGGTGCTCACCATTGCGCTCGACCGTCTTGTGGTGGCGGCCACCAACGGCTTTGGCTTCGACGGGGAAGGAATTCTTGATCATGCACATCTCGTCGATACCGTGAATGAAGAAGTCACTGAAGGATCCACCACTGAGCCAGAGAAAGCTGTGAAAGTTACGGATCTGATACTGGAGCTCATTCTCTTCAGTCGTGTTTTTCGGTGTGAAGCACGAGCCGATCGGCCCCTGCATGCGGTAGGAACGCATGAATGTAATGTCGCCGATCGCACCATCGTCGATGCGCTTCTTCAGTTCGTTACGCGATTTGCAGTGACGGCACATCAGGCCGACGCCAACCTTAAGTCCTTTTTCCTTCGCTTTCTCATTGATCTCGAGAATTTTCCGGGAAGCGAATCCGTCAGCGGTGACGGGCTTCTCCATGAAAACGTTAAGTCCCTTTTCGACAGCGTATTCGAACATCGGCCAACGGAATGCGCAGGGTGTCGTAAGGATCACGATGTCGCCAGCCTTGAGCGAATCCATCGCTTTGCGGTATCCATCGAATCCAATGAACTTACGCTCGGGTGATACATCGATTTTGTCACCGACACTGGGATCCTTGGAGAGAGTCTCGTGTGACTTGTTGAGCTTGTCTTCGAATACATCGGCCATCGCGTGAAGCTTGAGAGGGCCGAGAGTTCCAGAAACAGAGAGGGCGTTTTTCACAGCACCGGTTCCGCGTCCACCTGCTCCGACAAGCGCGAGCTTTACCTCTTCGTTCACTTGTGCGTGAACGTGAGGAATAGCAGCCCCCGCGAGCACAGAAGCTCCGGCTACAGTTTTCATGGCAGAGCGACGACTGGTCATAGAATGGCTTGAGTTATCAGACATGCAGAAACTCTGACAGCTCGGCTTTGTGGAGTCAATCCCGCGTAAGCGGAATCATAAGTTAAGGCGGTAGCGTTTCGGCTGGAGCGGTAGATGCGTAGAAGTTTCGCGTTGAAGGTCGGACTCAAGAATGCGAAGGATTCAGTGGTGCTAGGGGGCTCTTGTTTTAAACCACTCGTCGCTCCCGGCGCTCGCGAGAAACCGGTTCTTTCAATTCCGGAAGGACCGTTCTCGCTGTCGGTAGGTCGCTCCGGCAAGAACGACCACTCGATTGACGAGGCTTCCGTTTCGATTTCGCAAGCGCCTCGAGAAGATTCTGCACAGCGAGGGAGTTGAGCCGTTTGAGAGAGATGTTGGCACTATGCTGACCTTGAAGCAACGCGGTAAGGTGCAGATCATCGGCAAGAAAGGCTGGGCACTCGCGACTTCATGGAGCGACCATTCCAGCCAGGTGAAGTCACCAAGGTAGTTCGGCCCGGCTATCGCGTCGGAGGAGAAGGGGAAAAGGCAATGATATTACGTAAGGTTGAAGTCTTGATTCGTGAGGCGTCTGAGTGACGCTATAGCAATGCCACCCCTGTCCAAAGCCAGCGCCGTAAAATGGCTGCTACTAGTCGGAACTTTCTTCGTTTCGACACCCTCCTGCTGGGGTGAGGAGGAGCCATCCGAGAAATGGGGCCGCGCCTACAGTTGGCTGCAGACGGGGGAACGGCTAGCTGCGAACGAGCAGTGGGCCCTCGCGATGGGCAGCTACATCGAGACATTTCGCCAGATGAAAGCGATTCGCGAGGCGCACCCGAGCTACGAGCCCGAATTAGTGAACTATCGAATCGACCGACTCGGGGAAATGATCGAAGAGACTGAGTCGAAGCTACCGCTCGGCGGAAATTCGATCACGATGAAATTCCTCGACTTCATTGAGTCGTACGACCTCGGGATGAAGCAGCGTTTTTCGAATCAATACAGTGAATCATTAGGAACGCTCGACATCGCCAAGGTGATTCTGGATGAGATTATTTACGAGAATCCCGAAGAGTTTCGCGATGCCGTCGACACGCAATACTCCATCATGCACGAGAGCATTGAGTGGCTTGAGCGACAGATTACCTACCATGCCAGAAAACCCCGAGCCACCTACACATCCGATGGCGTTGATTGGGGGACGACTGAGTTCGTTAAGGAAAAGAATCTGCCTGCAGATGGCGACAATATCCTGATGTCAGGCAGCTTGTTTTCGAGGGGGCCAGACCCGAGCCAGGTGAGGGGATTGACGATAATTTCAGAGTTGGAGAAAAACGACGAAGAAAAAGAGGAGTCGAAGGAGGAAGGCGAGGACGATCAAAAGCCGGGGCTTCCCGGATTTCGGATGAGTAGTAAGCAGAAAGAATCTCCGGAAGGAGAGTGACCTCTTCCACCCTTTCAAAAATCCCGGAACGGCCCGCGCTGTTCGGCGTCTTCCATCTAGTTGAGCCAGTCCTGATAGGCTTGCCTCATCTCAGCCAGCTTCTCTGGATTGGTTTTGCTGAGATCGCTTATTCCCGTTTTACGATTGAGAACGGAGCGGGCGAAAACGACTTTGCCGTTTTTGGTGATGCAGATCCCATTTCGGTAACGGGAGCTCGTTCAGTCTTTTGTCAGGATCAGGTGACTCATGCGGTTATCGACGATTAGAAATGCGGACTTGGTTGCGATTACAGGCTTGGGCCGCAGGTTCGCCTTCTCTCGTATCGACAAGTTTCAAGAATCCCCGCAGCGTCCGACTCTGTCAGGTAAAAGACTTCATTCGGTTTGAGAAAGAAATTCGGGGTGAGCTGTCCCTCGCGTTCTTTAACAAATTCGTTGGTATTCAGTTTCACGATCGTGTTGCCCTCATGCGCAAGGATTTCAGCGTGGAGGCTTGTCGTGGTGAGAAGGGAAAGGAGGAGGAATCAAAGCATTTTACAGGAGTTGACAGGTTTAGGTCGACCACCTGACAGGATAGGAGCGAGCATTCAACAGGGGTAGTATTGCATCTCTAATGCAGTGGAAAGGGGTTGGGTCTGTCAATCTTCTCACAATTTCTCTGCGGGATCGGAGTTGCCAATCGTCTCTGTCTTCGACAAGAATGCAGTACTGTCATGGCCTACTCCATTGAATCGATCGAACTCTTTGTCCGCGAAATGCCAGCGGACCGCATGTCTTTTGGAATTGGCAAAGCGGATGATTCCGGAAAAGCAAAGGCGACGAAGAAGCGGCGTCCGCGTGCGATTTTGCTGACGCAACTTACTCTCAAGGCCGATGGCAAAGGCGTTGTGATCGGATGCTCGGGGGATCGGCCTTCTTTCGGCTGGCTCGACAAACGTCCTGATAAAACACCCGAGGAGAAATTGACTCTACTGCTCGATCTGGTGGAGGAAGCGCGGGATATCTATCTCGAATGCGGGAAGTCATTTGAGACGGCTTTCGATCTTTGGCTTGAAGCGGAGGCAAAGGTGAAGGAAAAGGCTACCGAAATGGGGGCGGAGGATTTGATGGGGAGCTATGCTTCGGCCTTGTTGGAACGTGCGCTGATAGATGCTGTCTGTCGGTCTGAGAAGTGCGGATTTAGCGATGCTTTGAAGCAGGATTTACTGGGAATCAAGCCGAACGATGTTCATCCGCAGCTGCAGGAAAAGGCATTTCCGATTTCGCATGTCTGGTCTCCAAGAGTTTCTTATGCTGTTCGCCATACTGTTGGCTTGAGCGACCCTCTGGATGAGGAAGATTGGTCGGAGGAAAAAAGGATCAATGACGGTGAGCCGGAGACGCTACAGGAATACATCGAAGCTCACGGGCTGACCCATTTTAAAATCAAGATTTCGGGCGATGCAGATGCTGACCTCACCCGGTTGGGTAAGATATGGAATCGGTGTCTGGCACAAAATTATGAATCAAAAATCACACTAGATGGCAACGAAGCCTATACCGATATTGAAGCCTTCGCGGACTTTGTAGATCGCTTTGAGAAAGAATTGCCGGGGATGTTTGATCATACCCTTTTCATTGAGCAGCCCTTGACTCGCGCACTGACGCATGATCTTTCCACAACACGCACTGTTCGTCGAATTGCCCAGAAGAAACCACTTGTGATCGATGAGGCTGACGGGACGACAGATGCCTTTCGTCGCGCCTTTGCAATCGGATATTCCGGGTGTTCGCATAAAAATTGCAAAGGGGTTTTCAAATCGATTTTAAACAAGATGCTTTGCGAGGTGTTTGAGGAATCCACGGGGAGGGATGCATTTTTGAGCGCGGAGGATTTGTCGAATATGTCAATCATTCCTCTGCATCAGGATTTTGAAGTGGTGTCAGTCCTGGACTTGGAGCATTGCGAACGAAACGGCCATCACTACGCTTTCGGAATGTCTCACCTGACCAAGAAAGAAAAAATGCGGATCATGAAATCCCATCCGGAGATGTATTACGTTCGCGACGGAGAAATATTTCTCAAAATCGAAGGAGGATTGCTCTCCTATTTTGGATCTGCGGAAGGCTTCGGTAGCGATACGCAGCCGGAATGGGAAGCGCTGACCCCAATCGTGAAGTGGAGAGAAAAAGAAAGAGCCTGACAATGACACATGACACATTCCAAATCGGCGATCTGACGGCAGTCATAGGGGACAATTCGGCAGACGAACAACTCGGGCAAAGAGCGGGATACAATGGCCTGTGGTCTCTGCGACACAAGGACTCGGACCGCAGCTTCTTCGTTCCGAGCATCGCAGGGCTGAACTTTGAGCACATCATCAGCGGTGAAGGAGAGCAGGATAAGGACATATTCTTCGAGCCGCGTCGCAGTCCAATGTTGTTTCGGAGAATCTCAGATTCGGCAGCTGAGTTGCACCAGCTTCCGACGGAGACTTTCTACCTGGAGAGTTGGACAAAATTCGAACTGGTCGCGCCTCACTACATCGACATGACGTTCCGATTTCGCGCGACGCAGCATGTGTTCGAGCGGGGATATATTTCTCTTTTCTGGGCGAGTTACATGAACGCCCCACAAGACAAGAGTCTTTATTTTCGTGGAGGGAAGGAAGGCACTCAGAATCAGCAAATGTGGCAGCAGCATTGTCCGCCCTCGCACAATCATACTTCCACGGTGCGGCCCTACGGCGATGACTTCGAGATGACCTTTGCTGAGGGTGCTCCAGACGCACTCTACAAACACTTTGCGCCACTGCGATTTGCGAAGCCTTTCTACTGCGGGAATTTTGATGACTTCACCGTGATCTATTTATTCGATCGCAGCGAAGGAATCCGGTTCACCCAATCACCGTCGGGCGGGGGTGTGAACCAGGAAAAGGAAACGACGAACCCGGCCTGGGATTTTTCGTTTTTTGTTCCGAACTACGAGGTGGCTGAGGAATATTCCTTTCGGATGAGGGCTGTTTTTCGTCCGAAATGTTCGCGCGAGGAAATCGATCGGGAGTATGCCGACTGGGCGGGTTCTTCGGGGTAGAAATTGACGGGCGGTAGCTTGGGAGAAAGTGTTAGACCTGCTCGACGAACTGTGAATTGCGGAGAATGATCGTCGCGTGAAGCGCATGGCAAAGCTGATGGTTGAGCATCTTGCTGCTGCCGGAGCGCCAGACCTTCGGCAGGACTGGAAAGCGAAGGGTGTCACCAAGCCGGTGACTGCAAAATAGATTCTATCCTCGCGCTTTTCGCGCTGCGATAAAGGAGCGCACTGCCATAACGGTGTAGTAAGCGCAGATGACAACCATCCCCAGGATGAGGAGGGTGGAGGTCGCACCCCAATCGAGGGTTCCTTTGATTGTCGAAGGTATCAGGCGACCGAGTCCAGCAACTGCACCGAGCAAAGAAAAGAGAACGGCGATGTGCATGCCGGCCATGTGATTCTTGTTGGCAACGAGTGCACCGATCAGCATAAGGATTCCAAAAATAGCGGGAATCGCAGCCGTGATGGATTGCTTGGAAGCACCGAGGGCCTCCCAGGCGAAGTAACCGAGTGCGCCGAGGATGATGAGAAGAATGGAACAGATGTAAGTGAGCTTTTTCATGGGGATCGTAGGGATAGTCTGGTCTTGGAGAGGAGAGATTGCAACTGGTATAGGGAGATCGAATTACCGGGGGGCGACTGTTTTCTCTGGCTTGAGCGCCTGCGAAAACCAGTTTCGCAATTCCTTCCTCGGGCTGATATCTCGCAGCGTCCAGCGAGCAGTGTGTTCGCCAAAGGGCAGGGGGACAAAAGTGAAATTCCCTTTCGGATAGGCTGCGGCAAGATAGGTCCTCGTTGCATCGGTCGTTCTTTCGTGGCTGATGAATTGGGGGCGTTCACCGAGACGGGCGAGGCGAGTCTTTGCCGATGCGCGGTCGCTCGCTGGATAGCCCCATTTTTTGACTCCGTCGTAATGGCTGTGGCAAATGAACCCGCGCCAGAGAGCTGCGATTTCATCATCGTGCAGGCCGATGTAGTTGCATGCGATGGCGCCGCGCGAAAATCCTGCGAGAAAGAATTGATCTGGATTGCCTCCGAAATTTTCCGCAACCATATGTGCCGAGTGTTTTGCATACTCGACAGTCGCAGCGACGTCCCCCCACCACTGGGGAGCGTGG
>Ga0181574_10000657_pt1 | contig 32245 bp, 28 predicted proteins | sample 101ome_24_FD_145600 | JGI IMG/M metagenome (GOLD analysis project Ga0181574, IMG submission 145600) | Coastal salt marsh microbial communities from the Groves Creek Marsh, Skidaway Island, Georgia - 101410AT metaG (spades assembly) | ecosystem: Environmental > Aquatic > Marine > Intertidal zone... | reverse complement strand
GCCGAAGCGATTCCAGAAGCCCCCGGAAGACGGAGAAAAATTATGCGCAGACTACGTTGCACCAATCGTGGATCACGCCGCGGAGCGCGAGGAGACTCTGGCGCGATTCAAGAAGCACAAAGAAGGTAGGTAGACCTACTTTGGTTACTATGAACCCTCAGGTTTTGCAGTCTCGGCCTCGCAATTCGGGTGGTCGTCGTAGGCTGCGGGCTGATTTAGCACCTTGTGGTAGTCCTTACGCGGTGCTCAATCCGTTTTTAGCCTCGTCGGGTTGGATCCGCACTTGGGGCAGTAGCTATCGGGAAAAAAGACAAACTTCGAGTAGCGGAGGGATCTGCAAATGAGCAGCGCAGCAAGAAGGGCCAACCACTAAAATGATCTATCGAGCGAAATTACTACTGCCGCTGCCGCTCCCATGAAAAAGGGAATCTAACAACCGAGTCGCTCGTGCCAGCGTAACTGTTTTCTCGAGCCGCTATTTATCTTCCACCGTGCTTGGTTCTCTTTTTCCATTTAAAAGGTCATAGAAATTGGTTTATGCACCATTTTTCAACGGAAAAAGGGCGACTTACAAAAACTTTCCCTGAATTCTTCGTTTTCCTTTAGGAATTCTTCTCTACAGTGAATCCCGTGAGTGAGTCCTACCAGGTTTTCGCGAGAAAGTATCGTCCCCGCACTTTTGAAGATGTGCTGGGTCAGGATCATGTGGTTCAAACGCTGCGCAATGCGATTGAGCAGGATCGTTTGGCGCATGCCTATCTTTTCGTTGGCCCACGGGGAACCGGCAAGACTTCGACGGCCCGCATTCTCGCGAAGGCCCTGAATTGTCCGGGCGGTCCCAGTGCAAAGTTTGATCCGGACGATCCTGTTTGCCTGGAAATCGCCGAAGGAAACAGTCTCGATGTTCTTGAAATCGACGGAGCGTCCAACAACGGCGTTGAGCAGGTCCGTGAATTGCGCGAAACCGTGAAATTCGCGCCGAGTTCAGGCCAGTTCAAGATTTACTACATCGATGAGGTTCACATGCTAACGACACAGGCTTTCAACGCCTTGCTGAAGACGCTGGAGGAGCCCCCACCGCATGTGAAATTTATCTTTGCGACGACGGAGCCGCAGAAGATTCTACCCACGATCATCAGCCGGTGTCAGCGATTTGATCTTCGACGAATTCCTACCGATATCATTGCGAAGCATCTGCAATTTATCGGTATTGAGGAAGGGATCGAGATGACGGAGGCTGCTGCTTTTGCGATTGCGAAAGGGGCTGAGGGTGGCATGCGCGATGCCCAATCGATGCTCGACCAGCTTGTCGCTTTTTGCGGCAACTCGATTGATGAATCTAATGTGCTTGAGATTTTCGGGTTTAACTCGACCGAGTCGATTTCCGAACTTGCCGGACAGGTTTTGGGTAGGGACAATGCAATGGCGCTGGAGGCCGTGCATCAGCATGCGGAGGCCGGCAAAGACCTGTCCAAACTTCTCGGCGACCTTATCGGTCACTTTCGTAATGTTCTTGTGCTGAAGGTGGATCCTGATTCTCGCTCCACCGAAATCCCACCCGAAGTCCTCGAGGCAGTTCGCGAGCAGTCGTCCTTGATCGATACTCAGCGATTGCTGCGCCTGATTGATCTTTTTGCTGAGACCGACGGACGCATGAAGTGGGCGCCGAATAAAAAGCTTCATCTCGAAATCGGAGTCATTAAAGCGATTCAATGCCTCGGGGAGTCGACGATCGACGACGTGATTTCGCTCGTTTCCGGAGCAGCCGACGCCGCATCGAATTTGCCTGCGACTGCTCCTGCCTCCGTCCCGCGAGCGCAGAATCCGCCACCAGAAGCACGGGTAGAACCTGTGCCCGAGGTGGCTCCTGAGCCTGATCCCGAGCCTGAAGAGAGAGTGGAGTCAGCAGAATCTCTGGCAATCGCCGAACCTGAGACGGCTCCCGCTCCGGACCCTGTAGTCGAGGTCGCGTCGGCCCCCTCCGGTCCGCTTGCAGGGGTCGAGTTGTGGAATCAGTCCAAGCTCGCTCTGATCAGCACGAAGCCATCGCTGGAAACTTGGCTGGGCGCGGCGCAGTTTCTCTCTCATGAGGGGGCCGATTTTGTGATTGGCTTCGCAACAGAGCAACGTTTTTTCCGTGAGTCGCTTTCAAGAGACGAGGGGATTATCCAGGATCAGGTTACCCAGTTTGCTGGTACGCCGACCAATCTTCATATTGAGGTTCGAGATGACATTCAACCTCTCGATTTTGAAATCGAAGAGGATGAGCTGGAGCCATCTGCAGAGAAGGAAAATCCCGTTCCGGAGGCAGCTCCCGATGTGGCCTCAGAAGAAGATGCAAGTCTCGAAGAATCAGCAGACTCCGGAGAAGAATTTTCCAATGACCCCCTCATACGTGAGGCACTCGACAAGTTCGAAGCAAAAATTATCAAATCCTAATACCACTACCAACGAATCCGACAAGTTATGAATATTGCCAAGATGATGAAGCAGGCTCAGCAGATGCAGAAAAAGATGGGGCAGATGCAGGAGGAACTCGCTGAGAAAGACTTTGAAGCCAGCGTTGGCGGCGGAAAAGTTACCGTTGTTGCGAACGGCGCGGGAGAGGTTTCTTCGATCAAGATCGATCCTTCTGTAGTCGATCCTGACGATGTTGAAATGCTGGAGGATCTTGTATTGAGCGGAGTGAAACAGGCCATTGGGCAAGCGAAAGAAGAAAGTGCCGCCGAAATGGGAAAGCTGACCGCAGGACTCGGCTTGCCTCCCGGGATGGGATTTTAGTCGCGAGAATGGGGGCTCGGCACGGCGCCTTGCCTGAACTTTAGCTCTCGTGTTCGCAGCCTCTATCGCGGTTGCACTGCGCGGATTTTTATACAGCTTCTGGAGAAAATCGGCAGACTATGCCGTTGCCTTGCTCGACTGTATGGATGATCTAGGCGTGGTGGATCGAGAAGTTTTATGACGGTCGGTTACATCCAAAACATCAACTACCCTGGCGGATGTCTGGGGATTGTGGTTGGGATATGGTTCTTGTTTCGGACGGATTCGAAAAGACAGTCTCGACCCAACCATCTTGAGACCGACAGCTAAACCTGTTTGCCCATTGGCCAAATAGGGTTGGGCGTGATCTGCCGCTTGCGAGCAGCATCATTTACGCGTAAATCGCCACATGCTAGCAGTAGTCGTTACAATTGATGCCGTGTCGGGAAAAGAGGAGGATTTGATCCTTGCTCTCAATGGAAATGCGGAGCATTCGCGCGAAGAGCCGAGTTGCCTTAAATGGGAGTGGTCGCAACATGTTGATGATCCGTCACGCTTCGCGATCTATGAGGTCTATACCGACCGTGATGCCTTCCTCGCACACAAAGCGAGCGAGCATTTCGCAGCCTGGGTCGAGGCAAGCACAGGCTGTATCGCGAATAAGGAGGCCGGGCAATTTGAGCTTACCGAGCCAGACTCGCGCAGCTATTAGGCAACCGCGTTTACGCAACTGCTTCGTCCTTAAAGTGGTAGGTGACGCCGAGATGTTTGGCGATCACCGTGAATAGCTCGTGGGAGCGGAAAGGTTTTGCGACGAAGTCTGTGCACCCCGCTGCGAGGGCGCCTTCTCGTGCCTGCTCCAGAGCATAAGCGGTGAGGGATACGATGACGGGTTTTTCCGTTCCCGCCATCGATGTGATTTCGCGAGCCGCTTCACTACCTTTCATGACTGGCATGTCCTCGTCCATGAAAATGATGTCAGGCTTCCATTCGCCCCACTTTTCGACCGCTTCCTGACCATTCTCAACTTCTTCGATTGTGAAGCCTGCTTTCCCAAGAATCTTACGCAGCAGTAGTCGATTGGTTGGCTGGTCTTCGGCAACGAGGATTTTGATATCGCCTTTCGGAGCGTCAAAACCAATGATATTCTGAGCTGTGGTCTCATCGAGAAGCTTGGTGGATTCTCCAGGCTTGGCGCGAATGGGAGCAAGTTCATCGCATTCGATGAAGAACCGAAAAACGGTCCCTTCGCCAAGTTCGGATGTCACATGGACATTACCACCGAGCAGTTGCACAAAGTTTTTTGCGATCGGTAGACCAAGACCAGTTCCCTCTGAGCTGCGGCGACCCGACTCGGTTTGAGAATATCGCTCAAAAAGCTTGGAAATCTCAGACTCGGAAATGCCTCTGCCGGTATCTTTGACCTCGAAGTCGACTCGAATCTTACGGGAGACTCGATGATCCAATTCTTCGGGTTCTCCAATAGGGGAGACTTTCACATAAAGACTGACGGCTCCCTGGGAAGTGAATTTGATAGCATTCCCGATCAGGTTAATCAGGATCTGACGGAGTTTGCTCCGATCTGTCTTCACTTCAGCAGGCATCGCCGAAAGGGCTGCAAAGTTAAACCCAATTCGTTTTGAGTCCGCCTTCATGGAAAGCATTTCGTAAACGGATTTCAACATGGGGACGAAGGAGAATGTCTCTTCGTTTTTTACCATTTTACCCGCCTCGATTTTGGAGAGGTCGAGGATTTCGTTGATGACGTCGAGCAAGTGCTCACCGCTGTTGTTGATGATGTCGAGCGTCTCGCGCTGCTTGGGCTTGAGAGTTTTGTCTTCGCCAAGAATTTCCGAGAAGCCGATAATCGCATTGAGCGGAGTTCGAAGCTCGTGAGTCATTTTTGCAAGGAAGTCGCTCTTGGCACGGTTGGCGACCTCAGCCTGGTGCTTTGCTTCTTCGAGATGGCGACGATATTTTTTTTCTGTTGCTGCGGTATCAAGTTGGGCGATCGCAATGCCAAACTGGCCCGTGAGTGCTTCCAGTAATTTGATATCTGCGGAGCTCCAATCATTTTCGCCATTAACGCGCAGGAGTGTGACCAGGCCGTTGGTATTGTCAAGAAAGCTACAGGTGGCTGCGATAAGACTAATTTTCGAATCAGGGGGAAAGGCATCCCGAAGCGATCGGGGTAGCAGCGCCGGGTCATTGATTACGATCGGCTCGGATGACTTGAGAATTTTTCCAATCGTAGGGTGATCGAGGGAAATCCCTGGCGCGGCGCGCCCTGCTTCTTCAAGAGGATGTCCATAGTAGCCGATCTGCATAAGGGTGCGGTGGATTGAACCTTCTTCGCACATGGTCTCAGTGATTCGATGAACGAGGCAGTGGTTGGCTTCAAGCTGCTTGGTAATGCCTTCTAGTGGCTCACTGAGAATCTGGTCCTCGCGAAGGTCATTTCGCAGCTGAGTTGCGGTTCTTTCAATCAGCATCCGATTTTGCAGCTGACGGGCGAGCTCGGCTTCGGCTCGGTCTCGCTGGGCAGTGAGCTGCTGTTCGCGTTGGGCCATTTGCCGGACTCTTCGCCGGACAAAATATCTCGAGACAAATATCGCGAGACCGGAAACCAGGAGAAAGGCGATAGTTCGAAACCACCAGGTAGCCCACCATGGGGGAGTGATGACGATATCGATAGCGCGATCGTTGTCTGACCATTCCCAGCCATCTACTGAACTACGAACACGGAGTGTATAGCGTCCAGGAGGGAGTGAGGAGAAGGATGCTCTTCGTTTGTCATCAGCGGGTTTCCAATCCGTTTCAATTGGCTCCAGCATGTGCTGGAAGTAACCCCGATTCGGAAAGTTGAAGTCGAGATTACCGAAGCTGATCGCGAACTGATTGCGCTTATCGTATGGGATTCGAATTTCTTTAGTGGCTGCAATTTCTTTTTCCAGAATCCCACCTTCCTCGGGTATTACTGGGTCACCGAACATTTCCAGTCCGGTGAAAAGTGGATTCGGAGCCTGCTGTTTGGCTGGTAAATCCGCAGGATTGATGATATTGAACCCGTCATTGCCCCCGAAATACAGTGAGCCATTCGAGGCTCTCGTTACGGCGTTTCGGTTGAAGCTCTGACTTTGCAAACCGTCTTCTGATGTGAAGACTCGGAACTCGCTCTGCAGTGAGTTGAGGCGGGCAATCCCTGTTCGTGTAGCGACCCAGATGAATCCGTTGTCGTCTTTGGAGAGCGCGGAGATCTCATCGTCTGGGATGCCATGCAAGATGCTGTTGAAATTAATAACCTCACCGGTTGTCGTGTTGATGCGATCGATGCCGGAGTCTTTGGTTCCTACCCATATGAGATCGTTAGTATCAGGGAGAATAGCATTCACCCGTGGCGACGTAAGTGGCTGGAGATTGGGATAAATGCTCCGAGCGGAAGCGAGGTGATCTGCATCCCCGAAGCGGACATAGAGTTTGGTCCGACTTGCTACCCAGAGGTTTCCGTTTAAGTCCTCCGAGACCGCTTCTATAAACAGAATCTCTTCACCGTCTGTGCCGCGAATGGTGCGAAAGCTGCCGTCTTCCTCATTGAAATGTAACAGCCCACCACCTGAAGTGGCTACGAGAATCTCCTTTTTGAAAGTCTCGATGACGGCTTGAATATTGTCGTGAGTGATTGCTCCGTCATTTTCAGGGCTGGATTTGAAGTGCTCCGTTCCTTCGGATTTTGAGTAGCGATAGAGACCTTCACCCCGAGTTCCGATCCAAAGGTTTTCTTTCGAATCCCATAGCAGGGCCGAGGTGTTCTCTTCATCAGCTCCTGCCATCTCTGGGCGTGCCTCGAATTCATGCTTGTCAGAGCGCCACTTTGCGAGCCCGCGTTCAGTACCAATCCATACCGTATTCTGGTTTCCTGTTGCGAGTGTCTGTATTGCGGAATCGGGAAGGGAATAGCTGTTTTCTAGATTTTTGCGAACGTGTGTAAACCATTTCTGTTCAGTGCTGAAGCGACATGTTCCGCCTCCAGCCGTCCCAATCCAGAGCATTTTCGAGCGGCCTTCAAAGATTTCGGTGACATGATTGTCGGCGAGGCTCTCAGCTCTTCGCGGATCGTGTCGGAACCATAGAAAAGATCCGGCACTTTTGTCGAGGAGAGCGAGCCCATTTGTCGTGCCGACCCAGAGATTGAGTTCCCGGTCGCGAAAGAGGGCCGTGATATTCACCGACTCGATTTCAACAGGCTGCGGCTCTTTTGATCCGTCGAGCGGGCCGGAGAAGAGGCCTTTTCCCTCTGTTCCGATCCAGATCTTCTGATTTGCCTCTTCTGTTACTGCAGTTACTGGGACGGAAGTTTGCCAGAACAAGGTAAAGGTCGAAGTCGAGCGATCCCAGCGATATAGTCCGCCATCAGCGGTTCCAACCCAGGTATCTTTTGTGTTGATCGTCTTCACAAAGCTGATCGCAGCCTTTTCCGGCAGGCCTTTAGGAACAGCGAAGAGCTTTGTCTCTAGGCTATAAACGTTGAGTCCTCGATCAGTCGCGATCCATAAGAATCGATTCTCGGTGATATCCAGATCGAGAATGGTGTTGGAGAGCAGTCCCGCTGCCTCTGGCATTCCAATTTGAAAGCGAGTGGCTTTATTTTTCGAATCAAGCCGCACCAGACCATGTGCCGATGTACCAAGCCAGACAGGACCTCTTTCTTTACATGGAGCAGCGACTGAGGTGATGTGATTGCTGCTGATGCTTTCCAGATCGGTAGGGTCGTGGCGAAAGTGAACCGTATTCCACCCGTCGAAACGGCTTACACCCTGATCAGTCGCAATCCATACAAAACCCCCTAAATCTTCCGTGATATCTCGAACTACATCAGATTTGAGTCCACCGGGCGTCGCTTTTGATAAAGCGGTAAACCGGATTCGATCGGTTGTCCGGTCAGCAAAAGCACTCGATGCATAAAGAGCTAGGGTGAGTAGGAACAGGCTCACAGCTCGGATTTGCTTGATAGTTATGGAAGTTTCCAAAAATAGATAAAATTATAGAATTTAAAAAAGTCACTTGTGAAACAGAGTGTAAGAACAACCTTTAATAAATCTTTCCTAAAATTCCTAATTTTTAGAGATTACTCGTATATGCGAGATTTTCAACACAGATGTTAAATGTTTGGATAAATTAAGTAATGCTGATTCCGAGCGAAGCAAAATTGGCAAAACGTTTAGGCCTCAGCTTGACCGAGCTTCTCCTTGTGGTCGCAGCAATCGGGATCATCGCAGCAAGCGCATTTCCATGATTGAGCAACATTCGCAAGGCCGCGGCAAAAGCGACTGCGGAGCAAAATGCAAAAAGCATTGCCTCAATGTCTGAAGCATTAGCGAGTCTGAGTGCAGTTCACGTCATTCCCTAATCAATAGGGAAGTCGAGGCAACCGGTCGCTTGTTGTGGGAGGGGGCGATTCTCCCGGAAGGGCCTATGGCCGGCGAAAAGTTTGTTTTGAGTGGGATGACTGATACTTCGATTGAAGAAGTCGCAGATTATCTCACCATCGAATACGACCAGTTCCACCTGCGCCTTCACTACATCGACCCCGATGATACTGGGAGTATCTTCGAAGTGTCTACCGAGCTGATGCAGTGTTTAATCGAGAACAGCACTTCGCGCCTGATGCTCGGCGCCCTGCTACGCTGAAATCAGGCGTCTGCTGATTCTTCGCTCGCGACTTCTTCGACGCTTCCTTCTTCTTTGAGGCCGGTGATGACTTTTTCCACGGCCTCATTTCTTTTTTCGAGAGCAATCTGCTCTTCGATGCCATCCAGTTCCTTTAGGGGAATGGGCTTTGGCTCACGATGGTCGGTTACTTTGAAAAGGTGAAACCCGTAGTGAGTGGCCACTACCGGACTGATTTCGCCCACTCGCATGGAAAAGGTGATCGCCTCGACTTCGGGCATCGTTTCGCCCTGCTTCATGTAGCCGAGGTCAATTTCGCGGTCCTCGTCAGCGCCGTGCTCCCGAGCTGCTTCGTCAAAATCTTTCCCGTCCAGCAGTTGTTCACGCAGTTTGCGCATCTCGACGTATGCTTCGCGCGCTGCATCGTGGCTGGAAGGCTCGATGAAAATCTGGCTGGTTCGGATTTCCTCCGCCGACATGTAGCGATCAATATTTTTCTCGTAGTAGGCCTCGATTTCCTCCTGCGTTGGTTCGGGAAGCTCGCCGATTACCTCTTCCAGATATCGGTCGACCATCATGCTGCTCTTCAATTTGCGCCAGATTACCTTGGCGTCACCCGCATTGAATCCGGTGTTGTCGTAGAAATTCTGTTCGCCGCCGTGCTCGGCTTTCACTTCTTCGAAACGAGCATCCACATCGGCATCGGAGACTTCGCCGTAACGTTTGATCGACGCTTGCTCCAGGAGAGTGCGATTCACCACGTTGGTTCTTGCATACTCCCAGAACTCCTCGTCACGATCACAACAGACCACTTCGCCCATGCTCTGGTAGTGATCCTTGATCGACTCAAATTCGTCTGCAATCGCCGAATCCTCGATCTTTTCTCCATTGATGATGTATGCCATGGTTCACTGTGACGCAGATTTACACAGCTGCCAACCCTGTTTGGTGGCGCACTTAACAGGGGGGGAGTCATCGGATTAACAGGGTCAGGTATTCGACTCATTCACTTGCAAGCCCTATCTGATAGAGGAATGCTTGGCAGGAAATGGTAGAAGCGAAACAAGCATTCATTCTTGGGGCAGGGCTTGGGACCCGCCTGCGCCCACTCACGGAAAAGTTGCCTAAGCCGCTTGTTCCCGTGGCGAATCGGCCACTCATCACGTTTGCACTTGATCATCTGATCGAGGATTTGGGGACAGAGTCATTTCTCATCAACACACATCATTGCCCGGAGAAATACGATGAGGCGTTTCCTGATCGCAGCTACCACGAGCATGAGATCGCATTTCGCCACGAGCCAACGCTGCTAGATACAGCCGGAGGGCTCGATAACATTCGAGACTGGCTGCCGGGAGATCAGTCTTTCGTTGTCTACAATGGTGATATTCTCGCGGATATGCCGCTGCGGGCTGCCTGGGAGCATCACCTTGCGAGCGGGAATCTCGTGACTCTTGTATTGCGTAGCGCTGGTGAAGAATTGCGAGTTGGATTTGATCCTGATAGCGGACGGATCGTGGACATGCGAGGAGTGCTCCAGCCGGAATGGCCTTACCGTTTTCAATTCACCGGAATCTGGTTCGCATCGCCGGATTTCATGAGCTATGTCCGCCCCGGGAAAATCGAGTCGGTCGTGTTGTGCTTTCTCGAAGCCATCAAAGCGGGGGAGGATATTGGCGGCTTTGTCGAGGATTCGGGAACGTGGAGCGATCTGGGAGAGCGTGAATCGTATCTCGATGCCTTGGCTAGTCTGGGAAAGGGGTTTACCCGACCGGTAGGTGGTTTGATATCGCCGGCTGCGGAGATCAATCCAAACGCAAAGATCGATGATATCAGTTCGGTTGGACCTGGAGCCAAAGTCGGTTCCGGATGTGTCGTATCGGAGTCCGCGATTTGGGAAAATGCGGTCCTCGAGAGCGGGGCTCGGCTGGAGCGCTGTATCGTTCGCAATGGGCAGATCGTTTCAGGGGAACGGAAGGCGGAAGATTTTTGAGGGCGGCTTCGGACACTTCCCTCAATTCGGAAAAAATGAATTTTCCATAAGGGATAGGCGTTCTCATACGTTTAAATACCGTAGCCATTCTCGCAAATTGGCGTAACTTGCACTAAATTAAGGAGACTCGTGGAAAAGCTCGATATACCAAGAAAAACCGTTTACCGACTCTCTCTCTATCAGCGATGTTTGCAAAAGCTGCTGGCTAAGGGCGTCGATACGGTTTCGTCTGAAGGCCTTGCCGGCGAAGCCGGAGTCAAGCCGACACAGCTTCGGAAAGATCTCGGTTACGTGGGGCAGGTTGGCACTCGTGGATTGGGATACGGGGTCGCTACCTTATCGGAAGCAATTTCGGGCATCATGGGGACTTCTCATATCCTCCAGCCGGTCGTCTTGGTGGGGATCGGTAATCTGGGCGCCGCTTTGCTTCGTTATTCCGGATTCCGGAAAGAGGGCTTTGAAATCATTGCTGCCTTTGATGCAGATACGGAGCACGCAAAGTCGACGACCGAGGAAATGGGAGTTCCCGTTTTTCCCTCTGACAAGCTTGGTGACTACGTGAGAAAGCACGATGTCAAAATGGCGATCATTGCGGTTCCGGAAAAAGCCGGGCAGGAGGTAGCGGAAACACTTGTTGCTGCGAACGTTACTGCATTGTTGAATTTTTCGCCCGCTCGGCTCACCGTTCCCGAGGGCGTGGTAGTAAATCAAGTCGACCTCGCCGCCGAACTGAGCAGCCTCGCTTTTTTTGCGAGCTGATTTGTCCCTGATCTAGCGGAATTGCACACGCTATGGCTCAGTTGGTAGAAATCCCGTTCGAGCCGCCATTTTCTCTGGATGTGACCCTCAAGTCCGGTCAGCTGTTTCATTGGGAAGAAGTCGAGTATGAGGGAATTACAGGCTTCGCAGGGTGCATCGGAAATGCACCGGTGACCTGGATCGCGCAGAAAGATGATTCGACGGTTCTGACTTTGCCAGGGCACGAAGATCGAGCTGCCCGATATTTTGGTCTCGATCAATCGATTTCAGATATCCACGCGACATTTCCGCAGGACGACCCGATTCTGACGCGGGCGATTGCGTATTGTCCCGGTATTCGCGTCACGCGCCAGCCAGTCTGGGAGTGTCTCGCGACATTCATAACATCCTCCCTGAAGCAGGTTGCCCATATCCGCGGTATTTCGATGACGCTTCGGCAGAGATATGGTCAGGCCTATGTTTTTGGAGGACGGGAGTTTTTCGCTTACCCGGATCCAGCTGCGCTGGCGGCAGCAGGAGAGTCCGCACTACGTGAATGTGCGCTGGGGTATCGGGCGAAGTCCCTTGCTCTGGCCGGTGCTGCGATTCGTGATGGTGCCGTCGACCTGCAAGCGATCGAGCAGGAAGAAGTAGAAGCAATTGGTCGTGAGGGATTGCTGGAGCTCCACGGTGTAGGGGAGAAAATCGCCAATTGCGTGCTCTTGTTTTCGTGTGGAAAATGGGGAGCCTTTCCGATTGATGTCTGGATCGAAAGAATCCTCCGCACCGAATATCGAAAACGCCTGAAAGGGGCGAAACTTCAGCAATGGGCGACGAAATATTTCGGACCCAATGCTGGTTATGCCCAGCAATACCTCTTTCACTTTGCCCGAAAAACGCTGTAAGATTTGTTCGGAGTAGAATGACCGATTCCCAGAAATTATTCGCCAGCTTGTCTGGAGCCGTGGTCGCTCACGTGTTCATGCTGGCGTTTGTAGTGCTAGCGATACGGAACTCAGCGGCGAGCTTGGCGAGTCAGGGAGTGCCCGAACTCCGGCAGCAAGAGGTCACGATCATGCTCAGTGACCTAATGGATCAGGTCAAGGTTGAGCCGCCCGAACCGAAGCCAGTCACCTTAACTCCCAAAGTTCGACGTTCGTTCTTTGATACTTCCACGAATCAGAGAGAGATCGATTCGCCGGAGAACGCGCGATTCTATTCCGATCGAAACACCTCGGCTGCTACGGAGATTCTTCCCGATCCGAATGCTCCGCAACAGTATGGGCCAACCACCGATGGCGATGCCCCGATTTCTCATTTGAGATTGCAGGATTTGGATTACGTTGATGGGCGACTCGATGCTCCACCGGCGAAGCAAGTGAATCCCGGGGAAACGGGCTTGGCAGATGGGGGAGGTATCCAGCAGACATCTGCACGCAACGGGATCGAAGACGGAACTGGAACCGGCGCACAGGCCCTTGAGGGAAAGGATACTCCACCGGAAAATGCGATTGCGGAGGAGCGAACTCGACCAGAGCAGAGCCCTCTTCCCGGAGAGGACGAGAAATCCATGCGCAGAAGGAGTTTCACCGATCCCAATTCGGTGATCGCTGGCAGTCCTCAATTGCGTGATGACGATGCGGATCAGTTTGCTGCCACTGACTCGGAAGAAGAGGCTGAAGTGGGGCGCCCTGCTGATATGGATGAGGAAAAAGAAAGAATGTCGGGTGTGGCGGGGGGAGAGAGCACGGCAGAAACAGGCGATGCTAAAAAAAATTCAGAGGGAGTCGGAAAACGACCCGGAGATGTCGGGCTGTTCGCAGATGGGTTTCAGACTTTTACCCGCAAGAATGCAACCAATGGAACGCTCTCAAATCTCGGCGAAAATGGGGTTGATGCTGAAGAGTCAGCTGCAGGCAGGTATGAGGCATCCGTGCGTCAGGCCATTGCTAAGAAGTGGCATTCACTTCGGGCTAAGAACGGTGATTTTGTGACCTACAGCTTTTTGAAGCTCCGTTGTCGTGTTGATCGTAACGGCAAAGTACACGATCTCGAGGTCGTGGAAAAAAAAGCCAACTCGGTAGTTACGAGTTTTTCGCTGGAAGCGATCATGAAAGCAGATCTTCCGAAAATGCCTGATGATGTGGCAGTTGAGTATGGGCCGACCGGACTCGAATTGAACTACGATATTTTCATTTACTGATTTTTCAAAAAATGGCTGAACTAAGCGCTAACGAAAAGGTGTGGGAGTTTCTACTCTCTGGTGGAATTTTCATGGCCTTTATCGCGATCTGTTCCTTTGTCGCGATCACCGTTTCCATTCATCGTGCTCTCACGCTGCGATGGAAATCGATCATACCATTGGACGTGAGAAAGCTCCTGAATCGCTGCGGTTCAATTTTTGATGAGGGGCGAGCTCCCGAGGTTCTTGCTGCTCTGCAGCGCGACAATAGCCCAGTCGCCAGGGTGGGGCGTATTGCGCTCTCCGCGGAATTCTCGAATCGCGAGGAAGCGGCTGAGGCGACAGAAGCGACCGCGAAAGAACAGATGGTGAAACTGGAAAACGGCATGGGCGTGCTGGAGGTTGTGATTACTATTGCGCCTTTGCTGGGATTGCTGGGAACGGTCAGTGGGCTCGTTGGAGTGTTCGCTACCCTCGGCGAGGCGGGTGATGTGAGCGATCCTACCCGCATTGCAGCGGGAATCGCGGTGGCGCTGAATACGACTATCGCCGGGTTGGTTGTCGCGGTGATCACCGTGATCCTGCACTCCTACTTTACCCGGCGCCTGGAGCGTATTGCGGCGCGAATCGAGGTGATCGCCGGGCATCTTCTCCACGAGTTCTACAAGCGGGGAGGAAGCAAGCTCTATCCGGAGCTGGGGACCGAACCCGAGCCCAAACCGGACGCGGCTCTTGCCGAAGCCATTGAGCAAAGTGGTCAGGAAGTGGAACCCAACGATTTTCTCTCGTGAACTTTTACACCAAAAGACGCAAACGACCAGCGGTGCCTATTGTCACCCTTATCGATATTCTCGCGATTTTGCTGATCTTTTTCATCGTCACGACCACCTTCAAAACAGAGGAGACGCTCGTAAAGGTGAATCTGCCCACTTCCTCGGAATTGGGCGCAGATGTGAGCGCGGAGACTCGTCAGGCACTTTCCCTCGGCAAGGACGGTAGCGTTTCGCTCGGGCAGCAGCGCATTTCGATGGAGCAATTGCCAATCGCCCTCCAGCAGTTTCGGCAAAAAAATCCCAATGGCCGGCTTGAGCTGAAAGCAGACGAAGACGCACCGCTTGGACTCATGGTGAAGGTGTGGGACGCGGCGAATCAAGCGGGCTTGGAAATTGGAGATCTACCGCTCCGCATTCTGCTGGAAGAGTGAGATACTCCGGCTTATCTTTCGACCCATGATCCGACGTATAGTTTTCTACCCTGACCCCGTTCTGCGAAAGGTCGGCGATTTTGTTAATAATGTGACGGACGAGGTCCGCTCGCTTGCTGAAGATATGGTCGAGACCATGTATGATGCGCATGGAGTTGGGCTTGCGGCTCATCAAGTGGGGTATGCGATTCAGCTCGCAATCGTCGACGTTTCCCATGACCCCGATTGCATCTCTTACCTTCGCGTGAATGGAGAGGAGAAATCGCTCGAAGACATTTGCCCGCTCGTCTTCATCAATCCCAAGCTCGAATTGCTCGGACCCAAGGATACTGATACGGAAGGTTGTCTTTCTTTCCCCGACCTGCGAGGCGATATCACGCGGCCGTTCGAGGTGAAAGCGACCGTGGAAACCCTCGATGGCGAAACGCTTGTGATTGAAACCGATGGCCTGTTCTCCCGTGCAATTCAGCACGAAGCTGATCATCTCTTCGGGAAGCTTTTCATCGATCGGATGTCGAGTGCCCGCAAGATGTCAATTCGACGTCAGTTGAAAGAAATGCAGCAGAACTACGGTTAAATCAGTTGAATTCGTAAGTATCTGAACTCCCGAGCAAGGGTATGAAAGAAAGCATTTCTCTGTTCCTCAAAGGCGCTGCTATGGGCGCAGCCAATGTGATCCCCGGCGTATCCGGAGGCACCGTGGCCTTCATCACTGGCATCTACGAGCGCCTCATCAATGCCATCAAGAGCGTTGATTCGGCGGCGGTGAAGTTGCTGCTGAAGCGGGACTTTCGCGGCTTTGCTGAGCGAATTGATTTTGGGTTTATGTTTTGGTTAGGGTTGGGTGTTGTCGTGAGTGTCCTTACCCTGGCATCAGTACTGAAATATCTCTTCGAGCACCACGAGACTTATGTCTGGGCGTTTTTCTTTGGGCTGATTCTTGCCTCGATTTACTTTGTCGGAAAGCAGGTGAAAAAATGGTGTTTCGGTCCCGTTGTTGGGTTTTTGGTTGGAGCTTCCATTGCAATCGGGGCTGCGCTTCTCAAGCCCGGAGCAGAGAACGCCAGCACGTGGTATCTCATGATTTGCGGAGTGATCGCAATGGCGAGCATGATCATTCCCGGCCTGTCCGGATCTTTCGTGCTTTTGCTGCTTGGGAATTATCAGCTCATCATGATCGAGTCCGTCTCCGGGCTGAAGACATTGGACAAGGGTGCAATCCTGACGCTCATCCCCGTCGGAATTGGTGCCGTTTTGGGGCTACTGCTTCTGAGCCGAGCACTCGCGTGGGTTTTTAAAAACCATCATGATCTTGCCGTTGCATTGCTGACCGGATTCGTTGCTGGATCTTTGCTGATCATCTGGCCGTGGAAAACGAAGCTGACAGAAACGTTTGAGGTGGCCGGAAAAGTAAAAGAGAAAGTGATTGGCTACGAGTGGTTTTTTCCCGGTCCGGAACTTTCCAACTGGCTTGCTGTCGCCGTAATGCTGGTTGGATTTGTGATTGTCTGGCTCATGGAGAGGTGCGGGGCGAGCAACCCTGATTAGGGGAAAGCAGGAAGTGTCTTCAGTAGCGCGATTGCTCCGGCGTAAGGGTGCCGGGAGCGCAACGTATGCTGAAAAGGAGCGGCGACTTCAGCCGCCGACGAATCGCAGTGTTGGCAGCTAAAGTAGCCGGTCCTATTCCATAGAGCGGGAATAGTTTAGTATTTCGCCCGTCCCGAAACTCACTGGTAACTTTTGGGTTTCGCATCTATATCCCGCCTGCCCGCTCGGTCGTCGAGCGAGATTTTATTGTTCCCGCGAGGGCCCTTGCTCCCTAGCAGTTCACTGCGCCATGCATGGTCTTGAGGATTTTGTTTTTGGCCTTACCGGCGGACGGTCCTTTTTCTTATGAAGCGAACTGCCTGTATTCTCTCCTTCTCGTTCGCCTTCCTGCTGTTGGGATGTGAGCAGAAAAGCTACTTCGTAATTTTCGACATAAAAAAAGCCCCGGAATTCGTGAGTGAGGCCCATCTTGTCTCCCCGGATTGATTTGGCGGGAACCCACTCGTGGTCGGCTGCTTCAGTCGGCCCAAACCGTAATCCAAAGATCCGCAAGCAGAATCACCGCAATGTCGCGCCTGTCGTTCCGAAAGGCGTGGATAAATCCCAGCCGATTCTTTTCTGGGTATCTTTTTCTAATAACAAACGCGACCAGAGGCAGGAGATGAGCGCGCTCAAAGCAGCCATGGCAGCTGGGTAGGTTCGCGGCGAGAACGTTGCCCTTCCCGAGCGCACGGTGGGTGCTGTGCTTGGGGAATTGGCTTGGCAAAGTACGGTTAAGAATGCCAAGCAGACGCACGGCATTCGCAGTGATTCCCGCGCGCCGGTTGCTTTATGGCGTCCGCGGGGTTGTGGTTCAAGGCTTACTCGACCTTTTCTCCAGCAATCAGCTTGCGAATGTTCTCGGCTCCGACTTCTGCATTCATCGTGAAGCCATTGAATTCGACGACGCCTTCTTTATTGATGACGACCCACCAAGGAGTGCCTCCGGTTTCGTAGGCTACGTTAATGCTGTAGGCGTCCTTGGTTTTCGCTAGGTGACCGAAGGGGATATCAAGGTCAAACTCCTCAGCCATTGGTTTTAGCATGAACTCACTATTAGAAGTGTAGTCCTGAAAGGGCGTCTGGATTGCGAGAAAGACGACGTCTTCAGTGCCTTGAAATTCGTTAACTAATTGCTGTAGAATAGGAAACTCCCGCTTTTTACTCGCTTCGCAGGTTGATTGAAAGAGGAAAATAACGACAACCTTGTTGGGGAAATCGAAGAGAGTAAGGCGCTCTTTACCTTCCGGTAGATTGATCCACGTCTGCACTCCAAGAGCGGGAGCCTTGCTGCCTTCGATGCCTTTCAGGGGTTCGGTTTTCGCTTCATCTTGGGCATTCAGCAAGAGGGGTGACAAAACAGCAGTTGCCAGCAGGAGTAGAAAAAAACGTTTCATGGTAATCTATGACGAGTTCGGTATGGAAATTCTGACACATTATTGCGGGCTTGCGATGGAAAATATCCGGGAGATGGTCACCTCCATGAATCGAATTCTTTTCTTACTCGCAGCAAATTTGCTTCTTTTTCAAACGGTCGATGCTCAACACCCCGAGAAAAATGAAGCAGGATTTACGAAGTTGCCCTTATCAGCCTTGAAAACCGAGGGCAACTGGCAGCAGCAGGCGAACGGCGAAATCTATCTTGAACCACGAGAAGGGGAGGTGGGCTGGAAGCGCTACAACCACTACCTGACTCTTCCAGAGAAATACGGAAATTTCATCGTCGACTTCGAATACAAGCACGGCGAGGGCGGCAATTCAGGCCTCTATTTCCGGGTTTCGGACATGGTCGACCCAACCGTTCACGGGTTTGAAATTCAGATTCTCGATTCGCTCGGAAAAGCGGACGAAGAAATGGGTCATCATGACAACGGGGGTATTATCAAAACGAAGGGTGCCGATAAGAACATGTCGAAAAAAGCCGGAGAATGGAATCGCATGACAGTGAAGATGAAGGGCAACAATCTCACCGTGACGCTGAATGGAGAAGTCGTGCAGAGTTTGAATCTCGATAGAAAGCGACCAAAGGACAAACCGCTTCACAAGGAAGGCTTTATCTCGATTCAAGATCACGGTCTTCCGTTCTGGGTTCGCAACATTCAGGTAAAGAAGCTCTGATTTTGGGAAATTCGGATTACGGCTCTTGGCATTTTTCCATTCTCCCAAACAAATCGGTTTCCATTTCGCGATGGAGCTATACTTTTCGCGCTTCCGCGCCGGAGCGTGGTTATCTCGATTGCTATGAGCACCGAACCCATCACCGGAGTCTTGTTGGTAGACAAAGGACAGGACATGACGTCTCACGATGTCGTGGCTGTGGCGCGTCGTACACTGAATACGAAAAAGATCGGACATTGTGGAACACTGGATCCCATGGCGACAGGTCTTTTGATTCTTGTGATCGGTAAAGCGACGAAAATTCAGGATCTTCTTATGTCCGAGGACAAGGAATATACCGGCTCGCTAGAGTTAGGGAAAACGACGAACACGCAGGACGCCGAGGGAGTAGTGGAAACGGAAAACGAGGTTCCCGATTTTACCGAAGAGCAAATCCGCGAAGCTTTTGACAAGTTCAAAGGCGACTTCTATCAGACTCCACCGATGGTTTCAGCGATCAAGAAAGACGGTGTGCCGCTCTATAAACTAGCTCGTCAGGGCAAAGAGGTGAAGCGCGATCCCCGCTTTGTCCACGTCTTCAGCTATCGAATCGACGGTATCGAGTTGCCTGTAGTGGAGTTTACGGTCAAGTGCAGCAAGGGCTTCTATGTCCGCACCTACTGCCATGACATCGGGCAGAACTTGGGCTGCGGAGCGCACATGAAGTCGTTGCGTAGGACCAGGTCCGGAAAATTCGACCTCGAGCGTTCCGTTACCTTTGAACAACTCAAGCACGGAAATCGCGAGGACATCATTGCCAAAATGATGTCACTGCCTGAAATCTCGCGACTGCGCGGAGCGTAAATATTCCGCAATTTATGGTCTCCCGTCTTGTGAATGCTGGAGTAGATTGTGCCGTGAAGCCTGTCCTTATTATCCCTCTGGCTTTTGCGCTGGGAATTCTTCTGCAAAGTCTCCCTCTGGGCGCAGAGGAAAAGGCTCCGTATTTTCAGGATCAGTATTCAGGCAGAACAATCTCCGACATGAATATGGCGTTAGATTTGGTGATCGCACGGTTCTATAACGCCCCACGCTACAATACTATTGCTCCGGGTTTTACCTTGGTTGATTTGGAAACCGAGGAGACGGTTTTTCTCAAGCATCTTCACGAGGAGCGCCCCGTTGTTCTGCTTTTTGCCTCGTGGGGCTGCGACGTAATGCGGGACAGCATCAGCGAGCTCCTTGCCGTCCACGAAGAGTTCGAGGAAGACTTCGACTTCGTGATGATCTACATCCGCGAAGCGCATTCTCTTGACGGTTTGTATCCGGATTTAGGAAAACTGAAAGATCCTTCGACGATGACCCAGAGAAAAGCCGCTGCCCGTGCTTGTTGCGAAGATCTCGAGCTACCTTTTCGAATCCTGGTCGACCGGATCGACGACCGAGTCGCTACGCGCTGGGCTGCCTGGCCGATTCGGCTTTTCGTCGTCGATACCGAGGGCATCGTAGTCTACTCGGGCATGCCGGGGCCGTGGGGATACAGCCCTGGAAAAGGCTTCGAGGCCAGTCTCGCAAAAGAATTGCGAAAACACGAAGATCGATTCAGTCAGATTTCGCTGGAAGATTTCCTGCGATCCTATCCGAGACCAAAAAACTGAGAGAATCTTGAATCGCGTTTTGCAATTCCCTCGGAAGTCGGGACAGTTCTATATATGAAGATCGCGAAGGATGGGATTCGCTCGATCGTAAAGGTCGGTTACGATGGGAGAGTGTATAAAACCTTCCGGGGCACGGATAAGGAAGAGCGTTTTGCGAACGAAGTCCGAGTGCTCAAGGCGCTGGAGGCACGAGGTTGTGAGAATGTGCCGCGCTTGCTCTACGACAATCCCGAAGAACTTACGATCGTGACCACGAATTGCGGCGCTCCCGCTGAGACATCCATCAGCAAGGAAAAAGCCCAAATGCTTTTTGAAGAGCTGGAAACGAAATACGGTGTTGTCCATGACGATCCGTTTCCGCGAAATATCACCTACAACCAGCGATCCGGTGAATTCAACATCATCGATTTTGAGCTGGCCGAGGTGAAAGAGGACCCGGAGCAGCGCGAGGGGGCTGATGAGGCCCATCGTTCTCTGAGTTGGGCTGGAATGACACGGGATGGACGGCGGAAGCCGGGCAACCAGGATGCCCTTTCTGTCTTTTCTTCCCACGGAGGTTGGGCGAGATCAATGGAGTTGAGAGGGGAGCAATCTATCGATGAAAGTGGACTCGTATTTGCTGTCAGCGATGGCATGGGTGGTCAGGCTGGCGGCGAGGTCGCAAGTTCTCTTGTTGTTCGCGATCTGCGTCGATTCCTCCCTGCGATGATGGGAGACTTCCACGGGGCAGGCGATCAAGAGGCTATTCTCGAAGCCGCCGTGCGTTCCCTTCACGATTTTGTAAAGCGGACTGGTGACAATTCCGAGGAGCTCAAAGGAATGGGCGCAACCGTTGTCTGTGGGCTTTTCTACCGCACCCGCGTTGTGTTTGCTCACGTGGGTGACAGTCGCTTTTACCGCTATCGAAATGGTGAGCTTACCCAGCTGACTCACGACCACACCTTTCTCGGAAGTCGATTTCGGGCTGGGAAAATGAACGAGCGCGAAGTGCGGATGCATCCGAGGCGAAATGTTCTCCAGCAGGCAATCGGCGGAGGTTGCCAATATGTCACGCCGCAGGTCGATTCTTCATCCGTCGAGCCGGGTGACTGGTTTCTGGTTTGTTCCGACGGTGTCATCGACGGACTCTGGAACAAGAATATCGCGCAAGCCTTCGAGGAAGGCGTTGAAAACAAAAAATCCGCCGATGTAATATGTCAGCGCATTCTTGATTGGTCATTCCAAGAAGCCGGGGCAGACGATACGACCTTGTTTGTTGTCGGGGTGGAGTAGCGAGGCTTACCTCGCGGTCAGAGTCGGGTGATCAACATACCTACCAACCAAAAGTCTCCCCATGTTCCGTGAAAGAATCAAATTCGACCATGCTTTTGGGAAGTTCGCCAAGATCAAGTGCTCGGGGGAGTGTTCGGATTCTGGGATCAAGTTTGAAATGGCAATGACGGATAGCCTGCATGGGAGGGTTGAGGGAGTCGCTTAAGCGAACTGTTTCCTACGCGGATCTGGAGGATGTCCAGCTCAGTAAGCATCCATTCCGAGAGCCCAGCCTAGCATTCTCAGCTCGAAGACTTGAGATATTCACCTCCATCCCCGGTGCCAGAGGATTTTTGTATGTCGTAGACTTTACCGGATCATCGCACGGTGCCTGAATGTTCGTTACTGAAGCGCTTCTTGCGATTGCAGCAGCTGCAACGAATCGATTTTCCGATCAGATTTAGGACTCGGTTAATGAATAAGACGCTTGTTGGCGAAGGTAAAACCTGCTGCCACTTTCCTAGCTCATGACCCGGCGCACGAGCAGAAGAGCGTTTCGCTGGCTTTTTTCCCACTTCTCGCGACGCCCATTTGGTAGCTCCGATAAATCGTTTTCGCGCTGGAATCCCGCTTTTTCCAGATATCCGGCAGCCTGAGTGGAAAGGGCGAAGAGTTGATCAAAACCGCTCCTCTGGGCGCGTTGGATCGCTGCCTCGACGAGCAAGCTGCCGTATCCCTGTCCGTTGTGGCCTCGTTTCACGAAGAGACAGGCGAGCTCGGCTTTGCTGTCCGCATCGTAAGGATGAACTGCGACACAACCGACGACGTTGGCATCGATTTCGAGCACGATGTAGTCGTCGATGGATGAGAGAATGTCGCAGCGAGACCGTTGCACGAGCTGCTCTTCTTCCATGGCCCGGTGAATCAGCAGATACAGTTCGTCGACGTCGCTGCGCTTCGCGGGGCGAATGCTCCGGTAAGCGTCTGAATAGACCATAACACCGACTCCTTCGTTACTGAAGACTTCAGCGAGAATCGCGTCCTCATTTTCAGAACCGATCAGGTGAACTCGAGTCACGCCACCGCGAGTAGCGGCCGCGCCATGCTTTAGTTTTGAAGCGAAACCATTGTCGAGGTCAGGATTGTTTTCGAGAAAATCGAGCGCGCTCTCGCTCGACCAGCTCTGTTGGCCATCGGTGAGGAGGGTGCGAGGGTCTTCAGTGGAGAGAAAGAGAATCTTATCTGCGTCCAGTGCGATCGCGACTTCCCGGGCTACGGCGTCGGAATTGACCCGCAGGGTTTGACCGTCCGCATCAAAGCCGAGAGGGGGAACAACCGGGAGAATGTCCTGATCGAGAAAGCTCTGCAGCACATCGGCATCAATACGCTCAATCGTTCCGGTGAATTCCGTGTCGACCCCGCCAATAATCCCTGCGGGATAAGCATGAATCGCGTTTGCAGTTGCCGCCTGAAGTTTCACGGTCGTCAGGCTCTGCATGACGGAATTACTGAGGCGGGAAATCGCATCCATACTCACTTCGAGCGTGGCTTCGTCCGTAACTCCAGTTCCATCGATGTTTGAGAGAGGAATCTCGCGTTTTTCCCCGAGGGCCGAAATTTGAGCGGCAGCTCCATGAACGAGAATGACCTTCACGTTCAGTGAGCGGAGGACAGCCAGATCGAGCATGATGTTTGAAAAATCCGGCGAATCAATCACCGCACCGTCCAGAGCAACGACAAAGGTGCGCCCTCTAAACTGGGGCACATATTGTAGAATTGCTCTGAGGTCACTGAAGTTCATCTCGCGATGAAAAGATAAACGATAACGAGCGAATTTCATCGGAATAAAGAGGAAGCGAAATGGGGGTGAACTTCAGGATCAACATGGAAGAGTGCGTGTGGCAAAAAAGGTAGGGCGAGGCGCCCCTGCCGAGCCGTCGTGCGGGCGAAGGAGTTCCGAACAAGCAGCAAGACGGACGCGCGGGAGGGTTTTCGAATCTCGAATCTGCTTTCTGCAGCCAAGCAGGGACGCTTCGACCTGCCATCTGCATCTTCACTCGTAATTGTCAGGCAATCTCGCTGGATTTGGCCAACATTTGGACGGGCCATCCAACCCTGTAGGGTCGAGACTTTACCTTGTTATGCCATTGAACTGACCCTGTTGGTTGCGAATTTCGTAAACATCCATTAGAGAGAAAGTGGTGAGGAGCACATGTTTACTCCTACCGAATACGAGAATGGACCTATTTGCCTTCATCCGCTGGGACGACGGCCGCTATTTCTGCGGCGAAGGTCCCTTCGTGTCGAGGGCTGAGCCTCCGGAAGATGGTGCGCCGGCTTTTTACCGAAACAATTTTGAGCTTTCTGACCCCGAGCCGTGGAAGATCCCCGCAAAGTATTTTGAGACGGGAGATCCGGGATCCATTCTTGCCCAGAACGGCTCGACTCCCTTGCCTGAGATCGCCTGGTCGGGGCTGGGAGATACCGACGTCCGTGGAGTCTTTGATGAAATTCTGCGCCTGATTGACTCGGGGGAATTGAAAAAATCCGTCCCGGTTCTAGCCGAGCGCGGTATTCTCCATCGGGGAGAGCCGATGGCGCTGGTAAAGGCGATTCTTGCAGCACCTGATGCACTGGCAGGATACGGATTTGTTGAGAACGGTAGCGGCATGATTGGTGCCTCGCCTGAACAGCTCTTTTCAGTGAACACCGAGACTGGAATTCTCGAAACAATGGCACTTGCCGGAACTGCGCCTCGCCACGAAGCGGACTCCTTTCTCGACGACCCGAAGGAAATTCGTGAGCACGAACTGGTGGCCGATTACCTCGAGGAGTTGCTTTCTCCGCTTGGCGAGGTGCGCCGGGGAAAACGCACGGTGCTGGATCTGGGTTCGATCGTTCATTTTTTGACTCGCCTCGAAGTGCATTTATCCGAATCAGATCGTGATCTGAACCAACTCGTGAAATCACTTCATCCGACTCCTGCGCTCGGGGCATGCCCTCGTGGGGACGGAGCCCTTCAGCAATTGGTGGAGTACCGTCGCCGGCTTTCTGTGCCCGAGGAATTTGGTGCTCCCTTTGGAGCTGTCCATGAGGGTAAGTTTACGGCTTTAGTAGCCATTCGGAATGTCTCGTGGGACGGGCGCGACGTCTATCTTCCCAGTGGGGTAGGGCTTGTTGAAGGAAGCCGCTTTGATCGCGAATGGCGGGAACTGGCTCTGAAGCGAAACTCCGTCAAATCACTGCTCGGGATATGACTTACAATGCGCAATTGGCAGGGGAAACGCTGAGTCATCTTGTTGCGCTCGGTGTGAAAGACTTTGTCGTTTGCGCTGGGGCAAGAAACGCACCGATTGTGACATCTCTGCTTGCGGTTGAGGCCGAGAAGGACCTCCAGGTTTTTCATCATTTCGATGAACGTTCCGCCGCCTTTTTTGCCTTGGGTTTGGCAAAGTCTAGCGGAGTTCCCGCGGCTGTCCTGACCACCTCGGGAACTGCCGTAGCCGAGCTCCATGGAGCTGTGATCGAAGCGTTCTACGCAGGCATCCCTTTGATTGCCGTGACTGCCGACCGACCTCCTTCTTTTCGCGGTAGCGGTGCTCCGCAGGCAATTGAGCAAGCAGGTATCTTCGGCCCTTGCGCTCCAATCGCTCTTGATGTGCAGCAGCTGGCCGATCTGAGGGGAGTCGTTGCATGGAACCAGCAGGAACCCCTTCACATCAATGTCTGCCTCGAAGAGCCGACCTGTCAATGTTGGGTCGACGCGCTTCCCGAAATCAATCTGCCGAAACGAATGTTGGATCAGCCAGAGGACGATCACCTGGGAATTGAGGCCTTTGTCGCTCCGCGCAGTGGTCTCGTGGTGATTCTCGGAGAACTACCCCGAAGCTGGCACGATGGAATAGAGGAATTCCTGCATCAGCTGCAAGTTCCGATCTGGGCAGAAGTGACGAGCGGTCTTCGCTGGAGCAAAAGATTAGCAGACTACCTCCTGTCGACAGAAAAGGATCTGGCCAAGCTGTCGATCCACAAGGTTTTGCGAATTGGGGGGGTGCCGAGTCTTCGGTTCTGGCGAGATTTGGAGAATCATCTGGAACTCGAGGTGATGTCGGTCACGACTCGTCCGTTCTCAGGGCTGGCTCGTGCTTCCCGCAATCTCGTCATTTCGGAATTTCCCCGGTTTGTGGAGTGGGCTCCTGTGGGAGAGGTAACTCCGATACCTTCTCCGACCGATCTGGATTCCGTCTTGGAAAAACACCCGGAGTCGGAAGTCTCTGTCGTGCGAGAGCTATCGAAATGGATCCCGACTGACGCATGCGTGTTTCTCGGCAACAGCCTTCCGATTCGTGAGTGGAATCTTGCTGCCGATTGCAAAACCGCACATGCTCATTGTCATGCCAACCGGGGTGCGAATGGGATTGATGGAGAGATCGCTACTTTTCTTGGCTTGTCCGAAGGCGCAGAGGAAAGCTGGGGCTTGTTCGGGGATTTGACGGCTTTGTATGATCTCAATGCTCCAGCTCTTCTCGATCAATTGAGTTCCGGAAAGCGCAGGATTGTCATTCTCAACAACGGCGGCGGAAAAATCTTTTCCCGACTACCCAGTATGACGGGACTTTCCGTTAAAGAAAAACAGGTCACGGAGAATCATCACCAGACTCGCTTTGCTTCGTGGGCAGAGATGTGGGGAATGAATTACGTGCAGTGGAAAGCAGGTGATGACACTCCGGAGTTGGGAGATTCGACCACAGTGATTGAAGTGATTTTGAACAATGAAGCGAGCGAGGCATTCTGGAATGACTGGTCATGAGTGATGACGCCGTCCTCGCGCTTCACGGTAATCTCGGCACTCCCGCGGATTGGATGAACCTCAATGTGGGGCATGTCAGGGCAGTTGATCTCTGGGAATACTGCGAGCTTTCACTTTTCGAAATGGCCCATGAGTTGGCAACGACAATTTCGAGCGGGATGGAGAATCCTGTTTTAGCGGGATATTCCCTGGGAGGACGCCTCGCACTTCACGCGATGGCAATTCATCAACGGCGTTGGAAGGGGGCAATCATTGCTTCGGCCCATCCGGGTCTGGAATGTGTCGAGGATCGAGTCGCGCGCCGAGTTTCGGATGAACTCTGGGCTGAGCGGGCACGGCAGTTGCCTTGGGTAGAATTCCTGAATGAATGGAATGTCCAGGGTGTTCTAGCGAACTCGACGGCGAATGGTAGACAGGCTGTTGTGGAGAAAAATCGAAGAGAGATTGCAATGGCTTTCGAGACATGGTCTCTGGGGCGGCAAGAGAACCTGCGGAAGCAGCTGCGCGGATTCGGCGCCCCAGTCCTCTGGATCGTCGGCGAGAAAGACCCAAAATTCCGAACCATCGGAGAGGAGATGGCCGATGTTTTTTCCGATTTCACTTTGTCGGTTATTCCGGACTGCGGACACCGCGTTCTCGGGGATGAATGCGCCGAGGTGATGCGGGATTGGCTGGGGAAGTTGTAGCAGAATTGGGAACAGTTCCGAAGGTGGAGAGAGGTTAGGAGAACGTGTCATCCTCGCTCTTTCTCCATGCAGCTACATGGAGCGTTCTGACGTAATCTCTTTGCGCCGAGGCACATCCTCGCTACTCTCCTTTTTTACCATGAACTGGATTTCCGCCCACGACTTTGAAGACCTCCGTTACGAAAAGACGGAAGATGGACAGATCGCCAAGATCACAATCAATCGGCCCGAAGTGCGCAATGCTTTCCGTCCCCAGACGGTAAAGGAAATGCTGGTGGCCTTTGATCTGGCCCACGAAGATCCCGATGTGGGAGTCATAATTCTCACCGGGGAAGGGGATTTGGCTTTTTGCTCGGGAGGAGACCAGAAGGTCCGCGGCCATGCCGGATACGTTGGCGACGACGGAGTTCCGAGGCTCAACATTCTCGATGTGCAGAAGAAAATTCGTTCCCTTCCGAAACCGGTCATTGCGATGGTCGCTGGCTATGCGATTGGCGGAGGTCATGTGCTCCACGTAGTGTGTGACCTGACGATTGCTGCGGATAATGCTCGTTTTGGTCAGACCGGCCCCAAGGTCGGATCGTTTGATGGCGGACTGGGGTCGAGCTATCTCGCCAGAATCGTCGGACAGAAAAAGGCGCGCGAGATCTGGTATCTCTGTCGGCAATATGATGCGGAGCAGGCCCTGGAGATGGGTTTGGTGAACACAGTCGTTCCGCTGGAGAAATTGGAAGAAGAAACCGTCCAGTGGTGCCGGGAAATACTCGATCATTCGCCGCTCGCTCTCCGCTGTTTGAAGACAGCTCTCAATGCCGATTGCGACGGTCAGATGGGGCTGCTAGATCTTGCGGGCAATGCGACTTTGCTCTACTACATGAGCGAAGAGGCGAAGGAAGGGAAAAATGCCTTCGTTGAAAAACGGAAGCCGGACTTTTCGAAGTTTCCTCGGGTTCCATAGCAAATCTTGCTCGTGCTTTTTTTCTTGCTCTTGATCTTATTACCGTGAGAGCTAGACCACGAGTAAGAGTAAGAGCAAGATCAAGACATCTATGAAATCCTGGATTCTCGCTGCTCGTCCGAAAACTCTTCCGGCTGCGATTGTTCCGGTCTGGGTGGGGGCTGTTCCGGTGTTGTTCGACGGCAATCCAGAAACGGGATCCTGGGTTCTGTTCCGTTTCACTCTCTTCAGTTGCATCTGGATTCAGATCGCGACGAATCTCTTTAACGACGCGATCGACCACCGAAAGGGGGCCGACACAGAAAAACGTAAAGGGCCGACAAGGGTAACTGCCACAGGTCTACTTTCTCCGAAAGTCGTGATGGCGGGGGGCTTCGTCTGTTGCCTTCTCGCCGCTTTGTTCGCGATACCACTTATTCTGGAACACGGTTGGGTTGTCATTGTGATCGGAGTGGTTTCGCTTTTCCTCGCCTATGGCTACACCGGTGGTCCGTTCCCGCTTGCTTACCGTGGAATGGGAGAAATTTTCGTTATTCTCTTCTTTGGCCTAGTTGCCGTGTTAGGATCGTATTTCATCCAAACGGGAGAAATCGGAGAGAAGGAAATCTGGACTCTCGCGTGGCAGTGTGGGCTCTATTCCAGTGCCCTGATCGCGATCAATAATCTCCGCGACGTCGATGAAGATCGCGAAACAGGGAAGAAAACTCTGGCGGTGCGCTTTGGCAAAACCTTCGCGCGGATTGAAGTCGTTGTGTTCTGCCTTCTTCCCGCATTGCTCTGGCAGGTTCACCTGGCGAATCGGGATGGAAAAGACTTCGTGTATTTCTCGGTTCTGCTTTCCAGTTACGTGCTTGGAGGGATCATCTGCCGTGGCGTGTTTCGCAATTTACCGGGCCCCTTGATGAACGCTTTGCTCGGCTTGGCAGCATTGCAGTTGGTGGGCTTTGGAACGATGGTGGTGTGGCACTATTCGACTCGATAACCGAACCGATGAGCGATATCTACTACTGGGAGTATGCGTTGCAACCGCGAGCAGCTTTGAATGCTCATAGTGGAACGGAGCCGCGACGGGGGGTTTTGATTCGAATCGGGGAAGGGCATGGTTGCATACACCCCTGGCCGGAGTTGGGGGATGATTCCTTGGAGGTGCAATTGCGGTTTCTGGCGGAAGGCGTTGAGACCCCGCTAATTGCTGGGGCGAGGGAATGTGCGCTCTACGACGGGGAGATGCGGAAGCACGGTGTCGGGCTGCAGCAGCCCATTCCGGAAAGTCATTGGCTGGTTCGGCCTGGGGATGATCCTGGTTTCGCGAGGGAAGAAGGTTTTCGGATCGCAAAAATTAAAGGGACCCGGGATTCGGCGACAACCCGTTCAGAAATGCGACGTTGGATCGAGGCCGGGTTTGCCGTTCGTCTGGATTATAACGAGTGCCTTAAGCCAGGTGGGTTTCTCGAATTCTGGAGGCAGCTTTCTGATGAAGAAATCGAGGCAATAGATTTTGTAGAAGACCCCGAAGAATATTCGGAAGATGGGTGGTCGCAGCTTCGCGCGGCAGGTATCAAAATCGGCGTAGACAGAGATGGCGGATCGCGATGGCAGCCTGGGGATGTGCTTGTGGTAAAACCAGCAAGACCGGACAGCGACCTATCCGGGGAATCCCGATTTCTTATGACTTCCTACATGGACCATGCGATTGGGCAGATGTGGGCTGCGCACAAAGCCGCTACGATTTATGAAGGTGAGCTGAGTTTTCAGAAACTCGCCTGCGGTCTTCTCACTCACCGCTGCTACGATGATGATGATTTTTTCGAGCGCCTTTGCACCGATGGCCCTCGCCTCCTACCCGTTAGAGGCACGGGGCTTGGATTTGATGATTTGTTAGAAAAATTACCGTGGAAACGACTCGCCTGACATCTTCTGAATATTGGGAATCTGACTCCATCGATCTGCGCCTGAATCCGCGACGGGAGATTGATGCTGTGGGATTGGATCCCTTTTTGCGGGACGATGTGGGAATTCAAAGCTCAGTCGTGCTGGCGACTTCGGGGTCTTCCGGCGGTTTCAAGTTTGTCGTTCTCTCCAAGTCAGCCCTTCTCAACTCGGCCCAGGCTGTTATCGAACACTCGGGTCTTGGTCGGGATGATATGAGCCTGGCTGGATTGTCAGGCTTTCATGTCGGGGGGCTGGGAATTTATGCCCGTGCCTTTCTGAGCGGTTCCGAAATTGTAGAAATGGACTCCGCTGGGTGGAAGCGGGATGGTTCTGATCTGGTTCGAGTGCTGGAGGAAAAGTCAGTCACGCTGACTTCGATGACTCCGACGCATCTTCATGATCTGGTTTCACATAAAGCGCAATGCCCGGACGCTTTGCGGCTCGTTTTCCTCGGTGGTGGTCGGATGGATGCCGCCCTGATTGAGAAGGCCCGCGAGCTGGGCTGGCCGATTCGGGTCAGCTACGGAATGACTGAAGCTGGATCGCAGATTGCGACAGCCCGGGATGATTCTGTCGATCTGCTGCCAGTGCTTCCTCATTGGGAAACAAAAGTCGATATCGATGGGCGTCTCGCAATTCGCGGGGAGGCTCTGTTTTCCGGCTATGCGATTCGGGAAGGGGCGCAGTGGAAATTTGAAGATGCGAGAGACGGGGGGGGGTGGTTCGTGACGGGAGACCGCTGTGAACTGCAGGACGGAATGCTCCGATTTTCTGGAAGGGCGGATGACCTGGTGAAGATCTCGGGTGAGTTGGTTTCCCTTTCGGAAGTGAATCGACTGGCCGAATCCGTAGCTCGTGAGATGGGATCTGACGCGGCTGCTATTGCTCTGCCGGATGATCGCCGTGAAAACGAATTGGTTGTCGTGATGAAAGCCTGTGAGCGGGATGCCTCGGATCTTTTATGTGACCTCAATTCTCAGCTCGATGGAATTGAGGCTGTTCGGCGAGTGGTATTCGTCGATCAACTACCGAGAACGGAGATCGGAAAGCTCGACCGCGTCCGACTCGAACAAATGGCTACCGAAGGCTAGATATCTATTTTTTCCACCCAACCGGCTGCACCCAGGCCTGCTCTTTCTGACCTTGAAAGGATGGGTTGGGGTGTTTGCGCGAAGAGTTGATCGTCGCCCTCAAATAAAGCGCTTCGTCTGGGATTTTGAAGGCAGCATTATTTCCTTCCACGCTGGCAAAAACTTCACCGATACCTGTGTTTTCGGCGGATGCATCGTAGCCCTTTCTCGTTCCGATAAACTCGGTGGTGTAGGTGACTCCTTCGATGGGCTTCATTTCTACGGACAGCTTTCCCTTGTTGTTGTCAAAATGAATCGATTTAATCTCCACCCCACTGCTGGCATAGAATTTCCCGGCCTTCATCGCATTGATGAGCGCATCTCCACCCAGCTCATCGGCTCCTACGACAACCCATCCGCGACCGGGCGAAACATCACCTCCGTGGTAGGTGTGAGAGTCATCCGTCGCGACCCCGTAGAGGGGTGCCTCCTTCATTTCAGCGATGCGGATGGTGTTGGCGATATCCCAGATTTTGACATCTCCGGGACGCGTCTCGTCGCCGAGATGATTGATCCCGGGATGGCCATTGTAAATTTCCATGTATCCGCCGAGAGCGACCTTGACGAGATCGTCAGCGGTGACCGCCCACTGAAAATTTGGGTGATTCAGGTGGGCGAGGATAGGCTTGCCGGATTTCTTGCCGTGGTCTTCGATCAATTGAAAGCTTTGTTGCATGACATCAGCCACCGTCGCCTCGTCGTCTTTTACCGCGGGGACGACACCAGAGATGTTCAGCGCATTGATATGAACGGGCTTCTTGCTGGCACTGTTGGAGACTTCCTCGGCAGGGAGGAGATAGAATTTCCCAAGTTCTTCAAACTCAGCTCGACATTGCTCGAGCGTCTTCATGACGATTCCTTTTTTCTCCTTGCGAGTTTCCCACTGAATCCAGTCTTTCCCGAAGCGGGCCACGCACTTGGAAACCGCGTCGCGTCCGAGAGCTCGCTGGCGCTTTTTGATCGCTTCGAGGTCCATCCATTTGTCGCCTTCCTGGAGGATGTTGTGATCCGTCAGAGCGAGGAAGTCATAGCCGCGGCTCTTGTACCAATCGATGATCATCTCGGGGAAATCATTCCCGTCGCTCCAGAGCGAGTGAGTATGTGTGTTGCCTTTGAACCAAGTGGTCGTGTCGTAGTCGAAAGCTTGTGACTGAGTCAGTGAAATCAACAGAGTAAGAAAAATGGCGTGTTTCATGGTAGGGAAAAAGGAGGCCGACGTCTCGGAAACTTATGCAGATTAACCGGCGAGACGCTGATCTCACAATGTTTTTTACTCCGGATTCTCTTTCTCAAAATCACCCGGATTCACCCAGCCTGCTCGAGTCGGCTCGCCCCTGGTGAAGCGCTTGTGAAAATCTTTCGAATCAGTCGAGATGATGTAGTTGTCGAACACAGAGCCTTTTCCTTCCATACGAGGATCTTCCTGTTGGTGGAGTTTTTCCTCCATGCGTTCGCGAAGCTGCTGCTTCGTTTTCTGCATCGCTTCGCTTTCGGCGAGGTTGTTTACGCAATCGATGTCATCCTTCAATTCATACAATTCCTCGGGCGGAAGCTTGCCGAAATTCAGGTTCCAGTAGTAGGTGTTTTCGCCG
>Ga0181574_10000656_pt1 | contig 32287 bp, 28 predicted proteins | sample 101ome_24_FD_145600 | JGI IMG/M metagenome (GOLD analysis project Ga0181574, IMG submission 145600) | Coastal salt marsh microbial communities from the Groves Creek Marsh, Skidaway Island, Georgia - 101410AT metaG (spades assembly) | ecosystem: Environmental > Aquatic > Marine > Intertidal zone... | reverse complement strand
CCTCAACTGCTTCACCACCCTCGTTCCTTGATAGAACAGGTTTGATTTCAAGTCCGTATTTCTTGGCGAAGTCGTAATCTCGCTGATCGTGTCCTGGAACCGCCATCACAGCACCGGTTCCATAACTTGCAACAACAAAATTACCGGCATAAATTGGTACTTCTTCCCCGGTGATTGGATTAGTTGCAAATCTACCAAGAGGGACTCCTTTCTTTTCTTTCAGCATATTAATTCGCTCAAATTCAGTCATTCGAGCGCACTCTTCTGCCAAATCCCTCCAAGCCTGTTCGTATTCGGTTCCACTTACTAGTGGCTCACATAGGGGATGTTCGGGCGATAAAGTAACGAAAGTGACTCCGAAGATTGTATCTGGACGGGTTGTAAATGCACCAATGCTTGCAGGTTCGCCACCTACATCTCCGACCACAGGGAATTCTATGTGGGCACCATGGGAACGGCCAATCCAGTTCCGCTGCATCGCTTTGACGTTCTCTGGAAATTCAATGTGGTCTAATTCATCCAATAATTCGTCAGCATACTCTGTCATACGCAAGAACCACTGCGCCATATCCTTCTGAACTACCTCAAGACCACAACGCCAACAACGATTATTCTTGACTTGTTCATTTGCAAGTACTGTATCACAATCATCGCACCAATTGACTGGTGCGAATCTCCTTTCTACCAAACCCGCCTCGTTGAATCGAAGGAATAATTCTTGATTACAGCGATAATATTCCGGTGTGGAAGTTGCAAGCATTCGCCTCCAGTCGTATGAATATCCCATTCTTTCCTGATCGGCTCGAATCATCTCGATATTTCTCTCTGTGACGCTGTGAGGATGGCCGCCTTCTTTCTTGGCCGCGTTTTCGGCGGGCATTCCGAATGAGTCGTATCCCATCGGATAGAGGACATTCTTTCCCATCAAACGCTGGAATCGAGCCATGGCATCGCCAATCGAGTAATTTCTTACATGACCCATGTGCATGTAGCCAGATGGATATGGAAACATCTCAAGGCAGTAGAATTTCTCCCGAGAATCGTCTACTTCTGCATCGAATACGCGGGCTTCACGCCAGCGAGCCTGCCAGCGTGTCTCAATTTCCGCCGAATTGTATACCATTTCTTCACCTCATTCGAAATGGGAGTCCTTTCAGACTCCCAAGCTAAGCAGCAGGTCGAGCGAGTAGCCCGCCGCGAAGTTAGGTGAAGCAGGCATTCGCGCCATACTTGGCCGTCGGGCACTCTCTCTTTCAATGCAACCCAACAAATTCGTGGGTAGAGAATAGTTCCGTAACGACTTCAGCAGCAAGAAGATGAGCCGCAGCAAGAGGATGAACTCTCGACCGGTGCAGCCTCTTGTGGCTCGCAGCATGAGGAAGAGTTACTTGGAATCACCCCGACATCTTGGTCGTGCGAGCCGGGCGAGGTTGGGTCAATTCCATCCTCATCGCATATATCGATGAGAGTCCTCGCATCGTCGTAAAATCCGTCTGGATAAGCGCAGCAGACAGCCACGATGCCTTCAGGTGTCTGTAGCACCTTGCCGGTGAAGTTCCGATCGCGAAGATACTTCACCGCATCTTCCCCCGTTTGGAAGTATTTTGTGCACTTGCTGGCAACCCACTTACCCCACTTATCAGTCATCGATTACTCAAATGGATTCACTTCTTTTCAATCCATCGATTCAATCGCCATCGCTATCTCTCAGAACCCTCTCGGAGGTATTGATGCTATCCGATGGCGAGTTCGATATCCGCACTGACGAGGCAGGAATCGAGGTTTGGGTCACCCAAATGGGTGATTTCATGAATATGAATACAGCATGGGTTGACCGAGAAAATGGAGTAGTCGCAATCACCGACCCATTTGATTCAGAGCGTTGGGTTGAAGCGCTTGCAAATGAGGGCCTGAGGCCCACTCACATACTCTATACACATACCCACAGAGATCATACTGCGGGGTATGCGAAAATGAAGGATTTAGTTCCAGACGTGGAAGTCTGGGGGCATCATGATTCCATCGATAAATCCTTACTCTGGCGTTTTGTCTTCGGAAATATATCATTGACAAATGAGTGGAATCATCATCCTAACTCTAGCGTTGAATGGTCAGCGGGAGGAATTACCCTGAATGTCACACACTCACCTGGTCATGCCCCAGGTCACTGCACATTCCATGGACATGGGGTATACCACGCTGGAGACCTGCTTTTCACAGCCGCATCAGGTAGAGTCGACCTACCCGGCTCTGACCCCACGGCACAATGGTGGTCAGTATTATTCGCCCGAGGTATTCTTCGGGACTTACCGCAAGATTGGAGATTAATTCCCGGTCATCGATATGACTGGATTGACGGTTCTACACCTGATTGGGTATCAGTCGCTGAAGCATTGGCACACAATTATGCATTGAACGCAAGGGAATTGGAGGTCTTCGAAAACTTACCATTCCAGAGATTCGATGACGATATAGCCGCTTGAGTTTTATTTTCGTCGAAAAATTCGCTTCATGAAACCAAGAACTACTCCTACCTTGCTCATGAATTTGAATGCGGTCCAAATGGCACGTATTGGATTAGCCATAACATTCACTCTGTCTTATCGTATCTCTCGCTTGAGATTCCCAATTTTTTCGCCGCCTTGTTTGTAGTTCCAGCGTCAAGGGAGCCTTCTTGCTCTAATGCAGATAGGGAGGCAACAACAATGCTGGAAGTATCGATTTCAAAGAATCTGCGGAGTGATTCACGGGTATCTGAACGACCGTACCCATCGGTCCCAAGTACAACGAATCGTCCTCCAACCCAGCGTTGAATCATCTCTGGTACGGCCGCGATATAATCTGAAGCAGCAACGGTTGTTACATCATCACCAAAACACTCTGAAACAAATGCTGATTGAGGGTTTTGAGGATCAAGTCGGGTTGCCCTCTCCGCTGCGAGTCCTGCCCTTCGCAGTTCCCCGTAGGAAGGTACTGACCAGACTTCTGACCTTACTCCATATTCCATCAACAGTTCAGCCGCCTCTCGAACGTGAGAAAGTATGGGCCCAGAACCAAGCAAACGAATTATTGGGCCATCTCCATCTGCAGCCTCACTAAAGAGGTAAGCTCCACGCATTAAGTCATCATCGATTCCCTTGGGTTTAGGTGGCTGTTGTTCGTTCTGATTGTAGAGCATAATGTAATGGAAGACGTCCTTGTTTTTACCCCACATTTCATCGATGCCGTTTTCGATTATTGTTGCTAACTCGTAAGCATATGCAGGATCCCAAGCACGACAAGAGGGCACGGTGCTAGCATGTAGCAAAGAGTGTCCGTCCTGGTGTTGCAGACCTTCTCCATTCAGTGTCGTTCGTCCGGCCGTTGCACCCATGAGGAAGCCGCGCGCTCGAGCGTCTGCCGCAGCCCATATCTGGTCATTGACACGCTGGAATCCAAACATCGAGTAGAATACATAGAATGGTAAAGTTGGAGTTCTGGCGTGTGAATAAGATGTTGCACTGGCTATCCAAGATGCAATTGAGTTAGCTTCAGAGATGCCCTCTTCGAGAATTTGTCCACTCGTCGATTCCTTGTAATTCATCAGCATCTTATGGTCAACAGGAGTATAGAGTTGGCCAAATGAAGAATAAATTCCGAACTCGCTGAAGAGTGGATCCATACCAAATGTTCTGCCTTCATCGGGAATAATCGGGACTACTTTCTCACCGATATCCGATTTCATTAGGTTTCTCAACAGGCGAACGAATGCCATGGTTGTCGAAACTTCTTGCCCTTCTGGAGTTCCCTCATCGAAAGCCGCGTAAGTCTCGTTACCAGGGAGGGTCTCTTCGATAGTTGGAGAAAGGCGACTCGGTAAATATCCACCCAATTCGTTCCTTCTTTGGTGAAGATATGACAGTGTATCGCTATCCTCCTCAAACTCATGGAATGGATAATTCTCTAGATTCTCATCGTCTACAGTGACCCCTAGGTCATCCCTGTATTGTTTGAGATCTTCGAGACTCATTTTCTTCTTCTGATGAGTAGTATTTCTGGCCTCGAAAGAGTCGATTCCCCAACCCTTGACCGTATGGGCTAGAATTACTGCTGGTCTATCTGACTGTTTAGCCGCATGATAAGCCGACCAGACCTTGATTGGGTCATGACCGCCCCTTCGTAATTGACCGATTTCTTGGTCGGATATGTTTTGTCCCATTTCTACCAATGCTGAATTATCGCTGAATAATTCATTTCTGAATTCCGCTGGTTCTAGAGTACTCATACGTTGGAAATCACCATCTGTAATTTCTTCAAGACGAGCGAGTAATAACCCATCTCGATCTTGAGCAAATAGTCGGTCCCAGTTAGAATCCCAGAGGACCTTGAATACCTCCCAGCCAGCTCCTCGATAGAGCCCTTCTAACTCCTGAACTATCTTGGCGTTTCCGCGAACGGGTCCGTCCAATCGTTGCAGATTACAATTTACGATTGTGATTAGGTTGTCCAATTTTTCCCTGCCAGCAACCGCGATTGCTGCAATGGATTCCGGCTCGTCCATCTCACCATCTCCGAGGAAAGCGAACACGGTCGATTCTGATGTATCGGCCAAGCCTCGATTGTGAAGATATTTCCAAAATCGAGCATGCATCACCGCGCCTAATGGTCCAAGACCCATTGAAACTGTTGGATACTCCCAGAAATCAGCCATCAATCGAGGATGTGGATAGGAAGATAGCCCATCGGCAAATGCTTCTTGGCGGAAGTTGGCCAATTGTTCGCGAGTCAGTCTTCCCTCTAGGAATGCTCTAGCATAAATCCCAGGACTTCCATGACCTTGGATGTAGAGAGCATCTCCGATGCCATTGCTGTCCTTTCCACGGAACACATGGTTGAATCCAACTTCATACAGTGTTGAGGATGAAGCATAGGTGGAGATGTGTCCACCGATTCCATCGAGTCTCCGGTTGGCATCTGAAACCATAACTGCAGAATTCCAAAGAATTGAGTTTTGGATTTCTCTCTCAGTATCGAGGTCTCCAGGGTATGGTGGTTGTTGATCCCATGATATGGTATTGACATAGGGCGTTTTGGAGATTGGCGCAATCTCAACATCGAGGTCCTCTGACTCTGCCATCAACTCGTGCAAGAGCAAGCGGGCTCGCTCAACACCATGAGCATCAACGACTGAACGCAGGGCCTCCAGCCACTCATCAGTTTCCTCCGGGTCGATGTCGGGAAGTCGTTGTCTGTGATTGATTGACATAGCCAACACCTGCCCTACGGGCAGACTTGGGACCATACCGACCGATTTGAATGGTAGCGTTAGAGACCGGTCCTCAGAGAGGACCGATTTAAGGTCTAATTTCAATAAGGTGGCATTCGTGTAGAGTACGTACTCCAGCAACCGTAATCGCAGAATCCCCTGCTACACATCGACTGCCATTCCAACGTCGAACGGTTCTCTCAACGGTCCTTTTTCCTGCAGCATTATTCGGATCAACTTTCAACTCAACTGAAACGGTTTCTGATTCAGCCAGCCAACTCAAAGCCGCCTCTATAGCACGGCTGGCAATACCTCGCCTTTGTTCAGAAGATCTGACCCAGTAACCGAGGTTCCATTTTGCAATCCCTGAGCGTGTAACTCTATCAAATCCTAGTAGTCCAAGAACGGCCTCATCCCAAGGGCGTATGAGTACCCAATGATGCATTCTTCCGACTCTTCCTGTCCGCTCAGTTTCATCGAGAAAATCAGCCAATTGTGGCTCAATTTCCTTCTCCGGTAGTATCCAAGGCATAGCCCTACTGACCTCCGGCCAAGTTTCCTCAAATGCCTCGAGTAAATCATACGTGTATGTCGTATTTGCAGGTCGCATAATTAGCCCGTCATCGACTTGAATTGTCGTCGTCGCGCGTCGCTGCATAGTTAGGCCTCAGAGTATTGAACGAATGAGGGCTACGGCGCAGCCAATTAAGGCCTTAACTTGGCCTTTGCAGTCTGAACATGGGGGTCGTCTGGAGAATTTTTCATTGCTACCTCTAGCATTCTATCAACTGCTGCTGCTCTACCTATCCGCTGTAACAAGGCACCTACAGGATAGATTAGTTTTGTACGATCTCCGAGATGAGGGCCTACTTCATCCAACAGAACTGTGCTCTGTGCCATGTTCCGACTTTTTGCGGCTTCCATGGCTTCTTTGATTTTCATTGCAACATCCCTATTGGACCATTCTTCCTGTTGAGGCCAAGGCCAAAATCCATTATTCATTGAATCGTCTTCAATAGAATTTGCTTCTTCGATGTGGGGTAATTTTGGAATTTTAGGTATTTTTGGTGGTTTAGGTATTGCCGGAATCACTGGTGCCGAAGTATCGCTATCAAACACAGCGTCCATTGGGTCCACTGGCATAGCTGAGACTGGGGGGGGGACTGGTAATCCCACAGGCATGGAAGGAACCGCTATCGGAGTTGGGGGCTCAGGTTCTGGCTCAGCGACTTCTTCTTCCTCGATTTCGGGTTCTACATCTTCTTCCGTAGGCGGTTCTCCAGATAGAATTCGAGAAACTAATTCTGCCTTGGTTCCGCTGGTTGCTAGCCCTTTGTCGGCTGCAATTTCAACCAATTCAGCTTTCTTGAGGCCGAGTAATTTCTCTTCCTCGCCGATTTCCTCTACTTCTTCTTCCAATTCCGGATTGGGCTCCTCTTCAGCTGTTTGATTGGCTCCATGTTGAGGCTCAGAGATTTGTTCAGAAACCAAATCCTCATTGTTGTCGTCAGGTATTTCCTCAGCTGAAACAATCGGATTATCTTCTGGGGCTACTCCAGTAGGTTGAATCAATTCTACTTGTTGAGGCTGGGCTTCTTCAAGAGGTTCTAAATCGGTTTCAGGAACCTCAAACTTCGTGACAAACTTAGGAGCATCGGCAGATGTCAATTGGTAATCCTCTTCCTCCTCCTCATCAACTGGATCCGGGTGGTCGACGGTCATTGCAAAAGTTGGATTATCACTCAACTTGATTCCGTCGTCATCGCCATATTGTTCGACATCTATTGTGACGTCATCCATGGTGAAGGTCCCCTTTGACCAATCGATTACTTGTTCTTCCTCATCATCTTCTATATCAGCAAGCAGTTCATCGAATAAGCTGCCTGCTTGCTCCTCGCCTACCGACGCAACTTGTTCAAAGGCGGCCTTACCTAATTGGTACAAGCATTGGGAACATTCCGTGGCATCTTCGGGATTCTGAGTCTGACAAAGAGGACATTGAACGGTTGGACCTGATTCTGTCTTTCGCCAACCTTTGAACTTGTCAAATACCAACTCAAGTCCCCCAAAGACGAGCCAGTTCGGCTGCGTTCTGCGTATAACCCTCACGTCCTGTTGGAAACTATATCCTTCGGCAATAACGACTCCAAGGTTTGCGAAATCTGATGTGTCGCCTGCTCTGCAGGGAGGTCGTGAGTTCTGACGGCGCACTCCCTGCGAGGTTTACTCGTAGCCAAGACCACCATGAGGCATACCTGCCATTAATTCAATGGGAATTGGATGATGAATTGGACGCAACAGATGAAAGATTGCGTAATTGGTCCCGCGCAAAATTAGCTGCTCACGGTTTGGCTTTATTCGATTTACGAGCCCGACCGGATGGATGGTTATTCGGGCAGCGGATTGTCAAACTGGAGTTAGACGGTCGGGCGGATATGGGCCAACACAGATTTCGTCAGGGAGATATCGTAATGTTGAGCCGTGGGGACCCAATTGGAGAGAAGCCAATTGAAGCAATAGTGTCAGATCGTTCACGAAATAGGATTAGAATTGTCTTACCTGAATTACCCAGCGGAGTTCGAAGTGGATATTGGAGAATAGATAGAGCCGCGAATAAGGTAGCTTTCGATAGAATGCGGGATGCACTGAATTCTATTTTCGAAGAGGAGGGAGGTGCACCTCTTAGAGATCTACTTCTTGGATTAGTTCACGACCCGGTTGGAACTGCAAGTCTTGGCCCGGAATTAGGTGGAGCAAATCGAAGGCCTGCGAGTAGACCTGAAGGACTCAACGAATCACAAAAGGTAGCCTGTGAAGCCGCAATATCCCAGCGACTGACCTTAATTCAAGGGCCTCCTGGAACAGGAAAAACCCACACGGCAGTGCGGATATTACAAGCTTGGTCAAGTCAAAACGCGGGAACCATTCTAGCCGTAGCTGACTCAAATGTAGCCGTAGACAATCTGCTGGAGGGGTTACTAGGTATAGGTGTAAGTGCTGTTAGACTTGGTCAGCCGGTCAAGGTTAGAGAATCATTGCGAGAAGCTACTGTCGATGCACAGATGGAAAGTCATCCACTTCGTCGTGACCTTGAGGAGCATTTGGAATTGAATGAAAAATTAGCACGGCGGATTTCAGGGATGAAAGGAAAGGAGAAAGGTTTGGCTCACCGAGATTTGAATCGTGGTTGGAAAGAGGTTAGACGTATTGAGCGACAAATGCGTGATGATATTTTGAATCGGGCTCAAGTCCTCTGTTGCACTTGTATCGGTGTAGGGCACCAACTACTGGATGGTAGAAGATTTAGTCGTGTTTTGCTCGATGAGGCGACTCAGGCAACAGAGCCCGCTAGCCTTGTGCCTCTTGTTCGAGGTGCAAGGCAAATCGTCTTGGTTGGAGACCATCGACAACTACCTCCAACAGTAATCAGCCGCAGGGCGGAAAACGGTGGTCTGCGGCGCTCTTTATTCGAAAGATTGGTGGCTATGGGAATCGAACCAATGTTACTTGATACGCAATATAGAATGCATCCTGCGATTTCTGATTTCCCTAACCGCACCTTCTACGAGGGGCGATTAGTCGATGGCATCACAGCAGCCGATAGGCCAAATCCTGCAGGGCTACTTTGGAATGATTGGGAAGTTCCAATGGCATTTCTACCAGTTAATGGTGATGAGTTACTCTCGCCAGATGGGGCTTCAAAAGAAAATCCTGCAGAAGCAGGTTGGGTTGCAAAAATACTTGAAAATCTATTACAGACCGGTGATTTGGAAGAGGCTGATATTGGGATAATTACGCCTTATGCAGGACAAGTTAGAGCGATTCGTGACGCCTTGCCTGAACGAAATGATTCCGTTGAGGTTCACACTGTTGATGGTTATCAAGGTAGGGAAAAGGAGGTCATCATCTTCTCCTGCGTACGTTCAAATTCGGATGGAACTGTTGGATTTCTTTCGGATGAACGACGTCTAAACGTTGCTTTGACAAGAGCAAAACGTGGATTAATAGTAATTGGAGACCCGGATACACTTCGAAATGACGAGACCTGGGCTTCATGGTTGGATTACATACGTAGTCGCAACCTTGAGGCGTGGCACATTCTCGGAATGGGTTGAGGATTAGTATGGGTGACCACGATTCGCCGATCTCCCTACAAGGCGGAGGGACGCTTGCAAAGCAAATTGTAACGGCAGAGGAAGGCGGCCATTGGCCTGTTCCTGAAGGCACTATTCTAGCCTCTGGAGTTCGTAGAATCGCTGCAATATCGGTCGATATCGTAATTGTTACAACAATATTGATGGTGGCTACCAGAGGGCAAATTATTGATGCATGGAACCTTACTCTCTGGGGCTCCTACAACTTCCATTTTGCTCTCGCAATGGCATCATTAATTTTCGTTGCACATTGGTTGTATTGGCGATTGACTGGACTCAGATATTCCCGCTCATTGGGACAGAGAATGTTTGGTATCGCTGTATTGGCAGAGGACGGTTCAGCCATGACTAGCAAAATGTGGGATCAACGGGCCATGAGGAAGTTGATTTTTCTGATTCCTGTATTGAACATAATTCAAGGAGTTAGGGAGTTGGCAAGGATTTCACAAAGGCACACTCATCAATCTAATATCGACCTACATGTAGGTTCGATAGTTGCCCACGCAGATTCCTTACCTCCTGCTAATCGTAAGCACATCAAGTAGGAGGAAGAAAATTTGACTGTTGACTCAGAAGTTATCACTCCTGAGGCATTATCCATTGTTTCCTCAGAGGGGTGTATTGTCTACCCCACTTCCACCCAACCAGCCTTGGGCTGCCTTCCAACGAGATCTGCATTGGATGGTTTGTATGCAATCAAAAACAGACCCTCTCACATGCCTGTAAGTATTGGTGTGGCCGATTTAGAACAGGCCTCAAACTTGGTCGAGTTAACTGATGACATTCCTGACTTATTGGCTTCATTTCCAGAGGGTTCTCTAACTTTGGTACTTCCAGCAAAGAAGACTCTTGATAATCGGCTTGGGGCCGATAAAGTCGCTATCAGAGTCGTGTCTCACCCTGTGGCAAAAGCACTACTGCGAGCCATAGGTCCACTTACTGCGACCTCTGCAAACATCAGCGGCACCCCACCGAAGTCCAACTGTCTCGATGCAGTTGACGCCTTACAAAAAGCCGGCCATAAAGTCGGTTTAGTAGAGGGAAATACTCCCGGAGGCTCACCCAGTACTTTGATATCGTGGTATTCGGTCTGTGATGCATCCGATAACACGAGCATAGAGGTGCTGAGAGAAGGGATAGTTCCTACTGAGGAGGTTTTGCAATGGTGGAAGAGTCAGATCTGAAACAATGGCGAGATGCCGGTCATGTGGCTCGGCGGACCCTTGAGGGAATCAAGGGAGAGATTGTCGCAGGCAAGGCTTGGGACGAAGTAATTGATTCGGCTGAGAGGTTTATCCGAAGGCACGGAGGAACTCCTGCTTTCCCTGTTACTATTTCTGTAAATGATATCGCTGCCCATTATACCAGCGATCATCGACTCACTACTCCCGATGGTTGGGAAGGAGACATGGTATTCCAGAATGGTGACCTTGTAAAACTCGATGTTGGAGTACATGTTGCTGGAGCTATTGCCGACAATGCAATGACGATTGAAGTCGGTAATGGAGGTAAGCATACAGACCAAATTAAGGCAGCAAAGGAGGCAAGAGATGCATCGATTGAGAAGATGCATCCCGGGACTCCATGGCATGAAATCGGTGCGGCCGCGGAACAGGTTCACAAAGATGCAGGATTCGAACCTATTCGCAACCTGTGTGGACATGAATTGACCCGTTGGAATCTGCATGCGGGGACATCGATTCCCGCTCACGCCTGTGGAGCAGATAATCCTGGATTCAAAGGAGGGGTGCAATTAGGGTCAATTTACGCCGTTGAGCCATTTAACACAACAGGAAAATCAGGAATGGTTGAAAATATCTCTCCTAGTAATTCAAGTAATATCTACAGAATAACTGGAAACATAACTATTCGCAAGGCAATGGCGAAAAATAAACTCAAACCAATCGGTGCAACAATGGCCCGGTATATCGAAGAACGCTATCATACACTGCCATTTGCTGAACGTTGGGCCTATCCTCTTCTAGAGAAGCCGTTCCCTGGAGAGGAAGAGGAGGTTCTTCGTAAGAAATGGAATGCTCTTATCAAGAAATTAATCTCAATTAGATTCCTTGAAACATACGCTGCCTTACGTTGCGAAGACCGTGGTTTAGTTGGTCAATATGAGCATACAGTTTGGATCACAGATGGCGGGCCAGAAGTACTTACAATCGAATGATTTTGTGAGTTCTTCACAAAGAAATAAACAATTTGAATTTGTTGATTTAATCATTAAAATGAGGCTCAGTATAGCGTTCTTGAGGATTAGAGGTATTTTTCGCACAACGATTATCTATTGTCTTCTCCCAACTGTGTCCGTACGGGGCCGTTGAGGTTCTCGCTGAGTGCATCCCATCCCCTCGCTAGTGTCTCTCGCCCTGTACACCTTTTCGTGGTACGCGAAGGCTTTGTGCAAGGTTTCACAATTCTAAATTATCAGCATCCGACGCTGATTCTTCAGCTGCACCAAATAGTGTGACTGCGATAATTGCAGAGAAAATCAGTATCATTCCTGCAGTTTGTTGTAATGATGGTGATTCATTGAGTATAATCACCCCCCAAACAATGGTTAGTACCGGTTGTAATAATACTGCAAAAGACGTATGGGCGGCAGGAAGCCTAGGAAGAGCATAGGTAATGGCAATCCAACCAATTACTTGGCAAGATATCGCTAATAATAGCAACCAACCATGATTTGGCCAGGTAATTGAATGATCGATGGCTTCTATTCCTAGGGAAGTTGGAGGCATGGTGCCTAAGATTAGAATCCCGAGAGTTGCACCTGCAGTTGCATCGAATTGGGCATTTACTGCTGGACCCCCTATTCTATTCGATTGGCGATAGGCGATTAAGAAGGAGGAATAGAAAACTGCAGCTACCATCCCTCCGATAACTCCCTTTACCGGATCATCACCGAAAGGATCGTCGTCCCATATTCCCGAAATTAGCAATAATCCAATCATCACCATTGGCAATGAGAGAAGGATAAAACGATTAGGTCTTTCACCAAATAACCACCAACTCACTAATGTGACAATGATTACTTGGGAATTCCCAATCATTGTTGCAATACCACTACCAATGTAGTCTATTGCACTATGATAACCTGCGAAATCGATTGCTAGTAGAACCCCTGCCCCAAAGGCTAGCCAGCGTGAATTAGAATCACGAGGATCTTCTTTTTTCGATATCAAAACCAATAATCCCAAGATAGGAAGGGCGTAGAACATCCGATAGAATGCCCCGGTCAATGCTGTTGTATCTGAACGAATATAGAGTAGTGGAGCGAATGATATGACCGTTGCTCCCGCGAGTGCCATAATCATGGTGCGACGGTCTTCCGCCGTCGCCATCTAATCGCCTCACTCGGAGTTCGCATCGCCGTCGGCAATCATTTGTTGAAGTTCTCCAGATTGGAACATTTCAAGTGCGATATCAGAACCGCCGATGAGTTCTCCGTGAATGTATACTTGGGGCATTGTAGGGAAGTCGGCCCAAGTACAGACGGACGGAATTGCTCGCGGATCGGCTAGAACATTCACGCTTGCGAAAGGTTCGCCTAGTTGATTCAAAACCGACGCAGCTCTATTGCTAAATCCGCATTGTGGTTGTTCTGGTGTTCCCTTCATGAAGAGAACAATTCGGTGTTCATTTACTAAGGCATTCAGTTCATCTGGGGTCCAATTGAAACTCATTCTATCACTCCTGATCTGGTCGGCGTATGTGTACTCCAAAAAATTGCATTTCTTTTTCACCATGCGGGTCAAATGTGGTGTCTCCTGCTTGTTCGGCTTGGGCTGGAGTCATGCATTTCAGGTCCAACGCATGTACGGTGTTTTGGGCAATGAATTGTTTGAAGTGACTCAAAATTGGTCGCTGTCGTTGTAGCGGTCGAACCCCATCGTAACTTTCTGAGATTACTCTTACATGAAAATGGTCCCCACTTCCATGCAAGTCATTAACCTCAACAGTAGCTCCTGGAACTACTTTTAGGACTTCTTCGACTACCCACTGCTCCGTGACCATCTATTGGATGCTCGGGCTGCTGTGATTTGAATGCTCGCGCGCTTGGACCAATCAAAGACCCAAGGCCGAATTAATTTCTGCTAGATTTTCAGCAATGCTAGCCTTGTCATTGATGAGCCCACTTCCAACAACTGCAATATCAATTCCCCACTCAGAAACCATGGCAGAATTATGATGCTTAATTCCTCCATCAATCATCAATTTAGTCTCTTTTCCACCGTTCCTTATCTGTTGGTCAATGGCTGAGCGGAACTCACGCACTTTACCTTCCACCTCAGGCATGAAAGATTGACCACCCTTTCCGGGAACTACTGACATAACCAAGACTAGATCTAGGTCTGAAAGATATGGTAAAATTGAATTTATTGGAGTATCAGGATTTAGGACTAAACCAGCCTGACATCCAGTCTCTTGTATAGAAGATATCAGTGAGGCTGGATCATCTATTGCTTCGATATGAGCGATGATTAAATCAACACCTGCATCGACGTATTGCGACCATGTTTCTTCTGCATTTGTTATCATTAGGTGACAGTCGATAAAGACGTCCGGACCGAGTCTATCTCGAATTGAACGAATTAGCGCAGGGCCAAAAGTGATGGTTTTGTTAACTACCCAATTGCCATCCATCACGTCCATATGAATCCAATTTATTCCAGCATCTACTGCTTCCTCCAGAGTCTCACCTAGACGAGAAAAATCCGCTGTCAGAATGCTCGGAGTGATTTCCATGACACTAGCCTCAATCATTCGGAGTGGAAGGAGGTTCTCAACAGTTCTCACTCAAATTGAGATACTAGCATTGATAAAACCACTATCATCACGGACTATGGGGAGACATAATGGGAAGGCTGATTGAGGCAAGTGATGGTGATTTTGACGCAGTAACAACAAGTGATGAGTGGGTTCTAGTTGACTTTTGGGCGCCCTGGTGTGGACCTTGCAAGATGATTGCCCCTGTTCTCGAGCAATTATCAGGGGAGAGAGAGATGACGATTGCAAAAGTCAACACCGACATCAATCCCCTATCCGCTGGAAAATTCGGTATTCGCGGAATCCCAGCCTTGCTTCTATTCCACAATGGACAGTTGGTAGACCAGCAGGCTGGAGCTATGCCTAAGCCAATGTTCGATCAATGGCTTGACCGACACATGGCATAATTAGACCGATTCTCTCAATTTTGTTGCCCGCTCTTCGAGTGGTTGTCCAACTTCTCTCAACAAGCGAGAACGTAGGGCTTCATGTAGCCACATTCCACTTTCAAGTTCCAACATTAAGCCGCGTGATATCAGTGCTTCTGGGGGCTTTCCATCGTAACCTGCTGCTGATGCCAATTTTTCCCAAGGGATTGGCCTGTCTGCTACTGCTAGCAGTGCAAGAAGTTCTCGATGATCTTGAGGTAGGACGTCTAGAATCTCTTCATCTAGGAATCTAAGCCAATCTTCGTGTAGTGTCTGGCCGTATAATTCCAGAAGTTCTACTGCGAGAGGATGGCCTCCTGTAGCCTTGTGAATTTCTTCTGCCGGGGCTTCTGATGGTAGGTTGATTGAAGCTATCCAATCGGCTACTTCTTGCAATGAAAGACCGGTTAATCTAATCTCAACAACTCTGCCACGGGTATGAACATCTCGACGGTCGTAGAATGCCAAATTAGTCCTCGAAACAAGGAGTAATCGCATATTCGTTGACTCTGCTACCTGAAGAAGAGCGCCGAACAAATAGTTTCCATCAGAAGCTAGGTTGTGAACATCATCTAGTATGATTAGCAAATCATCTACTTTCTTACCTATTTTATCTTCTTCGTCGAGCAGGTGAGCGATTAGACGACGGCGATATTGGTCGAGATCTAGGTGCGCTCCAGGGTTCATTGGAAGGCTATCCAATACCCCATAGGGGTCTTGATTGTCTTTTTCCGAGCCTATTTCCAGCCTATGTAATAGACTGGTAGCGATACCTAAACTGCTATCCCAAGGCTGACACGGATAATACATCACATCGAGTTCAGGATTACTTTCTACTGCCCTTTCAAGCCAGTGGCTTGTCAGGGTGGTTTTTCCACATCCGGCAATACCTGAGATGACCGCCATAGGGGCTGTACTTGAGAACCAATCGTCCAACACAGCTACCTCATTTTCCCTGCCATGAACTGTACGAGTTTCAGGGGGTTTTGTGTGATATGTTGAATGAGCACCAGAGAGTAATTTCAGTGAACCTGGGGCTTGCGATTGTTCAGGATCAGCTCGAACGATCGCACCAAATCGGATATCTCCGAAGTTGAGCACACCCTCGTGCTGAGCATGCATCAATACCTGTAGCAGAGTAAGACCTGTTTCTAATCGAGAGCCAGCCTCATCTGCTCTCACCTCTAGTAGGTTCCCATTACGCTCTCTTAGCAGTACCTTGGTGGTCCGTAATTTTTGTAAACTGTGTTGTATTTGTTCTCGGCCTTCGTCTGTTAATTGCCAAGTTTTCTGTCTACGCTCATCGCCTCGAACTACTCGAGTGTGTTCACTGACCATTCCATCGGTTGCCAATTCACGCATGGTTCGCGAAACATTTGGAGGATGGAGAGCACAAATTTCAGCGATTCCTGGTCTGGTGACTTCTCGACTGACCAAATAGTGGTCTGCCTGATGGTCTTGTTCCCAAAGATGTAGCAAAATACGGTCAGCAACAGCGATATTGACCTTACTGGAAGGAGTATCCATTTGATTAATCCTCCACTACGCATTGAGGGTAGGGGTCGGCCATCATTGGTGGCATGAACAAATCATCACAGCCACGATCAACAGTTGAAAGAGAAAGAATGCTGGTCGCACCTACACCAACAGTTACCGCTTGCATAGATACCGGACTTGGAATATAGTCCTCGCCAGTTTGAGTGATAATTAGATGAATACCGTCCCCTGCAGGAATTAGCACATCCATTCCAAAGAACTCCATCTTAGCATTGACAGTTTCTCCAGGTCCAAGTACCTCTCCATCTTTGCCACCAGCGTGGAATCGAAGATCCATTACCGCATGGCCAAGATGCATGTCACTGCTAGCCTGAACCATCTCCACGAATAGGTGTCCGCTAGTAGAGAATGCAGAAACTGTAGCATCTACATGGAAGGTCGGAGTTCCTACTATTCGAGTGTCCTCTTCAAATTCGGGACATTCGATTCTCAAGAATGAACTAGACGAAATTGTCTCCCCTCCTCCGATTATGTTGCATTCATCCATTCCGAATCGAATCCATTCTTGGTTGGCTGGTGGATATGTTTCTTCCACTCTCCAGCCACCCATATTGTCCTGAACCTCTGCAATCAATCTGGGCTGTGGTCCTTTTTCCAAGAGATAGTAATCGAACCATTCCAGTAAATCATCAGCCCAGTCCCATCTCAAAGTGAAAGGAAAGGCTTCGGAGCCGCGGCCGCTTGAAAGTGCTTGATGTCCACTAATTCGATCTGGGTAATCGTGCCCCCATTGACCGTAGAGGCCCTTAACTTCGAAGCCGGCATCTTCCATCATGCGATGTACAGGAAACGCCATGTGAGGGTCTACGTTCCAATCTTGTAGTCCATGTATGATGTACACGGAACCTTTGTAATTCTGAATAGCTCGCTCAAGAAAATGGCGTTCTTCCCAATAATCCGAACCTAACCAAGCTAGATTATCTCCAGTAACGTAGGCTAATGGTCCAGCATAGTAACCCTCGACATAACCTTCACATGCATTTTCGATATCTCCTGAGTCTCCATCCAATCCAAAACTACCGTACACACCATTGTGCATGATGGCCCCTCTGGCTTCCATGCTTCCATTACGCCACATCAGGTCCTGAACCCCAATAAGTCCAGACATAGGAACTATGGTTTTCAGATATTCAGAACCCATCGCAGCAGCCTCCCATGGAGTTGAGCCGTCGTAGGATTTACCGATTATTCCAACTGCACCATTGGAAAATGGAGCACTACCTAGATATTCGACGGCCGCGTGTATACCCTGCTGCTCATCTAGACCCATTAGATCCATGCAATGATTTGAGTTACCGGTACCGAATACGCTAACCTGAGCTACCCCATATCCATGTGGAACGAAATTCTCGATCAGGAAGCGGCCTAATCGATCTGCAGGAGTTAATGCATCTACATCTCCGTCGTCGTAATAGGGTCCGATTTCGGCAATTACTGGAACTTTACATTCATCAGGAAGTTCGATTGCATCGTAATCACATCCTTCTATTTGGGGCAGCCAAAGTCCGAGATGTACCTCTGCACCACCTGTTACACCTGCTCCTCCATCAGCGGTTGTGATTTCTGGTACAGATACGTAGATTGACCTGACTATGTCGATTCCATATGTTCCATTCCAAGACACTCGGCTGAATACATCACTATTATCGTAGACTAGATTTTCTCTTTCCTCGACGGGTGGAAGCCAATGTTCTGAATCCTCGGAATTTCCTATTTTTATTGCCTCACCAAAACAACCGGATAACATTGGAGCCGTAAACAACAACACCAACACTAGGCTGATACTAGTGCGAGACACGCGCTACGCGCGTGCTGAACTACTCAAGAGAGTTCTTACTCGCGGTGCCGAAAAAAAAACCAGATAAGTGAAAATTTAATTTTGAATTCGCCATATCGAAGGGTTTGATGAGGGGTAACGACCCGAGCCTCACATGGATGCCTATGAGGAGTTACTTGAACGTTTGAAGAACATCGATTTGATTTCGCAAATCGGTGGACTACTAGGCTGGGATCAAGAAGTATTGATGCCGCCAAAAGCCGCAGCACTTCGAGCTGAACAATTGGCTTGGGTTTCGAAAACTGGCCACGAAGCCACAACTGACCCTAGAATTGGAGAATTACTCACTGAGCTGAAAGCGCGCGAGGACCTAAATGACGTGCAATCTGCCAACGTTCGACTCGCGCGCGACTTGTATGATAAAGCCACAAAACTACCAACAGAATTCGTTGAAGAAATGGCAAAGCACAAGTCTCAATCTTTGATATCTTGGCAAAAGGCTCGAGCAGAGGACGATTTCTCAATATTCCGAGATGATCTTGCGAAGATGGTTGATCTGGCTAGACAGAAAGCCGACTATTTGGGCTATGAAGAGCTTCGCTACGATGCCCTATTGGACATTTATGAATCAGGCCTCAGTGTATCGAGAGTAGACCCGTTATTCGCTGGATTGAGAGAAAACGTCGCGCCTCTTGTAAAGGCCGTTGTGGAGCGAGGAGAACGCCCGGAAATGGGCTTCATAGAGAATAATTCTTGGAGTCAATCAGGTCAAGAATCTCTGTCTCAATCAGTATCTGAGGCCCTTGGATTCGACTTTGAGGCGGGACGGCGTGATGCCTCTACTCATCCATTCTGCGGTGGACCAAATCCAGATGATGTGCGTTGGACCACCAGATATTCAGAAACAGATCCATTCGGCTCTCTTTACGGTTCGATGCATGAGACTGGTCACGGTTTGTACGAGCAAGGTCGACCTCGTAATCTAGACTTCCAACCTGCCGGACAGGCTAACGGACTAGGTGTGCATGAAAGTCAGAGTCGACTATTTGAGAATCAGGTTGGTCGAAGCAGAGAATTCTGTGAATGGGCATTACCGATTTGGAAGAAAAAATTCCCAGAAAATATGGAAGGAGTAAGTGCAGAGGACCTCTGGAAGGCGGTTAATCTAGTAGAACCGAGTTTAATTCGTGTAGAAGCTGATGAGGCAACCTACAACCTGCACATTATGATTCGATATGAAGTCGAGAAGAAGTTAATCGCTGGTGAAATCGAAGTAGACGATTTGCCCGACGTTTGGGACGACATGTACGAAGAATTCCTGGGAATTAGAGCGCCAAATCGAACTCTCGGTGTTTTGCAAGACATACACTGGTCTATGGGAGCCTTCGGATATTTCCCCACATACACACTCGGAAACCTCTACGCTGCGCAACTTCTTGCCAAGGCGAGAGAAGACCTTCCAGATCACGATGAACAAATTCGGAATGGAAATTTCGCACCAATCCTGGACTGGATGCGCTCGCACGTGCATGCGCGAGGTAGCATTCTGGAGCCTGCTGCATTAATCGAGGAAGCTACCGGCTCTCCTCCATCTCCCGAAGCATTCGTAGAATATCTACAAGATAAGATCGAACGGCTCTATGGGTTGACCGCTTAGACACAAAATACGATATTCAGCAGTCGAGTAGCGGGTTTGTGCCCGGACTTTCCCTAGAGGCAATCTCGTCCTATGTGCGAGACCTTTCCAGTGCCTGTTCCGCATTGCTTCTAGATGATGATTTACTATTCGCTGGCTCGCACGATGGATTACTTGTTTCCTGGGATGCTTCTACCGGAGTTGAACGTTGGAGGGTTTCAATTACCGGCCCGATTTCTGATATCTCTTTAGATTCAGGCAGTGTTTATGTCGCAGCATCTGATTCTATTCATGCAGTAGAATTGGAGAATGGGGGGCTTCTTTGGAGTAAACAGTTGGAAGGAGCAAGCGATTATGTTTTAGCAACGGATGGAAATGTTTGGGCGACTTCATCGGTTTACGAGTTAGAGGTGGCAGACTTCGTCGAATCCACCATTTGGAGATTTGATAACTCTGGAAATGAAATTGAACGTTGGGTAATGGCTGAACGTTCTTGGCATATTTCACCAGATGGTTCAGGCGGGATTATTCTAGGATTGGGGCGACCAAGATGTGGTTATCTCAGAGTTAGCAGTAATTCTTCTGTCGAACATAAGTCACTACCAACAAATAGTCCGGTAACCTGTGGTTCCGGAGAAAATGAAGAATTGATTTTTGGTCATGCTGATGGCTCCCTGAGTTCTTTGGATGAATCAATCTCGGAGGAAGGGGCCTTGACTACTTCAATTGCTTCTAGTTCAAATGGCTGGATTTCTGGTCATGAAGATGGTAGAATTTCGATGAAGTCTATATCCGATAAACTACCTGGTTCTATTGACGCTGTCGGAATTATAGACTCAAATGGTTGGGCATCCTCCTTCGATGGAGTGAATGTTTTGATAATGATTATTGGTGAAGAATCGAATAATATATCTCATGATTCTAGGATACGAAAGATGGATTCGTCATCCAATAGAATAGTACTTGCAGATGACTTAGGAAGAGTCTACTTTGTAGAATCTGAAGTATTGCAAAGAAGAAGAAATTCACACCGAGAAGAACCTGAGGAATATACGGAAAAATCAGATCTCAGAGCTCGTTTAAGGATGTTAAGAAATCGATAATTCCCGGCCTGGGGTGCAGTGGAAATTAACACCCTAGGACCTCTATTTCCAGTCCACAGTACCTCATTTAGCGAAATGTTTATGGACCTCTGCCGTTCAGACCAAAGATGCCGCTCTGGGAGAGTGGTGTGGTGTGTGCTTCGGCAAACACCGCGGGCCACAGAACCGAACCCCGAACTCGGGGTGGTAAAACCGGAAACCGCAAGGAGACCGGGGATAATCGAACTTGGCACTTGGGCCAGGGGAGATACGGTCGAACTGAGGTGGAGAAAACCTGACGAAAGGAAGGGGAAGTAAGCAACAGGGAAAGTTGGGGAAAACACAACCGCACTGCTTAGGCAGGGAAAACGCATACCGTGCCAACTAACTAGACCGTGAGTGCATACGCAAAGAGCGAGAGAACCAGAGATGGGAAAAGCTTGAGGCGAATCTGCGGGGAACAAAGGAAGACAAAAACCAGACGAAAGGAAGGGGAAAAGAAACCTGAGGGAAACGCGGCGGGAACAAGAGCGCGGAGACGCGTGGAGGACTGGCACTCATTCCAAAGAACAAACCGGTGAGAGCCGGGGAGGGAAATGGAAACGCAGAAACGGGGAGCGATCCTCGAAGAAGCGGGAAACGACGAAAAGGCTCTTCGGAGCAATGTAGTCATCTACCCGGGGAAAAAAGGGCGCAAGCCCGGATGAAACCGGACCCTGCGGAGATAGCAGGGGGGGATGCTCCCCCATGTGCAGAACCCCCTGCTGCTCCCAACTTGTACCAATGTACGGCTGAGCCCTGTCAAACCTAATTATCAATCATTGCGGAGGCTTTCTCCCTTCAATGTATGAATTTCTTAGTCGAGTGATAATCCAGTTCGACTACTCTTTAGGCCCAATCATCTCTCTAGGTCTCACCCATTGATCAAATTGATCGTTAGTAACTAATCCAAGTTCAAGCGCTGACTCCCTCAAGGTAGAACCGCTTGAGTGGGCGTGTTTTGCAATCTTTGCAGCATTATCATATCCGATATGATTGTTCAAAGCTGTGACAAGCATCAAACTATTCTCAAGATGAGAAGCGATTACTCCTTCATTGGCTTCAAGTCCATCAACACATTTCTCAGTGAATGCCCTACAAGTGTCCGCAAGTAACCTAGTACTGTGTAGTAAATTGTAGATCATCAAAGGCTTGAAGACGTTGAGTTCAAAATTTCCTTGACTACCTCCAACACTAATCGCTGTGTGGTTGCCCATTACCTGACAGCATACCATTGTCATAGCTTCGGATTGAGTTGGATTTACCTTTCCTGGCATTATACTCGAACCTGGCTCATTAGCTGGGAGAGATAATTCGCCAAAGCCACAACGCGGACCTGAACCCATCCAACGAATGTCGTTTGCAATCTTCATTAGGCTTACAGCAAGGGTATTGAGCGCCCCTGATGCAGCTACGATTGCATCATGAGCCGCTAATTGGGCAAACTTATTTTCAGCGGAGACGAATGGTAATTGAGTCTTTTCAGCGATTTTATCAGCGACTTTTTCGGCGAATTCATGATGAGTGTTTAGGCCCGTTCCAACTGCTGTTCCGCCAAGTGCTAATTCTAGTAAATCATCCCATGCGGCTTCAATTCGATGAATGTCTGCAGATAGCATCGATACATAACCACCAAATTCTTGTCCTAGAGTAAGAGGAACCGCATCCATCAGATGGGTTCGACCAATTTTCACTATATCTTCAAACTCATCCGCCTTTACTGCCAGAGCATTGTGTAGTAATCTAACAGCAGGCAATAATCGATGATGGATTTCCTCGGCGGCTGCGATGTGCATTGCTGTCGGGAAGGTATCGTTACTGGATTGGCCACGATTCACATGATCGTTAGGGTGCACTGGTGACTTACTACCTAATTCACCCCCTGCCATCTCTATTGCTCGATTTGCAATCACTTCATTGCTGTTCATATTTGTTTGAGTACCTGAACCGGTTTGCCAAACACGAAGAGGAAAATGTTCGTCCAAAGAGCCAGAAATTACCTCATCACAAGCTGAAGATATTAGGGCTCCAACCTGAGGGTCTAATTGGCCAAGATCAACATTAGTTTCTGCCGCTGATTGTTTCAGAATACCAAAGGCCCTGATTACTGACGGTGGCATTGTGTCTGTACCTATATCGAAGTTGATCAATGAGCGAGCTGTTTGTGCACCAAAGTAGCGATCTGCTGGAACTTCTAACTCCCCCATAGTGTCTTTTTCGACTCTGATTTCGCCTGTGGCTCCAGAAGCACTTCTTTGCTCACCAACTGAGGTTTGTATTGGCACGGTTTGCTCAGTTTCCAAACCATTTTGTATCATTTTTGTTATTGTTGCGGACCTGCCATCATTTCGACCTTTTCCGACCCTTCTGTCGAGCTTCCTTGCGAGCTCTTCGGGTATGCTGATACTGATTATGCGACGGTCGCCGGCTCTGTGTCGGGCCATAAATAGGCCGTTAATTAGTTATTAATAAAATTAATTATTGGCTTTCTATGCAACGATTACTCTTCTAATCTCTGAACAGAGATGATTTTTTGTGGGTCGTAAGGCCTGTCTCCAGGCTTCGTATCACAGTTCTCTATTTTGTACACGTTATCCATACCTGCAACTACCTCGCCAAAAATAGCATGATTTCCGTCTAACCAAGGTGTTGGCACTGTCGTAAGAAAGAATTGCGAGCCACCAGTGTTAGGGCCAGCATTTGCCATAGAAAATAATCCTGGCCTATCGTGTTTTTTTGCCAATGCAGATGGCTCGCAAGGAATCTTCCAACCCGGGCCGCCTGTTCCGGCTCTTCCATCGAAGGGGTCCTTCGACCTAGGGCATCCGCCTTGAATCATGAAATTCTTAATTACACGGTGAAAGTGTAATCCGTTGTAGAATTCCTCGTCCACCAATTTGAGGAAGTTACCTGTTGTCTCAGGACAATCCTCTGTATACAGTGCAATGTCAATATCTCCAGCGCTAGTCGTCATTCTAACCATAGTAGGCATGGCATCAACGAGTGGCGTCTAGTCCAATAGCATAGCGATTCAATTCTATGCAACCATCGATCCGGGTTTGACTCCCTCTGGAAGTTCTAGTAACCTTACCGTACCATCGGGATCTAAGGCCCCCAAAACAAGGAACTGACTAACAAAACCGGTTGGTAACGTCTTGTCACCGAGATTCAATGCTCCAACTACAGTTCGTCCAACTAACTCCGCTCGAGAATAGTTGGTAATCTGAGCCGAACTCCAAAGCTTGCCAATAATTGGGCCAAAATCAACCTCGATTTTGTAGGAAGGTTTACGCATCTCTGGAAACTCTTCAACTTTCACAACTGTACCTGTTCGCAAATCTAATTCAAAATAAGCCGCAGCTCCGACGTAATCCTTTTTCTCGAGTTTCTCAGGATGGTATGGTTCGCTCGAATCTATTACATGCTCCGACATTCACTCACCAGACACGTCCGAACGAACAATGAGCGGATGCAAGCTAATTCCAGCAGATTGGAAGGCGTCTTGCCCTCCCTCCTCTCGGTCAAGAATAGTAATACAAGCCGCTACATCGCACCCCATGTCGATTAGTCGATTAGCGGCTTTCAGAGCGGACCCCCCCGTTGTAGTTACATCTTCCAGCAACACTACACGGTCACCTTTTCGAAGGGTTGAGCCCTCAATCCCGGGAGGATTTCCAGTTTTTCGCCCACCTCGGCCCTTTGCCTCCTTACGAACTAGAAATCCACGGAGGCTCGACCCTTTTTCGGCCTTCGCAATCGCAATACCTGTGAGTGGCACCGCTCCCAATTCCAGTCCGCCTACCGCGTCGACTCCACCTATTGAATCGATTTCAGTGTGAAGAAGTACACCGATTAAATGAGCACACTCGGGGTCCATCATTACTGGCTTCATATCAAAGAAATGTGGACTCTGTCGACCGCTGGCGAGAGTGAATAAATCGTCAGGAGAGTAGAGATATGCCAAATCACGAACGCGTTGGATTAGATCTTGTTTTGCTTCTGTAACCGTAGTCGACATGCCTCTTACCTTCTATTTCGGGTTGGTGGTAATCGGATGAAGGTTCGCACTCAGAGGCGCTTAGAAGAGTGAGAAGATAGTGAATGTTCTTGGACGGTCTAGTACGGTCGTCGAATGTTCAGCGGCGGAGCGTATCCGACATGGTAGGTCAAGACAGTCCAGAAATCGTAGTTGATGAGGCTCGACTTTCTAATGAGTTAGAGGCCTACAGAGACTGGCTTGATGAAAATACTGAGAGGGCCTACAAAATTGCTGAGGTGGCTCGCTCCAAAGGGTTGGATTTCTCTGATACTGTCGAAATTCCACGGGCAGCGGACTTAGCAAGTAGGACAGAGAAACTGCTTGAGGAATACCTTAGACCAACTCCGGAAGAAGAACCAATTAGAATTGAAGATGATTTACGTAAATTGCTAAGCAACGTGGACCGTGAGACAGCGTCGATTCAAATCGCTGTCGAAGTTGGAAAAAGAATGCACAAACTTACTGCTGATGTCCGACAATCCATAGACACAGGCCTTCGTGTCGGATTAGCGGTACTAACTGAGGCCGTTCTAGTAGCACCACTAGAGGGAATTGGTGATGTTAAGATTCTCAATAATGAGGACGGAACTGAGTTCCTATCAATCGAATTCTGTGGACCAATTAGGGCCGCTGGAGGGACTGCGCAGGCTCTTGGTGTACTGATTGGCGACATGGTTAGGCGTGAGTTAGGATTGAATCGATATATCCCTAGTACGCCAGAAGTTGAGAGGGTAAAGGAAGAATTTGGTCTCTATCGAAAGGGGCTGCAGTACAAACCTCCGCCAGAAGAAATTGAGATGATTGTTCGAGCCTGTCCTGTAATGATCAATGGTGAATCAACTGAGGATATCGAATGTTCTGGATACAAGGAAGTTCGCAATATCGATGGCGCCCGAGTAAGAGGCGGTGTACTACTGGTGATTGGTGAGGGCCTGTGCCTCAAGGCTCCTAAAGTTCAGAAACACACTGAGAGACTAAACATCCCTGGCTGGGATTTCATTGCTCACTTTGCCTCGAAAGGAAAAACAAAGGGGAAAGAGAGCTCTTTCAAGAGTCGGGTCATCAAGACTGATTCCCGATTCATGGATGATGTAATCGCTGGCCGACCTGTCTTTGGCGAACCCAGCCAACCTGGTGCCTTCCGAATTCGATATGGCCGTAGTAGGGCGTCCGGATTGGCCGCCGCAGGAATTAATCCTGTTTCCATGGAAGCAATGCAGGGATTCCTTGCAGTTGGGACACAGATGAAAGTGGAACGCCCAGGAAAGGCGGCGGCTGTGACTCCTGCCGTCGATATCGAAGGGCCAATGGTACTACTGCGAGATGGTGGATTCCACAGGATAGATTCAATGGATGAATGGAATAGTATCAAGGATGATGTTGTAAGCCTCTGGGATTCTGGAGAGATGTTAATTGGCTTTGGGGAGTTCCTTGAGAATAACAAGAATTTAGCCCCCTCTCCTTACAATAAAGACTGGTGGGCTGCTGACCTTGCAGAAACTCTCGACCAACCGCAAAAAGTCGAAGAGTTTGCATCAATAATTGGTGCGAGTAGGGAGAATTTGCCACCTGGATTACCATTCAATGGTGCGATTAGTCGTGGCGGTGAGCCAGCAATAGATCGTATCCGTCGAAAGAGAGATTGGAATCGCTACCTTCGTGCTATTGAGTTGGATTGGTTACAAATTAAGCACATTTGTATGAAATTCGGAACCGCACCCCCACCTCCATTTAACCCATGGTGGTCGGATTTGCCACTATCATTTACGGTGAAATTAATCGAGGCTTTACTGGAATCAAAAATCAAGAGTAAAGGCCTGAGGATACCTAATGTTGTTCAAGGCTGGTCTCCAGAACAAAAAATCGAGGACATTGGGCTAGATACACCTTCTACAGGGTTCTGGCCAAGATGGACGGAAGTCGAGACACATGGAGTCATCAAGTCTTCACTGCTAGTTCTTGGAATACAGCACCACCACCGACGCGGGGACATCATAATTCCATCAAATTGGGAAGCGTTATTGGAAGGGCTTGGACTTGAAGTGGAAGGTTCACACGTCAAAATGCGCGCAGACGCTGCACCGCATGTTACGGATAGGGTTGCTAAAATTAGAGCGGCTACTGAAACTCTACGAGCGGAAGATGTTCGAAGAGAGGAGATTGAAGCAGAGCGAGATAGAGAGCGGGTTAGAGCCCAAACTGCTGCCCGACAGAGAGGCATGAGCATTGCCGAGACCGAAAAAGAAGGGGATGAGGCGGCCGATGCAATCGAAGACCCCGGGCCACCAAATCCCAAGGAATTGATGGCTGCTCGGCATCTGCTGGATGACCATGAGGTGGACAGATCGCTTTGGCTGGTTAGGAAATTATCCGATTTGAGATGGGAAGATGCTGTATCCTGCCGAGTAGGTTCGAGAATGGGTCGGCCTGAGAAAGCCAGCAGGCGTGAAATGAAACCATTAGTCCACTCTTTATTCCCAATTGGTGACCATGGTGGTCCACAGCGCTTGCTTGGTGAAGCCGCAAAGCGAGGGCGAATTCGAGTTGAAACTGGCCCTCGAATTTGTCAAAAATGCGGCATGGAGTCACCGATGTTACGATGTCATAATCGGCCGGATTCTTCTGTTCCTGAAGAGTGTGGAGGGAAGACTCGTCCCCGGCCTTTTAGAGGGAATAGAACACCTCGAAGATTAGGCCAAAGAACGAGTATTCCTGTTGCAGGATTACTTGAGGTAAAGCGCCGTTCTCTTGGCCTAGACAGATTGCCTGAAAAAATTAAGTCTGTAAAGGGTCTAATGTCCTATGAACAAACACCTGAACCTTTGGAAAAAGGCATACTGAGAGCAAGAAATGAGCTTTCGGTGTTTAGAGACGGAACGGCAAGATACGATATGATTGATGTGCCAGTAACTCATTTTAGACCATCTGAAATCCATACTTCTTGGGAGATACTAAGCAAACTAGGATACACCCACGATGTCGACGGAAATCCATTAACCGGAGATGAACAAATCCTTGAGTTATTTCCTCAAGATTTCATCCCTTCCTCCTTAGCGATACAACATCTTACTTCGACTTGTAATTTCGTCGATGAATTATTGACTAGATTCTATGGAATGGAGCCATTCTACAGAGTAAACTCCGCTGATGATTTAGTTGGCCATCTTGCAATTGGTCTAGCGCCTCACACCTCTGGAGGTGTTTTGTGTCGAATCATTGGTTGGACCGATGCATCAGCCGGCTATGCCCACCCACTATTCCATGCAGCCAAGCGTCGTAATTGCGATGGAGATGAGGACAGTATCATGATGTTGATGGATGGTTTGTTGAATTTCTCAAGATCGATCCTTCCAGCCAATCGAGGAGGGAGAATGGATGCACCTCTTGTACTGACCACTAGGCTGAATCCCTCCGAGATTGACAAAGAGGCATTGAATGTAGACTGCTCATGGCAATACCCTAGGGCATTCTATGAGGCTTCTCAAGGACAGCCTCACCCTGCAGAGTTGAAATCTCACATCGAAATTGTTGAGCATCGACTCGGTACTAATGGGGACTTGCGAGGATATGGTTGGACTCATGATTCAGGCGCCTTAGATGCCGGTCCGGCTAATTCATCCTACAAGACACTGGAGACTATGGTTGACAAAATGACGGCTCAATTGGAATTAGGATCAAAGTTGCGTCCAGTCGATGTTTCTAAGGTTGCTAGTCAGGTGATTGAATCGCACTTCTTACCCGATTTGAGAGGAAATCTTGTTGCTTTCACCAGACAGAAGGTACGTTGTGTTAGATGCGGACAGTCATACAGGAGAATGCCTTTGGCAGGCCGATGTATTCAGCGAAAGAGGAACGAAGGAGGGTTGTCTAATGGCAGAGATGATTCCTCTTCCATGTGTGGTGGAAATATTGTTCTGACCGTATCGGAAGGCTCTGTTAGAAAATACATCAAAGTCACTCAACATGTTATGGAGAATTATGGAGTTGACCTTTACACCAGGCAACGAGTTGATTGGTTGTCCGATAGCGTTGATTCCCTATTCAATGACGATACTGTGACGGTCATGACACTGAGCGACTTCCTTTGATTTTTAGACTAGGAAACCCAAGCGTTGCAGAACCTCAGCCATCCACTGAAGTTTGACCAATTTACGTTCAGGATTGGTCGTCCCAGACCACTCTCCTACTATATCAGTTCGAGTTCCAAGAAGTAAGATATTGTCTCTTTCAACTCCCAACGCTCGGGCGAAACACACGGCTCGATCGCCATCGGTAAAGCCGCCAGGATTATGCATTCCTTCAATCGATTTGGGCGTTTGATGCGTCAGTACAATCGGTGGCGGAGACCGTTGAGAACTTGCTAATTCTAACAATTCAGACCATGATTCTGAATTATCTCCATGGGCGTGCAAAATTACTGGAACGCCCCGTTTGACGGCGGCGACTGTACCATCTCCGCCATCCGCGTCGCTAACAATACAAACCAAACGCGACCAAGCACGCTCTGATACTGAATTGGGTAGCTTGTCTAGTACACCGCAAGAGCCGTCAGCAGCAATCATTAGACAATTGCTTTGCAACACTTGTTCGATTTCATCAGTGGTTATCGCCGCACCTAAAATAGCAACCTTGGTATCTCGAAGAACCAACCTTCTATGCAACGATGCGACTGTTTTGGCTCGCCAAGGTTTAGACCAAGATTCTATCTCTAAATCCTCAACATTGGCAACCAAAGCAAGGGCGCTATCTACATCCGCTTGTAGCTCCCAACCAAAGTGTTCACGCACCTCATCCTGAAGTTCGAGCAAAAGCTCGTCAACTGGATTTAGGTCGGTGGGTTTAGTCTGCATCAGACACCTCTCCAGTGGGAGGGTTCGGTGAGGCTTGAAATACCCTCTCGATATATTGCGACTTACAATGCCAATGCCGCTCACTCCACCGGCCATCGAAGATGAGTCCGTTCTGGCGCGCTACCCATTCCTTCCACAGAGTCGAGATTTCATTCGAAACCAACTCAGTGCAAATGGGATTTCTGTCGAGGGACTCATCGAAGAGCCTTGGTTAGAAGACATAAGACGGCGTGGAAGTTTACGGTTGGTTGAGTCCGTAGTTCACAAAGAAGGGGTTGATTCGACTACTACCGTTGACATTTCTTCAGATGTAGGCCGAATGACTGAAGCTCTATCCTTCCTACATGCGATGCTAGTTGTGTGTGCTTCCTTCGAAGAACGCCTGCTAAATCGCTGGGTAGAAGGTGAATCTAGTCGAGCCGACCAACTCTTTGGTATGGATGCTAATCACTTCGAAATCATCGCTCGAACCTATCTGTCTGACATTCGTAGCGAGGCGGTTGCAGGTACGACCGAAATTATCTATCATGTCCCAATGGTAGATTTCTTGGAACTTTGTCCAAAAATAACCGGGGGCTATTGGCGATTGGTGAATCGACCGGTGAAAGAAGGCTGGGTTCAGATGGACCCAGCCAGCGGAGAGAATAGTCAACAGCGTACTGCTCGTCTATTGAAAGAGCGGGTTCGACAATCTTTGACAGAGGATTGCACTAACCGGATGGACAAGATGGATGATGCGTTTGCAGGCCTATTTGCTGATCCGGTCGACAGAATTCTCGGTCTTCTCTCCGAACGGGTTAGCGCTGAGATGCCTATGACGGCGGCTGTCAGAGAGGATTGGCCTCCTTGCTTCGAATCAGCAGTGGCCGAATTGAGTCAAGGCATCAACGTCAATCACACAGGGCGAGTATTCTTGGCCGCAATGTCAAGAGCGATGGGGCATACACCAGAAATTACAATTTCATTTTTCGAAAACGCCCCAGACTACAACGCTGAGACCACATCATACCAAGTCGGTCACATCTACGAACACCAATATACACCTCACGGATGCTCTGCTCTGAAGACTGGTGCTCGCTGCCCGGTTAATCCTGGAGATGACCGCTTGTGTGACCAAGAGTGGATGAGTCATCCTCTGAAGTATCTCAGAGCTAAACAACGAAGAAGATACCAAGACGGAGGTGGTTCAAGCTCTCCTGAAGATATCTCGGAACGCACCGAAGGTGCGTCTGAAAAGAACAATCCTGCCGATTCTTCATAATGGGGAAGGCCCCATTGCACTTCGCAACGGAGGCTTCCAGTATGGTGCGGACACTCGTTATCACCATTGATAGAGACAATGATCTCGGAGTTAAAGCTGGAATCAGAGGGCCCGTAATCGGCCGTAAAGCTACCTTGACAGCGGTCCTAAAACTAGGTATTGCTGACCCAGAAGAGTCGGATACAAACGCCATTTTGGGCGCGCTTCATCATCACGATCGTTTGAGCGAGAGGAATGATGGTGAAGACGAAATAGAAATCGCGATTCTCACTGGTGATGTTCGAGTTGGCCCCCGGTCCGACCGAGTAATAGCTAGCCAACTCGATGAAGTGATTCAAGAATTTCAACCAGATACCGCTGTTTTGGTCACCGATGGAGCAGATGATGAGGCATCACTGCCGATCTTAACTTCTAGAGTAAGGGTTGATCACGTTGAGAAAATAATCGTTCGGCAATCAAAAGGAATTGAGAGTACTTACTACTACGTTGCAAAGGCGATCGAAGACCCTCGTTGGAGGGCTCGATTACTCGTTCCTGCAGCTTTGTTTTTGATTATCTTTGGACTTGGCTTGATTTTACCAAATGGTGCCGTTCTAATCGGAGCTATGCCATTGCTTATTGGAATCTGGATCCTCGCCAAGGGATTAGGCTGGGAACACCAATTGGAACGGCTGATGATAGATATGAGAGAAAGTGCAACGGGAGGAATTTGGTCCTCTCTGTTATGGGGGTTATCCATAGTATCGGTGCTATTTTCAATTCTGACTTTCTATTCGGTATTCTATGGAAATACTACTGAATTGAATACCTACGTCCAAGACACATTCCAACGAATTGACGATTTTGACTTAGACGCTGTCAATCGAGATTTTGCCGTGTGGGTGATTGCAATCGATCAAGCATTAACATGGATTCTTGTCGCGGCTTTCTCATTCGTTCTTTCTCTTGGTGTTCTGCGTTGGAAGGAAGGCTCATTTACAGGCCAAAGTTTGACACTGGTAGGACTTGGCGCAGTAGTATATTCCATTACAAAGGCAGTTATTGAGGTAACATTAGCTGAGTTGGGTGGTGAGGGCTACGACATTACTGCGGGCAATGTATCGGAAACTTGGTTCCTACCAATTATCGCGATTATCTTCTACTATCTATTGAAGACTGCTATTGATTCTGTCACTGCGGAAACTGATGATGATGGTAGCAATCGTTACTGGGGCATCTAGGTTTCGTAAGTTGTTTCGACTCCACAAGAAGGGCAGGTCACCTTGATTGGTCGGATATTTGGAATACCGAGCGGTGCAGAACAATTGCCACAGACGATAGCCTGGTTAACTTGTTGCTGCCTTTTTTTCCCTTCATGGCTTGGGTCGTAGGATACTCTGAAATTTGAAACGTCGGAAATATAAGTTGGAGAATCTTCTCCTGAGGTTGATTCAGTCTGTGAAA
>Ga0181574_10000654_pt1 | contig 32314 bp, 30 predicted proteins | sample 101ome_24_FD_145600 | JGI IMG/M metagenome (GOLD analysis project Ga0181574, IMG submission 145600) | Coastal salt marsh microbial communities from the Groves Creek Marsh, Skidaway Island, Georgia - 101410AT metaG (spades assembly) | ecosystem: Environmental > Aquatic > Marine > Intertidal zone... | reverse complement strand
CGCCCTAGAGGCCGGTCTCCCCCTCCGCGCCCACCGCGAGGGGGGTCCGCTCCGACGCATCCGGCCAGCGGCGCTCCACCCAGTGATGGGACTCGGAGACGACCCCGAACTCCTCGCGCACATAGTCGAGGACGATCTGGGGGTCGAAGCTGCGGCAGGAGAAGACGTCGAGGCAGAAGCGCTCGCGCAGGGGCCACGTGTGGATCGAGATGTGGCTCGTCGTGATGAGGCAGTAGCCGGTGACCCCGCCCTCATCGAGATCCGATTCGATCATCGAGGGGTCGAGATCGACCTCGGTGATCCGGGGTCCGTCGAGCAGCTCCATGCCGAGGCGGGGGATCAGCCCGAGGAGGAACTCGCGGATCTTCTCAGGAGAGGAGATCCATCCAGGTTCGCGCACGATGGCATCGAGCATCAGATGCCACCCGGAGGTGGTGGTCTTGTCCATTCCGACTCCCACAAGCGGACCCGGACCGGGGGCGGAACGCCGGCGGCGCCCTCTCCTCGATCCCATGCCCGCACAAGCGCCGCCGACTCCCCCCCCGGGTCCGTATCTCCCGGGGGATCCTGCCGACGACGAGGCCACATCCAGTCCGCGGGGGAGTCCCCCACGGCGTCAAGACAGAGCGCGTTCACCGGACATGGCTTGTGGGCGATTGCCGGGAACGAACACGCAGGAGGCGGATTTACCACACAAACCGCGCCTTGCGCAACGGGGCTCCCGTGCGAATCCGCGGCTCGGGGGAGGGGGGCTCTGCGAGGGAGGACGGAGCGGAGAGTCCCGGGGCTCAGGAATCGAGCTCGACGCGCCACTCACGGTCCCCGAGGGAGACCGTGTCCCCCGGTCGGAGCCGCTTGCCCCGCCGGGTCTCGACCTCCCCGTTGACCCGGACCTCTCCGGCCTGGATGCGGACCTTGGCCTCCCCCCCCGAATCGACCGCTCCCTGCCACTTCAGGAACTGGTCGAGCTTGATCGAGTCCGGGTCGGAGCTCATTGGGTCCACTCCTTCGGCAGGGGGCAGCCTTCGGCGAGGCCCGTGAGGAGCCCCTCCATCAGGACGGGATCGCCCCCCTCGAGGGGGGCGGTCGCGTCGAGGTCCCAGACGGCGACCGGCCGCCCGCCCCGGGCGATCGGCACGACGAGCCCCGCCACCGTCGCGAGCCCGCTCTCCCCGTCACAGGAGACATACCCCGGCCATCGGCCGACATCGGCGGCAGCGATCGCGTGGCCGAGGTGGATCGCGTCGAAGCACATCCCCGAGGCGCCGAACCCGCCGGGCTGCTCCTCGATCGTCGCGCAGACCGGCGGACCCGCCGCCGGTCCGAGCTCGAGCCGACGCTCGGGGGCGAGCCCCCGCAGGCGGTAGAAGCCGTTCCACTCCCACCCCTGGGACCGGAAGCACTCCTCGATCCAGGCGGGGAGCCCGGACCAGATCTGCTCCTCGTGGAGCGCGCCCCGCTCGAGCCGCTCGAAGAGGGAGGCATAGGCTGCGCCCCGCTCCGGTGAAGGCGGGACGGGGAGCTGGTCGTGGAGGAGACGGAGTCGGCCGACGAGCTCCCGCATCGAGCGCAGCCCCTCTCGATAGCGGAGAATCCGCCCCTCGAGGGCATCCCGGGCGGAGCGGAAGATCGCGCGGGCCTCCGAGGCGGGCGCCTCCTCCGCGAAGAGGGCCGGATCGGGGACGGGCCAGTGCAGCGCGCGGGCGCCGGCGGGGACGGGGCACCCATCCCGCGCCTCGTCGCAGACGGTGACGAGGAGGTCGAACGCCTCCCCCTCGTACCGGGAGAGGGGCTCGCTGGTGAGACCCTCGCTCCCGATCCCCCGCTCGCCGAGGACCTCCGGCACGAGGGGATGAACACGCCCGGTGGGGTCGCTCCCGGCGGAGCGGACCGTGCACTCCGGCCAGTGATGCCGCCAGATCGCCTCCAGGAGGACGCTGCGACAGGAGTTGCCGGTGCAGACCACGAGGACGCGCATGAAACCTCCACCCGGGAAAGACCGAACCCCGGTCGGAAGGATCGTCGCAGCCCGACGCCGGAAAGGACAGCCCACGCCGCGGGATCGCCGGCGGCCGGGGCGGGAGCGCCGGGGGACTCCGGAATCTCCCCGGCCCACCCCGAATCCGCTCCTCCCCGGTCCGGTCCCTGCCGTATCCTCTCCCGGTCCAAGGAAAGGAACGCCCGATGAGCACCACCTCCCACCGCACCGAGCGCGACACGATGGGGACGATCGAGGTCCCGGCGGACCGCTACTGGGGCGCCCAGACCCAGCGCAGCTTCCAGAACTTCGAGATCGGGGATGAGACGATGCGCCGCCCGCTCATCCGGGCGATCGGGCTCGTCAAGCAGTCCGCCGCCGAAGTGAACGCCGCCCTCGGCGGGATCGACCCCGAGCTGTCGAGGACGGTGCAGGCCGCAGCCCAGGAGGTCATCGATGGCGCCCTCGATGACCACTTCCCCCTCGTCGTCTGGCAGACCGGCTCCGGCACCCAGACGAACATGAACGCGAACGAGGTGATCGCGAACCGCGCGAACGAGATGCTCGGGCAGCCGCTCGGGGAGCAGAGTCCGGTCCATCCGAACGACCACGTGAACCACGCGCAGTCGACGAACGACTCCTTCCCGACCGCCATCCATGTCGCCGCGGCCTGCGAGATCGACTCCCGCCTCCTCCCCGCGATCCGTCGCCTCCGCGACTGCCTCGAGGAGAAGGCGTCGGCGTTCGATGCCATCGTCAAGATCGGAAGGACGCACCTGCAGGATGCCACTCCTCTGACCCTCGGGCAGGAGTTCTCGGGCTACGCGGACCAGCTCCGCATCTGTCAGGAGGCCCTGGAGCACGCCCTCGACGGGCTCCTCGACCTCCCCATCGGCGGGACCGCGGTCGGCACCGGGCTGAACACCCGCCCCGGCTATGCCGAGCAGGTGCCCGCGGCTCTCGCCGCGAGGACCGGACTCCCCTTCCGCTCCGCCCCGAACAAGTTCGCCTCGATGGCGGGGAAGGAGGCGCTCGTCCACGCCTCCGGCGCGACGCGCACCCTCGCGGGAGCCCTCACCAAGATCGCGAACGATGTCCGCTGGCTGGCGAGCGGTCCCCGCTGCGGGATCGGGGAGATCCTCATCCCCGCGAACGAGCCCGGCAGCTCGATCATGCCCGGCAAGGTGAACCCGACCCAGTGCGAGGCGCTCACCATGCTCTGCACCCGCGTCTTCGGGAACGATGTGACGGTGGGCATGGCGGGGAGCGCGGGGAACTTCGAGCTGAACGTCTACATGCCGGTGATCGCCGACGCCGTCCTCCAGTCGGTCGACCTCCTCGCGAGCGGCATCGAGAGCTTCACCTCCCACTGCGCGCTCGGCATCGAGCCGAACCACGAGCGGATCGAGGAGAACCTCCACCGCTCCCTCATGCTCGTGACCGCTCTCAACCCCCACATCGGCTACGACAAGGCGGCGGACATCGCGAAGACCGCCTACAAGGAGGGGAAGACCCTCCGCGAGGTGGGCATCGAGAAGGGCTACCTCACCGGTGAGGACTTCGACGCCTGGGTCGTCCCGGCCGACATGGTCCACCCCTCCTCCTGAGGGCGGGAGGAGATCGAAGTGAGCACGACGAGTCCCCCACCCGCCGGGCCGGAGGGCGGCGCGACGCTCGCGCCGGCGGAGCATCCCGCCCGTCGACTCCTCGTGGGGGTCGGGGTGGTGCTCCTCTTCGCGGCGGTCCTCCTCGTCGCCCGGGACGGAGAGCGCGATGCCCGCGACCAGCTCCTCCCCTACCTGGGAGAGAAGGCGCGGGTGAGCTTCGTCACCGAGTCGGGGGAGATCGAGACCCTCGACGGGGCCCGGCTCCTCGGTCTCCCCGAGATCGAGGGCGCCCCGGTGATCGAGCTCGAGCTCGCGCTGCGCGACCCCGCCGGCACCCCCGCCCGGATCCCCATCCCCCTCGATCGGCTCGTCGAGGTGGTGGTGGGCCCCCTCCGGGTCTACCGCACCTCGAACTGAGCTTCGCAGCGAGCCCCGGAGAAGACCCAGGAGTCGATCGATGCCCGAGCTTCCCGAATGCGAGCGCGGTCGGCGCATCCTCGAGCGCTTCGCCGTCGGTCGCACGATCCTCAAGGTCACCTGCGACGACGATCGGATCGTCTTCGACGGCGTGGCGCCCCGCACCTTCGCCCGCAAGCTCCGAGGACGGAAGGTCCTCGAGGCCTGCCGACGCGGGAAGACGATGTGGCTGCGGCTCGACCGGGACCCGCACCCCCTCTTCCACTTCGGGATGACCGGCGGCTTCGAGGTGCCCGGCGGGCGGCACCTGCGACTCGAGAGCGATCGGAGTCGACGGGCCGCGAGCCCGTGGCCCCCGCGCTTCACGAAGGTCCATCTGACCTTCGACGATGGCGGAGAGCTGGTGATGACGAACAAGCGGCGCCTGGGTCGGATCCGGCTGCGTGACGAGCCGCTCCACGAGCCGCCGATCCGTGACCTCGGCTTCGACCCGCTCCTCGACCCCCCGGACCCCACAGCCTTCGTCGACCTGCTCTCCCGACGCACCGGGACGGTGAAGGGGCTCCTCCTCGATCAGTCCTTCGCAGCCGGAGTGGGAAACTGGATCGCGGACGAAGTGCTCTATCAGGCCCGCATCGATCCGCGCCGGCGGGCCTGCGACCTCTCGGCGCCCGAGGGGAGGCGGCTGCGGACGAAGCTGATCTCGATCATCACGAAGGCGTGCGCCGTCGATGCCGAGAAGGCGCGCTTCCCGAAGTCCTGGCTCTTCCACCATCGCTGGGGGAAGGTCGAGGGGGCGACGACGGCGAAGGGGGAGGCGATCGAGTCGATCACGGTCGCCGGCCGCACGACCGCGTGGGTCCCCGCCGTGCAGGAGTGAGGACCGCCCCGGCGATGGGGCGCTGGAGACGCGAAGCGGGGCGGGGCCGGTCGAACCGGCTCCGCCCCGCTCCCCTGTCCGCGACCCGACCCCGCTCCGGGGCGGGGTCGCGAGCGAGCCCTCGCGCGGCTCAGCCGCGCTCGTACTCGACGAGGAACCCCTCGAAGTCGCGCTTGTGCTCCTCCTCATCCGCGAGGAGGGTGACGCACATGTCTTCGGTCACGGGGTCGTTCGCCTCGCTGCAGAGCGCGATGATCTTCTTGTACTGGGCGCAGGCCCCCGCCTCCGCCTCGATGACCCCGCGGATCACCGACAGGACATCGCAGGGATCCGACGGAGGCTGCAGGCTGTGCTGGGCCGACTGGAACGCGCCGCTCCCGGGGACCGAGCCGCCGAGGACGTGGATCCGCTTGGCGATCGTCTGGGCGTGTCCGATCTCCTCGGCGACATCCGCGAGGAGCGACTGCTTGATCGGCTCCGCCTTGACGCCGACGAGGTTCGTCGAGTTGGCGATGTAGTTCATCACCGTCTCGAGCTCCATGAAGTAGGAGCAGGTGAGCTCCTCCACGATGCGAGCATTGAGGTCCGACATTCTGGGTGCCCCTTCCGGCAAGCGACGGCCGCATTGTGACCGGGGCCGCGGTTCCATCAACCGGACCGCAGAGAGAGATGGTCGGCGGCGGGGCGTCGGCAGGAGGCGTTCAGCAGCAGGCGGCCGACCCGGTGTCCGGTCCGGGGACCGCGCCGGGGCCGCAGTCGAAGAGCCCGAAGTGAGTCGACCGATCCCCCACCACCTCGAAGTGCGCCGAGAAGCGGGTCTCGGAGAGCATCGCCGCGGTGTTTCCGCAGACGAGCATCGGCCGCCCGGTCTCGAACTCGTGATGGTCGTCGAGGCGCCACGAGTGAGGCGCGTGGGGGATCGTCCCCCGGTAGGTCGCCACCTGCCCGAAGTCCTCGCAGCGGTCCTCCAGCGAGGCGAGATGGAACGCCCGGACCGTGTGGGAGAAGAAGGTCGCCATCCCCGCCTTCCGGACGACAGCCGGATCCTCGAGCTCGATCACGCCGCTGGCGACGGTGCGGTGGTCGAGGAGCCCCACCCCCGCCATCAGCCGTCGGAAGTCCTCCATATAGAGCGCCCCCCCCAGGCACTCGCCGACGAGGACCGGGTCCCGGGCGAGCTCGGGGGGCAGGCGGCGGTCGGTGAAGACATCGGAGAAGTAGAGCTCCCCCCCCGGCTTCAGCACCCGGACGATCTCCTCGAGGACCGGCCGCTTGTCCGGGGCGAGGTTCAGGACGCAGTTCGAGATCACCACATCGACCGAGTCGCGCTCGATCCCCGCCGCGCCGAGGTCTTCCAGGACGCCCTGGACGAACCGGACATTGGAGCGGGAGTGGCCGAAGCGCTCGGCGTGGGACTCCCGGAGGCGCTCCCCCACCTCGAGCTGCTCGGCGGTCATGTCGAGGCCGATCACGGCGCCCTGCTCGCCGACGAGCTGGCTCGCGACGAAGACATCCCGGCCGGTCCCGCAGCCGAGATCGAGGACGGTCCGCCCCTCGAGCTCATCCGGGATCGGGGACCCGCAGCCGTAGGAGCGCTCGATCACCTCGGGGTCGAGCTTCTCCACCAGCGGGCGGATGTGCAGCGGGATGGCATCGATGGGGCAGCATGCGGATGTCTTCAGGTCCGCCGCGGTCTTCAGCGTCCGAGCGTAGTACTCCCGCACCTGCTCATGGGTCGTCGCGCGGTCGGGGAGGTCGGTCTCCATCGGCTCTCCTCGGTCCAGGGGTTCGCTCCTCCCGGGGCGCAGCCCGGGGTGCGCGGCGAGGCCGCGCGGTGCTCGATGGAAGCCTAGCCCCTGAGGCGGCGTTCGACGAGGGGTTCGGCGCGCCCCCGGGCGCGGGGCTCAGAGACCGGCCCCGGGGGGCACGTAGATCTCGCAGGAGTTCGAGACGGGCGCTCCGCCGAAGCCCACCCCGGAGAGGTAGCCCACCGACCCCCCGATGATGAGCACCCGATCATCCGAGTTCCCGATCGTCCCGTTCGGCCCGCCGATTCGATCGACGGTGTGGAAGGCGCGGGCCTGCCGCAGGGCCGTCGTCGCGACCTCGCTCACCGACCCGCCGTCCGCGTAGCCGGTCTCATCCGGCCCGGGGAGGAGGGCGTCGAGAGCGAGCCAGCTCCCCGTCGTGCCGGTGGGGTTCTCCGTCGTCGCGTCGAGGTTGTCCTCGTCGTAGCCCACCCCGGAGGTGAAGGGCAGGACGGTCCCGATCCGGCTGGGGTCCCAGAACGGGTCGAAGATCATGTAGCCGCCGATCTCGTTCACGCCGCAGAAGCTCCCCGCGGTCTCGAAGCAGCCGAGCCCCGGCTCGTTGCTCACATCGATCCCCCCCGCCACGAAGATGATGCTCGCCGTGCGGTTGTTGTCGTAGGGGCGACGGATCTCGAGGAGGACCCCCGCGCCGCCGGAGCGGCTGAAGGGAACGCAGCCGAGGTTCCCGGCGAGGTCGCTCATCAGGAGCTCGTGTCCCAGGTCGTGGGTGTTCGAGGTGATGCCGCTCACCGGGTTGAAGATGTCGGAGCCCGGCACCTGGCGGAAGGTCGCTCCCCCCCCGGGACCGAAGCCGCTGTAGCTCACCGAGACCAGGTCGGAGAGGTCGGTGGAGCCCCCGCTCGCCGAGGCGCCGGTCGGGCACTGCTGGTCGGAGTCCCCCCCGAAGAGGAGCACGGTGTTCGTCATGCCGGGCTCCCCGAAGGGGTTCTGTCGGCGCTCCTGCCCGAGATTGATGGCGACCGGGTTGTTCACGCGCGGCGCCAGGGCGAGCCCGCTGGCGAAGCTCATCGACTGGCTCTGCACGCTGAAGAAGTCGACCGAGGTCAGCTTCGTCGTCGTGTCGTTCCAGGGCAGCAGGTTCTCCGGGGCGAGGAGCGAGCCGGGGCTGAGGGTCTCGAACCCGCCCGTGATCATCACGAGGTCGTCCCCGTTCCCCAGGATGCCGTCGAACCCCCCGATCGGGACCGCCGCGTGGCCCGAGCGCCCGCGGACATTCGTCAGCTGCACGGCGTTGCCCGTCGTGTCGACGGCGAAGGAGAAGGTCAGGGTGCCGGGGTCGAAGATCTCCGTGTCCCGCTCGGAGGCGTAGGCGAGCTGGCTCCCGCTCGGTGGCACGAACACGGTGTCGAAGAACTGACCTCCGACGATGAGCAGGTCCCCGCTCGGCAGGACGGTGGTCGTGTGCCGGACCCGCGGGATGTTGATGTCCTCCATCGGATCGATGAGCAGGCTCGGCTCATCGAAGGTTCGCGAGGTGGGGTCGTAGATGACGCTCTGGGCGTTGGGAGTCCCGAAGAGGACGGAGTTCGTCCCCCCGATGACGACGACGCGGTTCGCGGAGAGTCGGGTCGCGGTGTGCCAGAAGCGACCGGTCCCACCGGGGAGCTCCATGATGTCGCCGTCGATCGTCTGGTCGATGAAGTCACCTCGAATCGTCTCCGGGGGATTCACGCCGAGGGGGACGAGGGCGTCTTCCACGAAGAGCTCGACCTCCGAGAGGGCGGTCAGATGCCGCTCATCGGTCCCGCCGACGACGAGCACATCCCCGTTGGAGAGGACGGTCGAGGTGTGGGAGTACCGGGCGGTCGAGAGGGTCGGGCCGAGGTACGAGATCTCCTCGGCGAGCTCGGGGATGTTGGAGCCGACCCCCCCGATCGAGCCACCTCCGCTTCCCCCCCCGCAGCCGGCGAGGGTCAGGAGCAACGGGACGAGGAGCGCGCCCATCGTGCGGGCGCGGAGCAGGGACGGGGGGAACGAGACACTCATGGGATCAGCTCTCCTGACGGACTGGCGCGTCGCGCGGGGGACGCAGGGGACCCCCGGAGTGAGGCAAAGAGCCCGCCAATGGAGCGGACGGGCGGCCAAGAGCATAACTCCCTCAGCGCAGGTTGGTTCGGAGAATCGGGCTCACGATTTCGGCGTCGCCGCCGAGGGCCGCCGGGCGGATTTGGCACAACCGGAGCCGGGAACGGAAACTCTCGGGCGCCGTCGCCGGTCAGGGAGAGGGCGCCGGCCCGACCCACGGAGGACCGTAGAGATCGATGAAGGCGGGAGGGACCCGATGCACCCCGCGGCGTCCTCCCTCGACGAAGCGCCAGGCGACCGGAGAGCGGGGGAGCCGACCCTCCGCGTCGGTGGGAGCGTGGCGACGGCCGTTCAGGCCGCTGCCTCCCCAGGTCTCCCCGAAGGCGATGAGGCGGAAGCTCACGACCCGCCCCGTCTCACGCTCGAACTCGGCGTAGCCGAGGAGCTCCGTCTCGACTCCGCGCGGGCGCTCCCCGCGGTTGAAGCTCGCCCACAGGTTCCGCCCCATCCTCCAGCGTCCATCGGTCTCCGCCGCGGTCCGCCCCTCGAGGTCAACCCGGAGCCGACCGGGCTCGCTCGCGTCCTCCTCCGGGAGAACCGTGGCGGTGAGGCCTGCCTCCCGCACCTCCTCCGGCGCGAAGGGGGCCTCTTGACCGCGGGCGTTGTCGACGAGGTGGTAGCGCACGAGACGATCGAGCATCGCCGGGGGCGCCGGCACCGGTCGCGGCCGACCGATCGTGGGCTCGATCGCCTTCCACCACGCCTCGACCTCCGCCGCGGAGAACCAGGCGTGGTCGATGTTCCAGCGGCGTCCCCGGGCGTCCGCCTCGACCCCAGGACGGTCCTGAATGATCGCCTCGAGGACGAGGCCGTCCTCCGGGAAGCTCTCCTCGAAGCGATGCTCCGGGAGCAGATCCATCGGGACCGGCCGGGAGCGCGCCTCGTCCGACAGGGCGCTCCACGCCTCGAGTCCCCGGCGGAGGATCCCCTCGATCTTGCGGGGGTCGGTCGAGTTCCCCCGGGCGAGGAGCTCTCCCCCCGGCGTCAGGACATAGGTCCCCTGCCGGGAGCCCCCGACCGGATCGGGGCGGCCATCGACGATCATCCGGAAGGCACGCGCCTGGCGGTCGTCGCTCGTCTGCAGGCGCCAGGACTCATCGGTCGCGGGGACGAAGGCGGTGGTGAGGTCCCGCACCACGGGGTCGTTCCAGACGGACGCCCGGCCCGCCACGCCGTTTCCTCAGGTGCACCCGAGAGGGTGACCGTTCATCAGCCAGAGCAGGAGCGGCTTCCCCACCTTCCGGGCGTCCCCGGCCCCCTCGTGCAGGGTCGGTCGCCAGGGGATCGAGCGCCACGCGGCGGTGACCTCGTCGGGGGTGAGGCGCTCCACCCAGGTGTCCACCGTCTCCCCCGCGATCCGCGGCGAACCCGGGGAACCGGAGGGGAGGGAGCAGCCCGCGAGAAGCGGAAGGAGGAGCAGCAGGGTTCGCCGGAGCATCGGGCTCTCCTTCGTCGGGGGGCGGAGCGGAGAGCCACGCGCCCGCTAGAAGGGCGCGGAGTAGACGAGGCGCACCCCGTACTTCTCTCCCGGACTGCCCGGAGGATAACCGTCCCGGTAGGCGGAGCGACATCGTTTCCCCATCGCGGTGAACCCGCCGCCTCGAATGACGCGGGGCGCGCCCGGCTCGTCGACGGCGACCGCTCCCTCGTCGAGGTAGGGGACATAGAGGTCCTCGCACCACTCCCACAGGTTGCCGTGCATCTCGTAGAGCCCCCAGGGGTTCGGGGGGAAGCTCTTCACCGGGACGGGCCCCCCGCGGAACTCTCCCTTCGATCCGGGGGGGTACGGGTGGCGAGCATCGAAGTTGGCGAGGGAGTCATCGATGCGCTCCCCGAAGGAGAACGGGGTCGTCGTCCCCGCGCGACAGGCGTACTCCCACTCCACCTCGGTCGGGAGCCGCCAACCGACTCCGTGGCGCTCCTGCAGGGCGGAGACCAGCTCCTGGGAGCGGTACCAGGAGACGCCGCTGACCGGGAGGTCCTCCCGCTCCTGGGGGAGCGGCGTCTCCCCCATCACGCGCCGCCACTGGGCGACCGTCAGCTCGGTCTCCGTCATGTAGAACGGTCGCTCCACGGTCGCCTCGAGGAGCGCCTCATTCCGCTGGTGGAAGCGCTCGTCGGGAGGGGAGCCCCGGAGGAAACGGCCGGCAGGGATGTGAACGAGGACGATCCCGGTCGCGATGTGCTCGATCCGCCGGGGGTGCCCCGATTGCGTCGAGGCATCCCCGAGCGGCTGGAAGCCGTCCCACCTCCACGGAGGGGACTCCCCCCGTCGCGCCGCGATGGGGAGGGCGATGAGGGCACTCAGGATCAGCGCGAGGAGCAGAGCGGTTCTCATGACTCGATCTCACCGCATCCCCGGAGACCTCGCAAGCCGCCGAGAGCCCTCAGCGGAGGAAGGACCGGCGAGGGAGACCCAGCGAGGAAGGCTAAGGGCAGCCGCTCTCGTCGCAGGTCAGGTCGCCGAAGTTGTCCGCGAAGTCGCAGGCGGGCCACGGAGCGGGGAGCGTGGCGAAGGGGGCGCCGACGAAGAGGTGCGTGAGCAGCGCGATCGGGTCCGCGAGGTCGAGCGTGTCGTCCGCATTGAGATCGGCGGCGGCGGGACAGGTCAGCGGGAGATTGACGAAGAGGTGATTCAGCGTCTGGATCGCGTCCCCGATGTTGATCGACCCATCCCCATTCGCGTCCCCGCGGAGGAAGACTCCGGCGGAGGCCTCCCAGCGGAGGCGCAGGGGGGAGGTCGAGCGGAAGAAGGGATCGTGCGGGAAGAGCCCGCTCGGGCTCTGGAACCGATACGCCCCCTCGCTGCCCACCGGAACCTCGACCCAGGCGGTGCCGCTGGGGTCCCACGCGGCGGCGAGGAAGCTGCCGGAGCCCGGGAAGGAGAAGACGGGGAGCTCCGCGAACACCATCTCCCCGAAGGCGGTGGGGAGGAGGCGCAGCTTGCCGGGGCTGCCGAGGAGGAGGCCACCGGAGGCGGTGAAGGCCTCCCACGCCCCCTGGCGATGGCGAGCGATCGAGGACACGCTTGTCAGAGGACCGGCGGAGACGATGACTCCGGTGACCCAGATCTCGACCTCTCCCGGGTCGAGCCTCAGAACGCTGACCTCCAGGCCGACTCCGTTGACCCCGCCGTCGAGGTCGTCCCAGGCGGAGCCGTCGTAGTGGAGGAGGTTCCCCCCGACACCGCCGAAGGTGACGAGGTTCTCCCCGGTGACGATGAGATGCTCCTCGAACCCCGTCGCCGGCTCGTAGGAGGTGATCGTATCGACCAGTCCATCGAAGCCGCCCGGGTACCTCCAGAGCTGGCCGTCATAGCTCGCGATCGTCCGGGGTGTCGTCAACCCCGGCAGCGTGAGGAGACCGCCGCCGATCCAGAGCTCCTCGCCGGAGACGGTCCTCCGCACCGCGGTCGACCGGATCGCCGGACCGGTGACCGGGCCGACTCCGGGGAGGGTCCACTCGACGCCGTTCCATTGCGCGAGGCGCGTCTCCACCCCGCCGAAGTAGAAGAGCCCGCAGGCGAAGACGGCCGCGCCAGCGCTCAACTGCACGCCCACCACCGAGTCGACCGAGACGAAGAGCTGGTCCGGCCCGGCCGCGAGGGGCACGACCTGGCTCGGATTCCAGAGGAACGCGTCGACCGCGGAGTCCGGGTGGAGGCCCTCGAGGAGGAGGTAGGTCGTCCCCCCGAACTCGAGCTCCGCGATCGGGGACCCCGGGACCTGCACATCCGGCGCGGGCTTCCAGCCTCCGAAGGGATCGGCGAGGAGAGGGGAGTTCGCGAGCAGCAGGAGGGCGAGCGACAGCACGAGGGGCGCCGCGACGGCGGGGCGATTCTCCATGATCGGCAGTCCTTGGCAGGGGGACTTGCGGTCGAAACGGAGCTGCTCACCCGCTCGGGGGGGAGGATCCGTCAGGGCGCCCATTCTACACCCGCCGGAGCAGGATCCACGAAGGAAACTCACCCGGGCGGCCCGGGCTCAGATCCCCTCTTCGTCGATCACGTACTCGATGCGGTGCCCGACGAGGTCGATCCCGTATCTCCGGGTCCGGTCCGACAGGATCGGCAGGTTCTCGAGGGCCAGGTTGAGGCTCCCGAGGGTCTCGATCGCCTCCATGATCCGCCTCCACGCGGCGGGGTCCGGCGTGGCGGCCTGGACACGGATCTGGCGCGCCCCCTCCGGCAGGTCGAAGAGGCCGACCAGCTCGAAGCACTGCTCCGCGTGGTTGCGGGAGGGTGAGTCATCGATCCAGTTCAGGAGGCGCAAGGGGAGGCCTCCCCTCGCCGGCTCACCCCTTCACCGCGACGGTGACCATCCGCCCCGGCACGTAGATGAACTTCACGACCTGCCGTCCCTCGACATGGGCGAGGACCTTCTGGTCGGCGAAGGCGAGCTCGCGGATCGCCTCCTCCGTGATGTCGGTCGCCACGCTGAGTCGCGCCCGGATCTTCCCGTTCACCTGAACGGGAACCTCGACGGTGTCGTCGACCAGCCACTGCGACTCCGCCTCGGGGAAGGGATGCCACAGGAGCGACTCGCCGTGCCCGAGCCGCTCCCAGATCTCCTCCGCGAGGTGAGGGGCGTAGGGGGCGAGGAGCAGGACGAACGGCTCCATCACCGCGCGCGGACGGGTCTCCTGAGGATTCATCTCGTTGACGAACTCGGTCATCCGGGCGATGGCGGTGTTCAGTCGCAGGCTGCCGGTGTCCTCATCCACCGCTGCGATCGTGCGATGGAGGAGCCGGAGCTGGTCATCGGTGGGGTCGCTGTCATCCACGAGGAGCCGGTCGTCCGCCGACTCATCGAAGAAGAGCCGCCAGACCCGCCCGAGGAGGCGCCAGGCTCCCTGGAGACCGCCCGTCGACCAGGGCTTGTCCGCCTCGATCGGCCCCATCGCCATCTCGTAGACGCGGAGCGAGTCCGCGCCGTGACTGGCGATGACATCCGTGGGGTTCACCACATTCCCGTACCGCTTCGACATCTTCCGATGGTCCTCGCCGAGGATCATCCCCTGGTTCACGAGCTTGCGGTACGGCTCGTCGACCGGGCAGACGCCCAGATCGTGGAGGAACTTCGTCCAGAAGCGCGAGTAGAGGAGGTGACCGACGGCGTGCTCGGCCCCCCCGAGGTACAGGTCGACCGGCATCCAGCGCTCCGCGAGGGCGGGATCGCAGATCGTCTCCCCGTTGCCCGGGTCGATGAAGCGGAGGAAGTAGGCGCTCGAGCCGGCGGAGCCGGGCATCGTGTCGATCTCGCGCGCGGCGGGGCGGTCGGTCCCCGGCACGGTGGTCGCGACCCAGTCGGCGGCCCGCGCGAGGGGAGAGCTCCCCGTGCCGGTCGGCTGGAAGTCCTCGAGATGAGGGAGCTCGACCGGCAGCGCGCTCTCGGGGAGCGGGTGGGCGACCCCGTCCTCCCCGACGACGACCGGGACCGGCTCGCCCCAGTAGCGCTGGCGGGCGAAGATCCAGTCGCGGAGCTTGTAGCGCACGACCCCACGCCCGAGCTGCTTCTCCTCCAGCCAGTCGATCATGGCTCGGATCGCGGCGCCGGTGTCGAGACCGTCGAGGAAGCCGGAGTTGACGAGGCTCCCATCCCCGGCCCACGCCTCCTGCTCGATGTCCCCCCCGGTGATCACCTCGACGATCGGCAGCCCGAAGGTCCGGGCGAAGTCCCAGTCGCGCTGGTCATGCCCGGGCACGCACATGATCGCGCCGGTCCCGTATCCCATCAGGACGTAGTCCGCGACCCAGATCGGGAGCCGCGCTCCGTTCGCCGGGTTGATGGCGAAGGCCCCGGTGTCGACCCCGCTCTTGCCGGCATCGGCGCCGGAGCGATCGATCTCCGACTTCCGGGCGGCCTCCTCGACGTAGGCGTCCACCGCGGCGCGATGCTCCTCGGTCGTGATCTCCGCCACCAGCGGGTGCTCCGGAGCCAGAACGCAGAAGGTGGCCCCGAACATGGTGTCGGGCCGGGTGGTGAAGATCTCCATCCGAGCGTCGTGGCCCTCGATCTCGAAGACCGCGTCCGCGCCCTCGGAGCGACCGATCCGGTCGCGCTGCATCGCCTTGATCGACTCGGGGAAGTCGACGCGGTCGAGCCCCTCGAGGAGTCGGTCCGCGTAGGCGGTGATCCGCAGCATCCACTGCTTCATCGGGCGCCGGATCACCTCGTGCCCGCCGCGCTCGCTCTTCCCGTCGATGACCTCGTCGTTCGCCAGGACGGTCCCGAGGGCGGGGCACCAGTTGACGAGGGCCTCCTCCTGATAGGCGAGGCCCTTCTCGACGAGCTTCAGGAAGATCCACTGCGTCCAGTGGTAGTAGTCCGGATCGCAGGTGGCGAACTCCCGGCGCCAGTCGTACGAGTAACCCATCGAGCGCAGCTGGGTGCGGAAGTTCTCGATGTTGGCCCTCGTCGAGGTCTCGGGGTGGACACCCTTCTCGATGGCGTACTGCTCGGCGGGGAGACCGAAGGCGTCCCAGCCCATGGGGTGAAGGACATCGAAGCCCTTCATCCGCTTGTAGCGCGCGAGGATGTCGGAAGCGGTGTAGCCCTCGGTGTGGCCCACGTGCAGCCCCGAGCCGCTCGGGTAGGGGAACATGTCGAGGACGTAGTACTTCGGGAGGTCCGGGCGCTCCCCCGCGTGGAAGAGCCCCTGCTCCTCCCAGACCTTCTGCCACTTCGGCTCGATCGTCCTCGGGTCGTACGACATCTCGGCTCCCGACCATTGGGGTTCGTGCCCGACGGGGAGGAGCCCGCCGGCCCGACCCGATGCCTGCGCCCCGGCGGTGAGGACCGGCTCGGGGTGGAGGATGCGGGCGGGCGGGGATTCTAGCAGTCCCCCGTCGGATCGCGCACCCACTCTCGCCTTGAACGAGCAGAGCGCCCCGGAGGTCGTTCGACCTCCGGGGCGCTCCCACGGTGACTCTCCGGTCGGCGGTCCGCGCGGACCCCGCGATCAGAGGATGATGCCACCCTTCTTCTTCGGGGCCGGCTCTTCGCCCTGCGGGGCCGGCCCCCCCGGGGGCTGCTCCCCACCGCGACGACGCTGCGGCCCGGTGATCTCGTCCCGGGTGATCTCGCCATCGCCGTTCTTGTCGAACTGCTCCATGCGGCGGCGCATGTAGCCGGGGATCTCCTCCCCGGTCAGCTTTCCATCCTTGTTCGCATCGAGGCGCGCGAGGATCTGATCGGGGGAGCGGGTGTCGGTCGAGGGCGTGGGCGCGACGCCGCCCGGGGCCGCGAGCTCCTCGAGGGTGATGACCCCGTCCTTGTTCGTGTCGAGGTTGATGAGCCGCTCGCGCCCCCGCTCGGGGAGCTCCTCCTTGGAGATCTTGCCATCCTTGTTCGCGTCGAAGCGCTCCAGGGTCCGCTTCGCGTTCTCCGTCCGGCGCGCGGTCTCCGCCTTCTTCAGCTCCTCGAGGGTGATGAAGCCGTCCTTGTCGAGATCGGACTCCATCATGCGCTCGGCCATCCGCTCGGGGAGCTCGGCCTTCGCGAGCTTGCCATCCTTGTTCTCATCGAAGCGCTCGAGCATCTGCGCGGGGTCGCCGAAGCCGCCCCGCATCCGACGGTCGCCCGGGGCTCCCCCGCGCATCGGGCCATCCCCGGGCATGTCACCCCCCCGACCCGCACCGCCGCCGCGGCGGTCGCCGCCGCGGCCCGCGCCTTCGGGGCGGTCGCCCCCGCGCTCCGGGCCGGCCATGGCATTGATCTCGTCCGCCGTGATGAACCCGTCGCCGTTCGCATCGGCGCCCTTGAGGCGCTCCTGCATGAACTCGGGGAGCTCGCTGACGGCGAGCTTCCCGTCCCCGTTCTGATCGAGGCGATCGACGAGGCGCTCCCCCCGATTCGGCGGGGCGGGACGATCCCCGGGCTCCGGGGTCTGGGCGGAGATGGTCGGGGCGACGAGCAGGACGCCGGCGGCGGCCAGCGAGAGCAGCAGGTGTCGCGAGAGACGGAAGGTCACGGTGAGTTCCTTTCGCGGCGGGTCCCCCCCCTCGCAGCGGGGTCGGAGAATCCGTCGGCTTCCTGAAGAGCGAGAGGACCTTCGGAGAGGGTGTTCCCCCCGCTCCGGGTGATGCGTTGCCAACGATCGAACCCCAGCATGGGTCCTCGGTTCCGCCGCGTCCACCTCCACCTGCGGACCGGCTCCCCTCGCCGCGAGCTCGGATGATGCCGCGCTGCGTCCGGGCGATTCCCGGAAAGGACCTTGACCAGCCCTCTCCCAGCCCCTATTCTCACAGTTGAACGATTTGGACGATTCGGTGAGCGCCCGCCCCTTTCGCCGCCGAATGACCCCCCCTGGAAGCAGCTCGGGGGGGTCAGCTCGTCCTTCCTGGAGGTGTGTTGAAGCCGAGGCCCCTCGGGGCCTCGGCGGCAACCTCCGGGCCCCGGTTCATTGGGACCGGCTCAAGCTCGACGTTTCGGTCGCGGCGGTGAGGTGGATCGGAGATCGACGGAATCGGCCTCCCCCCTCACGTGGACGTGGTCCGAGGTGTGTGCCTCGGACATCCGCCAGGAAACTGGCGCGTCTTCGGTCCCCTCCCACCGCGACAGTTTCACTCCTCCTCATCAGCCCCTCTCCCCCGTCGAGATTCCTCCGTGACTCAGGCACCCTGACGGGGAATGGAGGACCGCCGTGCCCGACCTGCCCGCGCCCCGATCGGCCCGCGGGGCGTCCATCTCTCTCGAGGGGCGCTCCTTCGATGTGACCGTCATCGGCGGCGGCTATGCCGGGCTGGCCGCCGCGCTGCGCTGCAGCGAGGCCGGAGCGCGCGTCCTGCTCCTCGAGCGAATGGGCTACTTCGGAGGGTGCGCCGCCACCTTCGAGCGCAGCGGACACCGGTTCGAGGCGGGGGCGACCCTCTTCGCCGGCTTCGACCCCGGCGGGCTCTTCACCCGCTGGATCGAGACCCATCAGCTGCCGGTCACGGTCGAGCACCTCGACCCCGCCCTCGAGTTTCGCACCCCCGAGTTCCGGATCGCGGCCCGGCGCGACCGGGAGGCGTTCGTCCGCTCCTGGTGCGAGCTCCCCGACGCCCCGGTCGATCGCATCCGCCGCTTCTTCGACTTCCAGCGACGGGTGGCGGACCGCCTGTGGGCGATCCTCGATGCCCCGCACCTCCTCCCCCCCTGGTCCGCTCCGAGCTTCATCGCACTCCTGCGCCGGGCGGTCCCCTGCGCCCCCCTCCTCCCCTGGCTGGGACGCCCGCTCGAGGAGCTCCTCGAGCGCTTCGACCTCCTGCGCTTCGAGCCCCTCCGGCAGTACCTCGACTCCGCCTGCCAGATCACCGTCCAGTGCGGTGTGCGGACCGCGGAGGTCCCCTTCGCGCTGGGCGCGATCGACTATGTCCACCGAGGCGCGGCCCATGTGCGGGGGGGGATCGGGGTCTTCGGGGAGGCGCTCGCGAGCCGGATCGAGGCGCTCGGCGGGACCGTCGCGCGGACCTGCGCGGCCCGAGGCCTCCGCCGACAGGGGGGAGGCTGGCAGGTGGAGACGCGCCGGGGCACGGTCCGCACCCGGGAGGTCATCGCGAACCTCCTCCCCACCACCCTCGAGGAGTGGCTGCGTCGAGGGGCGCTCTCCGGGGAGCCCCGGGGATTCCGGCTCGACGAGGCCCTCCGCCGCCTCGAGCCCCTCGACGAGCCGAGGGAGGATGGCTGGGGAGCCTGCATGCTCTACCGAGCGATCGATGGAGAGGGCCTCGGGGACTCCCCCCACCACCTCCAGCTCCGGGCCCGCGGCCCGGGTGAGGCGATCGAGGGGGACCATGTCTTCTGCAGCATCTCCGGGGCGACCGACGGGGAGAGGACCCCTGTCCCGGGTGAGCGGACCGTCACCATCTCCACCCATGTGCCCCTCCGCTCCTCCCGGAGCGAGAACGCCCCCGAGCTCATCGCGGAGGTCCAGGAGCGGATGCGCCGCACCGTCTCCCGGCTCGCGCCCGAGCTCGCCGCGCGCACGACCCGCGAGTGGACCGCTTCCCCGCGGACCTTCGCGCGTTTCACCGGGCGCCCCGAGGGCTGGGTCGGGGGAGTCCCCCGTCGAGCCGGCCCCGAGCACTACCGACGCCTCGGTCCTCGACGGATCGCCGAGGGCCTTCATCTGGTCGGGGACAGCGTCTTCCCCGGCCAGAGCATCCTCGCCACGGCGATCGGGGGGCTGCGCGCGGCGGAGGCCGCGCTGCGCTGATCTCCCCCGGATGACGAGACGCCCGCCGGGGAGTCCCCGACGGGCGTCCCGGCCCGCGTGCACGCGGGCCGCTCAGCACTCGTGAGCGATCCTCACCCCGCGTAGGGGTCGACCGTCGCGAGCTTCCCATGGGCGAGCAGCTCGGGCGGGTCGCTGCGGCGGAGCAGGACGATCGCCGCGGCCGAGACCGGGAGGCTCCAGAGGACGGTGCCGACGACGATGATCTGGGAGGACTGGATCAGGTCGTAGGCCTGCTGGACCTGAACGACGAACTCCACCGACGACAGGCCGCCGAAGACCGCGAGTCCGATCGAGCAGGCGACCCCCGAGACGAACGGCAGGGCGAGGGCGGCGAGGACCGGGCCGAGGATGGTGCGGGCACGCACCATCGGGCGGAGGAAGACGAGGGTCGAGATCACTCCGATGAGCCACGGCACGAGGAGCGAGCTCCCGGCGGCGAGGGTCTGCTCGGGCCCCCCGACGAGCGAGAGCCCCTCGAGGAGCAGCAGGAGCACGTAGCTCACGGAGGCGATGACGCCGGAGAGAGCGAGGTAGAGCAGCACAGGCCCTCCAATGGGTCGGGGGCTGCTGCCGCCGGACGACCCACGCCCGGACGGAGACTCCCCATCGGAGAAGACTAGCATCCGGCCCGAGGATCGGTCGAACCGGCCGGGAGGGCTCAGATCCGCCGCTTGCCCTTGATCCGGGGAACCCCGGGGGCCTCTCCGCGCCAGTCGGAGCGGGAGAAGACGAGCTGGGCCGTGCTGATGAAGCGCTCCGCGAAGCCCCCCTCGCAATAGGCGAGGTAGAACTCCCAGGCTCGGCGGAAGGATGCATCGAGCCCGAGCGCGTCGACCTCGGCGCTCGCCTCGTGGAGGTTCGTCCGCCACTCGGCGAGGGTCCGGCAGTAGTGCGGGGTGATGTCGTCGAGGTGCCGCAGGCGCCAGTCGCTCCCTCGGGTCGCGGCCCCGATGAGCGCCCCGATCGAGGGGATGTTGCTGCCGGGGAAGACGCGCGCCTTGATGTAGTCGACGTTGCGGCGCGAACGCTCGTAGTGCTGGTCCGAGATCGTGATCGCCTGCATGGCGAAGAGGGCATCCGGGGCCCCCAGTCGGGCGCACTGCGTGAAGAAGTCGCGGTAGTACTCGTGCCCCACCGCCTCGATCATCTCGACCGACACGATCTTGTCGTAGGTCCCCTCGAGATCCCGATAGTCCTGAAGACGCAGATCGATCCGATCCGCGAGCCCCGCCTCGTCGATGCGCCGACGCGCGAACGCGTGCTGCTCCTTCGAGATCGTCGTCGTCGTCACCCGGCAGCCGAACTCGCTCGCGGCCCGGATCGAGAGCGCTCCCCAGCCGGTGCCGATCTCCAGGAGGTGGTCGCCGGGGCCGAGGTCGAGCTTCCGGAAGAGGCGGTCGAGCTTCGCGCGCTGGGCATCGGCGAGGGACTGCTCCGGATGCTCGTAGACCGCCGCGCTGTAGGTCATCGTCTCATCGAGGAGGAGCTCGAAGAACTCGTTCGACAGGTCGTAGTGCGCCGCGATGTTCCGACGGCTCCCCGAGACGGTGTTCCGTCGGGCGCGATGCGCCAGCCGGCGCAGCGGGCGGACGAGGCGCGCGAGCCGCCCATCGACGCTGGCGAGGGCGTCGCGGTTGCGGACCAGGAGCCGGATCAGGGCGACGAGGTCGGGGGTCTCCCAGAGGCCATCCCGGTAGGTGTCGCCGACCGCCACCACGCCTCCCGTCGCGACCTCCGCGAAGAAGCGGCGGTCGCGGACGCGGATCTCGGCCGCGAGGCCCCCCTCCTCCGGCACGCCGAACCGCGTGACCCGCCCCTCCGCGATGATCGTCAGCGTGCCACGCGCGATGCGCGACGCGGCGAGGTGGACGAGCCGCTCGGAGAGGGAGCGTCGGCGCGCGCGCCGATCGGTCCCCAAGGCGGCCTTGAGGGGGAGGGTCGCTTCATCCTGACTCATCGCAAGGGTCCTCCATCGGAGCGCGAGCTGGTCTCCGGGATCGGGTCCACGGGGCCGGGAGCGGCCGCCTCGGCGGTCCGCTTCCGAGGATGCGGGAAGAACGGGGTGCGCTTCCACCAGAGACGGACCGCCTGCCAGTAGATCACGGTGAGCCCGAAGAGCGGGATCACCGGGTTCCGGAGCAGGGCGGCGGCGAGGGCGCGACCGGTGATCGGCTCGCGCTTCAGCTCGAGACCCGCCTCGAAGAGCAGCTTCCCCTCGCGGAAGTTCCGCATCCGGACCGAGAGATGCTCTCCCGGATCCGAGAAGCCCCAGTCGTATTCATGGTCCATGTCGAGAAACGGAGAGACGTGGAACGCCTTCCGGAAGGCGCGGTGGCGCCTCGGGATCCGCGTGGCGACGGGCTCCGTCGCCGCGCCGGAGCGAGTCGCGTGGGACTCGACCGGCGCCGCGACCAGATCGAGCGCGTAGGCATGGCGCTCTCCCCAGGGGGTGTTCGTGATCTCCGCGAGCACCGCCTCGAGGGTCTCCCCGTCCGCGGCGTAGCAGTAGTAGAAGGTGACCGGGTTGAAGACGAAGCCGAAGTGACGGAGATGGGTCAGCATCCGGATCGGCCCGACCACCTCCCGCCCGATCTCCGCGGCGACGCTCCGGCGGACCGCCTGATCGAGGGGCACATCCGGGTCCCCGTGGTAGTCCCGCCGTCGGAAGCTGACGAGGTTCGGGGCCTCATGGGACCAGAGGAGACGCCGGGCGAAGATGGTCTCCAGCTCATCCAGGTCGAGGTAGAGGTAGTGAAGGGGGACCCGGAAGCGATGAGGCCGGGGACCGGTGCGCAGGTGGCGCACCGAGCCGCGGTAGAGCCCGCTCCGGAGCTCGGCCTCTCTCGTCCCGTGCCGGTCCATCAGGCCGCTTCCTCGCTCCGCTCGCGCGTCTCGACCTCGATGGCGGGCGCCGCCGTCGACCCGTCCCGCCCCCCGGGGATCCGGGCGAGCACGGCGAGCGCGCTCTTCACCCCGTCCTCGTGGAAGCCATACCCCCAGTAGGCGCCGCAGAAGTGGACTCCGCCCACGCCGTCGATCTCCCCGTGGCGCCCCTGGGCGGCGATCCCCTCGGGGGTGAAGAGGGGATGGCTGTACTGCAGCCGGCGGAGCACCCGAGACGGGTCGATCCCATCGGCATCGTTGAGGGTGACGAGGAAGTCGACCGGGGCCTCCAGGCCCTGCAGGCGGTTCATCCAGTAGGTGGCGCGGAGGCGCGACTCCGGACCATCCCCGGGGTCGATCCGGACGTTCCAGCTCGACCAGGCCCGTCGGGCGCGGGGGAGGATCGAGGTGTCGGTGTGGATCGTGACATCGTTCGGCTGGTAGGGGATCGCCCCGAGGATCTTCCGCTCTTCCGCCGTGGGGGACTCGAGGAGCGCGAGGGCCTGATCGGAGTGACACGCGAGGACGACGCGGTCGAAGGTCGAGAGCTCGCCGGCGTGGGTCTCCACCTCGACCCCACCCTCCGGGCGACGGCGGACTCGCCGGATCGGGGTGCGGGTGCGGATCCGGTCCGCGAAGGGAGCGGTGATCGGATCGATGTAGGCGCGCGAGCCCCCGATGACGGTCAGCCACTGCGGGCGGTCCCGCAGCTGGAGGAAGCCGTGGTTGTGGAAGAAGCGGGCGAAGGTCTGGATGGGGAAGTCGAGCATCCCCTCGGTGGTCGAGGACCAGACCGCCGCGCCCATCGGCAGGATGTGCTGCTCCACGAAGGAGCGCCCGAACCCCTCCTGCCGGAGGACCTCCCCGAGGGTGACCGTCGCGAACTCGGGCTCGAGGTAGCGGTGGGCGCCCCGGTAGAAGCGAAGGGTGTCGCGCAGCATCCCCCAGAAGCGGGGACGCAGCAGGTTGCGTCGCTGAGCGAAGAGCCCTGACGGGTTCGTGCCGTTGTACTCGAGGCCATCCCGGTCGTCGCGCACGCTGAAGCTCATGTCGGACGCGCGCCACGGCACCCCGAGCTCCTGCAGCAGCGCCAGGAAGTTCGGGTAGGTCCGCTCGTTGAAGACGATGAACCCGCTGTCGACGGCGTGGGTGACGCCATCGACCTCGAAGTCGTGGGTGTGGGTGTGCCCTCCCACATGCTCCCCCGCCTCGAAGACGGTCAGATCGTGGGTGTCGGCGAGCCGGTGCGCCACGACGAGGCCGGAGATCCCGGTCCCGACGATGGCGACGCGCTCCCGGGCCGCTCCGCTCACGCGTCTCCCTGTTCCCGGGGCGCGAGCCGGTAGTGGCTGACGATCCACTCCTTCCCGCCGCGGTAGCCGAAGAGCTCCGCGCACGAGAGGAAGAAGAGCCGCCAGCGGTGGAACCAGCGCTGGGCCTCACCCTCTCCGTAGGTCGCCTCGAGGATCGGCCAGAGGCGCTCCTTCTCACGCTCCAGGTTGTCGAGCCACGCCTCCGAGGTGCGGGCGTAGTGGGTCCCGTCGACCACCCAGTCCTCCTCGATGGAGAAGGGCAGGTCGAGGACCCCGAGCAGATCGTGACTCGGCATCATCCCGCCCGAGAAGAAGTGAGCGGCCATCCAGTCGTTCGGGCCCTCCACCTCGAAGGGGTAGCAGGTCCGACGATGACTGAACACATGGAGGAAGACGCGGCCGTCCTCCGCCAGCCACCCCCGCACCCGGCCGAGCAGGCGCTCCCAGTTGCGCATGTGCTCGAACATCTCCACCGACACCACGCGGTCGTAGGGGCCCTCCGCCTCGAAGGCGTTCATGTCGCAGGTGATGACCCGGAGGTTGGCGAGCCCCCGCTCGCGAGCGGTGCGCTCGATCCACTCCCGCTGGGAGTTCGAGTTCGAGACCGCGGTGATCGTGGAGCCGGGGTAGTGTGCCGCCATCCAGAGGGTGAGGGATCCCCACCCGCAGCCGAGCTCGAGGATCCGCTGCCCGTCGCGGAGCTGCGCCCGCTCGCAGGTCAGCGCGAGCATCGCCGCCTCCGCCTCCTCGAGGGTGGTCACCCCCTCCGGGTAGAACGCGCTGGAGTACTTCCGGTGGGGCCCGAGGACATGGGCGTAGAACTCGGCGGGCACCTCGTAGTGCTGCTCGTTGGCGAGCTCGGGCACGAGCGCGATCGGCGCCTCGCGCATCGAGCGGGCGAAGCTCGCGACCCGCTCCTCGACATCCGCGGGGACGGAGGGGAGGGTGCGCTCCAGGCGTTGCCGCAGGAGGCGGCGGATCCCCCAGCGCTCGAGTGTCTCAGGGAGGAGGCCCCGTTCCGCGAGGGCGATGCCGGCCATGTCGTGTCCTTCCGGTGGCGGGCTGGAGAGGGCGGGGGCTCATCCCTGAGCCGACCGCTGCCCTCCCGGCTCGAATCCGTTCGCAGATTCGGGACGAAACGGATTCAGCAGGCAAGGGAAGATTCGGGAGCGAACCACCGAAGCCCGAGGCCCGCGACTCTCCATAAGCGTTTGTGAGGATAGACCTTGAGCACGAGCAAGACCAGCGAGAGCTCGGCGGAGAGCCCCGCGATGGCAGGCATGGATCCCGCCGAGATCGCCGACGGCTCCGCGAGCCAGGGGCGGGGGCCGATCATCCGGAGCTTTCTCCTCTGGCAGGGCACCTGGCTCGCGCTCGTCGTGGGAGCCGGACAGGGCCACCCTGGGCTCGCCGCGCTCCTCGGGATCGCCGGCGTGGGGATCGCGCTCCTCGCCCGACGGGCTCCGGCCCGGGAGCTTCAGGTCCTCGGCTTCGCGGCCCTCCTCGGGGTCCTCGTCGACGGACTCCTCCACCGTCTCGGCTGGGTCGGGTTCCCGGCCGCGGCCCGCAGCGGCGTCCTCCTCGACGCCGTCGTGCTCCCCAACTGGATGGCGCTCCTCTGGGTGAACCTCGCCGCGCACTGCGCCCCCGGCACCGCCTTCGGCTGGCTCGATGGGCGCCTCCGCCTCGCCGCGATCATCGGCGCGACCAGCGGTCCCCTCGCCTACCTCGGAGGCGCGAAGCTGGGCGCGGTGTCGATCCCGCCCATCGGCGAGAGCCCCTGGCCGCTCCCCGCCCTCGCCATCGTCTGGGGGATCGCCTTCCCCGGCCTCCTCGTCCTGCGCTCCCGACTGATGACCTCCGAAAGGAGAGCCGCATGACCCTCGCGGCGTGGCAACTCTGGCTCGGCTGCTGGCTCCTCGTCGCCACCGTCATGGCCCTGCTCTGGCGGGTGCAGCGGAGGACCGGCAACGCCGGGATCGTCGATGTGGCGTGGAGCTTCGGGACCGGGCTCGTCGGCGTGGCCTTCTGCGTCTTCGGGAGCGGGCTCCCCGCCCGGCGCCTGCTCCTCGGAGCCCTGATCGGAGTGTGGGGCTTCCGTCTGGGGCTCCACCTGTGGCAGCGGATGCAGCGGGAGCCGGAGGATGGTCGCTACACCGAGATCCGACGGAACACCGGGGAGGGCGCCGGGCGCTGGCTCTTCGTGTTCTTCCAGGTCCAGGCGGTCTGGGCGCTCCTCTTCGCGACCCCGATCTTCCTCGCCGCCCGGAACACCCAGGGCGATCCAACCGCTCCCTTCGGCGGGCTCGGGCTCGCCGACGCGATCGGCGCGGCGATCTGGCTCCTCGCCATCGGGGGGGAGACGATCGCCGATCGGCAGCTCGCCGCCTTCAAGCTCGACCCGGAGTCGAAGGGGCGCGTCTGCCGCCGGGGGCTCTGGAGCTGGTCGCGGCATCCGAACTACTTCTTCGAGTGGCTCCACTGGTTCGGCTATGTCGTGATCGGCTGGAGCGGCCCCACCGGCTGGGCGACCCTCTTCGGCCCCGCCGTGATGCTCTTCTTCCTCCTCAAGGTGACCGGGATCCCTCCCACCGAGCGGCAGGCGCTGCGCAGCCGGGGAGACGAGTACCGACGCTACCAGCAGGAGGTCAGCGCCTTCTTCCCGCGACCGCCGCGCGCGCAGGCCGTGGTGGCGAGCGGAGTCCGCGATGAGTGAGAGCCGGCTCCGGGAGGCGGAGGAGACGCCCCGCGCCGCGACCCCGCTCGCCGCGGTCCTCTTCGTGGCCCTCCTCGCGGTGGTGATCCGCGGCGCGCTTCACGGGGGCGGTCTGGGCGAGGTGCTGCGCGACATGGTCGCGCAGCCCTGGGGCCTCGCGACCCTCGTCGACCTCTATGTCGGCTTCTTCCTCTTCGCCGGGTGGGTCGCCCACCGGGAGAGATCCCTCCCCCGGACCGCCCTCTGGACGATCGCGACGATGGGACTGGGCAACCTGATTCCCTGCCTCTATGTGCTGCGGGCCGCGAGAAGCGCCCGGGGGAGCGGGGCGCGGTTCTGGCACGGAGTGGAGGCCTGACGCCGAGCTCTCTCGGCGTCTCTCACTGCGCCATCCTCACTGGGCCGTCCTCACTGGGCCGTCCTCAATGGGCCTCTTTCAATGGGGGGAGGAGCTCTCCAGTGACTTCTGCAGGTCATCGAAGTCGTCGGTGAGGCAGCGCTTCATCATGCGCCCGAAGAAGAGGCCCAGGATCGGCGAGGTGAGCTTCGCCATCAGGGTGACCGGGGTCGACTCGAAGTCGAAGATGACCTTCGTCCCCCCCTCGCAATCCTCGAAGGTCCACCCGGCGCGATAGCGGGCGCCGCAGGACTCGGCGAGGGTGACATAGCCGCGGCCCGCCTCGAACTCGGAGACCGTCATCTCCTCGGTCGCCTCCTTGCCGAACATCGTCCGGGTCTCGCGGAAGCGTGTCCCTTCCTCCATCGGCCCCTCGGTGAGCAGCTCCATCCTGTCGATCCCGCGGATCCGCTCCGGCGCTCCCTCGAGGTCGGTGAAGACCCGGAAGACCTCATCCCGGGGACTCGCGATGACGCGCTCGGTCCTGAACTTCATGCTGCCCTCCTCGGGCTCGGCCGCACTCAGCGGGGCTCGGTGCCCTCCGCCTCCGCCTCGGCGTGGTCCGTGGTGAGGTTCCCATCCTCGCCCTGGATGAAGGTCTCCCCTTTGTACCCGCGGGCGAAGAAGACATAGCCGACGGTCGCGACCGCCATCACTCCGGCGAAGAACCAGTAGTAGGACGCGCCCTCGAGCGGCGTGCGTCCCTCGGCATCCTTCATCGCCTCGAGGACGAAGTTCACCCCGGAGACGAAGAAGTTCCCGAGGGAGACCCCGAGGAAGTAGACCCCCATCAGGAAGCTCTTCATCGCCCGGGGCGCCTGGGTGTAGGCGAACTCGAGGCAGACGATGGAGACGAGGATCTCGGCGCTCGTGAGGATCAGGTACGCGAGGAACTGCCAGCCGATGCTCGGCATGCCGGCGAGGTAGGGAGCGATGACCGCGCCGGTCCCCTCCTCTCCGTCGGTGTCGCGCCAGCCGAGGACGCGCGCCACGCGCACCGCCTGAGAGAGGGACTCCGGCGGACCGGAGACCTCGCCGAGCGCGACCGCGAGGACACTCCCCGCCTCGGGCTCTCCCACGACCAGGGCATCGACGAATGCGCCCACGTTCGGGAAGCCCCCCACCTGCTCAGCGATCGCCTCGTCCGCCATCCCCGCGGCGTGGGCGGCGGCCACGAGGTCTCCCACGGTCCCTGCGGGGGCACCGCCGCCGGCGAGCGCGGCGGCCGCGTCGGGCAGGGGGGAGAGGCTCTCCGCGATCCGCGCGTCATCCCACTTCGCCCGGCGCATCGAGGCGACCGTCTCATCGAGGCTCCTCGAGCCCCCTCCCTCGCCCGAGACCTCGCTCCAGAAGAGCTGCACCGCCTCGGGGGCCTTCGACCCGATGCGGGTCTCGATCATGGCGGAGAGGCCGAAGGCGAAGGCGGTGAGGACGAAGCCGATCCCGATCTTGCGGAGGGGGGTCGGCTCGAAGAAACGACCCATCATCGGGTAGACGAAGTAGGTGAAGACCGGGATGAGGAGCAGGATCAGGATCGGGTTCACGGCCTGCACCTGGCTCTCGAGCCAGTAGGCGCCGAGGAAGTCCCGGTTCATCGACTCCGCCTGCAGGACCCACGCGGAGCCGGTCTGGTCGAAGATCGCCCAGAAGGCGGGAACGAAGAAGAGGAAGAGCGGCGCGAGGTTCAGGAGCGAGCGCTTCCCCTCCGGACTGAAGGTCTCCGACTTGAACTTCGCCCACCCGCTCGGCGGGACGTGGATGAAGGAGTTCCGCCCCAGCCAGAAGACGAAGGTCGCGATCGCCATCAGGACGCCGGGCACGCCGAATGCCCACGCCGGGCCGTAGTTCTTGAGGAGGATCGGCGTGAGGATCGTGCTCGCCGCGGCGCCGAGATTGATCGAGAAGTAGAACCAGTTGAAGATCTTCGTCAGCAGGTGCTGGTTCGATCGACCGAACTGGTCGCCGACGTGGGCCGAGACGCACGGCTTGATCCCGCCCGCCCCCACCGCGATGCAGGCGAGGCCGATGTAGAGGAACGGTCGCATGTCCCACGCGCCGGTCGCCGGACCGAGGTCCATCAGGGCCAGGGCGCCGTGCCCCACGCAGTACATCAGGCTGATCCACAGGATCGTCCGGTACTTCCCCCAGATCACATCCGCGAGGAGTGCGCCGAGGATGGGGAAGAAGTACGCGCCGGCGGTGAAGAGGTGGTAGATCCCCTTCGCCTCCTCGTCGGTCATGACATCCGGGTTGCCGGAGGCATCGAGGAGATGCTTCGTCATGAAGACGGTGAGGATCCCCTTCATGCCGTAGAAGCTGAAGCGCTCGGCGGCCTCGTTCCCGATGATGTAGGGAACCCCGGGGGGCATGCTCTTCAGGTCGGGGTCCGGTGTGCTGCGCGGAGGCATGGGCGATCCCTCTCATCGGGTTTCCAATGCTCGGTGTTCCCCGGCCCCTGCGCTGCGGCTCCCCCTCGTCGAGGGGCCCCGCTGATCGGGAGGGCCACCCGGGAGGGCATCCCGGGAGGGGTCGGGCGAGCGGAAACGCTACGAGAACCCTATCGCCGGCTCAAGGGCGGAGATCGCCCGGAGACGGTCGCAGGCGAGGATCGGGTCGCAGGAGGGGGAGAGCGCCCGGGAGGCGACTCAGCCGAAGGTCCGCGTGAGGGTCACGGTGTGCAGCTCGAAGCGGGAGCGCTCGAAGAAGCGGATCGCGTCGGAGTTCTCGGCGCAGAGGGTCGCCTCGACCCGCTCCGCGCCTCCCGCGCGAAGCGCCTCGACCATGCTGCGCAGCATGGTGCGGCCGATCCCCTGATCCCGCTGCCCCGGTCGCACATAGAGGAGATCGACCGAGCCGAGGTGACGCTCGGCGCAGATCGGGGGGCGCTCGGTGATGGAGCCGACGCAGGCCCCGACCACGCGCCCGGACGGCTCGACCGTCACCTGCACGAGGATGTCGCCGGTCGCGACGCCTCGCTCCAGCTCCTCGACGAGGGCGGGAAGTCCATCGGGGGCGCCGCCGTGGCAGGGGTGATAGTCCGCGCGATGCTCGAGGAGGGCGAGCCAGAGCCCGGCGACCGCCTCGAGCTCCGCCGTCGTGGCGACCCGGATCGAAACACTGCTGCTCGTCATGGTGTCCTCGCTCCTCCGAGAGTCCCCGATCGGCCGGAGCGCGGTCGCCCCGGCCCCCCCCGAATCATCGGATCCCCGGGGGGTCGGACTTGAGGCCACCCCAAGATCGGGGCGCCGTGGAGGTCGCGCAGGGTGGACGGATGAGGGGGATGACCGGCTCAGCCGTGGAGGGTCGGGACCTTCTCCCAGATCACGAAGGCGTGGGGATGGGGGTTCTTCTCGTCCGGCTCACAGCGGGTCCGCTCCACCTCGTGCCAGTGATCGAGGTCGATCTCGGGGAAGAAGGTGTCCCCTGTGAACTCCCCCTCGACCTCGGTGATGACGAGGCGGTCCGCCCGCTCGAGGAGCAGCCGATAGATCTCGGCGCCCCCGATCACGAAGAGCTCATCTTCCCCCTCGACCCGGGAGAGCGCCTCCTCGACGCTCCCCACTCCCTCCACTCCCTCGGGGAGGGCGTCGGGGTCGCGGCTGAGCACGAGGTTCCGGCGCCCGGGGAGGGGCTTGCCGATCGAGTCGAAGGTCTTCCGCCCCATGAGGATCGGATGACCCAGGGTCGTCCGCTTGAAGTGGCGGAGGTCGGCGGGGAGTCGCCAGGGGAGGTCCCCATCCCGGCCGATGACGCCCCCGCTGCCGACCGCCGCGATCAGAGTGATGCGCACGACGACCTCCTAGACCGCGACCGGGGCGCTGATGCGGGGATGGCTCTCGTAGCCGATCACCCGGATGTCGTCGTAGCTGAAGTCGTCGATCGAGCGGATCGCCGGGGGCAGCTCGAGCCGAGGGAGCGGCTTCGGCTCGCGGGTGAGCTGAAGCCGGGCCTGCTCGACATGGTTCTCGTAGAGATGCACATCCCCGAAGGTGTGGATGAACTCCCCCACCTCCAGCCCGGTCACATGGGCCACGAGGTGGGTGAGGATCGCGTAGCTCGCGATGTTGAACGGGACCCCGAGGAAGATGTCGGCGCTGCGCTGGTAGAGCTGGCAGGAGAGCCGGCCATCCATCACCTGGAACTGGAAGAGGGAGTGACAGGGGGGGAGCTTCATCGCGTCGACCTGGGAGGGGTTCCACGCGGTGACGATGAGGCGCCGCGAGTCGGGGTTCCGGCCGATCTGCTCGATGACCCCGCCGAGCTGGTCGATCGTCTCTCCGCGCTCTCCGGGCCAGCGGCGCCACTGCGCGCCGTAGACCGGCCCCAGCTCCCCGGTCTCGGGGTCCGCCCACTCGTCCCAGATCCGCACGCCGACCTCCTGCAGGGGTCGGACATTCGTCTCCCCCCGGATGAACCAGAGGAGCTCGTGGATCACCGACTTCAGATGGATCTTCTTCGTGGTGACGATCGGCAGCCCCGCCGCGAGGTCGAAGCGCATCTGGTGACCGAACAGGGCGCGCGTGCCGGTGCCGGTCCGGTCCGACTTCCGGACGCCGGTGTCGAGGAGGGTCTGGAGCAGGTCGAGATAGGGTCGCATCGGGCCTCCGGGAGAGAGTCGAGGTGCTGCGGAGAGTCTCTCCGATCCGGCGTCCGGGTTCCAGACTCGGCGACGGATCCCGCGGGAGCGAAGAGCTTTCTCTCTCGAGATGGCTTCGCTACCGTCTCGGCATGACCACGCCCCCCGCCCCCAGCGAGAGCGGCGCCGCGAGCGGCGTCGAGAGCGCCTCCATCGACCGGGAGTCCGGCCAGCGGCGGCTCATCTCCGGACCGAGCGCCCTCGGGATCTGCATCGCCTCGATGATCGGCTCCGGCATCTTCACCGTCACCGGCTTCATCGGACCGGAGCTCGTCAGCACCCGCAACCTGATGGCGGCCTGGGTGATCGGCGGCCTCGTCGCGCTCTGCGGCGGGCTCTCGGTCGCCGAGCTCGCGGCGATGCGACCTCGCGCGAGCGCCCAGTACGTCGTCGTCCACGACGCCCTCGGGGCGGGCGCAGGGTACCTCAAGGGGATGATCACCCTGCTCATCGGGTATGTCTCGTCCCTCGCCGCGGTCGCCCTCGTGACCGGCGAGTACCTCCAGCAGCTCGCCCCCGCCATCGACCCGAGGATCACCGCCACGGCGGTGCTCACCGCGCTCAGCCTGGTCCACGCGCGGACCGTGCTCGGCGGGCAGCGCATCAACGACATCCTCGTCGCGTTCAAGCTGCTCCTCGTCGTCGGGTTCATCGGGGTCGGCTTCGTCCTGATGGGAGAGCCGCTCCTCCCCTCCGCGGAGCTCCTCGACGCCGCCCGTCGCCTCGACCCGACCTCCCCCCTCGGCGCCATCCCCGCCGGGACCGCGGGACCGCAGCTGGAGGCGCTCCTGCGGGGCGCGACCGGTCCCGGCCTCCTCTCCGGCGCGGTCGGACTCGCCGTGGTGAGCATCAGCTTCGCCTACCTCGGCTGGTCGACGGCGGCGGAGGTCGCCGGAGAGGTCCGTCGCCCCCAGCGGAACCTCCCCCTCGCGATCATCGGCAGCGTCCTCCTTGTCGGGACCCTCTACCTCCTCATCAACATCGTCTACCTCCGGGTGATCCCGCCGGTGGCGATGGTCGAGCTCGGGGCGGGGGGTGAGCTCGTCGCCCTGCCCGCGATCGGCTCCACCGTCGCCCAGCATCTCCTCGGCGAGCGGGGAGGGTCCTTCGTGACGATCGCGCTGATCGGGCTCTTCGTCTCCACGCTGAGCACGGGAACGATGACCGGGGGGCGGATCTTCGCGGCGATGAGCTGGAAGGGGCAGCTCCCCGCGCCGCTCGGCCAACTGAACGAGCACGGGGCCCCGACCCGCGCGATCCTCGTCATGCTCGCCATCACGCTGACCATGGTCTGGAGCTCGAGCCTCGCCTCGCTCTTCGAGTATGTCGGGCTGCTCACGACGATCGCGATG
>Ga0181574_10000651_pt1 | contig 32486 bp, 23 predicted proteins | sample 101ome_24_FD_145600 | JGI IMG/M metagenome (GOLD analysis project Ga0181574, IMG submission 145600) | Coastal salt marsh microbial communities from the Groves Creek Marsh, Skidaway Island, Georgia - 101410AT metaG (spades assembly) | ecosystem: Environmental > Aquatic > Marine > Intertidal zone... | reverse complement strand
CCTAAAACAGAAGAGTGGGTGAACTACCACATTCCATTGAGCGATTTCACAGGAATGACTTCAAGAGAGCATATCGCTCAAATGATTTTTGTATCAGCTCCTACCGGAACAAGTGTGATCTACGTAGACAATGTATTCTTCAGTAAAGAAGCAAATAGCAGCGTAAGCAAGTCTGACTTCAATCGCTTAAACATCTATCCAAACCCAGCGTCTAGCACGTTGAACTTGGATCTAGAAATGAATTCTGGTTCAGTACTAGGTTACACTATTACAGACTTGAATGGAAAAGTTCTTTCAAACGGGACTGCTGCTCAAGCATCTGTTGACGTGTCAACTTGGGTATCAGGTGTATACTTTGTAAATGTTGAGACTACAAAGGGATCATACGCTCAAAAGATATTGATTAAATAATTGATCTGTTTACAAATCGTAATTCAAGTCCGGGTGGTAACATCCGGGCTTTTATTATGTAGCGCAAACAGATAAGAACTTGGTTTCTATTGCTGAGCAATTTTGCTCATTGTATGACCTCGTTTCCTGAAGGGAGCGAGGTTTTACTTTTTTAGAAGGTCTTTCTTTAAAATGATGTAACCACCTCCGTAGAGATTTCCGTCTTCGTAAAGATTACTGCAAGCGATATCGTAGTGTGTATCGACATAGGCCTCTTCAGTCCCAAAGTTGACAAAGGCGACAGACGTGGGACGTGTAATCATCAATACATCAAAGTTATTATCCAAAGCCACCTCTTCATGCGCGCCAAACAACCCTTCATTCATTAGACTATCTAGTTTTAGGTTCAAGTCATTTGCGAGAGATAGATCAATGTAGCCAGTACTATTTGTGTCGGAAATGATTAATGCTTTCCCTTTCACCGTGTAGCAACAAACTAAAAGTTGTTGCAGTTGGACACGACTTAGACCCGTATCCAAAACGTAATTCAAGCTTAAACGCTTTAGCCCTTTCGCCGAGTCAATTTTGTGATATAGGTTGATGTAGTCTTCCGTTAGCACCTCAGCGCGTCCAAGCTTATTGAGCTGAGCCGCAAGCGTATCACTAACAAAATATTGATCTAGTGTACTACACTCGGTAATGTTGTTTACATATATAGCACCGTTTGAGCGATCCTGGTAGGAGTTCTCACAACCCACGATGACGAGCGAGAACCAAACAGTGATTGTGCCGATAACAATAAAATGCTTTGCCCAACCATTTGGAGTCATGGGGCAAAGATAAATCCAGAAATCTCGAATTGTTATTGGATGACTTTCGACTTGGATTTATTCACATAGAATTCTGCGAGAGCAAAGATGGGCTTCTTTACGATATTTCCTATCTCAACACTCATTTCACGGCAAACACGCTCCAGTTGCTCTCTGAAATAATATGCAATAGAACCTACGAAATGAATCTTTACTTCTTGATGCTTCTCAAAACACTTGATGTGAATATCAGCGAAATGCTTCAATCCCTTGTAAATCATATCCTCAAAAAATGGATGATCTTCGTGTTTGGAAATAAATCGCATGAACGATGCGAGGTAAACATTTACGTGAGGTCTGTGATAAACATGAGTGAAAACCGGTTCTTTCGATACGTCGTAAAGTGATTCAAACTCGGTAGCAAGGTCTTCCGGCATTCGGTTATACAAATAGCTGGATAACAATTGCTTTCCGAAGTACGATCCACTGCCCTCATCGCCAAGAATGTAGCCTAATGCAGGTACTTCGCTGTGCGTTTTCTCACCGTCATAGTAACATGAGTTAGAACCAGTACCGATAATACAAGCAATACCCTCCTCTTCACCACAAACAGCGAGTGCTGCTCCAACCATGTCTTCATCCACTACTAGCTCATCTGTATTGGTGAAAATGCTGCGCAAGGCTCTTTCTACAATTAAGTTGCGCTCTGGACTTGAACATCCTGCCCCGTAGTAATAAACCTCTTTTATAGATGGTGCATACTTCGTTAGGGTCTCATTTTTTTCAATTTCTGACTGAATCAAATCTGTTGGATGGAAGAAAGGATTAAAACCCATGGTCTTGGCAATGATTTGCTCCTTTCCGTCTACGATTAACCAATCGCACTTTGTTGATCCACTATCTGCTACAAGAATCATATTAAAACATCGTAATTTACAAACTTAGTGTACAATTTACACTTTCTAAACGAAAAATTAAGAATCGAAAAATATAAATTCGTTTCCGTTTTAGAACAGATATTTGACCAAACCAATTTAGAATTGACCACTTTAATGCGCGAAACTTCAAATCAAGAGCTCAATCCCAACGTATCGGTTGATAATGTCATACTCGGATTTGATGATGATGAAATAAAAGTATTACTGATAGAACGGCAACCGGCAGGACACAGCAACGGGTCTCTCGCATTACCGGGAAACCTTATATACGACGATGAGACGCTAGACCAAGCGGCGAAACGTGTTTTGATGGAATTAACCGGTATCGGTGATATTTACCTTCAACAATTTCATACGTTTGGAGATCCAGGTCGGATTACAAAAAAGCAAGATATTGAGTGGTTGAAAGCGGTTAGGGCACATCCTGAAGCGCGCGTTATAACAGTCGCATATTTCTCGCTAATCCGAATTGATGAATATGAGCCAACACCTAGCGCTTTTGCAAAGAATGCCATTTGGGTACCCGTGGATGAGGTCAAAAGTTTGGTTTTTGATCACAATGAAATTCTGAACAAAGCATTAGTCGACGTGCAACAGAAACTCTATCATCAACCAATCGCTTTTAAACTTCTTCCGGAAAAGTTCACGCTTGCCCAACTTCAACGGGTTTACGAAATAATATTACAGACCGAATTGGATAAGCGAAATTTTCGACGCAAAATTTTGAAGACCCGATTTGTATTGCCACTTGATGAGAAACAACAAGGTGTAGCACATAAGCCGGCAACGCTTTATATGTTCGACCAATCCAAGTTCAACGGAGGACTAAAAGTATCTCATTTCTAAAATCGGTTTGTGCTCCTTACTCATATGTTATAGCTTCGCACCCAACAAGGGGTGCTTTTGGTCTACAGACTGATTGCTGAGAACATACCCAAATAACCTGATGCAGGTAATGCTGCCGTAGGGATGTCTCTCGACTCCTGTATTGAATTTACAGGAATGAAAAAAATATTATTTACTACGCTTTTCTGCGTCACAGTGGCGTGGGTAAATGCACAAATCAACGTTACTGGGAAAGTTGTTTCAAATGGTTTTGGAGTACCCAATGCATTCATAACGTTCAAAAACTCGATGGGCGAATGGTCTACCGAGTCACAAGGAAATGGAAGTTTCTCACTAGCGGTGCCCCAAGGGAATTACACCGTAAGAACACGCCACGTTAGTTACGAAGATGCAGTCCACACGGTAATCGTCAACCAAGAAGTCAATAGTTTTATTCTTGAAATGACTGCCCAAGTAAACCACTTAGACGCGGCAATTATTTCGACGGTAAGAGCGCGCAAAACCACACCATCTACTCAAACGAATTTGACGAAAGATGACTTGGTGCAAATGGATCAACAACAAGACTTTCCATTTTTGTTAAACTTGACACCATCAACCGTTGTCTCTTCACACGCGGGAAATGGTATTGGTTACACAGGAATCCGAATTCGAGGCATTGACCCTACTCGAGTGAATGTCACGATAAATGGAATTCCTCTTAACGATGCTGAGAGTCAAGGCGTGTTCTGGGTGAATCTACCGGATTTAGCAAGCTCTACCCAAAGTGTTCAAATTCAACGTGGAGTTGGTACCTCTTCGAACGGTGCAGCGGCGTTTGGTGCAAGTGTGAACATCCGCACAAATAATTTGGACAAGGAGCAATTCAGTCAGCTCACTACCGGTTTTGGAAGCTTTGGAAGTCAGCGCTATACTTTTACGCACAATACAGGTCGGTTAAAAAACAACCTGGCGTTTCAAGTACGCGGAAGTTTGATTGAAAGTGATGGCTTTATAGATCGAGCATCAACCAACCTAAGAAGTGCGAATCTTATCGGGGCTAAATACTGGGATAAGGCTTCGTTGAAAGCCAATGTTTTACTTGGTCAAGAGCTCACGTACCAAGCATGGTGGGGAATTCCTCAACCGCTATTTGAACAAAACACTCCGGAATTGCAGCGTTATATAAACGAACTATGGATTACAGGAGATGATCTCGAAAACCTGAACAATTCGGACCGACGCACATACAACTACTATACTTATGAGAATGAGGTTGATAACTACAATCAGAATCACTATCAGTTGTTTTTTGATCGAAGTGTGGATACCAGTTGGGATTTGCACCTAGCCGGTTACCTAACCACGGGAGCGGGTTATTTTGAGCAGTATCGCCCAGACGAAGATTACAGCGATTACAATATTCCAACATCAATACAACCTGGCGATACATCGAATTCAGGAGATTTGGTTAGGCGACGATGGTTGGACAATGCGCTTATCGGTGCTCTTACCTCGTTAACCTATCAAAAGGGAAGAGTGGATGGTTCGTTCGGATTTGGGGTGAACCAATACGCCGGAAAGCATTTTGGTGAAGTAATCTCCACCGGTTTCACTGCATATGAAGGAATTAATCAGCGTTACTACGACAATGATGCATTGAAGACTGAAGTAAATGTTTTTGGAAAGCTGAGTTATCGTATGGGTGCCTTTGTGCCTTATCTTGATTTACAATTCCGTCAGATTGGTTACACCTTCGAAGGATTCGACAATCAGTATGAGTTTACCGAGCAATCGGTTAATTATGGATTCTTTAATCCGAAAGTAGGATTCAGTTATTTGTTTAAGAATGCGATGTTCTACACCATGTATGCTCGCGGCAATCGAGAGCCGGTTCGCGATGATTTCAGAAACAGCCCGCCCGATAATTGGCCTCAGCCGGAACAACTCGATAATATTGAAATTGGATATCGCTACAGCAGAAAGCGAAGTAGTTTCACAATCAATGGGTACTTCATGGAGTACAAAAACCAACTTGTTCTCACAGGTGCGGTGAATGATGTGGGGGAACCAATTCGGGCAAATATGGAAGAAAGCTTTAGACGTGGCGTAGAGCTAGTAGCACAAACTTCGCTCACTAAAAAGCTTCAAATCGGCGGTAACCTCAACGTATCAACAAATAAAATTGCTTCGTTTACCGAGGAAGTTGGAAGCTGGGATACTTCTGCTAACTTGAGCATCTTGCGCGAGAATACAGATATCTCATTCTCACCAAACTTAATTGGAGCTTTGATACTTGGCTACAAGGTGAACAATAACTGGATGTTCCAAGCAAATGCCAAATATGTGTCAAAACAGTATTTGGACAATACACAGAGTGATCATCGTTCATTACCTGCTTTTGCTGTTGTAAATGCGTCTGCATCCTATACGGCAGATTCACTCATTGGAACTAAGTCGTTCTCCTTTGGTGTTTATTTGAACAATTTACTTGACGCAACATATGCACCCCTGGGATATACATATAGTGGAGTTTTAGCGGGTCAGCGATCCGACTTCAATTATGTCTTCCCAATGGCAGGACGAAATGTGATGGTAAAAGCGAGTATCCGACTCTAAAATTGTAATCTTGTAATTCAAATTGTAAAACATGGCAACAGGATTATTACATGCACATTCAGGCCTTCGTTGGCTCATATTATTATTATTGGTTGTAACCATCATCATGGCATTCGTCGGTTGGTTTGGCAAGAAACCATTTACTCAAACCAACAAGAGACTCTTGTTATTCTCAACGATTGTTTCCGATGTACAACTCTTGATTGGATTGGTGATGTACTTTTTCACCAGCAGTATTACCAAAACTGCTTTTCAGGACTTTGGATACGCGATGAAAACACCTGAGTTGAGGTATTTTGCAGTAGAGCACATTCTCGTGATGATAATCGCTATTGCGTTGCTTCACATCGGCAAAGTAAGAGCAACTAAGCAATCTACGGATGAAGGCAAACACAAGCAGACAGCAATCTTTTTTACGATTTCATTGCTGCTCATGTTGAGCCGTATTCCTTGGTAGAAGAAGGGCACAACTTTTCTAATCCACACGCACTACGAAGTGAGATCGCAGTTTGTTTGGTCTATTTACTTTTGTGCTATGCTAATCAGGAAAGACTTCGTTGCGCTTGTATGCTTTTCAGTTATCTCGTGTTTTCAGTTTTAGAGCTTTACTCAGTTTGTAATTCGTTACGAACAAGACGCTAAAATTGAGAGCTCCACCGGTATTAATCTTCCTTTCAACTTGAATACGCCACGCATGGAAACAAATGCGGAGCAGAAGTTTGAGAGTAATAATACCCACACAGACAAAGTTGAAAGCATCCACTTGGATAGTTTACGTCTAGTTCTTAACGATCCCCCCGGTGAAGATTTTAGTTTTCTGGAAGAGATAACGATATACTTGAACGCCGAAGGACTTGATGAAATAGAAATTGCCAAAAAGGTGCCGGTTCCGGAGTCTGCATCAAACGCACTCGTTCTTGATTGTACAGAATTAGATCTACAGGAATACATCAAGAAAGATGAGTTTTCCCTTAGGCTGCGAACTGTAACGGATGAGTTGATTACAAAGGATCACTACTTCACCATCTACTCGGTTACAGTGTAGACGCTAAGCTCAACTGATGAGGTCTTTACTAGCAATCATATTTACATACTCAACTTTTGGTGTTTCGGTATGCGCGCAAGAGATTAAGCCCTCCTTCTCGGTGGAGGAAGAGTACAGTCTTGAAGTTGGTGTCGAGGTAGGATTGCCAATTGTCGCAGGACTCAACATTTCATCCGCTATACCAAAATCGAAAGGAAGAATAAGATGCAACTTCTCCGGATCTCTTATTCCAAATTTGTTTCCTGAATCCAAATCTACTTTCAGCTTTGTTGGTGCCGGCTTGGAATACTATCCGTGCACGCGTTACAACGGCCTCCATGTAGGAGGTAAATACAGTATTCAAACGTTTCGTTTGAAAGAGATTGATGCAAAAATTGTTAATGTCAAAACCTCATTCCAGTGGCTTCAATTGTTCGCAGGTTACTCTCCCCGTGGGAGCGTATTTTTCAGTGCGGATGTGGATTATTCCATCATTCTGTTTGACTTGCAAAACGCAAACGAGTTCCTAATGGAAACGTACAACATAGAGGTAAAGCCAACATTGGACTTTATTCATCTACCCACCATACAGCTGGGAATCGGTTATCGCTTCGATTAGCGACGAACTGTTTTTCTCAAGGGTATTTCAAAGTTGGTGCACTCGTCATACTTCTTCGCACCAATGGTTCTTTGATACGTCACTGTCGCCATCACATAGTGATCGTTATTGGAAGGATTACCTCGCTTTGTTCCAGCAAACATACCTGAAGTTGAGCGATCGGCAAGAGTTGCGGCAGTGGCGCCTCCGGATTCCGCGAGTTGAGCGGCATCAACATAGGTAGTTGAAACATCGTCCAGGTAATCCGTAAATGTGATACGGTATCCCAAGTGAAATTTAAGATTGGAAATACGATTTAATGGTAAGCCATAACCCACTCCGAGTGGTATGGCAACGACAAATCTATTGTAGGGCTGTTCACCGCCTTCAAACAGTTGGCCTTCTGTACCCAGTGGTCTCAGAGCAATCCAATTGTCACCCAATTTTGCCTTGGGTTTAAAGTATGCAGCGGAAACACCTCCACTAACAAAAAAGCGGTTGAGTCGCGGTGATCGGGCGAAAGGGTACGCCTCACTTACAAGCGAGATTTCTACCAAATCTGTATTCGCAGAAAGGTTTCTATAAGATCGGCCCCGGTTTGTTGTATACTGATCTTTAGCTACGAGTTGGGTGGCTATCAAGTTTAGACCCAGACTAAGGTTTTTGTGGTGTCTTGTAAGACCAGCTCCAAGTGCAGGTCTTGTAGCTCTTAAATCAAAATCCCGAAAGTCGTTGTGAGCCTGTAAAGGACCGCCACCAAGGTCGCTAAACATGTTTGAAGCACCAATGGTTAGATTGTACGACCATGATTTTGAACGAGAGAATTGAGCAGATGAAAAACTAGAAATCAACAAGAGGGAAACAACAATTAGAGAACGTACCATAACAGAAACTTTAAGATTAAACGAAAAAAAACCTGGGGTTTACATGCCCTCGTCCGCCTCTGTCACTCCGCATCTAACATGTAAGCCTTTGTTTATTTGGTCTTTAGGGAACCGAAATGGTTGCGTGACTATCGAAAAATGACAGTCACGAGATATAAATAATAGTAATACTATTACATAAAGTAGTTAAATACTTTTTTTCGAAAGTATTTTGAACCTTTGCAGAAACAATTTGTTCTACAACGAATGAAACAATTGATGGAACAGCTTCAGGTATCACTAAATTCTAACCTGTACTTAAAAGACCCAAAGTCTACAGAATTGGGAGAACGCATCGTACAGCGTGGGATGGAAATGATTGATGAATTGGGCTTAGAGCAGTTTACGTTCAGAAAGCTCGCCAACGATATAGGTACCACCGAGACTTCGGTTTACCGGTATTTCTTGAATAAACATCGATTACTGTTGTACTAAACCAGCACCTATTATGCATGGTTGGAGTATCAACTCATTATCGCGACTTCAAATGTCCCATCGGCCGAGGAAAAGCTTAAGAACGTAATCAACCTATTGGTTTCATGCGACCAAGAAACCAGTTCGTTTAATGGTTTGAACTTAAAGGTGCTCACTCGCCTGGTAATATCAGAATCATCGAAAGCCTATCTAACCAAACAAGTAGATACAGGAAACAAAGATGGCTTATTCTCAGGTTACAAGAGGTTGGTTAACCGACTAGCAAAGATCAGCCTAGAGATTAATCCGGATTACCAGTATCCACATGCACTCATGTCAACAATGATTGAGGGTATACATCACCAAAAATACTTTGCAGATCACCTACCGGCACTTACCGACCATGGGGCCACAGTGGATCATCTTGAAACTTTTTATCAAAACATGGTTCTATCAACCTTAGCAAACAATCATGTCTAACACCACTTTAACGCCGTTACGCAGATTCCTTAACCTTCTCAAGGTAGATCGTCAGGAGATAGGAAGTATATATGTTTACGCCTTATTCAATGGTATTGTATCGCTCTCTCTACCCCTCGGTATCCAAGCGATAATAAATTTGATTAGTACGGGTCAGATGTCCACCACTTGGATTGTGTTAGTAGCCTTCGTAATCGCCGGTGTTGCATTTACCGGTATTATGCAAATCATGCAATTGACCATAACGGAGAACTTGCAGCAAAAGATTTTTGCACGTTCTGCATTTGAGTTCACGTATCGAATTCCTCGTATGAAACTGGAGTTTGTAGATAAACGCTACATCCCGGAGTTGGTGAATCGATTTTTTGATACACTTTCCGTTCAGAAAGGATTATCAAAGATTTTAATGGATTTCAGTAGTGCCTCCTTACAGATTTTGTTTGGACTAATACTTCTTTCTTTTTATCATCCATTCTTCATCATTTTCAGCTTATTACTAATCACTGTGGTCTACATCATTTTCCGATATACCATACCACGCGGTTTGAAAACCAGTTTGGTGGAATCTACCTTCAAATACGAAGTAGCTCATTGGTTGGAAGAGCTTGCAAGAACCATGGAGACATTCAAACTCGCAGGGAAGACACCGCTACCTATGGATAAAACAGACGAGGTGGTTCACGGTTATTTGACATCTAGAAAAGCGCACTTCCGAACACTTCTGGTACAATACATTAACCTCGTAGGATTTAAGGTGATTATAGCGGCCAGTCTTTTGATTATTGGTAGTTTACTTGTTATCAACGAGCAGATGAATATTGGACAGTTCGTTGCATCAGAAATCATAATTATTCTCGTGCTTTCTTCGATTGAAAAGCTCATTGTAAGTGTTGAGACTATTTATGATGTGCTCACCTCCATCGAGAAGATTGGATCTGTGACGGATATTCCTTTGGAGTATGATGGTGGTTCACTTGAAACAACAACCGGAAAAGGTATGGAAGTAGAGCTTCGCAATTTGTCGTATCAGTTCCACGACGATAGCAGACCTCTGCTCAAAAACATAAACCTAAAAATTGGCCCGGGTGAGCACTTGTGCTTGTCAGGACCAAATGGTTCGGGAAAGTCTATGTTGCTTCAGCTCATTGCCGGTTTGTATGACGATTTCACCGGATCGTTGGTGTATGATAACCTTCCTTCCGGCAACTGGAACCGCCAAACCTTGAGATCTGCCATGGGCGACAATCTTGCCATGGGAGATATCTTCCGAGGTAGTTTGATCGAAAATCTAACACTGGGCAAACCCTGGATAACGATGGATAACATAAAAGAGGTTACAGCGATGCTCGGTATAAAAGAATTCATCGAGAACATGGAAGATGGATATGAGACATTGCTGCTTCCATTGGGTAAAAGTTTGCCAACCAATGTGCGACTCAAAATTATCCTCGCCAGAAGTGTCTTATGTAACCCTAGATTGATTTTACTTGAAGATAGTTTTAATCGCTTGAGACGAGAAGATCGTGAGAGCTTCTTAGATTATATTTTCGCTCCGGAGCGCAACTGGACTGTGATTGCAGTATCCAACCAGAAGTCAATTGCCAAGCGTTTTGATAAAGTCGCAGTCGTGAACAATGGTGAGATTGAAATGCTTTCAGATCCTTCTATTGTAGATAGTCATCCAAACTTCCAGCTAAACTAGAACGACAATGTTAAACGTAAGTAACAACAGTATCGCGGGTAAGGTTGATATCACCAAGTATCGATCTTTCAAATCGCTTAAATACTACAAAACAGGTAAGATATTCGCTCGGCTGCTCCTTATTGCACTCGGGATATTTATTCTGGTCATGTTTGTTCCGTGGACACAGAACATTCAATCGAGAGGATATATAACCACATTGCAGCCAGAACAACGGCCGCAGACCATCCCGTCCGTTATTGCCGGAAGAATTGAAAAGTGGTATGTCCGTGAAGGAAATTTCGTAAAGAAAGGGGATACCATACTGCGTATTTCCGAGATTAAGGATGCTTATTTTGACCCCAACTTGTTGGCCAATACAGAGCAGCAGATCAAGGCAAAAGAGTTAACCGCCAACTCGTACATGGAGAAGGTTAAATCTCTCGATAATCAGATTGATGCGCTGCTTCAAACAAAACGTTTGAAAGAAGAGCAAGCGGATAACTACATACAACAGGCTCAGCTTAAAATTCAATCGGATAGCATTGATTTTGAAGCTGCCAAAACGAACTACGACATCGCCGAGCGACAACTTAAGCGTATGGAACAACTGTACGAGCAAGGTTTAAAATCGCTTACCGATTTGGAGACGAAAAAATTAAAACTCCAAGAGACACAAGCTAAATTGATTAGTGCGGAGAACAAACTGCTTGGCAGCAAGAACCAGCTGCTCAACGCACGTGTTGAACGGAAATCGATTGAACGTCAGTATCGCGACAAACTTTCTAAGGCCGAATCTGAAAAATACGCATCGCTTTCATCTATGTACGATGCAGAGGCAATAGTAACCAAGATGCAGAACCAGTATATGAATTACAGTGTTCGGCAAAAGTTTTATTTCATCACGGCACCACAAGATGGTTATGTAACCAAGGCCATACGGTCTGGATTAGGTGAAACCGTAAAGGAAGGCGAGCAATTGGTTAGTGTTATGCCGGCGCAATACGATTTAGCTGTAGAGATGTACGTTACCCCGGTTGATTTACCTTTGGTACAGAAAGGTCAAACCGTTCGATTTATGTTCGATGGCTGGCCCACCGTGGTATTCTCGGGTTGGCCTGACATGTCGTTTGGTACCTTTGGAGGACGTGTTGTGGCAATCGATAACTTCATCAGTGAGAATGGGAAATACCGCATATTGGTTGCTCCCGACCCGGGCGATAAACCTTGGCCAGCGGAGCTTAGAGTGGGTTCCGGTGCAACGGGAATGGCACTGCTGAAAAACGTTCCAATTTGGTATGAATTGTGGCGACAACTCAATGGCTTCCCACCAGATTACTATCAGGGGAAAGACAAGAACACCTCACTCGCAGAAAAGGACAAGAAATGATTCATCGGTTAGTTGGTCTTTTAATTATCCTGGCATCTGTTTCGCTTTACGGAAGTGCCCAGGAGCGAGCGGAGATTTTTAATGATACATCTTTTGTCAATTTGGTGCTGTCTCATCACCCTGTGGCTAAGCAAGCAAGTTTGCAGTTGCGACGAGGCGCTTATCAGTTACAGTACGCGAGAGGGAGTTTTGACCCTAAAGTGTCAGCAAGCCTACTTCAGAAAGACTTCAAAGACACACGATATTATTCCATTGGAAATGCGCAGTTGAAGGTGCCTCTTTGGGTGGGTGATATAAAGATGGGTTTGGACCAAAATAACGGTGATTACCTAAATCCTGAACTGTCTGTTCCCAATAGTGGTTTGTGGTACACGGGTATTTCCATTCCTGTGGGACGAGGTATGTTTATCGATGAGCGAAGAGCGAGTCTCAAGCAAGCTAAGCTAATTCGAGATGCAACAGACTCAGAGCGACTATTGATGCTCAATGATCTGATTCGGAATTCATTAGATCAATACTGGAACTGGGTGAAGTCTTGGAATGAATTCTATGTATATAGGGGGTATGTGGATTTGGCAAGCCTGCGATACCGAGCAGTTAAGGCTTCCTATGAACTGGGAGACAAACCTGCGATTGATACACTCGAAGCATATATTCAGGTGCAGAATAGGACCATGTTAAGAGATCAAGCGCTCCTTGCTTATCAAAAAGAGCGGCTTGCTTTAAGTAATTATTTGTGGGCTGAAGGCATTATTCCATTAGAATTAACAGACAGCGTTTTACCACCTCGATTGGTAGATTTGGAGGATAAACCGTTGGACAGCCAACAGGAAGTAGAAGCAATGATTACCGGGATTGATACATTGCACCCAAAGCTTGTTCTATTGCGAAATAAGATTCTCCAAACTGAGGTAAAACAACGATTGGCTAAAGAGTGGTTGAAACCCGATCTGTCCATTCAATACAATGTTCTAACTCAACCGGTTGATAACAATGTGCTTGCTGGCGCGTCACTTGAGAATTATGAATGGGGAGTGCAGTTCGAAATGCCTGTTTTTCTGCGAAAGGAACGAGCGAAAGTTAAACTGACCGACGTAATGATGAACGAACAAGAGTTGACCTATGACCAAGTCCGACTTCAACAAACGAACAAGGTTAGAGCGTTTTATGCGTCAGAGGAAAACCTCATAGGTCAGGTAGTGCTTTACCGTGACGCGGTTCAGAACTACTCACGATTATTGGCGGGTGAAAGGCAAAAATTTGATACCGGAGAGAGTTCTTTATTCTTGATAAACTCCCGAGAGAACCAACTTATTCAGGCTCGACTAAAACTTATTGAGCTGCAAACCAAGTATATAATGGCCGAAATAGGCTTGCACTGGGCGTCAGGGACGCTGGTTACGAACTAATTAATTCTCAAGAAATTACTTGCACAATTCTACCAACACATTTTTAATTGTAGGTAGTTATGCTAAAGTGAGACGAATTCTCTATTTCTCCGGTTTACCTTCTGCAGATAAGAAGCTTATCATGCAGGAGATGGAAGACGGTTTTACCGAGCCTTTTGGTGTTAACCACAAGGGTGAGCGGTACCGTGCAATTCAAATTGAGTTAAACGAAGACGATTGTCTCGTATTGCTTGATTATGTTCCCTCTAGTTCTTCACTAATTGTAGACGACAGAAGCACCAACTCGGACGATGATTCAGACGATGATTCAGACGACGATCTTAATGATGATTTGGATGACGACGAACTAGTTGACGACGACATGGATGAAGACTTCGACGACGATAATTCGGACGACGAAGACGACTCATAAAAAAAGGCCACTATTCCCAGCGGCCTTATCGTTTTTTATGTTCGGATTGATTATGAAAGGTCAGCAACGTTATCCGTTGAACCGTTTTTCATCACCGAGCTGATTCCGTTTTTAGCTCCAGACTCGCTTGAGTACATTTAGAGATGGGAATAATGAAGTAGGATGGAGGGCAACCAGTAATGCGGTGAACAGTGCAGGATCTGCCGGATTGGTATTATCGGCCATGGATGTGGCTAAAGTTTTGGCCTACTTCAAGCACACCGATGACATCATTATTTCCAAAGAAGCGAGGGAACGCATTCTTGACAAACAGCTTGGTTTGTGGGGAACCGGTAAGGGCGATTATGGAACCTACCCAAGTAAGGGCGGAACCAAAGGACCTCAAACAGTAACAGATAGAGCTATTATGAGCATGATGATGATGTTTCCAAACGGTGTCGAAGCGGTCGTAATTACCAATTGTTACAAACAAGACAATGGATCTATGCTCCGAAAAGCATTCGATGCATCTCGGTATAATCCGTGCGAATAACGTCCGTCGACGCAATTATGCATTTCAACCACTGAAATGTGTGTCTTGACTGGAATTTAGAGACTGAGCAATAGAACTCACTACTTTCACGTAGGAATCCAATTTAAGGATAAAGGAGCTCTTTACAATAGTGTTTGTTAACCATGCTGTTCGAACTGTAAATTCTTGGAAGCAACCTCACGAAACCAAGAACTATTCAGAGAGTAGTCGCAGTTAATAATATGAGTAGACAAAGAAGCCTATAAAAACAGAGTAAATAGGATATGATAAGGAAATTTACGACATTCATTGTCGTTGGTATTTTAGTTCATGGAATAGCCAATGGTCAAGGATTAAAAACCTACAAAGGGTCTTACAAGTTAGGGTATGCATCTGGAGAGGCTACTTACACCTACAAAGAGAAAGATTACCAACAAATTAAACATGGCAGTTTCGAATGGAAGCAATCCATAAGCTACCGTGGTGATTATGGTACGGAGGTTTATAAAGGTCAGTTTTTAGACGGAAAACTTAATGGAAGCTGGAGCCACCGAACAGAAATGTCTGAGGGAGGCACAAAAACCAAAATCGAGGTTTTAGGAGAATTCAAGAGTAACGTTCCTAACGGACTTTTTAAAATGAGCCGGGTTATCTCGAACTCAAATGGTACTGCGACTATCAATACCACAGTGAACTACAAAATGGGACAGATGGTAGGAGATGTTAATCTAAAAACATCCGTAAACGGAGGTAACTTGTTAACTACCGGACATTTGAATGAAACAGGGGTCATAACTGGAGAGTTCTTGGTTAAAGAAGGCACTCGAGAGGATATTCTCAAATCGGATCAAAGTGGTGTTTTAGAGCTAATTGTTTCTCGAAGCAACGGTAGAGTTACCGAAAACAAAAACTTTCGGGAACAGATCAATGATGTCCCAACGCAAGATATTTTTTACGATACACTGAGGTTACCACTTGAGTGGTATCAAACTGTGCTCAACCAGTTTTGGAAGGAGGCCGGTTTCGAGAAACTGGAGTATGAAGGGATGATAGATATTGAAGATTTAGGCGGGCCATACTACATAGTCGCACGAAAAAAAGGTGGATTGAAGGCAAGCGGTTTAACTGATATTACTGAATGGGTTAAATACCTCGATAAAATCACCAGTACTGAAGATTGTTTAGCAAAAGTAATTGATGAAGTCTCTGCCGTGATACAGTTGGAAAAACAAGAAAGAGATAAACTCGAAAAACTTCAAAATGGGATTCTGTCCTCCGAAATAGTAACCCGGGACAGCATTATTCGGGTGAATCAGTCTTATTACAACAACTTACTTGAGTTTAACAACTTAAGTCGAGACTTGAGAAATAAAAATGATTCGATGGTTAAGGTAGTCAACAATCGAATGGATGTTGTTCAAATGGCACAAGATAAGATAGAGAAATGTCAGAAGCTGCGAATAGGAGAAAAGACATTCATGGGCGCACGTTTGCCAAGTGAAGTGATAACAATGTCCGATGATTTAAAGCGCTATTCAGAGAGGATTAATAATCTCGAGATACTTACGGGTGAAGAATTTCAAGACAGGTCTGAAGCTTGTCATTTGAAAGTGAGTGCCACTAATATTGAAGCTAAAAATCAAATTTTAGTTGAGACTCTTGCATTAGTTTCATCCTACAAGGGTGAGTTTGATGATGAAAAATTCTCTGATGTACTTGCAGTTTCGGAAGAAGCTATTGAGGAAAGTCATCAATTTTACACACTGAACACAAAAATAGGCGGACTGCGGAATACAGGCTACATCGCGACTTATAAAGGGATAATTGGACCCATGTTATCTGAAGTTAACGGTGTTACGTTCGTTCCCACAATCCAGAAGGTTCTGCCACATATTCTTCGAATCAACAACACGATTGAAGAAAAGATCTCAGAACCCAATAAACTTTACCAAGATATAACCGCGAGTATAAAGGACGATGTTTTTAGTCAGCGTGTAAGGAAAAAATACGATGATGAAATCACTACTTGGTGTTTCGGTGCTACACAAGACTCGGTAGACTTATTAAAAAGAATATCGCATCTCGGCAAATGGCAACGTGAACTGAAAGAGAGAATTTCACAATACAACAGTAACAGCGCTGTTATAAGATCAAAAATAGAGGAAGGAAAACATGCGGAGACAATTCTTGCGAAATATGAATTATTGAGGAATGGCGTAGAGTTGAGTGATAATTATTCTGACCTGATTTTTAAAAGTTTTGACCGAATACTTAAGTTACAAGCGTCAGTGATTTCAATTCTTAACGACGCAAATCAAACAAAAGAGCTGGCAAAAGATTTGAAGAAAATAGAAGACATTGAGATTATCAGTGAAAAGTTGGAATAGGGGTTTCGGAGGTTGTTGGTTATTTTAAACCATTACCATGTTGCATATTTTTCAAACATCTCTGTCTGTCCATTGATAACGGTCTGTGATTTGGTGCTGTTCAAACAACGGCAATTGGGACCCAAAAATATCGTGCTACTTCCCTTTGATTTGGAGTCAAATTTTCCTTTTATATTTGACTCCAACTATCTTCAAGCCTATGAATCATCTCGACCGCGTTTTTCTGAGAAAACTACTTTTATGCCTTAGTATGAGTTTTTTAGCTCACGTCTCTCAGGTGGGAGCTCAAATTGTAAAAAAAACAAAATATAAGAGCGAGGCACACAAGGTAATCTATGTCACACAATATAAAAGTGAGGCTGATATGATAGTTTATGAGACAAAGTACAAGTCAGAGGCAAAACCGTATAGTGGGATTTGGTACTGGACAAAATACGCGAGTGAGGCGAATTGGTTGGTGTATTTTACTCGATACAAAAGCGAAGCCGATTTGGTGATCTACTTCACAAAGTACAAGAGCGAAGCAGGAATGCAGTAGAGCATTTTTGGGTAATAATTTCTCACGCACTTTTAGTTATTTTAGATGATCAAAAAAGGATTTTTTGTTTTCTTAAGTCTGGTCTTAATCCCCGATTCGCAGGTATTCAGTCAGACGACAGAATCATTGAGTATCTCAGCTCCAAATAGTTGTTTTACACAGTTACAACTCATGAAAATGCAGTCCTCAGCAACTACGTTTGTGGACATTCGTGATTTCTTAACTAAAAACCAATGGTCATTTTCCGGGGCAAAAACCAATACAGAATTTAACTATTTCCGACATCCACTGGACTACGATATTGTACTTTTTGAAAACTCATCTTACAGAAATGGCGGGAAAGTTGTCCTCTACACAAAAGCGGTAAAAGCAAAAATAGTCATAGTACATCTCGAGAACAAGGAGTGTTTTTTCAATTTAATGAAAGAGATGGTAAATGAGCCACAGCAGACATTCATCGAGTCAAACATGCTCTTTACGTTATTCAAAAGCAAAGACGTTTGGTTCGAGTTCAGAGAGAGAACGAGCGAGTACGAAAATCAATACAGCGTTTTGGTGTACGATAGAGAAGCCGTGGATCTTGAATTGAAGGAGATTGATACCCGTTTGGCAATAGAAGAGCAAAAGAGAATCTTGTATCAGTCCTATTTAACCAGGGGTGATTCTTTGTTGGAGTTAAATGAAGTTGAATCAGCAAGGAGTCAATTTTTAGCCGCTATGTCGCTCTTCAACACCAACTTAGTTCAGCAAAAGCTGGAGAATGTAAAACAAATTGAGAAACTACTGCAGTTTAGAGTAAAGCGGAAGGAATTTGATGCACTAATCAAATCTGGAGATTCCCTGCTCGAGCTCCAAGACTTTGTTGGAGCAAAAGACGAGTATGAGAAGGCTTCTCTACTTTTTGATGATGACATAGTGAATGGGAAATTCAGAAACCTGGAGAACATTATCCAAGTTGAAAAACAAAAAAAACTAAGAAATAAAAGTAATAAGCTCGTGCAGCGTAGTGATTCTTTTCTAGCCCTAAATGATTTCGAAAACGCTATTTCTACGTTGATTGAGGCAAAATCAGTTCTAGATAATGAGTTGGTTCGAGGTAAAATGCAGGAATGCCTCACCCAGAAGAGAGAGTATGAAAGGTCGTCATTTATTTTAGCAGCGGATACAAAAATGAAGCAAGGCTTATTTTTACAAGCGCGAAAAATGTATTTGACCGCTAATGAGATAAAAACTTCCACCGAGTTGAGTCAGAAAATTTTAGAATCTGAGAGGAAACTATGTTTTTTGAGCCGTAAGACCGGGGATTCACTTGCAAAACTTGGGATGTATAATAATGCCTTACTGGAATATAAAAAGCACAACTTTTGTTTGTCAGAGAATAAATCGAATATCACCCAAGCTAACCTGACACAGCAGGTTTTAAAGGATCGTAAAACGAAAACATTTCGGTATCGCGATCTCAAGCCCGAGAATTATAAAAAATGTACGGGTCTGATACAAAACGACCTGATGACCCAACTTGAAAATCAAAAATCAGGTCATGTGCGGGCCACATTAAAGGTGAACTTTGATACAAACGGGAATGGATTTACGCACCTCAAAGATTACAAATCTGATATTGGACGGTACAACAAATTCTTAGAGCGAACATATTCTGCGGAGTGCCTTACTGCACCGCGAATTCAAAACTTCTATGTGAGTGCAATCGACTCCTTGTTAATCGATGTTTCATGGCGCGTGGAGCGAAGAAAAATCAAATATACCAGTGGTGCTTTATCAGGGGATTGGATGACTAGCGATGTACATAATTCTGTTCTCAAATATTTGAGTAGTCCAAATTCTAATATCATTGGCCTAGCTAATTTCCCGAAGGGTCGGTATAATATCGATGTCAAACAGGTTAGTATCAATGGTGGAGGAAACACAACTCTAATCATTTCAAAGTACCATGCTGTAGGGAGAAGTGCTGCTTTAAATTCGCTGGTGTTACCGGGATGGGGCAAGAAAAGGGTTACATACGGCGAAAAAGGTACAGGTACCATGATCACATTCCTCAGTTCAAGTGCAATTGCAGTAGGCTCGCGTTTGTATTCAATGAATCAGTACCAGAAATACAATGACGAAACCATTCCATCGAAGAGGGATGAGTTTTATACCAATGCAAATTCAAGTAACAAAGTATTTCTTATTGCAGGAGGGTTGTCCGCCACCATTTACGTAACAGATGTCCTGTGGGTTTTAAATCGAGGAAAGAAAAATAAGAAAGCAACTAAAGCATTCAGGAAGCAACTGCGCAACACACCTTTTGTGATACATAATTATGAAACACGTTAAGAAATACAAAGGTCTGATGTTTTTATTTGTCGGGCTATTCGTCAGTTGTAACGATACTATTTCATGGAATTTAGAAGAAGATCACGAATATGATGGTCAAGATCGTGACACAATAGGTTTTTTCTTTCCTCATATAGACGCACCCCAAGTTAACACTGGTGTGGTACAGAATATAACAACTACTGGTTGTGTTGTTTCAGGCGAGATTATCAAGACGGGCACCAATGGAGTATTAGACTACGGTCATTGTTGGTCTATGAATCCAATACCTGATACAACAGATGATTTCAATAGCCTTGGAGCAACACAGAACATGTTAGTTTACAACAGTAGTGTCGGCAATTTAAATCCCAATACCAATTACTACGTAAGGGCCTACGCCAAAAGCGAATTTGGGGTGTCATACGGTAGTCAGGTTTCATTTAAGACGAGTTCACGACGATGTGGTTACATAGATTGTGAATCGTTAAGTGAATTTAATTACGAAGCTTATGGTAGTTCGTCACTCGCAAAATGGCAAGTAGGTTCTGGCTATCAAGGCAATGGTTTCATTTGTCCAAACTCCACAGGTGGGAAACTCAGCTTCAACACAAACTATGGAAGTGATGTGGTAATGACGTTGTGGCTAGAAAGCTGGGAGGCAGGATTTTGGAAAAACCGATTACCGGCGATTTTTGTAGATGGTGTTGAGCTTGATATTTCCATCGTACAAGGTGAGAACAATGCTGATTGGGTCCAAATTGAGACCAATTCCATTATTAGCTCAGGTAATCACACGGTCGAAATAGAGTTCAGTCCAATTGGTACATTCCGAACATACAAAGTTGATGAAATTGAATTCTGGTGTCAATAGTTTATAGCTGGACAAATGAATTCGTAGGTAACGAGCGAGTAGGTTTCTATAGGCACTAATGTCCTCTTTTGTAATGCTGACGCTAATTAAACTAGCGCCTCAACAACACACTTCCGGATTCAAAATGAAAAGACATCTTTCGATCCCTGAATCGAATCATGTACATGTATGACCCGGCAAGACAAGGTTTACCGTTGTAAGTGCCATCCCATTTTTCATTCCGGTCATCAGTCGTGAATATTTGCTCTCCCCAGCGATTGAAAACGGTCATGTTAAACTCGGTTACGTTTTGAAGGGTTACCAATCCAAATTGATTGTTCAAATCATCATTGCTATTTGGGCTAAATGCACTGGGTATAAGGAACAAGCTCGGTAAATTAACTTCAACTTGTTTCGATATGGTGTCCGGGCAATTCGCAATGTTATTTGCAATCAATACAACATCGTAAACGCCTTGGGCGATGTAAGTCTTTTGCACATTTGGGCCTACATCGGAACTTCCATCACCAAAATCCCACGACCAATCTGAAGCGTTTTGACTCATCTCATCAAAAGCCACTGGATAGTCTACCAAAGGATCGTCGTCTACCGTAAAATCAGCAACTGCGCGAGCATCAATATTCACACCTTGTATGGAGGTGTCCGGACAACCGGAATTTCCAATTACAATCAGGCGGACGTTGTAGGAGCCTGCACTGGTATAGACAGTTGATGGATTTTGATCGGTTGATTGACTGCCATTTCCAAACGACCAATCATACGTTTCGATAGTTCCCGGATTTATAGAGCTGGCATCCAAAAATTCTATAAGGTCATCCACACAGTTGCCGGTCCAGCTGAAACGAGCAATGGAACAAACGGTAGAATCGGTGAGCGTCCATACTCCACGGAAATCGCTCTGACCTGAGGTCGCATTGTTCACGGCTGTGTTTATAGTTCCTATGCCGGGATAGTCCCAGTCTCCCGTCGACGAATTAAGTCGTACAGGCTTCAAGTTAGCTTCAATTATGTCATTGGTGCTGCCTCCGGAAGTATTCCACTCCGCGTCTAAATAGGTAAATCGGTTTTGTGCACTAGGCGCTGAATTATAGCCATCAGATAATACCACCCAGTATCGATCCACCATCTTTTCTGCATTTTCCCTGCCGTATTCGTTTAGCGTGTTCGAAACCCCAGTTGGTAAGTTCCGATTATTTGGGTTTGCCGTGGTGTTGGTTGGATAAGTTGAAATCAAAACGTTACCGCTGTCTGATGCTTGACTTCCTGGAGAGTTAGCCTCCAGCGTATATGGAATAGCTGCAAAAGCTATCGACTGGAACGGAATGGTATAGTCTCCGGTTTGGTCTCTGATGTTCCATTGCAGTTCTCCGTAGCCCGATGACGCGTCCGTCTCAGAAACAATTCCTCCGCCTGAAGTCGTTATAGCCCAGGTCTGATTGTTATTTACAATGAGTCGATTTGAATTCAGGAGTAAAGATCGAGCTCCTAATGATAAAACACCTTTGCGATTCCCTGAATTCCCTCCGCCAACTAGTGCATTTACGTCTAACGTTTTATTTGCGGTGCCTTTTAGGCTTAGGCTCGGGAAACCGGTCATATCAGTACCCGTGATGCGCTGATTTCCACCGTTTAAATCAACTAAACCGTTGTTGGTACTGAATATTGTGGTTGCCCCATTGTTTATCCAGTTGCCATCAACCCGAATGGTGGCGGTGTCGGTTATCTCGATGATTCCGCCCAAGGAGTCTTTGAAATGACCATTAACGTCGTTAACTGTAACGATAACGTTGTCGCTCATCGTTATTGTCGCTCCGTTGTTAAACAGACCTTGTCCAAAGCCGGATATCCAGCTCCCGAGGAAGAGTGATATGCAGACTATGCGAATCATTTTTTAGCGCTATCAAGCAATTGGTAAAGCTCGTTTATTGCCTCCCGTTGTTCCGCCAATTCAGCTTTCAAAGCTTCGTTTTCATCCGCCAATTCTTGCATGCCCTTTGTGAGAACCGGCACAAGTTCCTGGTATCGGATACTCATCATTTCATCCGGATTCTGCGGTACATCTACCACCTCCGGTACGAGTTTAAGAACTTCCTGTGCGATGAAACCTATGCTCGTATTGGAGTTGCCTTTGTATCGATAAGAGGTTGGTCGGAGCGCCCGAACCACATCCAAGCCGTACGCTAAATCCGATATGTCTTCTTTCGCTCGGCGGTCTGATATCGAACTCCAACTCGTACCATTTGCAGCGAGCTGAACACCCGTAGTCATGCCTGCATTGGTGAAGAATCGATACCCACCGGCAAAACGCGTCGTGATTTGATTGTTTGCGGAACTTTGAACTCGAGTTGCGGAGCTAATATCTCCCAATACCATAGCGCCTGTGTTCACAGCTTTAGTGTAACACCCAAAAGCAGAGGAGTAACTGGCACCCGCGTTGGATCGATACCCCAAAGACATAGCATAAATCGCTGATGCGGTGTCGAGATAACCAATGGCTACAGATGAGTTTCCGGTTGCTCTTGCACTATTTCCCATGGCTACTGAATAAGCACCAGACGTGGCGCTGGTTGACCCAATTGCCGTAGAAGCAACTCCTGCCGCATCGTTAGCGTAACCGATTGCGGTAGCATAGCTGGCTGATGTTGAATCGTAATGGCCAATCGCAGAACTGCCAATGGACTTGGCGTGTGAACGTGTTCCAATAGCGTTTGAATAATCCCCTTCCGCATGTGCATAGAAGCCTCTTGCTTGGGCGTAATCTCCATCCGCCAGAGCCGCATATCCTTCCGTGATGGAATAATTACCCGAAGCTGTACTTGTAAATCCTTGTGCAAGAGCACCTACGCCAGTGGCATAAGAACTTCTACCTAGGGCTGTTGAGTAATTCCCAGTTGCTTTTGAATATGCTCCGATTGCAATCGCCCCAATCGCCGTGGCAGAATCTGTTTCACCGATGGCTATCGCACTATTGGCTGACGCTACGGAGGAACTCCCTATGGCAACGGAAGACGTGCTGATACTTGTATTACCCTCCCCAATGGCTATTGAATACGTACCTCCTGAAGTATCGTTATAGCCAATGGCAACGGAGGCAGTATTGGTGGCATCGTTGTATGCTCCAAGAGATATTCCGTAAGCCCCGGATGCTTTGGTATAGAAACCAGCGGCAATGGATGTGTTCCCATTGGATTCTGAATTCCGACCTAAGGCAACGGCGTAGTTCCCGTTAATTTGATTTGCTGATCCTGCAGCAAACCCGGCATCCCCATTTACTTTGTTCGAGGTACCAATGGCGCCTGCAGACGTTCCGCGAACTGAATTTCCAAACCCAACAGCCATGGCATAACTGGACATCACGCTATCTCGAAACCCATATACAAACGAGTAGCGTCCGGTATCATAACAGACATTACCACCAACTAGAGAATAATCGCCTAGCACTTTGTTGGTATGGCCAAGGACAAAACTGCTAAACGCCTCATTGTCGTTGTTATAACCCAGCGTTGCCCCAAAATTTCCCGTTACTTGGTTTAACCGTCCGAGACAAGTCGCGTAGTCGCCGGAGACATCGTTGTTCATACCAAAACTTACTGAGTTGATTCCTGTTACCGTGTCATAATATCCAACGGCTACAGATCGATCTCCGGATGCAGTGCTGTAAAATCCACCTGCGATAGAGTACAGACCTTCAGCAGAAGTGATATATCCTAAAGCGGTTGAATAGTTACCGGTGGCATTGGTGTATCCGCCTGTTGCAAGCGAAGCCGAACCTGAGGCTTCACCTCCAATTCCAAGTGCCGTACTGTATAGTCCTTTAGCCTTGTTGTTATAACCAAATGCAGTAGAATAACCGCCTATACTATCGTCATTCCAGTTGTCGGTTAGAACGTAACCCGCACGGAAGGCTGCTTTGCGCGGATACCAGAACATACGCGTTCCGTTTCCCGTTGTGGTGAGTTGATTACCAAAGTTGTAATTCCCTTTGGCCATAATTCCCCCATCTGCAAACGATCCGGACCGCTCAATGCTCAACGTGAATTCGGGCGTATTGGTCCCAATTCCTATCTTATCCGTGAAGTCACCATTGTACATCGCTCCGTTGCCCAGCCCAAGCCAATCTTGATCGAATTTAGACAGCACGATAAAGGTATCTTGACTTAAGAACAGGGTGTCATTCTGCCATCGTATATGCTGGATCTCGTTGGTATCGTTTTCTTGTTCAATGATTACATAGGAGTCTTTGCTGAGGTAAAGTGTATCGTTTTGATAAGTAAGGTGTTGAATCTCATCTGTAGTATCCTCTTCCGGCAATGGAATCATTCCGGCGAAGGTGAGTTGTCCCATGTCGTTAACATCAAAAATGGGGAAGCTATCTGTATTACCGTATCTACCTGCTGTGACACCGGTATTTGCAATATTGATTGTTCCATTTGAGTAGATGGTTCCACCGTCCAAACCATTTCCCGCAGTTACCGACCACATCAATGGCAACCAACGGTTAACATCATAGTACCAGAAACCAACCGTATCGTCGGTTTGATAAACCAACAAGCCGTTGGCAGGAGAGGCTATGGCTAAACGTTCTGATTCCAACATTCGAGGAATGAGCAACCCACTTGTGGTCGACTTAATATCAAGCATGGCAGAGGGATCCGGGATATTCCCGGTGTCACTTATTCCAACGTTTTGAGCGCTGGTAAACCCACCAATAAACAGGCAGGCGAGGAGAGTAAAAAAGATGTGTTTTTTCATACTACTACAGGTTTTGACCAGAAGCAATATACAAATTGATAAGGAATCGCTAGTTAGATGTGGTGTCTCTTAGAACAATAAAAGCCCGGACGCATTTGCCCGGGCTTTTGAAGATTTATTTAAGGTTGTTATCGCTTGATTACCTTGATGGATTGTCCATCAACGGTAATGAAGTAGATTCCGGTTGAGTCACGGCCTTGTCGTTAAGCTTACCAAGGCTCTGTTTTACCCCAACCTCACCGGGACGGATGATGGAACACGAGGAAAAGAATAACAGCGATAAAATGATTAATGAGAAGTTCTTCATAATTGGACTAGATTGTTTCTATTCATACAAACAAAACCCGTTTTGAATAGATTTAAAATCAGCGACATACGTCATTACTTTTGATTATGAGTTCCATATGATTCTGTAATCTCAACATCAAGGTTAAAACTAGTATCTTTGAAAGTAATGGTCTTTTCATGTATTAAACTACTTCGTTCATGTGTCATTGCACTGTTAACGGTCGCCTTCACGCTGACCTCAAATGCACAAACTTTAACTCTTCGGTCGGGGAACTTCCAACTGAAAAGTGAGTATTCGTTTTTTAATAATGCAGGTTCCTTTGTTGTAGATACCGTCAATCAACAGGGGGCTTATGCAGTTGGGCTGACTATTGGAGATAACGCCGTACCCAATTCGACTAATGGGATTAAAACTCGTGGTTTTATTGGCGGAAATGCATACTACGTTTGGGTTCAATCATCGGTGCAAAAAGGCCAGCTAGCAGATGCCGGTCTCATTGATTTATACGCCATTCAACCAGAATGGAAGATTGCACCGGATTTAAAAGAAACGATTGAGCAAATCAGTGACACAACTCTGTGTTCAATACGCGGTTTCTCCTTTTTACCAATACAACATGTTATTTCAAGCATGTCGGAAATTGATTTTGATTTCAGAATACTTGAAACCGAAGCATTAGCGAACTCCATCACCTTTGAAATTGAGCAACGCAATTTCGCGAACTTGTCGGAACTAGGATGGTTTTACTGGTTTGAACTTCCTCCGCCACCTGTGGAGACCAATAACCTGGTAGAACGGACGAATCACCGTGTTCCGGCCATCGAAGCTGTTAGCGGCGTGTATGGCTTGTCCGGCAAACGCGTGATTGTTGGTGAGTGGGATGGCTCCGGTGCACAGAAGCATATCGACTACGATTATCATCACACCCAAGTTGAGGCATTCACGTACAACAGCAATGGCGCTCACGCCACACACGTTGCAGGAACCGTTCTAGGCGCCGGCATCATAGATCCGCAGGCGACCGGAATGGCACCAAATGCAGAATTGGTAAGCTATGATTTCCGGGGAAATATCCCAGTTGAAATGGACTCCGCGGCGTCTAAGTACGGCATAGAGCTAACGCAGAACTCATACAGTTACGGGTCTAGTAATGACCGTTGTAGTGTACGCGGTACTTACGATGGTACCAGCACAGCGCTTGATGTGCTCACCAATAAATACGACTACCTCCTTCATGTGTTTGCCGCAGGAAACTCACGATCAAGCAGATGTTTGAGTGGTGGCTACGGTACGGTGCATAGTGGGTTCCAAGCGTCAAAGAACTCTTTAGCGGTTGGTGCGCTTACCAGAACGGATGGAAACTCGTCGTTCCACTGCTATGGTCCTGTAAAGGATGGTCGGTTGAAACCAGAGATTTGTGGTGTAGGAGTTAGTGTATACAGCACTTACCCGTACAACACATATCGCGGAGGGTACAGTGGAACATCTATGGCTTGTCCCGGCGTCTCAGGAACTGCCGCGTTAATACACGAACTTTATCAAGACAGCACATCAAAGCAAATACCCGCACACTTACTCAAAGGCAGTTTGTGTAATGGTGCGGACGATATGGGAAGAAGCGGGCCGGATTATCAATTTGGTTTTGGTCGGGTAAACGGGAGACGCACAGCGAACATCATTGCGAACAAACAGTACAAATTAAACTCCGTACGCAATGGAGGTGTTTACACCGATACCATTTTTGTCCCAAGCGGCACTCACCAGTTGAATGTGATGCTTTGCTGGAATGATCAAGCGGGTAATCCATCGTCATCAACTATGTTGGTGAACGACTTGGATTTAGAGCTCGTAGATTCAGCCGGCAACGTCATTCTGCCCTGGACGCTTAACCCAATTTTGTTTACAGCAACCGCACAGCGGGGTAGAGATTCCTTGAATCCAATTGAACAAGTCACTGTACTCCCTTCATCACCGTATTATCTTGTTCGAGTTCGCGGGAAACGTGTAGTGTCTAGCACACAAGACTTTTCAGTTAATTGGTTGTTCCAAGACTCTTCGATAACAGTGATTTATCCGAACGGAGGTGAACATTGGGAATCTCCTTCGAACTCTAGCCGAGCTCAAACCATCCGTTGGGATACCTATGGTTTGAATGGAAGCACACGCGTGGAGTTTTCTGCAGATTCAGGACAGACCTGGACAACCTTAGCATCGGTTGCATCCAACAGAAGATATTACACATGGGCGAATGCAAGCTCGAGTCTGAATACACCCGGTGCACGAATACGTGTGACCTGCCAAGGGAAGACAGACATCTCAGATAACAATTTCAACATTGGCGGTACGGGTCCTGTACCGCAAGCAAAAATTTGCAGCGGACAAGTCCACCTCAAATGGAGTTCAATCAACAGTGCAGCCTATTACAAAGTGCACCGAATGATTGAAGGTCGTATGGTCGCTTTTGACAGCAGTGTCACGCCATTTTATACCGTTCGAAATCTAGTAAATGACAGTACCTATTGGTTTGCGATTTCGGTTGTATATCAGTCGGGATCTGAGGGTCCACGGAGTAGAGGGACCTCATTCAAACCAATACCAGGAGTGGATCCTGTGAACTTTGTTACACAGCCATCAGACGCAAGAGTTTGTGCAGGCAATAGGGTTACGCTACGAGCAATTGCATCCGGAAGTACATCGATTTACACGGAATGGCAAAGAAGCACGGATGATGGAGAATCTTGGGTGGATTTAAACAGTGTAGATACACTTTTACGACTGGCTCCAGTTGATATCAATCAGAACGGACACCTTTATCGTAAAAAAGGGGTTAATCAATGTGAGGATACCGTTCACAGTAGATCGGCATTGATCCAAGTAGATACCTTGTTGGATTATGAAGTAGTTCACGACCGGATAGCGGTTTGTATTGGTCAGGATACTGTAATTCGAGTTAATGTGAAAGCCTCCAATTCTCCAACTATTCGGTGGAAGTACAAAAAACGGGTCACGGATAACGAGTATACCGTTGGTTCGTTCGACTCACTGTCTTTATTCAATATTAATGAAGGACGCGAAGGATATTACCGAGCACAGGTGAGTAATACTTGCGGTCTTTCTCCAAGACAAGACTATACATATCTTGAAGTCCGACCGCAGTTGGATCTTACATACAATGGGAAAGACACCAGCTGTGTTGGTGAGACACTCTCAATGGATTTGAATGCGACCGGAGGAGATAGTCTTGCCTATGATTTTTGGTGGATATCAGACAGCGATACTGTACGGCAAAAGTCTTTCAACTTCACGCCTACAGAAGATGTTTCTTGGATAGGGTATGTCTTTGATAACTGTTCATCTGATACCATAACAACTCGTGCCGATATTTCGATGAGAGACACGCTGCGAGCTGAACTGATCTCAAATTTAGATACGGCGTGTTATGAGCAAGAAGTTCGACTAGAGGTTCTCATCACCGGTGGAAAGAAAGATTCTTATGATGTAAGCTGGCTAGACGGAGATAATTCGCGAATTCGGGTTATGCAATTCACAAATGACACGTTGATTTATCTGGGTGTTGGTGATGGTTGTACCAAAGACCGAGCATATGCATCTATCGAAATACCCGTTAGGGCGCCAATCGAATTGAACATCCTTAGGCCGGATACCGTTTGTGACGGAGAGCTTGTAACTTATACGGCGGATGTGGAGGGAGGTAGAACATCTACCTACAAATATTTCTGGAATGATGTTGCCGGTAATCCCGATTTGTCGACCGTAGTATCAAAAGGAGAGGTGATTAAGCTTGAAGTATCCGATGGTTGTACACCACAAAATGGAATAGAGTTTAAAAGTGTTTTTGTTCGAGATCCGTTGTCGACTCAATCGTTTGATTCCGTACTTACCATCTGTACCGGACAGACTGCTTCTTTCGAAGTGATTCCTGCGGGGGGCAATCCGTCATCTTACGTTTTGACGTGGTTGGATTCAGGTTTAACTAACTATCAACGCACCGTTAAACCAACTGATACATCATCCTACCTATTTGTCTTAGACGATGGTTGTAGTAATCCCGGAGTTTCCGGTAGGGTAGTGGTGAATGTTCGCCCACCATTACAACTCGATTTTGGTGAAGACTTACAAAAGTGTGCGGAAGATCTGTTATCAATCAAAGCGGAGGCAACCGGAGGTTTTAAGGACGGATACGTGTTTAAGGAAAACAACGTTGTACTCACCAATGGTGAGCGAGACTTTGAAGATTCAACAACCGAGACGGTGATTGTTGAACTATCGGATGGGTGTACAGTTGAGCCGGCGTATGATACAGTTACTGTTTTTGTGACACCATTGGAAAGCACTGGCTTTGAGTGGACCGCCCTAGACCACAAAACCGTGGAAATTGAGACGCTCACAAGTCCAAATCAATTAACGGTGAATTGGGGCGATGGATATGAAGAAGGAGTGAATACCAAAGTGGTTGCTCATCAATATCAATCCTATGGTAACTACGAAATTTGTTTAAAAGAGACCGACAATATTGGATGTACTAAATCCGAATGCACCACTGTATACATGTACAATCCTTTCGATCTCCGCGGATTCACAATTAAGCTCTATCCAAACCCGGTTGAGGCCGAACCTTGGATTCTTGAGACCGATAGCATTGTTGGGAATTATGATATCACTTTATTCGATGCTGCCGGTCAGGAAGTTTACAACATCAGTGGCGAAAACACGGTATTGAAACAGTTTGTTATCCCATCAGCAAACCTGGCTTCCGGTGTTTATGTGATTTCCGGTAAGTTGAATGAGAAGTACTTCCGGGCTAAGTTGATTAAAAATTAGAATCGACATCCACCAAGGACAAACGAATTGTGGTTCGAGTCGTTGTTAGGGTAGAAATCTGATTTGTATCGACACAACACAGAAATATAATTTCGGTAAAGGCGAGGTCTGGTATGTACCTGACTTTCTAGATCATGGCGAGGCTGTAAAGTTTTATATGGCAATACTGAATAACGTGCGCTGGCAACAAGAGCAAATCACGCTTTTTGGCAAAACGCACGATATACCGCGGCTTACAGCCTGGCACGGCGATAAGGGAGCGGAGTACGAATATTCGGGTGTGCGTTGTAAACCGGAACCATGGACAACAGAGTTAACACATATCAAGAATCAAATAGAGGAGTTTTTACCAACCGAATCGTTCAACAGTGTTTTACTAAACCTGTATCGCAACGGTTTAGATAAAATGGGCTGGCATGCAGACAACGAGAAGAGTTTAGGCCAAAATCCAACCATCGCATCGGTGAGTTTAGGCGCCACCAGAAAGTTCGATTTGAAACATCGAACGGATAAAAGTCAGCGGTTACGACTAGAGCTGACTTCCGGGTCACTTTTGGTAATGTCGGGGGACTTGCAACATCACTTTCTTCATCAAGTTCCTAAGCAAAAGCGAATTGTAGAGTCGAGGATTAACTTGACGTACAGGACTGTGTTTAAGCAACTCATCGATAAATAGTATATTTGACAAATTCTAGGATTAATATTTTATGAGAACTCGCTACTACGTTTTATCGCTTGCATTACTATCGTTTTTTATTCTGTCATGCACGGAAGAATCTCCAATAAAAACTGAACCTGATACTACATCAGATTCGTCTAAACAATCTCCTGGAATTGAAATTAAGCTTACTGATGCTCCGGGTGACTACAAGGAAGTGAATATTTATCTTGACCAAATTCAGGTACTTACAGTTGATTCAGCAGACTCAAAATGGGTTGATTTAACTACTAACAGCGGTTACTACGACCTCCTCAAGTTACAGAATGGTGTAGATACCACTATTGTGAAAGACAGCCTTAGTAAGGGTACAATGATTACACAGCTAAGGATGATTTTGGCAGACTCGAACAATGTTCTTGTTGATACGAACTATCACAGTTTATTTGTTCCAAGTGGTACTCAGACCGGCTTTAAAATTAATCTTAAAGATACCATGAGCGCTGACAGTTTGAACATCACTATTGATTTTGACGCGGATAGTTCAATTGTGGAACAAGGCAATGGACGCTACCTTCTAAAACCTGTGTTACGAATTAAATAACATTGACGGTAGAAGTTAAGCTTTGCTTAACAAAAAATTAATTGGCCAATGTAGTGCAATTTTACAGGCATAAAAGCCTTCTAATTCACACATTTTTAACACGTTATACCCTCAAGCACGAAAGCAAAAATGTTTGTAAAATTAGGTTTCTCTGGGTGCAGTCATTCTTGATAATCACTTAACGATCTCTAAATACGCTCCATAGTCCTTTGCGGGAACTATGAAGCATTTAGTAACAGCAATTGCAGCCTTCCTCGTGTTCGCCACACAGGTAGCTGCGCAAGTAAAGATTTCAGAAATTATGTACAATCCTCGCAGTGCGGAAGACGACTGGGAGTGGATTGAATTACACAACCCAACTTCTTCAGCAATCAGCTTGAGTGGTTATGTTGTTGACGACGAAAATTCTACTTTCCAAACAGGGTCAAACGTAGCGAACGTTTCGATTCCTGCAGGTGAATCAGTAATCCTAATCAATGGTGGAGACATCACAGAAAGCGACTTTAAAGCTGCTTGGGGGTCTTCAATCAACGTTGCCGCAGTGAGTGATTGGGGCAATATGGCCATGGGTAATGGTGGTGACCATGTTGGGGTATGGAGTAGCTACGCTGATTTCCAAAAAGACACCAACTCAGATGGATTACGTGCGTTCAACTTTGCCGTTTCTCATGTTGACTACGACGACGACGGAACGACATGGGTAACTGACGATGGTTACGGATCAATCTATTTGAAAGACATCACAGCATCCGTTAATAATCCAGCCAATTGGGTTTTGTCAACCGATAAAGATGGCTTTTCTTGGA
>Ga0181574_10000649_pt1 | contig 32538 bp, 24 predicted proteins | sample 101ome_24_FD_145600 | JGI IMG/M metagenome (GOLD analysis project Ga0181574, IMG submission 145600) | Coastal salt marsh microbial communities from the Groves Creek Marsh, Skidaway Island, Georgia - 101410AT metaG (spades assembly) | ecosystem: Environmental > Aquatic > Marine > Intertidal zone... | reverse complement strand
GGCCGCATACGAACGCATGTTTCTCGAAGTCCTTCCGGACATCGTAGCCAGCGAATCCCACGCGATGTATTGGCCCTCCTCACCCATGCCCGATCCGCTAGAGCCCGAAGACATCGAGTCTGGAGATGAGCACGCGTGGCACGTTTGGTTTGATACGCTGGACTTTGATTTCTATTCACGGCAAGCAGGCCGGTTTGTAAGTGAATATGGGCTGCAGAGTTTGCCTGAAGCAGCGACACTGGCTCGGGTCGGTATCACCGCATTTTCCGATACTGCACTGCAATTCAGGCAGCGGTCGTCTATGGAATGGCTCAAACCCGGTTTGGATGGCTGGGGGATGATGCGCATTTACGCCCGGCGATACGCTGCCGACCCGGCTGCACCCGACACCCTTCACACGCCGCTGGAACGGTGGATTTACCTGACCCAATACATGCAAACCCTCGGTCTGCGGGAAGGATTGGAACGCCACCGGACATCGGCCGGGCGTTATGCTGGCTCATTGTATTGGCAATTGAGCGATGTGTGGCCGACCGTTTCCTGGTCTACCGTGGATTACGACGGTCGTTGGAAAATGGCGCATTATGCAGTCCAAAGGGCGAACAAACCTCGATGCATCCAGCGCGTTCACCATCAAGAGGAGTTGACCCTTTCTGCTTTCAACGAACATCCTGATGCGATTGCCGGGTCTGAATTACATGTGGCATTATTGGATGCGCAAGGTGACACACTTGCAACGGAATTGCGTGAGGTCGACCTCGATGCATTTGCAAATGCAGAATTGAACATCAACTCAATCGTTGATGATGATTATGCCGTGGTCCGATGGAATTGGGTGGAGTCCAGTGGCACGCTCATCGACGCTGGAGAGCAGTTGCGACTGAAGCCAGCTGAAATTCAATGGCCGGAGGCGTCCATTCGTTGGGAATTGAGCTCGGACTCGTTATACCTCACAACGGATGCCATTGCAGTCGGTGTCAAGATCACCATGGACGGCGTCCACTTTCATGAAAACGACTTGGTGCTTTACCCCGGTGAATCCCGGGCTGTGGCTTTCGAGCGTCGCGAAGGTGCTGAACGAATTGGAAACGCTCCGCGGATTGAGCACTTTGCCCAATTTCAATAGATCGCTTGGATCACGTGTTTGACACCGTTCAACTCGAATCTTTCACCGACGCGTTTTCCAAGCATGGCTTGGCCTGCGGGCGATATCGGTGATAGTGCGTACACGGGCTTCGGCTGCGAGGTCGGCACTTTTCCTGCAGAAACAGAAATGAAGTAAACCATGCGCTCGACCTCTACACCCGCTCCGAGTTGAGCCGAATCGAACAACCCAATGGGCAAGCGCTTCAATTCTGCCAGACTACGTTGTGTTTTCTCTCGCAGTTGATTCAATTGTCCGAGCTCTTGATCGACCATGGCACGGCCCGTTTCGTGCTTGTCCCCAGCTGAACTTTTCGTATCGGACTGCCTGCTATCATGCAATGCATCGATGTCAGCTTGCAACCTGCTGAGCGTTGCGCTCATGTCTTCGATCATCGTATTGAGCCAAGCTTGTTTATCCATTGCATCAAATTTATGCGTTCTCCTTATGGAAATTTTCTCTATGTCGACTTGACAAAATCGATTTCAGCGTATCATTGCACGCATTTTGTAAAGAAAGATGGCTCACTTGCACTTCCAACTTTCTCTCGCTCAATGGATAGCAGAGCGCTGGCGCATCGTTTCGAAGCGCCGTGGATGTGCTTTTGCCTACCGGATCTGATCGGGCGTTGAACAGAACACCTGCCGCCATGCGTGCGCGGGTCTCGCTGGTTTTTCAACGTTTTACCCTTCAGACTCCATGCAATGAAACTGCAGTATTTTGATTTGGTGGACCAGACTTTTGAATGGCCCCAACCTGAATTCGAGCTCAAAAACGACGAACTCCAATTCCACGGTATTCCCATGATGGAATTGATCGAGCGTTTTGGCTCTCCTCTTCGCATCACCTACTTGCCCAAAATTGGCGAAAACATCCGACTTGCGCACGGATGGTTCAGGGATGCCATGCGAAAGCTGAAGTATCCCGGCGCGTATCACTACTGCTACGTGACAAAAAGCTCGCATTTCCGGCACGTCACAGAAGAAGTGATCAAGCACGGCGCCCATTTGGAAACCTCAAGCGCTTTCGATCTCGACATCGTCAAGTCCCTCTTCGACCACGGCAAGTTGGACAATGACGCCACCATCATTTGCAATGGCTTCAAAACCGAAGGGTACATCGAGCGCATTGTGAATTTGCGGCGCTTGGGATTCGACAATTTGTTGCCAGTAATCGATAATCAGAACGAATACACGCGATTAGCCCAGCACATCGATTCCCCAATTGAAGTGGGCATTCGCATCGCTACCGAAGAAGAACCCAAATTCGCGTTCTACACTTCACGTCTCGGCATTGGCTACCAACGCATCGCAGGTTTTTACGAAAATCACGTGAAGCCGAATCCGCACATGCACCTGAAGATGTTGCATTTCTTCTGCAACACGGGCATTCGCGATACGGCCTATTATTGGAACGAACTGCGCAAGACGATGCGGGTCTATACCGAATTGCGCAAAGTGTGTCCGACGTTGACCGCATTGAATATCGGAGGCGGCTTGCCCACCAAGAATTCCTTGGCATTCGAATACGACTACACCTACATGATCGAGGCCATTCTCGAGCAGGTGCAGTTGGCCTGTGAGGAAGCAGGTGTACCCGCACCGGACATTTACACGGAGTTCGGCTCGTTCACGGTGGCTGAAGCGGGTGCCACACTTTTCAAAGTCATTCACCAAAAACGCCAAAATGACCGTGAAAAATGGAACCTCATCGACTCGTCGTTTATGACCACCCTGCCGGATTCGTGGGCCATCAACAAACGGTTCCTGATGCTGCCCTTAAACCGTTGGAACGATCCGTATGAGCGTGTTTTCCTCGGAGGCTTGACGTGCGACAGCGACGATTACTACAATTCCGAACAGCACTTGAATGCGATTTACCTGCCGCAATTCAAGCAGGAAAATCCGCTTTACATCGGCTTCTTCAATACCGGCGCCTACCAAGACAACATCGGTGGCCACGGCGGAGTGCATCATTGTTTGATTCCCGGCCTCAAGCATGTACTGATTGACAGGGACGTGGATGATTCGCTGCAATTTGAAGTCTTCAGCGACACCCAATCAGCCGAACAGGTGCTGAACTTATTGGGATACACACCGAAAAGCAATGCTCAATCTGAGGAAGCATCGAAGATTCAATCGAAATCAAAATCCAACATCACACGACAATAAATCATGGAAACCCAGGTGATGAACGCACGGCCTTACGCAGGCGTTGATGCCAAATTTGGCGAATACGAGACCGCAAAAGCGGTCATTCTGCAGGTCCCCTACGACGGCACGAGCACGTGGGGCAAAGGAGCCGATGCCGGCCCGAGCGCATTGCTCGAGGCCACTGAGAACATGGAGTTGTATGACATCGAAACGGGTACTGAAGTGTACCGAGAAGGAATCCACGTGGCTCCGGCCATCACGGAAGATCAGTCACCAGAATTGATGGTGGAAGCGGTTGGTTCTGTGGTCATGCAAACCCTTCAAGACCGAAAAATCCCCGTGGTGTTGGGCGGTGAACACAGCGTGAGCATCGGGGCCATTCAGGCATGTGCCAAGGTGCATCCCGAATTGACCATCCTCCACATCGATGCCCACGCCGATCTGCGCAAATCATACCAAGGTTCAACCTGCAATCACGCATGTGCAGTCCACTGGGCATCACAAAATTGCCGATTGGTACAAGTGGGAATTCGCAGTATGGATGAGTCAGAACGGGCATACGTGCAGAAAGGCCGAATGTTCAACGGAGACTACTGCCACTACACCCCGGATGAAACCTGGCAGTCTGAGGTGCTCGAGGCCCTTGGAGCAGAAGGAAGACCGCTCTACATCACAGTGGATCTGGATGCGTTCGACCCCGCTTTTCTGCCCGACACAGGCACACCGGAGCCCGGCGGACTCAACTGGTTCCAAGTGACTCGCTTGATTCGCTTGGCATGTGAAAAGTTCAACGTCGTCGGTTTTGATGTCGTCGAGTTAGCGGCGCACGAACGCAGCAAGCCAAGTGATTTTCTCGCTGCCAAATTGGTCTACAAAATGCTCACTTACGCGCTGCAACCTGCAGCTATTTAAAAACGGAAGATGAACGAACAATCAGGATTCTTGCGACGGTTTGTCGCTGAACACTACAACCACTTCAATGCCGCAGTCGTAGAAGACGCCGCGAAAGGCTACGAAGCCCATTTGGCCAAAGGCGGAAAAATGATGGTCACGCTCGCTGGGGCCATGAGCACGGCCGAATTGGGAAAGAGCTTGGCGGAGATGATTCGGCAGGACAAGGTGGCCATCATCAGCTGCACGGGTGCCAACCTCGAAGAGGATGTCATGAATCTGGTCGCGCATTCACATTATGAGCGTGTTCCCCATTATCGCGACCTGACCGCTGCAGACGAGCAAGCGTTGCTCGATCGTGGACTGAACCGCGTCACAGACACGTGCATTCCGGAGGAGGAGGCATTTCGCCGTTTGGAAGACCACATGGTGGATTTGTGGAAGTCCGCTGAGAACAAAGGAGAGCGTTTTTTTCCGCACGAGTACTTCTACCAAGCACTCAACAGCGGCGTGCTCGAACAATATTATGAAATTGACCCCCGCAACAGCTGGATGATTGCAGCCGCAGAGCGAAACATCCCCATCATCGTTCCAGGTTGGGAAGACAGCACGCTGGGCAACATTTTTGCCGCACATTGCATTGCGGATGATGTGGTGCCGAGCACCGTCAAAAGCGGCATTGAATACATGATTTGGCTCGCAGATTGGTACACCCAAGCGACCGCAGACGGTACCGAAATCGGATTTTTCCAAATTGGAGGCGGCATCGCTGGAGACTTTCCCATCTGTGTGGTACCGATGCTGCATCAAGACCTCGGACGCCACAATGTTCCGCTATGGGGGTACTTCTGTCAAATTTCGGACAGCACCACAAGCTATGGGTCCTATTCAGGGGCGGTACCCAATGAAAAAATCACATGGGGCAAACTCGGTGAAAACACGCCTAAATTCATCATCGAAAGCGACGCCACCATCGTCGCGCCGCTTATTTTTGGATGGTTGTTGAATTGGTAATCTGAAGATCATGAACCGCATTATCAAGAACTACACAAACATTACCGTGCACCACGTGGCGCTGATCACGGAGAGCTACCCAGAAGGTTTTGGCGATGATGATTTGACCACATTGTCGATGCCCGATGGCAAGTACTTGCGCTGCTTGGAGGTGCGAACGGAAGACACAATCTACCTGTTTCGCATCGATAGTGAGATGATTGAGAAATTGGAAGAAGCAACGGATTCAGATTTTGGCATCGATTTGGACGAAGCCGAAATCAGCGAAGAGTAAGTCCAGTTTCGCGCCATTCAGGGACTTTTTCATTCGCCCAAAACCTTGGGCTTTAGCAGTTCGTGTATCTTACGTGCATGAAGAAATTCATCCACTCGCTGGTCGTGCTTTTTTATTGGAGTCTTTGTGGAACAGGGGTATGGGCTCAGCAAGAAGTTTGGATTCAAAAAGGCATCTGGGAAGTTGGTGCGGAAAACGTCCCGGTTATCCGATTGACCCCCGATACGATTTGGTCAGACCAAAACAAGGTCTTCAGTTTGACCGAAGAAACCGGTGATTTTCTGACCGTACACAACCTGGATTCGCTCGACCACACGTGGTTTATTGAATCATCGGGAGCGGACGACGTGGTCATTCCCGCCGGGGGGAGTGCAGAACTCGAACTCCCCGCGCTCGCGATGGGTTGCTACCGGCTGGGCTTGTCGGACCTTTCCGGATACCGCCTCGGGGGCAGTTCCATGTTGCAAGTTGGGCTACCCGACATTGCATTTGACAGCACCGCCTTGTATCACTGGAATTTATCAGATTGGAGCACAGCAGAGATGATGAGCATTGCTGCAGGTGAAATACCGGATGAGGAAGCGCCGTACGTGCCGACTCAATTCACAATCAATGAACGGACATACCCAGCCACCGTGGAAGACCCAAACGCCTTGGTGCAACTGAATTTGGGTGATTCCTGTCTCATCGCCATCGCCAATCACGGACTCATGGACCACGTGCTTCACTTTCACGGGTTTCACGTTTCCATTGTGTCAAGCACGCATCACCCTGAGCGTGTGGGGTGGTCAAAAGACACCGTTCCCGTGCGGAAAGGCGAAGGATTGACGGTTCAACTGGTGGCAAATCAACCCGGCACCTACCCCGTTCACGACCACAACCTCATCGCGGTCACCAACGCAGGTTTCTATCCCGGTGGGATGCTTACCCAAATCATTGTGGCCCCATGAAGCAATTTCTCGTCTCCATATGCTTGGCGGTAGCTTGTGTTGGGGTGCTTCCTGCGCAAACCCTGCCACCACAGCTGTTTTCGGGGATGGAAGGCTTCACGTTTTTACCCGACGGTACGGCCGTGCCGATTTGGGGCTACGGTTGGGTTTCAGATGGATTCATCACCTTGCCAGCACCTCTACTTACCTACGAAGAAGGCGATCAAGTCCAATTGAATTTCACGAATCCGAGCCCCGAAAGCCATACCATTCACCTACACGGTTTGGATGTGGACCAAGCAAATGACGGGGTGCCTGGAACGAGTTTTTTCGTCGCAACAGGTGGACAAACCACGTATTCTTTTTCAGCCAATTATCCTGGAACCTTTTTGTACCACTGCCACGTTACCACGACGTTGCATTTGACCATGGGCATGTACGGCATGGTCTTGGTGACGCGCCCTGACCAAACCCTGTTCGAAGGCGGTCCAGCGTATGCAGAAGATGTCCCTTTGCTTTTCAGCGACCTCGAAATTGCCACCAACCTCGACCCCGTCGGATCTTTCCCTTTTCATGACATTCGACCCGATGTATTCATGGTCAACGGTGTGTCCGGCAGCCAACTTGAAGCCGGTGAGCGCATCATTCATTATGAACCAGGGCAACCCGTTGCACTGCGGTTAGGGTCCATGGCGTATAGCCGAATGGAATTGACATTTCCAGCAGAGCTGAATGCCACGTGCTACATGAGCGACGGTCGACCGGTGCCGGTGCCTTTCGGTGTCGAGTCACTGACCATCTATCCGGGCGAACGATTCACCGTGCTCATCAATCCTGATGCCAACTGGGATGGGCACATCACCTGCGATTATTGGAGCATGGTGGATGAAACGTTGGAAGGATCAAACGCCCTTCACGTGCGTGACGCTGCATTGCACATTGCAGAGGCGGAAGGAACGGAAATCGTAGGTTGGCCAAATCCTGCTCGTTCGAGCATTACTTGGTCCCATGGGGATGCTTTGTCCGTTTGGGATGCCTTTGGACGTTTGGTCTGTGTAACCAACCTTCAAAATGGCGTGTTGAGCGTTGTCGGCTGGGAACCGGGAACCTACGTTGCACGTTTCGAAGACGGCCGCACAGCACGTTTCGTCGTCAGCGAATGAGTGTGATGTGACCTCTCCACTCACGCGAAGCTGGAAGTTGCGCACGTGAATCGATGCGCAAGACATAGGTGTAAACGTCATTCTGAGCAAAATGCTCGCTCGAAACATGAGCCTCACCTACCCAATATGCTGTTGGGTCGGTACTTTCCCAAACCACATTACCGTACCGATTATAGATTACAATGTGGTACCTATCGACCAATTCAGGCTCGGAAATTTCAGGCCTCCAGGCATCATTGACCCCATCTGAATAGCCATCTGTAGGTGGCGTGAAGGCCGTTGGAACAAACACCTGCAGATTCTCCTCCACTTCAATCACTGCCACCGCCTCATCTGAACAGCCAAAGGAATTCACCACCAAAAGGCTCACTTCATAAATCCCAGCATCCTGGAAGGTGTGGGTACCGTCCCATTCCGAAGAAACCGATCCGTCGCCGAAATCCCAGATGGATTGACCTGGATCTGAAAGATTTTCAAATGTCCAAGAACTGTTCAATGGATGCGGATCATCCCACGTACCGGCGTAGGGAGCGGGTTCGAATGCTACCTGTGGCTTTGGGAATACCGTGATGCTATCGGACAACATCGCCTGATTCATACAGCCACGTTCAGAAACACTTTCCAGAATGAACTGATAATTGCCCGATTCTTCAAGCGTAAACGCGGTTGCTGCTGCGCCCGAATACACCGTGTCATTTCCACTGACCACATCGAGCGTCATCTCAATCCCATTCGAAATTGGGGTTAATTCAACTTCGAGTGGCGCGCACCCCATCATGGGGGCCGCAGTCAACTGCGCGGAAGGGAGCGACAATACCTCAATGGAATCCCATGCCATCGCCTCACAGCCGTAGTCATTGGAAACAATTTGCATGATGTGGTTCCATCCCAATTCCGTCAAGTTCAGTACAGCCGTGTCTCCTAACGCGACCAGAGCGTCATTGACCAGCCATTGTGTTTCAGCCTCACCTTGGCCATTTACCTGCAACTCGGCTGGAATCCCGCAAACTTCATGCACTGGCAACTCCCAGGCATTCGATGGCCCTGGGAACACTTCGATCGAAGAACTTGCTATTCCTTCACACCCCCATTGATCGGTGATGTTCACAACAACCAAGACCCACTCTGCATTGGACGACGCCTCAAACACATGGGTAGGTTGCGATTCGTTTGAAAGGCCGGAATCCCCAAATTGCCAAGCCCAATCGGTCAGCAATTGATCCGATGCTGTCGCGAAGGTCGCACTGAGAGGGCTGCAACCTGAAGTCACATCAGAAGTGACTTCTGCCTCAGGTGAGCCATGTACCTGCACGGTCCAATTACCGAACGAACTGCAACCTGTCTCTGTGTTGGAAGCCGTGACCGTGAAGTTTTGAGTGCCCTCAGTTGCGGCGATGAAATCCAGCGTGTCTGCGCTCACTGCATTGTTCGCTCCCCAATTCCAGACGACTTCATCAGCAAACGCGGTTTGAACGCCCAGAACCGATTCAATTCCGAGACAAAGGTCAGAGGGCGTTGCGCTGAAGTCCAATATCGGTGCTGGAAGCACACCGATGCTATCCGCATCCGAACTGGATCCGCATGCGTGGCTCCATTCCACTTCGATCACGTGGTAGGTGGTGTCATCGACTGCATCCAGCGTTGCCGTAAGAGCCGCTTCAGAGGAGACCTCTTCCCCATTCAGATACCATGTCCATTGGACATCTGAATCGGCGACATTGGCCCCCAAGGCCACATCAAACGGAGCACAACCTAGGGTCTCAATGTCATTCAAAACGACTTGCGGCACTGATTCAACTTCCACGAGCTGCGCTGTAGCATCCACGCATCCGTTAAGATCCACAGTCTCCAATTCAAATTCCAGGGTACCCGGTGCATCCTGCGTCCACTCCAATGCCAAACCGTTGCCGACAGGGAGGTTATTTGCTTGCCAATTGGCCTCCAAGAATTGATCCGAGTTGTCCGCTGAAAGCGTAAAGGGTGCATCAACACACTGCAATGCATCAACAATAATTGCCGCAGGTTCGGGACTTACAACGTCGAATTCCGCCTGCACTGATGCGCTGCATGACGTTTCCAAATCTTCATATGCGTACTGCAATTGAACGATTCCTATCCCCGTGATGGCAGGATCGAACAGCCCCGCGCTGGCGTCGACAACACCAGCTCCAGACCACACCCCTCCTACCGGGAATGCCGAAGGCAAGGCAACGACATCATCATTCGAGCAAACAGCACTGATGACGGGCAAAGAAATTTCAGGCAGTGCCCAAACGGTCAATTCCAAGGTGTCGGCCGTTGCACATGTTCCTTCGCCTGTTTGGACAGCGAAGGCGTAAACCCCGGGATTCAAGGCATCTGCATCCAATACGCCGTTCGAAGGATCCAATAGGGAAGCTTCCGCTTCAGAGGTCAATCCCGACCATGAAACCAACGCACTTTCGGGAAAAGCGGTAAGTGATTGAACACCCGATTCAGCACATATCGACTCTGCCCCTGACGTTTGTATGTAAGTCGGTGCAGCGATTTGGACTAGGGTGGTATCTACAGCTGAACAACCAACCTCCGGTTCAAAAAGCACCACCACTTCATAATTTCCGACAGCCAATGCCCCGAGATCCAATTCGCCGTTGGAATTCACTGCGGAAGCAGCCCCTCCCAAACCATTGAAAAATTGAGTGGTCGCCGTTTCTGAATTTGTGAAATCTCCCAACTCAACCATGACCGATTGATTGCAAAACGCTATGGTCGGTTCGATGCTGGCAGCTACCGGTTCCAACACATCGGCATTCCATTCCAAAGCAGAGGAACAACCCCAGGCATCCTCTGCGATTACTGATAAGCCATGTGTACCAGATTCACTCCAGACCAATGATGCACTTAATGAATCGGAGCCTTGCAGTAGACCATCAACAAACCATGAAAAAGAAAATGGCGCCTCACCTTCTGCAATGCTCACTTCAAAAGTCACCACCGAATCTGGACAAGCCGTAGGAGAATCCATGGGTGTCAATACTGGCGACGCATGCAATTCAATTTCAAGGGAATCGGTAACCGAACACACGAGGCCCTCATGGGTGAAAAGCACTTGAAATAATCCAGGCTCCAACGAGGTCAAATCCATCGTATCCTGGCTTTCTTCAACACCGGGTCCGGACCAATATCCCGGTAAATCCGTTGGAGTAGGCAATGCGACAGATCCATCATCCGCACAAACATGCAACTTGGGTCCTAGGTCCAAGGCGGGTGGCAACACAACATCAACGGCAATCGAATCCACGTTGGTGCAGCCTAGGCTGTCCGTATAGGTATAGCCGATTACCGCTTGATTTTCAGAGATTTCTGATACATCAAATCCGGTCAACCCCACTCCTGCACCGCTCCAACTGCCACCTTCAGGCGACGCGGCGGGAAATTCCGCCGAATCGTCCGTGGCACAAACTGCCCAATCATTTTGAAGGGTGATCTCAGGCAATGCATACACCGCCCAATTCAGTTCAATGCCTGTAGCACATCCCCAATCGTCTTCTACCGTTGCAGTGATCTGGGCTAAATCTTCTTCGCCCCAAGGTCCCGCGGCGAATTGCCAGCTTGAATCCGTTTCTGCGACATCGGCAGCAACTCCAATCAGGAAATTCCCAGCGGTACCTGCACTAGCTAACAACTCTACGTCTACTGTTGAACCTGCGCAAACGCCTATTGCCGTAACCGCTTGAACTTCTGGCAAAGCGCGCACGTCTGCATAGGACGTGTCTGACACCGCACACGATCCAGATCCATTGCTGTAAATCATGGGCAGTTGACCAGCACCAACTTCTAGCGGAACGAGCATCGGGACTCCCGATTCCACGGTCACGGTGCCTGACCAGACTCCTCCTTCAGGGGTAAATCCTGCCAGTGCAATGGGTTCGGCATCCACACAGGTGGTGAATTCCATTGCACTCGTCACTTCCGGGGTTTCAATGACTTGGATGGAAGTGGTATCGGAATTAAAGCAGCCGAGAGCGTTGGCCGCAGTATAAACCAATTCGAAGGTGCCTGCACCGGTTTGACCAGGGTTGAAGACACCCGCTGGGTCTTCAATTCCAAAACCGCTCCACGTCCCATTCAACGGGGTTGCTTCGGGCAATTGAACTTCAAAATCTTGATCGCATTCTTGCGCCAATGCTGGAATCGATATTTCTGGCAGAGACATGGGATTGATGAAGGTCATGGCGTCATCGGAGCATCCCAAATCATCCGTCACTGTCACTCCCACGATGGCAAATGTCTCATTCAAATTGGCTACCCAAAAGGCCTCTCCATTTTCATTCAGCGTAACCAAATCCGTCCATTCATACGAATAAGAAGAACCAGATTCCAACGTACCTCCTCCAGCATAGAGATTCATCCACACGGTATCTCCGTCACAAGCCACACTTCCCTCCGTGGACAGGAAGGCTGTGGGCTCTTCTAGAACCTCCCACAATGCGGTGTCTGTCGTTGCACAGGAGCCGGTATTCAGTTGGTACACCAATGTCGAAATCCCCACATCCAAATCAGACAAATCCAACAACCCGGTCGCACCATCCAAGATGCCTGGTCCTATCCAATAGCTCACATCCGCCCCAGGTTCCATGGGCAATTGAACCAAGTCGTTGCTTTCACACAAAACACTATCTGGACCGGCGTTGGCCCAAATTGGCTCAACCACTTCGAGCGCTGTTGTATCCGTGGAAACGCATCCAAACGAATCCGTATAGGTGTAAGCCAATAGGTGTTCCCCCAATCCAAAGAGCACCGGATCCATGCCGTTATCGATGACAGGTCCTGTGCTACTTGTCCATATTCCTCCAGCGGGGATGCCTTCTGGCAAGGACTCGACAAATGATTGGTTGCAAAATGTGAGGCTATCGACCACAGATACACTAGGCAAAGGATGAATCGAAAGTTCATGCAGCGCCGTATCTGCACAACCATAATCAGGTAGCCAAACGGGATAGGGATCGAAAATTACAGCCGCTTCCACTGTATGATCTCCAAGGCTCAAGCTGTCCGACGAAATAGAAAATGCAGCAGATGCATTCACCGAAGACGTTGGCGCCCAAGAAGTATCGACCGGAATCCCGTCCAAGATCCATTCGACAGAAGTATCCCAACCGAAGGCTACAATGTTGGCATCAATTGACACTTCGTCTCCTTCACAAACGGATTCGTCAAGGGTCAACGATACGGTGGGAACGAAGAAGCCATAAATCGAAAATCCGGCGCTTGAAGTGCACTGAACGTTTCCATGGTCAACGGTGGTATACACCGACCCGGCTACTTGTGAGCCCACTGCATAACGAGCTGTTGAATCCCCAAGCTGTCCTCCATTTAAGAGCTCGGCATTCGAACTCCAGACAAATTCTCCTTCGCCCGTTGCGGTGAAATCCACATACGAACCCATGCAGTACCAGTCATGAGAAGAATGGACCTCAATGGCAGGTGAAGGATGAACGGTAATCGAGGAAACATCTGAACCTGAGCCGCATATATTGCTTGCCCAAGCTTGAATCGCCATCAACCCAGCACTATCAAATTGATGAACAAATGGGGCAGGCGTAGCCAACAAGGTTGTATCCCCTTCAAAAATCCACTGAAACGCTGTCAAGGCCGAATTTCCAGGATTCACCAACACCTGAACCGATGCTTCATCAGCGGAACACAACTCCGGGGTGTCCATGATCGAAACGGCGGGTGCACTCGCGAAGGTGAACCAGGCGGGTACCGAAGAGAATGAACAACCGTTTCCGGCCAACTCAGTTACTTCAACTTGAATTTGGTATCCCGTAGCTTCAAAGAATAAAATCGACGGCACCGAATCTGAAGGTCCGCTCCCGTCGACCCATTCGAAGGCACCGCCAGAAACGCTCCAGGTATAATCAAAATTATCCGAGTTCGAGATGGCTGCAGTCAGTTCCAACGCAGCTTGGTGAGGAACACACGCACTTGGTTGAGAAAGCTCAACCGAAAAGTCCGTTGATAAAGGGTGACATTCACAAGGCCAATCCACTGATTCCTCAACGACATCTAAATTCAGCGCAATTTCACAATTGCAAGAATCCGCAATCGTATCAGCTGGGAATGACGCAGAAAGCGATTCCGAGGATTGGACAACATCAGCGCTCAACTGCAATGCTCCTCCTATTTGAACGGACACACCATCTAGCATCCATTCGATGCCTTCCCAGGTGCTGCCTGCATCAGGCGAATTAACCTCGAATTCGATGACGCAAAATTCATCCGCATTCCAATTCATTTCGAAATTCAGCGAATCACACGTTTCCACACACCCTTGCCCCGTAGAACTCAACGAGAATCCTAAGCAAGAGAGTACCATGATGACGGTCATCATATGTCGATGCAAAGCTGGCATGCGCATGGGATACGAGAAAAAGGATGATTTCGTTACACACTTCTTGCGCCAATCTCCACTATTCACAATTGTTGAAAATCGATGTGAATGAGCTGTTAATTTTCAATGAGTTACAACTTTGGAATTTGAGCAAACACGCCCTTATTTGGCCTTGTCAACGAACGGAAACGTTCACGGCCCATCGACCGAGACCGCATGTTCCAACAGGAGGAGGAAGTCGATGATCGCCGGACACGCAGGCACAAAGGTGCTTGTTGAGAAAGCGTACGGCCCGATAAGGAACCTGAGAATGGTTCTGATTCCCGAATGGGACCTAAACATCCAGAGAGCAATCGAAAGATGGGAAGGATTGGACGTAAGTCATCAGGCGGAGACAGCAATGAATCCACCAACGCCAACTGTGATCTTCACTGAGGCGGATGACGGCAAAAGGCTCACCCCTGACGCCTCTTTCTCTGTCAACCGGGAAACTGGCTGGCAACTGTTCGAGCCACGCTGATGAGTGAGGTTGCGCGAAAGCTGCAAACTTCCGGACTTGTCCGGTCACTGAGAAGTGGAAATCAAAGGCCGGCGAGAGCAGACCGTAGGTTAGAGGAGTTCGCTCCGAAAACCAGCCGCGTTTACGCGGAGAGTCACTGTCAATAGATGGTGACTGCGGAGAAGCCGCATCGAAAACAATTCTCACGAAGGGTTTTTGATGCGGTTTTTTCTTTTTGGCAGGGCACTTATGCTGAACTTCATACCTCCTATTCCGCGTCTGATGCACGGGATTAAAAGGATGCGAAATTGAGATTTGACGATCTCGAATTCAAAAACTAATTTTCACCCACGGCAATTTCCCGAATCTTTACTGGTATTTTTTTTCGATGAACAGAAAATGGAACTTTCTGTTGCTGTCCCTATTGGTGGCGGCGACCTGTGTATTTGGTGTACCCTATGAATCTGCATCTGAATTGGCATCCGCGATTGACTCGGGTGACACGGCCTGGATGGTTGTTGCAAGTGCATTTGTGTTATTGATGACACCGGGATTGGCGTTTTTCTATGGCGGAATGGTCAACAAAAAAAACGTGATCTCGACGATGTTGCAGAGTTTTGTCGCTTTAGGTGTTATCAGCGTAGTCTGGGTAACCGTCGGCTTTAGCTTGTGTTTCGGTGACTCATTGGGTGGAATTATCGGTGATCCCCGATCGCATTTTGCCTTTCGCGGCGTCGGGCTCGCTCCAAACCCTGATTTTGCGGCGACCATACCATTTTTACTCTTCGCTTTGTTTCAGTTGAAATTTGCCATCATCACCCCAGCGCTGATTACGGGGAGTTTTGCAGGAAGGATTCGATTCAGGTCTTACATCCTTTTTATGGTGTTATTCAGCTTGATCGTGTACCCGCCATTGGCACACATGACGTGGCATCCTGAAGGATTGCTCCGAAATTGGGGAGTCCTTGATTTCGCCGGTGGAACGGTGGTGCACATGTCTGCTGGATTTGCTGCGCTGGCCGGTGCCTTGTTTTTGGGGAAACGTGCTCATGCCGACGATGAACCAGCAAACATACCCTTCGTCATTCTTGGGACGGGGTTGCTCTGGTTTGGATGGTTCGGATTCAATGCTGGGTCAGCTTTGGGCGCCAATGCTGATGCTGTCAAAGCGTTCGCTAACACCAACCTCGCTTCCGCTGCAGCCATGATCACATGGGTGTTCTACGAGCGATTCCAAAACCGCAAGATGTCCGCACTCGGTGCCTGCATCGGGGCTATTGTAGGGTTGGTGGCGATCACACCGGCTGCAGGGTTTGTGTCCATTGGTCACAGCATACTCATTGGATTTGTCGCAGCACTCACCAGCAATTGGGCCATCCGTCTGCAATCCAAATTTTCAGTGGACGACACGCTGGACGTTTTTCCAAGTCATGGAATTGGAGGGGTTGTAGGCATGCTTTTGACCGGTGTTCTGGCTGAAGATGTCGGCCTGATTTTTGGTGAAACCACTTTGTTTTTCCGACACCTCATCGCGCTACTTGCAGTGGCGGTTATGACCTTTGGATTGAGCTATGTCCTATACATGGTGGTTGATCGGGTCATTCCAATGCGCGTTCGCAGTGATCAAGAGCAACGAGGCCTGGATCATTCGCAGCATGGGGAAAGGATAAATTGATCGGCTACATCGATGACAATGTGATCGAGATTGTCTAAAACATCCTATCTTTCCTCCAAACCAATTGGAATGAAGACTGCCTCTTTCTACACCATTCTAATCGCAGTTTGTTGGCTTTTTAGCCCGTCTGCAATTGGACAAACACCAGTCGAATTCGAATACACTGGAGAAGTTGAAACGTATACCGTGCCGAGCTGCGTCGCCCAAGTGGAAGTCATCCTTAAAGGAGCAAAAGGAGGGGGCGCCAATGGTGGCAATGGCTCAACTGTGTCTGGAATATTGGATGTGGTAGAAGGAGAAATTTTGGAAATACGGGTAGGCGGAATGGGCGGATGCCCAGCTGCAGGATTCAACGGTGGTGGTGGCGGTGGATCCGCGACCAATGGAGCTAATTCCGGTTGTGGAGGTGGTGGCGCATCCGACATCCGAGTGGGCGGTTCAGAACTGGCAAATCGGGTAGCCGTTGCTTCTGGTGGAGGCGGAATGGGCGGTGGAAACACAGATGCAGATGCTGGAAATGGCGGGTGCAATTCAGGAGATCAAGGGGACAGTCCATTTGGTCAAGGAGGAAACGGAGCAACGCAGAATGCTGGTGGCACCGGAGGACCACCTTGGATTGGTTCGGGTAACTACGGATTGAATGGCGTTCTCGGAAACGGCGGTGCAGGTGCCACAGACCCTTGCTACAGCGTGGGACCGGGTGGCGGCGGTGGCGGCGGTTATTATGGCGGCGGCGGTGGTGGTAGCGACTGCTTTGCGTCAGGCACCCTCGGTGGCGGCGGCGGCGGCGGCGGATCAAGCCTCACGCCTGCTGGGTTTACCTGCGTCGGGGGCAATGTTTCAACGGCTGGTTCCATCACCATCATTCCCATCGGTGGAGTGGGCATGGTCATCGAACCAACCAATCCGCAATATTGTGAGGGCGATTCCCTCCTGCTTACGTTATCTGGCGCCGACGATTACGAGTGGCTACCTGGAGATGGACTTAACGTGGTGGATGGGCCAACCGCTTGGGTGAGTCCACTTGAAACAACAGTCTACAACGTGATCGCCTCCACGGAAGAATGCATCGACACGGTAGACGTCACAGTCACGGTAATTCCCTACCCTGTGATTACGGTAAATCCTGAATACGTCACAACCTGCAATGAGCAAGTCACACTGACAGCAACAGGGGCCTTCCAATTGCAATGGACGCCGAACGAAAGTTTGACCGGCAATGGATTTGGCCCGATTCAATACGCCAATCCCACGGAAACGACGGTCTACACCGTGGTCGGCACAAACAGCGGCTGCAGTTCAGAAGCGACGGTGACGGTAGCCTATCAATTGGAAGTTGAATCCACCGAATACTATTGCGAGGGCGGCACTTACAGCCTTCCTGACGGTTCCGAAGTAAGTGAAGAGGGAACCTACATCGCCGAATACGTTTCCATGGAGGGCTGCGACAGCATTGTCACGGTCAATCTTTTCGAACAATCCACCTACGATTTCCAAATGCCGGTGCAACTGTGTGCAGGCGAAACGTTCACCCTTCCCGACGGCACAATCATTGACGAACCCGGCACCTTCCCTGTGGTGCTGGAGACATACAACGCGCAATGTGACAGCATCATCACTACAGTAGTTTCCATCCTGCAGCCATTCACAACCCAGAATACGCTCGCCCTGTGCGAAGGCGAACCTGTCACCCTTGGTGACGGAACGGTTGTAACCGAAGAAGGGGTCTACACGGTGGTTTTGACGTCCGAAACCAACGGATGCGACAGCACGGTTACTTCCAATGTCATCTTTCAGCCTAATTACGATGTCGCGGTTGATTTGAGTGAATGCGACGACGGATCGTATTTGTTTCCAGACGGGACTTTACCCACATCCTCAGGGATTTTCAATTTCGATTTGCAAACCACCTTGGGTTGCGATAGCAACGTGACCATCGACTTGACACTCAATCCGGCATATGACATTTCCTATGGGGATGAAATCTGCGCAGGAGATAGCTACACCATGCCAGATGGCTCTTCTATTTCTACTGGAGGGCCTTACACTTCGATGCTCCAGACTTCAGCAGGTTGCGACAGTTTAATCACCGTCAATCTGGTAGTCAATCCCTTACCGGATGTTTCGAGCGGTGCGAACGAGAGCTATTGCTTGTATGATGGCAACATCACCCTCACGCCGAGCCCTAACGGCGGTAATCTGGCAGGCGATTTGTTAGATGGTTCGGTGTTACTTCACGAGGGAGCTGACCCGGGAGCGTACAGTGTGAGCTATTCCATTACGGATGCCAATGGCTGCACCAATGTGGATGTCGTGGACTATGTGCTCGCCACCCCCATTTCACCCACTTTTGACTTCGAAATGATTTGCAATGAATTGGAACTGATCAGCACAGTAAGCGATCCGAACGATACATATGAGTACGCTTGGTACTTGCAGAATGAATTGATCGCCATCTACGCAAATCCCACCTATTTCTTCGAAGAAAGCGGCACGTTCGATTTGGGGCTGGAAGTGACAGATGAATACGGCTGTGTCTATTTCAACAGCAGCGAAGTATTGCTTCAAAATGCCCTCAACCTTGAAGGATTCTTTGTCCCCAATGTTTTCACCCCCAATGGTGATAACTACAACGACTCCTTCATCCTGCCAAGCGCAGTTTCCGCCTGCTTGAATTACCAAGTCGACATCTTCAATCGGTGGGGCCAACTGGTCTACACCATGACGCCATACACTGCGGCATTTACAGGAAAAATGGAGAATGGCGCGATCCTACCTGAAGGAGTCTATTACTACACGATGGAAATTTTGGAATACCCGTGTAGCGAAACCCCAGCGTTGCAGCCGTTCTGCAGCGGGACCATTTCACTATTTAGAGAATAAAATCGAATCAAATGAAACAACTCACTCTTTTACTTTTCATAGCATTCAGCGGTCTTGTCCAATCGGGGTTGGCCCAAAACGACGCGCAATCAATTGAAGCGACTCAGGTCCAGGCAGAGAAAGCAGGGGTCAATTTTGACCACCTCTCGAGTATGATTGAACAAATCACCGGTTCTGAAGCAGACAATCCCATTTGTCAGGCCATGCTTCGTTCGATTTTGACGATTCGTTCAGCGGGTCAACCGGTGCCGATGGACGACGTTACATTGACCGCTTGGCAAGAATCCTTTGAAATCACTTCCGCTCAAGCGCAAGATTTGTACAAAGTAGCTGTTCGATTTGCCCTTCAGGACCAAAGGCGATAGCCTAAATCTGTCAATACGCCCACAAAACGAATCCTGACGACTGCAAATTCTACCGCCTCGCTAAATAGAAGAGATGTATCTTCTACAAAAACTCCGGAAGTGTATCTCTCACCCGCAAATTTTCTGAAGTTTCGAACCCAGATAGAGAAAGTGTGGGGCAGGCCCATCAAATCTCAACCTGATTGCATAGACCTTTCGAGAGCAATCCAACAAAAGACAGGGCACAAAATTGGCCACCACACGCTGCGGAGGATTTTTGGACTCGTAGAATGGGAAGGAAAATTTCGATCTTCTACGCTGAATCAATTGTCCGAATACATAGGTCAACCTTCCATTGAATCGCTCGTCCAATCCTATAAAGATGAAGAAGATTTAGTCGAAATCCTTGTCAAGCTTCAGCGTCAAAACGTCGACATCGACGAATACTACATCGGTCAATGGATGTCGAAAACGGTATCCATTGAATCTGCCATGATGGCTGGGCATATGCTTCTGGTGCGCCTGCAACAGCAAGACGAGGAGCGAATTGTAAGGCTACTGAACACGTTAAGGCCACTTGATGAAGCCCGAGGCCTTCACTACGCTATCTGCTCCGTCTTGGCGCACTACACAGCCGAGAAATTTCACGAAATCACCGACAAGGCCTTCGTCATGCGTTTGATGCGGGAAACGCCGTATATCAATCTGCTTTTATCCTTTTACGTGCCGTTGACGGAAATGGATGGCAATTTTGGCCAGCATATCAAATGGATGCTTGAATTGTCCGATGATGAAGAACACCAGGATTTTGGCAACAGCCTGCTTTCCACTTTCGCCCTGCTGAAAGGAGACAAAACTCAGGCGAGGGCTTACTTCAACAGAATCCAAAACAACCAGCCGTATTTCTGCATCCTACAAGGCAGAATTGATTTATTACGCTACCTACTTGAACCGGGAGGCGAAAACATATCCAATTACCTAATCCCGCCCAAAAACGAGGAGATTTTTTATTTTAAGGCCATCTTGCCCATGCTGGTTCTTTTGAACATGAAAGAAGAATTGGACGAGCTATTGGGCGCTTATCCCTTCGATGAATTCCTTGCCAATCACTGGCTAGAAGAAGCAGTGAAGCGGCAACATAAATTGATTCAAGTTTGGAGCCGTGCGACGGACGGGGATAAGGAAGACGCCATGATGGCCCTTGACGAATACGAAAACACCTTGTGGCCGAAGGATTACGAAGGGATTAGCAACCTCATCGCAGAAAAAATCAGAGAGAAACTGTAATCGTTCTGAGTACGACGTTGATGTGAGAAGGTCACATCCACCTTTTAGAACTTATCTCAACGTTTTTCAATGTCCAATCCCTCAGTCTCATCGCTGCTTCATCGGGTATACAGGGAATGAACAGCGGCCCAGCCGCAGTATGCAAAATCACGTTAGAAAGTCTTTTTCGCTTCAAAAATAAATTCGTACGAATGGACACTCGCTGCATTTTGTAAAACACCCCAAGCTTTTTCTTTCGGTGCAACCAACCCCACCAAACGGTGCATTCTGAGGTGGATAAGCAAACTTTAAAACGATTGCGTGATTCCCAAACCGCCCATGTCGACCAAATACCCCAACCTAGTGCCAACAATGCCCCCCAAATTCCTCCAATGAGGAATAAAGGGATAGCCAACGAGAGGCGTAATATCCATCGCTTGATCCAGTAAAGATCGTGCGGTCTCAATGTCGACAAAACTTCTGGACTAACGGCTTCAAATATGGCTTGTTCCAGTTGCAGGACTTGCGTGGGATTCAACCCAGGAATTGTCAAATTGACTCCTGCATTTCCGGCGGCAGCCTGCGAACGCGCTTGGTGAATTCGAACAGATTCAAATCCTGCCAAACGCTGCAAAACTGAACTTCGCAACTCAAACAATTGGATTTTCGGAAGCGGGATGCGGTAAGAAAATTTTCGAAAAAACCCACCCGTAATTTCCAAGGCACTTTCTTCAATAACCACTTGCAATTGATGGTACTTTATAACCGCTCCAAGTAAGGAAACCAAGACACCTATCATGCCAAAGAGTAGGATGCTGAGCGGAATAAACAGCACCCAGAGGGCACGAATCAACACCTTCCAAACCGGTGAAACCGCATCCGTCATCGCACTGATCACGTCTTCAAACGGCTCCATAAACGCCAAAACCGCGCCGAAAGAAATGGCGGCATTTCGAAGGTGATTCTGGGTTAATCCGATTTTGAGCAGCATCCTCCAATCCAAATGGACCAATGGCGTCGATTCTTTTTCGCGCATTGTTTTCGGCGATTCCTTGCTCAGAATATGACGCAATTGATCCGCTAATTCGGTGCGCAATGCGCTGATCTCCACTTCCGCCCCGGATGAACCTGCCGTATCCACGCGCAGCCCGTTCAGGCCAAAAATCCGTTGCCACCACGACTGTTCCGTATGCACTGCTTGGATGCGTTCAATGGGAATGACGAGTTTCTCCCTTTCTATAAGCCCACGGTGAATGACCAAGGCTGCATTTTCAATGTGAAAGGTGTATTTCCAATGTTCAATGATTGCGGCCACGCTCAGCAATGCCACAATGAGCACAATGGCTGCCCCTGAATAAAGTCGAATGTTTTCATTGAATGCCAATCCCGCGAAAGCCGGCCAGAAACTCCGCAAGAAAGTCCATCCATTCTTTATAAAGAATCGCACAATTGAAAGCACATGCTGCCGACGGGGATCAGAAAATACGTCGGACATATTATGCTCCTCTGCCTGCTCGTTCATCCAACATCGCCCGGAGGCGTTTTGCCTGTTCAACATCCATTCCCGGAACACGAAGGTTTGCGCCCGAACTCCCAGCAGTGTACAATTTGAGGGTGCACACTTGGAACGACCGTGACAATGGTCCTTGAGAAATTTCGCTGTGCTGAATTCGATTGAATGGAACCGTCAATTCTTCAAACACCCAGTACCCAGAACGAAACGTCAAATCATGTTCGCGCACCAAAACTCCGCGGATCTTGAAGCCTTTCCATTCCTCGATACCCCAAACCATTAAACCCACAGCGGCAGCCGCGATCAGTATCCAAAAGACCACCGGGACATCCCCTTCTTCAGTAAATGCCCACCAGACAATTGGACTCGCGAGCAAGAGCAAAGCCAGCAACGCCACAAAACCATAAACCGTCCACCGCATGGTGCGGTAACGCGCAGGCATCATCTCAAACGATGCAGATTCGATTTCGGGCAGACCATCTAATGGAAGTGCGCTGTTTTCAAATGGATTCACAACAGTGGACTTTGACGCAAGGTAACACGCTGAATCGGGTTTTCTGACCTTCCCCTATTCATGCCTATTTTGGCTGAAAACCCAGCCTGTCTCATGCAACCTACATTCATCCTGGCCTTAGACCAAGGAACCACAAGCAGCCGAAGCCTCTTGATCGACGCGCAAGGTCAAGTGTACGCATCAGCACAAGCTGAATTCGAGCAACTGTACCCGCAACCCGGTTGGGTCGAACATCGACCCGAAGATTTGTGGAACACGCAATGGCAAACCGCACAAACCGCACTCAATAAAGCGGGCATTGGCGCGAAATTGATTGCGGGTATCGGCATCGCCAATCAGCGGGAAACCACCTTGGTGTGGGATAAGAAGACCGGTGAGCCGGTGTATAATGCGATTGTTTGGCAAGATCGGCGAACATCGGATTTTTGCGATCAATTGAAGGCGGATGCGGGCACATCCGAGACCATCCAAACGCGAACGGGCTTGGTGATTGACGCGTATTTCTCTGCGTCAAAAATTCGCTGGATCCTTAACGAAGTGGAAGGTGCCAGGGAAAGAGCAGAAAGAGGTGAACTGGCCTTTGGCACCGTTGAGACGTGGTTGGTTTGGAAACTCTCGAACGGTCAGAGGCATGTAACGGACGCTTCGAATGCATCCCGTACGATGCTGTTCAATATCCATAGTCTCGCATGGGACGAAGAACTTTGCCGCCTCTTCGACATCCCTCTGTCTTTACTTCCCGAAATTGTTGACAATAGCGGTTCGATCGCTCAAGCCGAAGTTTTCGAACACCCCATTCCCATCTCGGGCATGGCGGGCGACCAACAGGCCGCATTATTTGGTCAACAGTGTTTTGCGCCTGGAATGGTCAAGAACACGTACGGCACCGGCTGTTTCATGCTGATGAATACAGGAAGTACAGCCGTCCAATCAAAAAACTCATTGCTCACAACGGTCGGCTGGCGGCGGGACGGAGAAACCACCTATGCATTGGAAGGCAGCGTGTTCATTGGAGGTGCTGGCGTTCAATGGCTACGGGATGAACTGAAGATCATCGATGAATCATTCGAGGTTGAAGCGCTCGCTCGCGAAGTGGAAAGCACGGATGGCGTTTTCGTCGTCCCCGCATTTGCAGGGTTAGGTGCTCCGCATTGGAATCCACATGCACGCGGCTGTATCTTCGGCATGACGAGAGGAACTGGCCGACCGCAAATTGCTCGTGCGGTGCTCGAGAGCATTGCTTTCCAATCCATGGATGTACTGGAAGCCATGCGGGACGACAGCGGTGTTGACTTAACAGCCATCCGAGTGGACGGGGGAGCCGCAGAAAATGACTTGTTAATGCAGTTTCAGGCGGACGTGATGAATTTGTCCGTCGTTCGTCCAACCAATTCAGAATCAACCGCTCTCGGTGCCGCATTCCTGGCGGGTTTGGGGGTTGGATTCTGGAAAGATGAAGCACACCTTGCCGAATGTTGGGGAGAACAAAAACGGTTTTCTCCAACAACAGAGCGAACGGAAATTGACCACGGGATCCAGGAATGGCATCGTGCAGTGCGCGCCACATCCGTATGGGCAGATGACCGGAACAACACCTGACATGAGCGAATTAGGCCAACATGAATCGGCTTGGAATCGGCTTTCCGAAGAGGAAAACTGGGACATCCTCGTCATCGGAGGCGGTGCAACGGGACTGGGAATTGCCCTGCACGCAGCCGCAAGTGGATTGAAAACGGCGCTGGTTGAACGAAACGATTTCGCACAAGGCACATCGAGCAGGAGCACCAAATTGATTCATGGTGGAGTGCGCTACCTGCAGCAAGGCAATGTCAAATTGGTCAAAGAAGCCTTGCACGAGCGTGGGCTGCTGATGCAGAATGCCCCGCATTTGGTGCACAACATGGAATTCGTAATTCCGACCTACAAGCGCTGGAAACGTTGGTACTACGGCACGGGACTTAAGATTTACGACCGACTTGCGGGCAGATTGGGCTTGGGCGGGAGCCAAATTCTTTCTCCGAGCCAAGCAATCGCTGCACTTCCTGGAGTGCGCTCCGAAGGCTTGACGGGCGGCGTGAGCTATCATGACGGCCAATTCGATGATGCCCACCTCGCTTTGTCGCTTGCTTCAACGGCCACAGCCCACGGCGCCACCCTGATCAATCATGTGGAGGTGACCGGCATCTTGAAGCGGAATGGGCTTGCGACGGGCGCAACCGTTCTGAATAAACTTACTGGAGAAAACCAACATGTGTACGCCGGGGTTGTCGTCAACGCGACAGGAGCTTTTTCAGATGCCGTCATGCGCATGGATCGGGCGAAGCACACTCCGAAAATACGCCCGAGCCAGGGTGTGCATTTGGTTGTGCACCGCAACCATTTTCCAGGGCCATCTGCCATGCTCATCCCCAAAACCGATGACGGCCGCATCCTTTTCGCGGTTCCTTGGCACGACCGAGTCATCCTCGGAACGACCGACACGGCTCTAAAGCAGGTGCCTGAAGAACCGCGAGCCTTGGAATCCGAAATCGACTTCATCCTCTCGCACATTTCTCGATACCTGGCTCAGCCGTTGGGGCGGACAGACATTTTGAGCGTTTTTGCAGGGATTCGACCGTTGGTCAAACTCACAAATAAAAAAACGTCAGAACTTGCCCGTGACCATGTCATACGCATAAGCAAAAGCGGCATGATCTCCATCCTTGGGGGAAAATGGACGACTTACCGAAAGATGGCAGCGGACGTCTTGCGTAAAGTTCACCACCGCCGGAACCGAGATTTCACCATCGCTGATACGCGTATGCTGCGTTTGGTGGACTTCCAAGCAGTTGCACGTGCGGCGAGCATCGAAGGACTTTCGGACGATGCATTGCGTGCGCTCGTGAAAATAGAAGCTGCGGAATCCATGTGCATGACGGTAGAAGATTTTTTGTCTCGGCGCACCCGACAACTCCTCTTAGACGCTCAACACGCAATTCGTCGTGCGCCGGTTGTGGCGGAAGCATTGGCTATGGCATTCGGACACGATGAAGCATGGAAAAATGAGCAAGTCACCGCATTCAAAAAGCTCGCTTCTCAGTACCTTCCCCCTCAATCCTCTTCATCATGACAGCCTATCTAGCAGAATTTATTGGCACCTTTCTTTTGATCACCGTTGGGGCTTCGGTCAATGCCAACGTCGTGTTGCAATCCACAAAAGGACATGGATCAGGCTGGGTGAACATCACCATCGGCTGGGGAATCGCTGTTTTTCTAGGGGTTTATTCTGCAACTTCATTGGGAGGGAGCGGGCACCTCAATCCAGCGGTCAGTATTGGAATCGCATCTTTTGGGGGGCTCTCCCCTTCCCTGTTACCCGGTTACATTGTGGCGCAAATGCTGGGAGCATTCGCGGGTGCCGTCGTGACTTGGATTGCATTTTACACTCATTTCAAAAACACTTCAGATCCCGATGCGATTTTGGCGGTTTTCTCCACCAGCCCAGCTATCCGAAACACACCGTCCAATCTTTTGACTGAGATCATCGGTACGTTTGTGTTGGTGCTCGGAGCGCTGAGCGCCTCGCCAGCTGCAAGTTCCTTGGGAGCATTGGACGCACTTCCCGTGGCGTTGTTGGTCATCGGCATTGGCATGGGGTTGGGTGGACCAACTGGCTACGCCATCAACCCTGCTCGTGATTTGGGGCCGCGCATCGCACATGCGTTGCTGCCCATTGATAAAAAAGGGCCGAGTGATTGGGTCTATGCTTGGATTCCGATTGTTGGGCCCATCGTGGGCGGAGTCCTCGGTGCTGGCGTTCATTTTTGGTTGTTCCCATGATTTATTTACGGATCTTACTCGCAGCATCCAGCTGCACGTTATTGACAACGCTCATGGCCCAATCTCCGATCATCGCAGCGCACCGTGGCTTTTCTCACGCGGCACCTGAAAATACGCTGGCCGCATTCCAAGCCGCCATTGAAATAGGAGCTCCATATTTCGAGTTGGATGTCCAAAGAAGTGCGGACGGGGTTCCCATCGTACTGCACGATGAAACCCTGGACAAAACCAGCTCAAGTGGAAGCAGCGGGCGAATTGATCAGCGCACGGCAGAAGAACTGCTCAACGAGTCGGTGGGATATCCAGAAAAATTCGGAACGCGCTTTACTGACGAGCCCCTTCCCACGTTAGATCAAGCCTTGGCACTCGCTCAAAATGCCATTCGCGTCTGCGTCGAAATCAAGGTGGCAGGAATTGAACAGGCCATCGCAGAGTCCATTCGTAAGGCCAGTATGCAGGACGACGTGATCATCTTCTCTTTTTCGGCCAAGGTGCTCGAGGCCATCCATGAAATCGATCCCGAATTGCCGCTGCTCTTTCTCAAGGAGGATGCGACCACCAAAGATTTCCAACGGGCCAAGGACCTGCATGCCCAGGCGATCGGCGTCGGCGGAAACACCCGTGTTGATGCTGATTTTGTCCGCGCTGCGGCCGCGGAAGGTCTCGAGGTATGGTGCTGGACCGTTGATGACCCCAATGAAATGGGGCGACTTGTAGAATCCGGCGTTGCCGCCATCATCACAAATCGCCCCGATCTTGGGTTGGAGGTTGTAGGAACTCCGAAATAAGATTCCGGCTTACTTACCGATTTTTCGTGCAAACTTGGCTAGAGGCCGCGATCGACTCAAATCATCCTCACCGTTCTCGACGGACCAATTCCAACCTTCTTCCTTCGCTCGATCCAGCCATTCATTGATGATCAGGCGAACGTCGGTATCCATGCGTACGGTTCGGTTGGCTTCGATAACCACGCTGTAATCACGCGGAATCGTGGTGAAGAGCTTGCGGATACCCACCTTATGCATAAACGTGACATCCTCACCCAGATGAACGATACAAGACTTGGCCTCATCGTCAATGTCAAAGTCGATGATTGGTGAATGAAAGTGGTCGTACAAAATGACCAGCAGCGCCGCGACAATTCCGATGCCAATGCCCACCAACAAGTCCGTGAACAAAATAGCCAAGACCGTAATGATAAACGGCAGGAACTGGCGTGTCCCCTGTTGAGCAATCGCTTTGAATTGCGCAGGTTTGGCCAGTTTATACCCCACAACGAGCAGCACTGCGGCGAGACTCGACAAGGGAATCAAAGTCAGTAAATCTGGAATCAACAAGACTGAACCGAGGAGTAAAAACCCATGCATGATGGCCGACAGTTTGGTCTTGCCACCACTTTGCATGTTTGCCGAGCTCCGCACAATAACTTGGGTAATGGGCAAGCCTCCAATCAGTCCCGACATCACATTTCCTGTGCCTTGAGCGATTAACTCGCGGTTGGTGGGTGTGATGCGTTTTTCAGGGTCCAATTTATCGGTTGCTTCCACACACAACAAAGTCTCCAAAGAAGCCACCACTGCTATGGTCACTCCCAAAATCCACACGTCGCCTCGGTTCCAAGCACTGAAATCGGGTACGGTGATCATGTCTTCCAAACCGTTGACCAGCGTGGGGATCTGGACCAAGTGATTGGCAGCCAATCCTAGCGCACCGTCTTTCGTCGCGATGTGGATGCCCACACCAGCCAACACCGCCATGAGGGACCCTGGCAGATACTGGGTCCATTGCATGCGTTTCATGAAGGGTTGCTCCCACAATATGAGGAGCGCCAAGCCAACGACAGCAATGACCAGAGCAATCGGCTGAATGCTGTCCATCATGAAAGACAAATCCGTGAACGTATTATGCGTCGCATCGTGTGCAAATTCCAAGGATCCTTCCGGCTCATCGTCGTAGCCCACTGCGTGCGGGATTTGCTTGAGAATGATGATCAATCCGATGGCTGAGAGCATCCCTTGAATCACGGACGATGGGAAATAAAATCCGATGATGCCCGCTTTGATGAATCCCAAGATGAGTTGGACGAGTCCGCCGATCACGACGGCCAGCAAAAAGATTTCGTAGCTCGGCAACGAATTGATGCCGTTGAGGACAATCACTGCCAATCCCGCCGCAGGACCGCTCACCCCGATTTGTGAACCACTGATGCTACCGACGATGATGCCGCCGATGATGCCGGCAATCAAGCCAGCAATGGGCTCCGCTCCCGAAGCCAAGGCAATGCCCAAACACAATGGCAGGGCTACCAAAAAAACAACCAAAGATGCAGGCGCATCCTTTGCAATATGTTGAAACATGTAAATGAAAGTTGAAGTTGAACAAAGACAGCTAAATCGCTTTTAGCCTACTTTGATCCATTCCGGTGGTTCCAAAAGCCCTTTGTGGAAGGGAGACTCCCACGCGCTTATCAATTTGGAACACCCCTTCTTTCGGTTATTTTCAACACCATCCTCCGTCGCATCACATCTTTCGGTCCACTTCTTCGTTTCATCGTCGGACTCCTGCTCTCCCTGCTTTTCTTCACCCCGATCGTCTTCTGCCCCATCCGAAAGACAGACCCATTCTTCTGCATCTACCACATCCATCCACGACAGCGCCGGCATCAATCCCCAGCAAAGCAGCGAGACAAGAAAAAACGATATGGAAAGCGTTCGACGCATAATATTTCTAATGGATGCAAAATTAACTTTTCAAGGATTGCAATTGTTTAAGTCTAGCCCTAAAAATCTCCAAAAATCCCGCAATCATTCGGTGAATAACTACCGAAAGCAAATGACCCGCCACAGGTGAACCAAGGTTGCACCCATGGTCAAGGCCGAAAAAACAAGGTGCAACGGCAACCAAGGTTTCATTTCTGATTGTCCCATGAGTTTCACCCCAAACGCCATGGAAGCAAGCAAGCATAAGGGCAGCACACCCAACAAACCGTAACCCAAGGCAATGGAATGGATGCATAAAGCTACCGGCAAGCCCAAAGCGATCGATTGATGAAAAGCCACCCACTTTTGCCAACGGGCACCCGTTTCCCGGTAAATAAGCCTTCCGATGGAAAGCGCCCATTGAAGGAGAAGCAGGAGGAAAAGAAGCGAACCTGATAAGTTTCGAAACCACGCAATGTGTTGAAAATCGAAAAGCGTCGAGTCATCCCACCCGAACAGCGTTGCGAAAACGATGAGCATAAAACTTCCAACAATGCAAACCGATAAAGCTCCCTTCATTTCATCGCGTTCAAAGAACCAATTTCATTGATCTCGTGCATCAAATGAAATGCTGACAAGGTGGCCACACTGTCTTGAAAAACGTGAACGTCGGGGACAAACGCCCCTTTGCTCGGCCAAGATGCGCCAATTTGGGGTCGCGTCGCCTCATCCATGGCCCGTATTTCAAGGAGGTATCTCCCCCACACTTCTGCCACACCCGCACGATACGCCGCCAGCATTTGTACAAATTGGTCGGTGGTCACCGAATCGCCCGGATACGACCATGTGGTTGCGCCCATCAAGTCGCCGAGTTGCCAATCATCCTTGGACGTGCGCTCGTGCTCATTGTGGCATGAAACGCAGGCCGGTGCAGCAGCAAAATCCGGATACATGCCAATGGTTTCGCCCATGACGTCATCCTTGAAATGCTGGGGAATCGGATCGATACGCATGGCCTGAAACGCTTCAGCTTGTCGTCCTTGAAAGCGATTGGACGATTCGATGGGATAATCAGATCCCAGGTAAAGCCCCAACGGAACGGAACTTGCTTTCAAATTTTCCGCTACGCCGCGTAAAAACAAAGCGGGCAATGGTCCCGCTACTACGTCAGGATCGGCCCAATCTTCCGAAAATGTCAATCCTTGAGGTTTACCCGCTCCCACGATTGCCTTGGTATACAATGTACGCGTTACATCATTTTCATACGCCAACAACGTCAAGGCATCTTCCGTTGACAAAGTGTACGATGCGGCTTGCTCCCCCACCAGCGGCGTGGGCGCCGCGTAAAACAGGTAAAACGCCAACAAAACGAAGGCCATGCCGCTCAATACCCAGAATTTCTTCGGCCGCTGAGATTTCTCTGCAAGTTCCACGCTCATCTTAGGAGAATTTTAGGTTGGAAATTCAGTTGCACCCATCCCCAATGCTGCCAAGGGGAATCAGCGACAGTTCGCGATTGAAATGCATACATCGCATCGGTTGCCTGCATAACCGACCATCCAAATGAGAGCTGGATGAACGATTGCGGTTTCAGGACGAGGACCGCATCCCATTCGTTGGCCAACAAGGCTTGGACATCGGATTGGTAAAAACGGTGGTAACGCAAGTCTAAATGTGCTGAAGTGTTCGCCAACTTCAATGGAATTTTGCTTTGCATGTGCGCGTTGGTCATGCCGTTGGCTGGCAGACCAACATAGAAATGATCCATCCATCCGTAATGCCGATGATTTGTCCCTAAGAATGGTGAGAATGCTGTTCCGTTGGCATCGCTTTCCAGCCAATCCACTCCGCATAACCAGCGAATTCCCTCCGGTTGCTGGAGCTGAAACTCGGCGACACCCATGTACGATGGTGTGGTTGCATCACCGAATTGTTGAGCATATCCTTCGAACAACAATGAAAATCGATCGGTGATCGAGGCCGTCCAAGTCAAGCCACCGGTCGCCACAGACGCGTCGGGGTTCTCGGAGTTGTATTGTCCGAAATAAAGCCCTGACAATCGATGGCCTTCCGATTCCCAGACATGATACAACATTAACCGTGTCAAATCTGCTGGTGCATCCCAGGTCAAAGCGGCTGTTGACTTACCTAGTGCACTTGCCTGATCAACACGGAGCCCGTCCAGAAAACGACCATACTGGGACCAATTGACCGCGCCTACAATGCGTTCATTGTCGAAGGCAATCAATTGACGACCTGCCGTGATTCGCGTGCTTGCATTGGGTTTCCATGCCCCCCATGATTCTGTCGCGGCGACACTCCCGTATCCAACGGCATTTCCACCAGGATCCCCAAAAGTCCTCACGTCTTGAAAACCCAAACGCACCTCCCACTTTTCATCTCGATGCGTCCATGTGAACCGGGTTCGTTGCAAGGTATTCAGCACACCCGTTTCGCCCGGTTGAGCCAAACGCTTGTATCCGTCGCGCCATTCACTGCGCGGTCGGACTTGAATCAAAATCTCATCTTTTGGCACCTCATCATCAACCACTTGACCAGCACCCAACGAAGGGAGCGACAAGAAGGAGAGTAACAAAACAAAAGCGGTGAAACACCGTTGAACACACATTCTAATCATCGGTCTTAGCTCGGTATTTTTTATCAAGTGAATACGGATCAGCTCCTCCTTCAAAGTAACCTTGAATCTCTTCAACACGCAATCGGTCCTGCATGTTTACAGGCACCTCCATGATGTGGTTCCCGTGAAAATCGTGGCAGGTCAAACACGTCGTCCACTCCTCTTCGCGAGCGAGTTCAGCGTGCGACGGTTGAATTGGGTCGTCCTGGACTCGCATGTCGGCATGGCAATTGAAGCAGTAATCCATTTCGACCTTTCCAATGCGTTTTCCGGTATGCTCGCCGTGGCAATTGATACAGCGATGGGGGCCCAGCGTTTCGCGTTGTGCAGCAAAGCGCAGCTCTTCAAATCGGGATACCGGATGGCGATCGTTGGGGCGATCATGGCAGGATTGACAAGCTTCATTGGTGACGGGGGCATAACCTACAGCCACCCAATCGTGCTCGTGCGCCCCGATTGCCGTGCGGGCGTTGTGTCCCAATTGCTGGCGCAGAGTTCCAGAAGCAGGACGGTGACAGGATTCGCAATCCAAACTCGAATGCCCGGTGTTCATACTTCCTTTTGATGACATGCCCAATCCGGGCGGCACATTCCACATGCCCAAAAAAACCAAACCCGCCAGCACCGCTGCGACGAACCATTGGGGTCTTGACAACCCTTTCACCGGCGCGACCATCGCAGCAGCTCCACCATTGGAGTGTACACAGCAGGCCAACACCTCTTCGCCAGATTGTTTGATCATGC
>Ga0181574_10000647_pt1 | contig 32604 bp, 25 predicted proteins | sample 101ome_24_FD_145600 | JGI IMG/M metagenome (GOLD analysis project Ga0181574, IMG submission 145600) | Coastal salt marsh microbial communities from the Groves Creek Marsh, Skidaway Island, Georgia - 101410AT metaG (spades assembly) | ecosystem: Environmental > Aquatic > Marine > Intertidal zone... | reverse complement strand
CGCTGGAATCGGATGGCAGGAGGTAACGGGAGGTGTGTTGGATGTTTTAGCCTCTCGCAGACAGCCATTGGCAGTTTTGTTATGGGGTCGTTATGCACAACAGCATGGCGATCGATTCAAGCACCCGAATCAGCGGGTGTTTTCTGCACCGCATCCGAGTCCTTTATCAGCGCATCGCGGGTTCTTCGGATCCAAACCATTTTCAAAGGCCAACGATTGGTTGGTTTCGCATGGTGTTTCGGCTGTGAATTGGGTTTGAAATTAAGTCAAACCTCTTCTTCAAATCGCGCCAATCGTGCCATGCGGTCGTCACCACCAAAAAGGAGGGCGGGGGTTGCATCGACCGCGGCAGCAAGCGCATTGACGGACCGAGTGCTTCCGCCTTCTTTGTGTGAAATTCGACGAAGCGGTTGAAGCGATGTTGCATCCCAAGCTTTAACGATTTTGTCCCTGCCTGCCGTCCAGATCAAACCATTCAACTGAACCATGCGATAAACCGCGCCTTCGTGAGCTGGAAAGGCTAGGATAGGGGTGCCTGATGGGTCCCAGACGCGGATGTGACCATCGCGTCCTCCAGACAGCCAAACACGCTTTTTGTGATGCCAAATGGCGGCGTAACAGCCACCTTCATGACCTTCAACGCGCTTTTCCAGTCTCAAATCGCGCAAAGATTGCCAGGATTCGAAAGTCCATGCTGTCCCGGAAGATGTGCCTACGAACCAACCCTGTGGTGAGGGGACGATGCAGCGAATTTTCCGCGAACCTGGAACACGCCATTCTCCCAAAATTACACCGTCCTCTTGCCAAACCAAGCGTTCATCTCCTCCTCCTGTGATGATGCTGTTGGCCTTGCCTTTGGCTACTGAGAACAAGCCGTTGCTGTGGGTTTCGAAGCGCCGCGCTCTATCTGGCGAAGATTGGTTCCAACTGAAAAGTTCACCGGATTCCGTGCCGGCATAGCGGCGTGATCCCGCGGTAGCCACACAAAAGAATGCGCGGTCATGATGCAGAATCGCGCGCCCCTCTGCAGATCCATCGCTGTTCCATTCTGCAATAATGCCATCGCCTCCAGCGGTAAGCCATGTCCGTGACTCTGGATCCCAGCACGCATCGTACAATGCACCTTGATGGCCGGAAAGATGGACGATGTTTTCGTTGGTTCCCATGGATTGCCGAATTTAGCGCCTTGAAAACGAATATCGCATGCAATACGTATTTCTAGCCATGGCCATTCTGACCGTCGTGGCATTCATTCAGTACCGACGTCAAAATAAGCGCTGAGACTACCGGCATTCACAACATGAGCAAACCTTCAATCCCCAAAGGAACCCGAGATTTCGGCCCACGCGTCATGGCGCGCCGCAATTGGATGTTTGGTGTAATGCGTTCAGCATTCGAGCGTTACGGATTTCAGCCGATTGAGACTCCGGCCATGGAAAGTTTGCAAACGCTGACCGGGAAATACGGGGAGGAGGGTGACCAACTGATTTTTAAAATCCTGAACAACGGCGATTTTTTGAACAAAGCCGATGCCCAATCGTTGGAGAGTCGCGATTCGAACGGATTGGTTTCGAGCATTTCAAAAAAAGCGCTTCGTTACGATTTGACCGTTCCGTTTGCTCGTTTCGTAGTGATGTCGCGAAATGAACTCACATTCCCATTTCGTCGCTATCAAATGCAGACGGTCTGGCGTGGAGACCGTCCTGGAAAGGGGCGTTACCAAGAATTCACCCAATGCGATGCTGACATCATCGGTTCGGAGAGCATGTTGTGCGAATTGGATTTGGTTTCGCTGTTTGATCAGGTGTTGAATGAACTCGGCGTTCCCGGATATCAAATAGTGTTGAATGACCGCCGCCTGCTCAATGGATTGGCGCGGGCTTGGAAAATTGAAGATGCATTTCAAGATTTCACAGTGGCATTGGATAAATGGGATAAGATTGGCAACGATGGCGTGCGCAAGGAATTGAGTGAACGTGGTTTTGAATCTGAGGCCATCGAATCTGTCATGGCATTGTTTGGCTTGTTGGATAACAATGACAACCTGAATCGCCTAGAAGCCATGAGCCAATTGTTTGGTTCAGAGGATGCTGAAGCTCATGCGGCTTACAAGGAAACCGTCGAACTCATGAAGCTGGCCGAGGGTGCGGGGGTTTCGCCAGATCGACTGGTATTCGATCCTACCTTGGCTCGTGGATTGAATTATTACACCGGTGCGATTTTTGAAGTGCGGGTGCCCGATGCGCCCATTGGTAGTATTTGCGGCGGTGGACGGTATGCGGATTTGACTGGGATTTTTGGTTGGGAAGGAATGAGCGGGGTGGGCATCAGCTTTGGTGCGGATCGGATCTACGATGTTTTGGAACATTACGATGCCTTTCCTTCCGAGGCTGAGACGCGTGCCCAAGTATTGATTGTCCAGTTCGATGAAGCTGGAAAGGAAAATGCTGTCCAGTCCTTGTTCGCATTGAGAAAAGCAGGCATCCGAGCGGTGTTGTTTCCAGATGTTTCGAAACTCAAGAAGCAAATGAAATATGCCGCGGATACAGCAGTTGATTACGTTATTCTGGCGGGGGAAGAGGAACGTTCTGCTGGAGAATGGACTGTGCGAAATATGCAAACTGGCGAACAAGAACGAGTCAAGGAGGGTGATTTGGTGACAGCCCTTCAGGCATTACTCAACCAGCAGCTGTAAGCACTGAAGCGGGACTTTGGAGCTTCACCACATGGGCGTGACCGAGCATTCGAAATGACTTGCGAATGAGCTGTTTCTCGGCGTCTTCAGGCAAGTACATGGATTGAGGAGGGCTAAATGAAACCATCAATTGGTTGCCTTCTAGGTCAAATGATACGACTGAATTGCCTACGGACTCCAGGCTTCTTTCGGCCAAACTGAAATAGGGCCATAGCGCCTCTTGTACCCATGTGCTGATTTGCAGCGGTTGGGTGTACCGCGCGCGCGTGGTATCGTCTAACATTCCGTCGTCAATGTCGCAACAAAACCGAGCTCCAGTCAACATCTCCATCAAAGTCAATTGCGTTTGCACATGTTCAATGCTATCGGCTAAAGGCAGAAAAGGCGTGTGTCCTTCATAGAGAATTTGCCGAAGATGACGGGCAAAAGAGGTGATGATTTGTTCTGCCTGTTCATGATCACCGACCATCAAGTGATTCTCGATTGTTACCAAAATCAATTCGAATCGCTCGCTGAATAGCGACATGGCGTGGTGGGATAGGGCAGTTTTATGGAGGACAGTATCCAGTTGCTCTTTTTCCCGCAATTTCTCCAATTGCTGACGCAATTGTGTTAAACGATTTTGGACGGTTTTTGGAGATTCCTGGTGCAGTTTTGGAGACATATTCCAACTTTTCCAAGTGTTGAAAATGATTCCCGACATGGCCAGGCTCCAGGTCGCGATGCTCCATGAAAAACTGGTAAATGTGACCGCAATGAACCCGAGGCAAAACAAGCCGATTGTTAAGTAGGAAATTGAAATTTGCTTTTTTCTGCGAAAAGTGTAACTACCTGCGGAAGTGCCTATAGCGCGTTCTGCTGCGAGCTGCATGTAACTCGCAGCGCCCAAGAGTAAGGCCGTCACAATCATGATGATGGCATTCATCGCGACGCCGAAGTTTTTCGCCCTCTTGCTTGCCAAAGATGAGCAGCATTCAAGGGAGTCAAAGTTCCTTCCGCCACCTGACGGACCAGGGCACTCCAAGTTTCTGCCGCATGCTCCGAGCCGCGGTCACGCATAAACGATAACCTCTGAATCTGATTCTCGAATTGTCGAATTCGCTGATTGGAACGCTGGTGGTTCAACCATCCATTGGTTTGCCACGTGTCAATCAATTCCTGGATGTGAGCCATCGTCGAGTCAATGCCTTGATTGTTCAATGCACTCACCGTTTGCACCTGTACTTCATGGCCCCCTTGATTCGGGGGAAACAAGTGAAGTGCTTTTCGATACTGCATGGCGGTTTCTTGTGCCAACGGTTCACGTCCACTGTCGCATTTATTCACCAACAACAAGTCGGCCATTTCCATGATTCCGCGCTTGATTCCTTGTAGTTCGTCTCCTCCGCCAGGGAGCATCAAAAGGATAAAAACATCTGTAAGGTCACGCACGGCGGTTTCGGATTGGCCCACCCCAACAGTTTCAATGATGATGCGATCGAAGCCCGCCGCTTCGCATAGCTCGATGGCCTCAAAAGTTCCCCGCGTAACGCCCCCGAGCGTATCTGCCGTTGGGCTTGGGCGAACGAATGCATTGGGTTCACGGGTGAGCGTTTCCATCCTGGTTTTGTCACCCAGAATGCTGCCGCCCGAACGACCGCTCGATGGATCAATCGCGAGGACAGCGAGTCGGTGATTTTCATCGATGATCCCCTTGCCGAGCTGTTCGATGAATGTACTTTTTCCAACTCCCGGAACGCCAGTAATTCCAATCCGATGACTTTCTGTTTTGGGGAAGTTTTTGCGAAGGGCCAATAAAACAGCATCCAGGCGCTGCAGGTCTTCGATTTTTTGGCTTTCTGATAACGTAATGGCTTGGCTGAGTGCATCCCGCTCGCCGTTGTGAATGCGTTCGGCCCATTGCGTGGCAGACATGTCAATAGATTGCGCTGTCCTTATGCGGCTCACCGCTTCTTGACGCGCCCGATCACCGGGGCCGATTTGACCTTTTTTGTTGGAATCGGGAGATGCCATGTGTCGAAGTTAATCCTCAGTCGGGGCTATCTTGCACACGTGAGCCCGACTTTTTTACGAACGCAGTGTGTGATTTTTTACCTGTTGATTTGCTGCGGCGTTACAGGGCTTGTGCATGCGCAAAACGCTCGCTGCGATTCATTGATGTTTTTGACGGGCAAAGTCGTGGATGAGTCGGGCCATCTTATTCCTGTGGCGATGGTGGTCAATCGCGGACAACAAGGGGGAGGACAATTCGTCGACCATCGTGGAGAATTTTTGTTGGCAGTGTGTCCAGGGGATACCATCGCGTTTGGAGCGATTGGATTTCACACATTGGAGCGAATTGCCCCGCAAAGCGGGTTGCAATACGAATGGGAAATCCGATTGAGACGTCTGCAAGTTGAGGTGGGCGTTGCCGAGGTCGTCGCTCCGAGGGAATTGCGGGAGATTTTACGCGATATAGAGTCGCTCGGATACGATGAAGAGGATTTTCGATTGACTGATGTCGATGCACTGAGCAGTCCGATTACATTTTTATACCAAATGCTAAGCCGAGAGGAGCGTAGCAAACGGTTGGTCGCTGAAATGGAAAATAGAGATCGGCGCCACGAATTGTTGAGGGAGTTATTCGTGAAATACGTGAATTACGAAATCATTCAACTGGAGCCGAGTGATTTCGATGCATTCATTGCGTTTAGTGATCCTGGCGATGACTTGCTCCAGCAGTGGACTCAATATGAATTCATCCGATATATTCAACAGCGCTTTGAACTTTTCCGCGCCTTGCCATCACGATTAGATGACTCGGACTATCAGTATCATTTGGATGATTGAAGCTGGATGATTGAAGGCTCATGCCATTACGACATCAAGGCACTGTCCAAATAATGAACGAAGAATTGAAAACACCAGCCCATGGCGCAAAACGCAACGCCTGCTACATGCCACGGGCGAAGGCGTGGATTGATTTCGTCATAACGGATGACCATGTCCACAAAAAGCACCAACGTACCCACAAATTGGGCCAGGAGCCACCCGCCGCGATATGCTTCAAAAATGCCGGCCAAGGACAAGTTCAAATACACTTCGGTTAAGAAAACCAATTGGAGTAGCACCATGCTTCCGAACAGGACAGTCAAGGGCATTGATCGGTTGTTTTCGCTCATGTTTGAAAAAGATATACTAAGTTTACGGCCCTTGCGTTTTGAAACCACCGAATGATTCGATGATGCTCTCGAATAAAACCAACCCTGCAAAAGTAAATCCTTCAGAAATGAATACGACAGCTATCGACCATGCGCGCTTGCAACAAATGATCATCGTCGTCTTAGGCATGCTCACGGTTGCTGTTTTCGCGACATCGTGTACGTCGCAAAAATCCTGCAGCGCATACCAGCAAGTGGAGGTAGTGGATTGAAAGGGTTAGAATTGAAAATAGATAAACGGCTGCATCCCTGAACTCAACCCGGCGTAGGCAGCTAAAATTGCGCAACACGTAATTCCTACTTGAGCATACATGGGGGCATTGGAAAATGCGCGTCGATACTGTTCCTTCCAACCTTCTGGCAATAGGTGAACCCCCATTCCGAACAACATGAGTCCGAGGACTTCTCGGTATCCCAAAATTAAATCAGTGATGGGGCTGCCTGAGAATCCATAAACCAATCGCTCAACCATTTCGTTGGCTGTGAACCATTCTGACCAAATGTTATGAGGCGTATCCAAATCTTCCCAATCGACATGACTTCCTGACCGAAACCAAATCCGTGTGGCCGTGATAAAGTGAAATGTGAGAAAGATGCCCACAATTCTTTTCCATTTCGCATCATTGCCTTCCCAAGGACTGATTCGCCGCCAGCCTTTGTATACGATCAAGCCCAATCCGTTCAGTCCACCCCACAGCAGGAAGTTCCAGCTCGCGCCGTGCCATAATCCGCCGAGCAACATGGTCATCATGAGGTTGATGTTGGTGCTGATCCTGCGTCTCGCAGTGGGAAAAGCTGCAGTAACGGCGCCCAGAAGCAGTATCCCGCCACCGAATATCAAACGATACCCATGATTCGGAAGAAGTAGCAGGATAAATACGGAGAGAAACGTTGCGCTAATCAGCGTAAATAGGGAAGCCCCTCGATTGCCTCCCATGGGAATGTATAAATAGTCCTTGAGCCAACTGGAGAGGCTGATGTGCCAGCGCTTCCAAAACTCGCCCACATTGCGGGCTTTGTATGGTGAACGAAAATTCGTAGGCAAGCTAAATCCCATGATCAATGCGATTCCAATTGCCATATCGGTGTACCCGCTGAAGTCTGCATAGACTTGAAGGCTGTATGCGTACAATGCGAGTAAATTTTCAAAACCACTGTAGCTGCCCGGTTGACTGAACACGCGATCAACCAGGTTTACGGCCAGATAATCAGCAAGCCAAACCTTTTTCAAAAGCCCATTCAGAATCCAAAAGAGCCCCATGCCAAATTGTTGTTTTGTCAAGCTATACGGCCGGTGCAGTTGAGGGATGAATTCCTTTGCACGTACAATCGGGCCTGCCACGAGTTGAGGGAAGAAACTGACGAAAAAGCCGAAGTCCAGTAGGCTTTTCACAGCATCGACGTCTTTGCGATAGACGTCAATTGCGTAGGACATGGTTTGAAAGGTGTAGAACGAAATGCCTACCGGCAGCAAAATTTGGTCGACGCGAAAACTCGTGCCCAAGTGCGCATTCGCCCACTGGCCGAGTTGCGCATGAGGCTGTGACCAATGAGTGCCTAGCCAAGGTTGCAAGGAATCTGCAATGAAATAGGCATACTTGAAGAAAAGCAACAAGGATAAGTTGACCGCAATGCTCGCTGCCAGCCAACTCCGCCGTTTTATGCCAACCGCACCGGCAATGCGATGCCCCAGCCACCAATCTGAGACGGTCGAGAATGCCAAAATCAAGACAAACCACCCACTGGTTTTCCAGTAGAAAAACAGGCTCACTAAAAAAAGGAAAGCATTGCGCCTCTGGATCCGCTTTTCCATCCCCACCATGCCCATCATTACGAACACGAAAAACAGCCAAAAGCTCACATTCAAAAATGTGAACGGTCCGCCCGAGATGAAATGGAATGCATCAGAAATCATGGTTGTTGAGCGCGAAATGCGGATTGCCATGCTTCGAAGAGCATGGAACTCAAGGCAAGGTAGCCTGATTCGGTGAAGTGAATTCCATCGGATTTTAACCACCCTTTCGCATGACAGTTTTCCCAAGCGGACCATCCACCAAGGGCGTCGGTGAAGCTGAAAAAACCACATCCTTCTCGCACGGCGATATCATGGAGGATGGCATCGATGGTTATTGAATGATGGCGAGCTTGTTTATGCTCATGTTGAAGCGGCGTATTTCCCAATAAAACAACCGCCAAATCGCCCAGCGAATCCAGCAAGGACGTGTGAGTCATTTGAAATTCAGCTGCATCGAATTTGCCCCCCCTCATGGCGTCGTTGATGCCAACCCCAATGAATATAAGATCGGGCTGCAATTCATCAACCAGCGCCCTCAAGCCATTTTCTTTCGCTGCATGCTCGATGCGCAGTCCATTGTGTCCCCACTCATGAACGACATACTGCGGACCATCTGATTCCACCGAACTCGAAGCACCGCCATACATCAAAGGTTCAACTTGGCGCCATTCAGCGGCGGAAGGAGAAAATGACAGGGCTACCGTGTCCGCAGGTTCATCAAAAGACAACCGCCAACCTGCATTTTGTGGCAAAGGTTCGCAACGTTTGAGGCGGCCGTTTCCTTTCCAGTTCCATTCTTCTCGCCGTGCGTTAGTCCAAATGGTGAGATGATCGGTGAGATGATGAGAAGAATCGGGTGCATAGGAAACATGTTGAAACCAGCCAGTGCCGCTGGGTTTAACCATCAAGCCAGTTCCGAAAGATGAGTTGAGGAACTCAGTCTCATATGCTTTTTCGGTGCATCGCATTCCTTCCCAATCGCCCGAAAATTCTGTCCGAAAATGGGTTGGAGTGTTGGTGTTGGCCATACGGTACGGCAGCATCAAACCGCGAGACGATTTCGCGTTTGGAATCCAATTCGCGAGGGCTTGACGAAGCCCGTGCCCGAGCCAACCAGCTTGAACATGCGATCCGCCAATGTACAGAATCGATAGTTCGCTGCTCTTTCCTTGTTCAATGGAGTCGATGGTGTTCCATAGATGTGCAAAGGACGAGTTGGAAGGCGTGGACATGGTTTGGGCCAGCATATTCGAGCTGAAAATCGCCAAAAAACTGAGCGTCGAGCAAACAAGGCAGCGAATTTTATGGGGCATGAACCAATGATTGTTCAGCTTGGTAATTCTGCCACAAGGCCCATTCCGCATGGATGGATTTGCGAAACAATTCGGCCATTTCGCGTGCCCCTTTCGGGGTGAAGTGGATGTGGTCGGTACTGGCTAAGGGAGGATCAGATTGAACCCAAGCGGCCATGCTTCCTGCTCCGCCCATCACTTCAAAAACATCCCAATACAAGGCGTCATGCTCAATGGCTACGCGCCGAAGCGCGTCGCGAACAAGGGTCAGTTGAGGATATGTTTCCATACGTGTACCCACCTTTCTTGCCATGTCGGAAGGTCCAATCACAATGATAGGGGTATCAGGTTTAATGGACTGAAACAAGCGGATTTGAGAGGCAAACCAATTTCCATACCGATCAGCTGCAGCTTGATCTTCTAGGTACGGAACCGCATTTCCTCCGAATTGTAAGATGATCATGCCGGTTCTAAAATCATCCATTTGCCGTTTGAACTGGGACCGATCCAGGGAGCGAAATACCGTCCCTGAACTTCCTCGCATGGCAATGTTGTGAACCACAATTCCAGACTGGCTCCACATTCCGATGCCGTTTATTTCAGGCACGGATCCTGAAAATGACACATCCAATGATTCGAATGGAATGGAATCGAGTGCTGGTAGGGCAATGACGGTATGATGACACATGCTGTCAGCCATCAAATCCAGGCTGATTTCGTCTGAATCATTTAAACGATAATGGAGGCGCGCTCCTTCTGGGACCGCTCCCATGAGCACATGAAGCTCATTGAACCTGCTGTTTCTTCGGTAGCCTTTTGGGTGCGGAGTCAACCGAATGCTGGCTGTCGAATCGGTCGATTCATCTGAGTGGTGATGAGCATATGCAGCCAACATTCCATATCGGTTGTGCTCGATCAGTGAGTCCTTTTTGCCATACCGCGCGTGCCTTTGCCATCCTTTGCTCCATTTTTGGCGCATAGCGAGCGAAGGGATGGGCAGGGCAGGGGACAGAAGTCCGGGGCCGCCACCTCCCCAAGTTTCTTGCCAAGCATCCCGCAGCACTCCGGTGATTCGATCTCCTTCAATTTGGGAATCGCCGAAGTGAAAAATGTGAATGGCAGGTGTTCGGTCTTGCGCATCAAGCAAACCAAAGAATCCGCCTAAATGGGCGAAAGCATCCGGGTTGCCAATCAGCTGCAGATTGCTATGCAGAAACTGGTCAATGGCTTTTCGGTCATAGCTTACTTCAGACAACTGCAAAACAGGCGGCCCAGAAGTTGCGGGTATAGAGATTGGGGCAACGCTTTCCGGCTGAGCAGTATGTGCGGTATCCATTTTCGCATTCATGGAATCTGAAGCAGCCGGTTGCAATTGGTAATTCTCGAGAATTGAAACTGCAGCTTCGGCCGACATTTGGGATTCATCAGATCGTAGCGCAGCCCAACTAGGAATGGAGGATTCTAGCACATCAGGCAATCTGGGTCTGGAAAGTATAAGGGTGAAAATCAAACACAGAGCACCCATAAAAACCAACGTGTGTTGGATGGGATGCGGTGAAGACTTCATTTGATCAGGGGTATGCACAGGACTTGGCCTATGCGAATGTAATCTTTGATCTCATTGACTTCTGCAATCCATTCAGGAGTTGTTCCAGGGTACCTTTTTGAAATGTTCCACAGGGTATCTCCTTTCTTGACTTCGTGCAATTCACAAGTAAACCGGGCGTTGTAGGCTTCCGTTTGCTCTACTGCAGGCACTTCGAGTGGAATTGGCTCGGCCGAGGCTTGTGCGGTTTTCGGTTGGATAGCCGGAAGGCGCACATCGTATTGCTCCAACGCTTCACAATCCAATCGTTCTCCTACCCACCATGGAATCAATTGCCGAAGTACATCTTGAGAATATTCTGGATGTTTTGCCAGCCAGCCCGAACGCGTGATCTCGCTGTCACAGGAAATTGGATTCCATGAATTCATTGTTTGTGCCCACACCGTGGATTGGTCGGGTAAATCTAAATTGACCATCAGCCGACTGATCACTTTGTACATGGCCAACCAAGCATCAAGATCGGAATCATACCCAGGTGCACCACTCCAACGGGTCGCAAAGGCCATGCCCTTGACGTATCCCACCAGAACCCGTGCCGGATCATTGGGGAATCTGCGTTGGAGTTTTTGCAAGCGTTGAATTGCGGCAGAGGTAGAGGATGCTGGAATGAAGCGTTCATCGATTTCTTCAGTGACGACAAGTCCAGATTCAATGGCATCGCCTTGTGAAAGCAACCACATGCCCTTCCTTTTTGAATCGGTCTGTGCAGCATGATCCCATTGACTCAACATGGCGGGTAGCCACTGGAAAGAGGTAGGCAAATCCGATAGAGCAAACTCAAATTCAATCGATGGTCGGTAAAGGCCCCAAAGGTGGTTCAGGTGAAGAATGCGTGGGTTTGCTTGGTCCATGAGCAGTTCCATGCACGTGTTTTCCAACGGCTTATCAGTACCCCATGGCTGCAGAGCAAGCTCGAGTTGATCCAATTCAGGAACTGATGCAGATAGGCCGGGAAGGGGCCCGATATCTCCTGAAGGCTCTGATTGAAGGTAAGCCACATAGTCTGCTTTGTTTAGACGCTTGGCAAAAGAAGATGTCCAATGGTCAAGGGAAGCCTGTCCGCTACTTGCAGTGATCCCGAAAACTAGGAGCAGCAGGACAAAAGCAGCCTGTAAAACCAGGCCGTGATGGGTCTTGGAGGACATGCTTCAAAGGTATTTCATAAGTGGCAGATTCTTGAGCGCATGACGGTTGGACACGACAGCAAATCATGACTGCCTTTATAACACGCTCAAATTATATAATAACTATACCAATTGTTTGAAAAAGCAATTAAATGGATTATATTTGAGACTGGGTCATGGAACTTTTAGTTCTTGGAGGACCTAGTTGTGAATCGTAGTGAAGCATCTGCAACGGCGGATGCTTCATTTTTTTGATCTATTCAGGATGAACAAAGAGGCGCTGACTTGCGTTCTTCTGCCATGAAGATGCATCGTTTGGAATCAAAACAATGGCTTCCACTTAGTCTGGAGGAGGCATGGAAGTTTTTCAGTATGCCGGAAAATCTCAACCGTATCACTCCACCGGATATGTCGTTTGAAATCTTAAGCGGTACGGGAGAAAAGACGTACGCGGGACAGATCATTACGTACAGGATCAGGCCTTTGTTGAACATCCCTATGAATTGGGTAACGGAGATCACCCAAGCGGAAGAGGAGCAATACTTCATTGATGAACAACGCTTTGGTCCTTATCGATTCTGGCATCACTTGCACCGATTTACACCGCAAGACGGTGGCGTTCTCATGGAAGATGTCTTGCACTATGCTTTGCCCGGAGGATGGCTTGGTGAGGTTTTCGGAGGGTTCGTGCACAAAAAAGTCAATGGAATTTTTGCTTTCCGGGAGGAAGAATTGAACCGAATTTTTCCCGAATTGGGTTCGCGCTAAAAGCTTTTGAAAATCAGTGGCAAAGAACGTTTGCCGCCCAGGCTGCCATGAGCAAATTGGGTTTGGCTTTGGCGTCAAAACCCAGTGATTTAATGTAGCCAGCGGATGCGCTAATGAGCTTTTGAGAAGGGTAGGCGGGATCTGAATTGAAGTCGAGGTCGATTTGCTTGACGCGCAAATTGCACTCCTCCAGGATTAACTGAGCCAATGCGACAGACCGCTCGGTTTCCCCCCATAGCTTGGTCCACAGGTCGAGTATTTTAGGAACACGTTCCCTTCGGTAGATGACGTGGGCCCCGTTGTCTGGATAGCGGAACACGACGGTCGTCACATAAACGGTATAACGCTTGTAGTTTTGGCTGTCGCAGCCCACATGAATATCCAAGGATCGGTCCGAACAAATGGATGCTATGTAGTCACAGACATCGTGTTGAAGGTGGCCCCCCATCACTTTGTATAACCTGTCGGATGGAATCATGCCTTTAAGGTAGCCTTGAAAGAGAAGGGCGGAAAACCCAATGCATGGGAAATCCGCCCTTTTCTTCACACCTTTTAAACAGGTGAAAAATGGTCTATTTCCTGTAAATCAAGCGTCTAACGCCTTTTCAATCAAAAACAAGATGTGTGAACGGTGGGCGCGTGTGAGGCCATTTGGACTGCTTGCACTTTTCTGACCCCGTTCAATGCTACGCAAAGTGGCTAAAGCCACGGATTGGGCAACCGTATCATATCCCTTTTTTGGGTCCAACACGGAAATCAATCGTTTCACGTATTCGATTTGCACTTGCTGGCGAGCTGTATTCACTGAACTGCGCAAATCAGCACGGAAAATGGCATTGGTCAAATCCCCCATGTATTCATCTAGGTCGTATGTGTTTCCGTATTCGCCGGCATCGGTCATCCTTTGCAACACCCGTGCATTCAACAAATGGCTGAGCGCGTTTTTTTGAGCGGCGATGATGCGAGCGTGAATTTTTGGGTCTTCTGGTTGAGCAAAGAAGCCGAAGCCCCGACGCTGGTTTTGCAAATAACCGTAAACAGATTTGGCTGCGTCGAAAGCGTCTGGAGCGAAAGCGTATTTCTTCAGAGCTGCCATGGCCGCTTTTTGATCTGCTTCTGAGACCGGTTGAAGCGGAGCACCGGTCTGCTGAGAAGGATGTGCGCGGTTGTATCGAACACCGCCGATCTGACGCGTCATGACCCCCAGTTGCGTGATGTACTCTCCGGTCAATGTCAAGTACGCCCTTCGTACTTCGAAGTAGCTGGATTGATTATCACCGCCGTATTCGGCGATGATTTCGGGAAGCAGTTCGTTGACCAGTTCACATCGTTCGCTCGCATAGGCGACAGGGTCGTTGGAGAGGTCGTAGATGTTGACGTCTGGATTCATCCCACCTCCAGGTCGGCGCATGTCATCGGCATCGTTACCGAATTTGAGATCAGCTTCAACGGAACGGCGCAATATGGTTTCCAGTCGTTCTGCTTCGGCATCTTTGTCTTCGAGCCCGATGGAGTAACCGTATTCAATGACCCACTTGTCGTAAGGTCCAGGTGCGTCGTCGAAAAACTTAGTTTGCTCCGCTTTGTTTCTTGCAAAGTTGATGGAAGGATAATCCATTACGCTATTGCTCATCCCTTTCGCATTCACGGCATCCGTATCTTTCAACGCTTCAGGTGATTGCATGGTGGAACCCGCCATGTTGTGGCTTAATCCCAAAGTATGTCCTACTTCATGGAGCACCAATCGGTGAAGTGTCTCACGAGTGAATTTTTCTTGTTCTTCTGAATCAAACGAGCGCACCCGAAGTGCTGCGAGCCCAAAAAGTGTTTGCTGCGCGTGGATGTTACCAGCATCGCAGCGATGCATCCACTCTCCAAATAATTCCCTAGACGAAACGTTTTCCTGATCAGCTTCCTCCTCTGCGCTTTCAAATCCAGCGTTCTGGAACACTTCCGAGCGCCAGAGCCTTCCGGTCATTCCGCTCCATTCCAGCATGATGTCAGCGCCTAGGATTTCCCCAGTCCGAGGATTTACGAAGCTCGGGCCGTATCCGCTGTATCGTGGACGTGGAGAAGACGTCCAACGCAAAACATTGTAGCGAATGTCGCCGGCCTCCCAGTCGGCTGTATCCGGTTGAACTTTTACTTGCACCGCATTAATGAATCCTAATGGTTCAAATGCTTGATTCCATTTTTCAACGCCTGTTTTGATGTAATCGCGGAATTCGTAGGGCGTTGTGTTTTCAATCCACCACACAATGGGTTGGACCGGCTCGGACATCGCGGCATCGGGATCTTTCTTCTCCAACCTCCACCGATGAATCATATCCCGCCAAGGCGTGGACGAAGCGGAAGTCATGTGTTCTGTCTGCGTGGCGAAGTACCCTAGTCGCGCGTCATCTGGACGGGGCTCAAATCCCGCATCGGGCATTGCGAGCAACGTATGCTGGTAACGAACGGTGATAAAACGGGCATCCTCCAATGCCGCGCCTCCAGTTCTTGGCGAAGGGTTATCGTACACAAAGTCTACCGTGATTTCTGTGTTTTCTGGATAGTTGTTGATGTGGTGAATTTTCGATTTGTCGCGCGACAACTTCCCAAGAACCGATTCTCCCGGTTTCCGCGATGGTCGTTTCACCATTTCAACGTCCTCTTTCAGGAAGAGGGCATCTCCTGAAACCAGGTGCACGGTTTTAGTAGAATCTTCACCCTCGATTTTGAGGCTTGCCAAAATGGGCGTGTTGATGTTGGCTTCTGCTGCCTTGGCCAAAGGTGAGTCTTCATCAAAGTGATAATTCGTATTTTCTGTGTGCATCTCAATTCGGTCAAAATGCTTGTGAAAAGAAATGACCTTGCTGTTGCGGTAGCTTCCGCGCGTGAATCCAGATTCGGCAACGCCGTCTTCAATAACGGAGAAGTAGATGAACTCTTGTTCCAGCATGGAATCTGGAATGGCCATCCAACTGCTACCGCTGGTTGAATCCACATACATCGTAAAGAGCCCTTCAATGGACTCAGCGTTTTTCGTCACTTCATCGATGCTCTTGATCGCATTTTTGTCGGGTTTGCTTTTTGGCGTTGCGGCTTGCTCTTGTTTTTTGCCTTTTCGACTACGTTGAGCATCAGCTTCATAAGGCAGCATGGCGCAAACTAAAGCCAATGCAAACAAGCTGAAAATTCGGTAATTGAAGAATCGCATGGTTGGTTGATTATATGGATCTTGTGGTTAAATCAAGCGTGAAATTACTCGGAAAACTCCCTTATTTAAAACCGCGGTCGCTTTTGATTTGTTCGTAAGCGGATTGGATGGCATCAAATCGTTCGCGTGCCTGAATTCGGTGATTTTCGCCCAAGTCCATTACTTTATCAGGGTGGTATTTTACGGCAAGCTTGCGGTACGCTTTCTTCACCTCAGCATCCGTTGCGTTCGCTTCAATTTCAAGGACCTTGTATGGGTCTGCATGTGTCGACAGAAAGACCTCTTCGATGCTGTTCAAATCACCAGCGGAAATGCCCATCCATTGCGCTATCCTACGAATCTCTGTGATCTCGTTCGTATGAACTTGCCCGTCGGATTTGGCGATTCCGAATAAATATTGAACCAGCAAAAGCCTTTTTGACACGTGCATATTGAGGCGAATTTGTTGGGCTACCTCCTCAACATTGAAGTCCTGTTTCAGAACATCCCGCAGCATCAAGGTCAATTGCTCGGCCTGTTGCGGCCCGAAATTCTTTTGCAAAAATGACTTGACGAATTCCAATTCGGATTTGAGGACACGGCGATCCGCTTTCATGACAGCGGCACTCAAAACGAGCAAGGCCAGGCTAAAATCGCCTGGCCTCGTTTTATCAGCATCTGCATTCGCACCTTCTACAGACAAGGAATTGTCTGTGAACATTTTGCCGAAAGCAAACCCGAGGACACCCCCGAGTGGCCCTCCGAGCGCCCATCCAATGGCCCCGCCTATCCACGCACCGTAACGGCTCACGTGAGTTCAGCGTAACCCTTCTGGATGAAGGAGGTCAATTCTTCACCTTCCAACAAGCCTTGTGAGAGGCGCGCCAAGTCGCCAGCTTTTTTGGCCATGGCTTTCTTGGCGTCGTCATCTTTTTCGCTCAAAATTTTCTGAACGAGTGGATGGTTCGCGTTGACCGCGACTTCGTAGCTGTCGGGCAGTGCTCCAAACATTTGGAAGCCTCCTCCGCCAACTGCTTGTTGCTCCTTCATTCTCCGCATAAATTCCGAGCGAGTAATGGTGAGTGGAGCAGCAGTAGGAGACATCGGTACAAATTTGACCTTGTATGTATCTGCTGGGAAAGCACTCTCAATGATTGGTTTGACCACCTCTTCTTGCTTTTCGTCTAAAGCGCTGGTGGCAGAATCATCCGTTTCGATCAAATTGTCAATCACGTCGGAGTCCACACGCTTGAATTGTACATCGGGATACGCCTCCTCCAGCTTTTGAACCATGTGAGAGGCCAATGGGCCTTCCATTACCAAAACCTTGTAGCCCCTCTCCAAAGCAGGCGCGATGAAGCCGTGCTGATTCTTGGCGTCGGCTGTGTACGGTAAAATGATTTTGCCGTTTTTATCCTTTTGCGTTTCTCCAACGGCGGCAATCAATTCTTCGTACGTCAGGCAAGCATCCGTCGTGTCTTTGAACAGCATGAATTTCTTTGCCCGATCCATGAATTTTTCGTCGGTGAGCATGCCGTATTCGATGAATATGCGCAAATCATCCCACTGGGCCGCGAAGGATTCCCGGTCCTTTTTGAACATGGAGTTCAATTTGTCCGAGACTTTTTTCGAAATGTGTCCGCTGATTTTCTTGACGTTCGCATCTTCTTGCAAATACGAGCGCGAGACGTTCAATGGGATATCTGGAGAATCAATCACTCCATGCAGCAAGGTCAAGAAGTCGGGAACGATGTTCTCAACATTGTCTGTGATGAAGACTTGGTTCGAGTACAGATGGATTTTGTCCCGACGCAACTCCATTTCTTTTTTGAGTTGTGGGAAATAGAGGATGCCCGTGAGGTTGAACGGGAAGTCAACATTGAGGTGAATGTGGAACAGTGGATCCTCGAAATTCATCGGATACAATTCCTTGTAGAATTCACCGTAGTCCTCGTCTTGTAAATCAGAAGGGGCTTTGCTCCAAAGCGGGGTGGTGGAATTGACTACTCGAGGAACTTTATTTTCAACCTTTTTGACATTGCCGTCGTCGTCTTTCTCGCCATCGGGATGATCATTCCACTCGGATTTTGTTCCGTGAATGATTTCCACGGGCATGAACTTGCAATACTTTGTGAGGATACTTTGAATCCGCGCATCTTCGAGGAACTCTTCACTGTCCTCGGCGATGTGCAAGACAATATCGGTCCCTCGCTCTGCCTTTTCCGCCGCATCCAAGTTGTACTCGGGGGAACCGTCACATGACCATTTCACAGGCGTTGCATCTTCGCGCTGGCTCCAGGTTATGATGTCCACTTGCTTGGCTACCATAAAGGCACTGTAGAATCCGAGACCAAAGTGCCCGATGATGGCGGTTTTGGCGTCCTCACCTTGATATTTATCGAGGAACTCGGTTGCACCTGAAAATGCGATTTGGTTGATGTATTTGTTGACCTCTTCCTCGGTCATCCCAATGCCTCGATCACGAATGGTCAGCGTCTTCGCCTCTTCATCCCGAATGATCTCGATGGCGGTGTTGCCCTCTACCGATGCGATTTCTCCAAGTTTCGCCAAGGTGTGGCGCTTCTGCGTTGCGTCCACAGCATTCGAGACCAATTCCCGAAGGAAAATTTCGTGATCGCTGTACAGGAATTTCTTGATAATTGGAAAGATGTTTTCCGTTTGAACGTTGATGTTTCCGGTTGCCATTTTTCGATTTGTTTTCCTTCCACGGGCAAAGTTTGCGCCACTTTGGATTCAGGAAGAGAATCCTGCCATTCTGACCCCTTGACCGCCACTTTGCGTCGGGATGGCAGAATGATTCAGAACCATCATGTAAATTGGGCTCACTGAAACTGCCAAAATTGTCAGCATGCCATTTCGTTCTTTATTAGCTCCACTTTTCATTCTGGTTTTATTCATTTCCGTTTGGAATGGCACCCAAGTGCTTAACGCTCAAACGGCTGATCCGGATTGGTCTATTTTGATGCAAGACCCTGAAATCTCTCCAGAAGAGGTCCGTGAAATTTTCAATGCTCATTGGGAAGGTCGAGAGCGCGTGAAAGGTTCGGGCTACAAACAAGTCGAACGCTGGCTGCACTTATCGGACGGGCGCACAGACAATGAGGGCTTCATGTTAGATGGCGCAGCCGCTTTGGATGCTCATCGAGACATCAATCAGTGGCGCGCTTCGGGAAGGTCGCTCGAAGGGAATTGGCAGGTTTGCGGTCCGACCCTGGACGACATCACCACACGCGATAACATTCGCGGGGTCGGTCGCATGAATGCTTTGGCTTTTCATCCCGAAGATCCCAACATCATTTTTGCAGGTGCTCCAGCTGGCGGGCTTTGGCGGTCTTATGACGGTGGACTCCATTGGGAAACCAATACCGATCAATTTCCCACACTCGGTGTGAGTTCCATTGCTTTTGCCGTTTCGAATCCATCCGTTGTTTACATCGGAACAGGAGACCGAGATGCATCGGACAGCCCGGGCATGGGGGTGATGAAATCGATTGACGGCGGCATGACTTGGGAATTCATCAACAGCGCGATCAGCGACAAGGTGGTCGGCGATTTGCTGGTTTATCCGAGCGACGAAAATCAAGTGGTCGCTGCGACGAGCAGCGGCATGTTCAAAACGACCGATGGTGGCTCGACGTGGTATCAAGTTTCGTCCAACACCCAGAATTACAAGGACTTGGCCGTTCATCCGACCAATCCCGATATCCTATATGGAACGGGCCAAGGCCGGTTTTGGAGAAGTGAGGATGCGGGTGAAAATTGGGAGTACATCAACGACGGCATCGTCCCAAGTACCCGTATGGTCATCGCCGTGACCCCCGCAGCACCAGAGAATGTGTATGTTCTATCAACAGGCACTTACGAATACCGTGCTTTTTACAAATCAGAAGATACAGGACTGAATTTCGTGGAAATGAGTGACAGCCCCAACATCATGGGCTGGAGTGCTTCGGGCGAAAGTGATGGAGGCCAAGCGTGGTATGATTTGGCGCTTGAAGCCGATCCTGTAGTTGTCGATCGCGTCTACGCCGGGGGGATCCGAATGAAGCGAACGGATGACGGTGGGGTGACGTGGTTGGACATCCAAGACAGCTACCTCCACGTGGACCAGCACGCCCTGGTCGCGAATCCGCATACCGATGAAATTTGGTTGGCGAATGACGGCGGTGTTTACCGTTATGAAAACAACACCCAGTGGCAGGACATGAGCTACGGCATCATCACGGGTGAAATTTATAAAATTGGTCAAAGTCCTTACGCTGGAAATCACGCGATGAATGGGTACCAAGACAACGGTACCTACCTTTTCAACGGAGTGCAATGGGAGCGAGGCAGCGGAGGAGATGGATTCGAGTGCATTTACGATCCCAATGATCCGAATTGGTTTTTTTCCAGTTCCCAGTACGGTCGCATTTACCGAACTGGCCCTGGGATCCAATCCCAAACCATTGTGGCAAACGGTGACCTAGGTATCACCGAAGGCGGCGCCTGGTCCACACCATTCACGGTCTCTAAGGAAGATTCTCAAACGATGTTCGTCGGCCTGCTCAACGTTTGGCGTTCAACCAACATCAAGCACGCTGTGCGTGACAGCATCGTTTGGGAAAAAATTTCCTCTGAGCTTGGTGGTTCAGACGCGAATACCATGCGCGTCGTCCACCGCGATCGCAATGATGAGAATCGGTTGTATGCGACGGAAGCCAGCCGCAAGCTGTTCCGATGTGATAACGCGCTCGCGGATGTCGATAGCGTCGTTTGGTATGACATGTCCGATAGCTTGCCGTTGAGTGCGCAACCGGTTTTGGCGATTGAAACGGTGCATGGCGAAGACAGTACGGTGTTCATCTCGTTCAATTATCGCGTCTGGAAGTCGATGGATTTAGGGGCGACTTGGGATGAGTTGGAAGGGGAACTGCCAGCATTGCCCATCAATACGTTGGTTTATGATACGACCGGTACAGGTGGGTTGTACGCCGGTATGGACATGGGGGTTTATTACTGGGACAATGCCGACAGTACTTGGCATGATTTCTCTGCAGGCTTGCCCATGGCGGTTCGGGTAACTGAATTGGAGTTGTTCCCCGGTGCTGGCCCCGATGAACCCAAGCGCCTGCGCGCGGGAACGTACGGCCGAGGGATGTGGGAATCGGATACGTATGGTGAGCCCGTAGGATTTCCGCCTTTGGCCTACTTGGAATCGGGCAACGGTGAAACCTCCATCTACGGCTCTGCGGCGGTTCAACTTGCCTTCCGTCGGAATTTGATGCCTGTAGAAATGGAAGGACTGACGTTGGATGATTTGGAAGTGTCGAATGCCACGCTCTCCAATTTGGTGGAGAATGCAGCGGGATATGCAGTGACCGTCACACCGGATGCTTTTGGCCCTGTGCTGATTTCTATACCCGCTGCTGCAGCCACGGAAGTAGGTGGCTTCGAACTGCCGAACCTTGGTTCGGACACCTTGCAATTGGTTTACCACCCGGTACCGGACGATTTCGGACCCTGGGGACCGGGAGGTGTAGGGGGACAAGAGGATATGGCGATTTGGTTACGTGCAGATCAAGGACTCTACGGAGCAGGTGGTGAGGAGGTCGGCATTGGGCAGTCCGTTTTCGAGTGGCGCGACGTGCTTTCTGGAAATTTCACGAGTGCGTACCAGGACGTGTCCGAAGCAACTCCATTGGCAACGGGTGACGGTTTGGATGGTTATCCAGCGCTCAAGTTTGACGGCGAAAACGATTGCATCATCGCCCCCGCAGTCGAGATGAACCGCAACATCAGCGCGTTCAGCGTGGTGAAAGGGGCTGAAAGCGCCTGGAACGATCACGGGTGGATTGCAAGTGCACGACACGACAACGGTTTTATTTTGCATCCATGGAAGGACCAGAGTTCTTACCAATCCGTAGTGATCGATGATGAAGGCAATTATGCGCAAGCGACGCCGCTTTGGATTGTCGACGCATCATTGCCTCAGTTCTACGGTGTGATCTATGGACAATCCGATTGGGATCAGCAATTCTATACCATCGTCAACGATACCCGTTTGCCCTTCCCGGGTTCAAACATCGGTGCGCGCGACGAGTCCGATTTTGTGGAAGTCCGATACGGATGGGATTATGATGAACGCTTCGGTGAGGGATTCATTTCTGAACATTTCATTTACGGTCGCCGTCTATTTGAATCTCACCGAACCATTGTTTCCAACTATGTGGCAGCCCGTTACGGCATCAACCTGGGCAATGTGCAACATTATTTCCGAACACAGTATCCAGGTGATGTGGCTGGAATTGGAAAAGAAAGTGAGTGGGACGTGCACGCAGATGCCCAAGGGATTGGCGCTGTTCGGGTGAACAACCCTTCGGACTTGGAGGATGGTGAATACCTCTTTTGGGGGCACGACGAAGGAGCGTTGGAAGTGGTCACGGCATATCCGTTTCAATCGCAGCGACTCGAACGGGTATGGGCATGCGAAGAAGTCGGTGACGTCGGCACGGTCCAATTTCGTATCAAAGATGCCGGGGCAGCGGAATTGTTTGCGTCGGGTTCGATCGGTTTGATCGTGGCTTCAGGCGACGAGTTCAGCATTTTCGAACAGCCGTCCTTCTACCCCTTGCAAAATCAAGGTGAGTACTGGTCCACGGAAGTCAACCTGCCTGAGCACGGCGTGTTCACCATTGGATTTGAACCGGTGATGCGTGTTGAAGAGTCGGTGCTCGAAGCAGGGTGGAAGCTCTACCCGAATCCTGCAACCGAAACCGTGGTTGTCGAGTCGCGCTACTTGGATTTGACAGGAAGTCAATGCCGCATATTGGATTTGGCCGGTCGCGAACTCCATCAATGGATCTGGCGAACGGGCCAACGCAACGAAGTCTCCGTGGCCGACTGGCCAAACGGGTTGTATCTGATTGAAATTTGGAAAGAAGGCCAACGGCAATCGCTGACCTTCGTTAAGCAGTGATTCAGTTCACCATCAGACGTTCAACAGCCACATTGCCGTTTGCTTGAATCGAGCGCACGGTGTAATGACCGGGTGACCAATTTTGCACGTTCCGCTGCATCCGTTGCAACGGAGCCATGTACATCTGGTCTACCACGTTGCCCAAGGCATCGAAAATGGTGATTTCCGACGGGGAAGCTGAGGTGTTTTCAATCCAAAGCGATTCTGAACTTGGGTTAGGGTAAATCGAAAGCATGGCCTCGGTTATCGCAGTTTCAGAGACCGATACGGGAGGGCCAAATCGATAAACCGTGCCATCAGATGGGATGCCGTCTAGCATGACATCGTTGTAGTAAAACGCATAAAAATCATCTGTGAGGTACCAATTGGGGTCCGCTGGATTTCCGCTTGCCGTGTAAAACAAGCCGTCATAATAATCGTAATCAAAATTGAGGATGATTCCGGATGTCAAGAAATCGAAACCGGTCAGGTCCTCAGGAAAGGTATTCGGACCGAAACGGTATTCAATCGTATTTTCTCCTTCGTATAGCCAAACCTGGAAATTTAAACGCAATTCCGTGCTTCCATAGGAAACCTCTTCATACAAGCCCACGTTGTTCCACTCGATTTTTAAGATGCGTTCTGGCTCCACGCCCGAGACTTCGTAGTGTATTAGGCTGAATTCTTCTGCCTCCACAGCGCCAACATCCATAACGTCCAGGCTAATCGGCCAAAGAATATTCAACAAACCAGATTCGGTCATGCCCATAAGCATTTCCCCAGTTCCAGTGAGGAGGAGATTGGTTGCGGGTTCCCCTTCGCCGATGGTCACTTCAAATGGCAATGGGATCATCACCTCGGGATCATCCCAACCGATTTCGATTTCCAATGATGTGGGTTCAGTCAAATCTGCGTAAGGTTCATCCAATATGGTGGCTACGTAGGGAAATTGTGCCGAAAGGCCGGCGGAAGCGATTAAACTGATCGCAAGTATTTGGATTCGAGTCATGGAATTAGAAATTGGGTCGAAGGAGGGATTTGGCATAAAAGTCATCGATGACCTTGACGACTTCTTCCGGAGTATTCACGACATGAAATAAATTGGGATCTCCGACACTGATGGTTTTGTATTGGTCCGCCAGCGTAGTTTTCATCCAATCCACCAAGCCTGACCAAAATTTAGAGTCGTACAAAATGATGGGAACCGGCTCGACTTTGGCGGTTTGCACAAGCGTCAAGGCCTCGAACAATTCATCCAACGTTCCAAATCCCCCAGGCATCACTACAAATCCTTGGGAGTATTTGACAAACATCACCTTGCGAACGAAGAAGTAGTCGAAGTCGATGCTTTTATCGGCGTCAATGTACGGGTTGTTGTGTTGTTCGAATGGCAATTCAATGTTCAGACCTACAGAGGTGCCGCCCACATCGTGAGCGCCGCGGTTTCCCGCCTCCATGACGCCTGGGCCGCCACCTGTGATGACACCATATCCTCTTTCACTCAGCTGCTTGGCTACCTCTCGTGCTTCATTGTATACGGGAGAATGTTCCGCCATCCGCGCAGAGCCGTATATGCTGATACACGGGCCAATGCGCTGCAAGGTTTCAAAGCCTTGAACGAATTCACCCATGATTTTGAAAATGGACCAACTGTCGTTGGTCTTGATTTCATTCCAATCGCGCTGCTTAAATCCTTTCTTCATGTTTCCTTTTTACGTGCCTAAAATATCACGTAAAAAGGGTCCAGTCGCGCTGTTTTCAGAAATTGATAAAGATTCGGGTGTTCCTTCCGCCACAATTTGACCGCCGCGGTCTCCTCCCTCAGGCCCCATATCGATGATGTAATCCGCAACTTTTAAAACGTCGAGATTGTGCTCAATCACCAAGACGGTATTGCCGTGATCAACGAGCCGCTGGAGCACATTGATGAGCATCTCGATGTCTTGAAAGTGGAGGCCAGTTGTGGGCTCATCGAGCAAGTAAAATGTTTGTCCTGTGCTGACTCGGGCCAACTCGGTGGCCAATTTGACTCGCTGCGCTTCGCCTCCAGAGAGGGTGGTGGATTGCTGTCCCAAGGTTATGTATCCCAACCCCACGTCTTGCAAGGTCTTCGTAATGCGTTTGAGTTTTGGAAAGGCATCGAAAAATTCCACGGCTTCATCAACCGTCATCTGTAGCACATCGGCAATGGACTTTCCGCGGTACCTGACTTCAAGCGTTTCGCGGTTGTAGCGCTTGCCTTTGCACGTTTCACATTCCACATGAACGTCGGGTAAGAAATTCATTTCAATGGTGCGAACCCCCGCGCCTTTGCAATCCTCGCATCGCCCGCCGGTAACGTTGAAACTGAAACGTCCCGGTTTGTAACCACGGATCGCCGCCTCAGGCAATTTGGTGAAAAGGCTTCGGATTTCATTGAAGATGCCGGTGTACGTAGCGGGATTTGATCGCGGGGTACGGCCGATGGGGCTTTGGTTGATGGCAATCACTTTGTCCAAATGCTCCAAACCGCTGATTGCATCATAGGGCAGGGGAGATTGGGTTTCTTCGTAGTAGTGATTGTGAAGGGCAGGGTACAAGGTTTGATTGATCAAACTGCTTTTGCCGCTGCCGCTGATTCCGCTAACGCAGGTGAAACTCCCAAGCGGAATGGTCAGATCAACCTGTTTCAAATTATGCCCTGTCGCGCCTTTGAGTTTCAGTTTTTTGCTCCGTCCGAGCTTTCGTCGGGTAGGAATTGAAATGCTGCGCTTGCCGGTCAAAAATTGGGCTGTGGTACTTTCTGCGTCGAGGTGGCTTGTTGGCGGTCCCTGAGCGACCACAAAACCACCGTGCACACCAGCTCCGGGTCCGATGTCGATCAGGTGGTCAGATTGCATCATCATCTCCTCATCGTGTTCGATGACCAGAACGGAATTTCCAGCATCACGCAGTGCCTTTAAACTGCTGATGAGTCTTTCGTTGTCTCGCTGATGAAGCCCGATACTCGGCTCGTCCAAGATGTACAGGACTTCAGTAAGCCGACTTCCGATTTGGGTGGCCAATCGAATGCGTTGGGCTTCACCGCCGGACAATGTTCGTGATGACCGATCAAGGGCGAGATAATCCAACCCAACATCCACCAAAAAACCGAGGCGCGCCTTGATTTCTTTCAGCGGTTCACGCAAAATGATCTTCTGTTTTTCTGAAAGTTTCTCATCGAGGGTCTCGAACCAAGACGCCAAGCTGTGCAGGTCCATTTTTCCCAACTCAGCGATGTTTTTTCCGCCCAAGTGGAATTGCAAACTGATGGGCTTGAGCCGTTTGCCGTCGCACGCTGGACAGGCCTTTTTCTTCATGAAATTGCGCGCCCAGCGACGCAACGGTATCGAGCTACTTCTTTCAGCGGCCGACTCAATGGTGGCAATCACGCCTTCCCAAGAAACGTGGCGACCTGCCGTTCCAGCTTTGCCCGGAATCCAAACAGGTTCTTTTGCTCCATATAGGATTTCACTCAGCACTTCCGGGGCGAGGGATTCTACGGGGGTCTTCAGCGTATCGCCAGATGCAGCGAGCAAAGCCTCCACGATTTGCATGGTGCGATTGCCCTTAATCTCACCCAGCGGTGCAATGCCTCCCTTCGCAATGCTCTTCGTGGCGTCGGGAACGATGAGTTCCACTTCGGCTTCGGCCACTTCACCGAGCCCGTTGCATTGAGCGCAAGCTCCGTATGGCGAATTGAATGAGAACAAATTGGGTTCCGGATCAGGGTAAGCATCTCCTGTGGTAGGGCACATCAGATTTCGGCTGAAGTGTCGGAGGTTGACTTCTCCATGCACCAAAAGCCCCATATTGCCTTTGCCGAGATTCAATGCGGTTTTGATGGAACGCAACATGCGCTCTTCATCGTCCAATCGCACTTCCAATCGATCAACGACCACTTCGATGTCATGCACCTTGTAGCGATCGAGTTTCATGCCGCTTTCGAGTTCGACGAGTACACCGTCGATACGGGCGCGCACGTAACCCTGTTTCATGACGGACTCGAATAACTCGCGGTAATGTCCCTTCCTTCCTTTAACCAAAGGAGCAAGAAACAGCACGCGTTGGCCATGGTAGTCAGCGAGGACACGCTCAAGGATTTGCTCGTCTGTAAAACGAATCATGGGCTCGCCCGTCTTGAGGCTGAATGCATCTGAGGCTCTTGCATAAACCAAGCGCAAAAAATCGTGCACCTCCGTGATGGTACCCACGGTCGAACGGGGGTTTTTCGAAATCGTTTTTTGCTCGATGCTGATGACCGGGCTCAGCCCCGTGATTTGGTCCACTTTGGGTCGTTCCAAACCACCAAGGAACTGGCGTGCGTAGGCAGAAAAAGTTTCGAGATACCTGCGTTGTCCTTCGGCATAAAGCGTGTCGAACGCTAAACTCGATTTCCCGCTGCCGCTTACGCCGGTGATGACCACAAGTTGATTTCGTGGAATCGAAAGGGAGATGTTTTTCAGGTTGTGCTCACGTGCCCCTTCAATTTGAATCAAAGCATCTTCGGATGCCTTTGTTCTGGAGGCTGTTGATGTGGCGCACATGGATACCCAACAATTGAGAAGTGACGGTGTTCAAGCTAATGAAACTCAGGAATTGGCCAGCTTTTTAATTCGAAAGCCAATGGCTGCAACGGCCAACGTCATCAGCGGGCTCACCCAATTGAAGATACAGTAAGGCAGATAAGCCCAAGTGGCGACACCGAGGATTCCACTTTGGGCAACGCCACATGTATTCCACGGAATCAAAACGCTCGTGACCGTTCCTGAATCTTCAAGCGTGCGGCTCAGATTTTCGGGAGCGAGGCCTCGTTCCGCGTAAGCGTCTTTCAACATATTCCCTGGAACCACGATGGCCAAATATTGATCCGAAGCAAGGATGTTGAAAGCAAGGCAAGTTCCTACGGTGCGTGACACCAAACCAAACGTAGATTGCACCCCCGCTAAAATGGCTCGTGTGATGCGCTCCAACATGCCCGTTGCCTGCATCGCTGCGCCGAACACCATCGCACAGAGGATTAACCATACCGTATTGAGCATACCCGCCATGCCTCCCGATTCGAGCAAATCATTGGCCATGGCATTGCTCGTGGTGACAGAACTGTCGAGCGCCATGGCTTGCATGCTCGCTTTGAAAGCAGCCATACCGTATCCATCGTTTTCGGTCATACCCGCTACACTGCGGATGATATCGGGTTGCCAAATGATGGCTGTGAGGGCTCCGAGCAACGTGCCTATCATGAGCGCAGCGGCGGCTGGAACTTTTTTAGCAATGAGGAAAATGACCACAACGGGAGCAATGAATAAGCCCCAGTGGATATCGAAAGCAGCAAATACAGCGGTGCCAAAATCTGCCGCGAAATCGCCCTGAATGCCTTCCGCTGCAGCTCCACCTCCAAATCCGACCAACAAAAACACCACCAACGCAACGGTCAAACTCGGCACTGTGGTGTACGTCATGTACCGAATGTGGTTGAACAAATCCGTTCCACCCACGGCGGCTGCGATGTTCGTGGTGTCGCTCAGCGGCGACATCTTATCACCAAAGTACGCCCCTGAAATGATGGCGCCAGCGATCCAGCCTTCGCTGAGTCCGAGGGCCGAACCAATGCCCACCAAAGCGATGCCCACAGTCCCCACCGTTCCCCAAGAACTTCCCGTTGCAAGGGAAAGCAACCCGCAGATGATACAAGCCGCAAATAAGAAGATGCCTGGCTCAAGGATTTGCAATCCGTAGTGAATGAAAGCGGGTATGATGCCCGCGATGAGCCACGTACCAGATAGCGCACCGATCATGAGCAGAATCAAAATGGCCTCCGTTGTTTGAGAAACAGAGTGAGCAATCGCTTCACTGATGGCCTTCCATTCGGTGCCGCGAGCCATGCCAATTCCACCTGCGACCAACGCAGCCAACAGCATGGCGATTTGATTGGCTCCATACGAGCTGTCTTCACCAAATGCCACCACATCAGCCGCCAACAGCCCAATCAATACCCCTACGGGAATCAATGAAATCCAGAGGCTTGGAAGGTGGGACAGGGAGCGCGGATTCATCACGCGTTGGCTTTGATGTCTTCTTCTGAAGCCTCTCCAGCAGGATTCAAAGCCGTTTTTTCCACACGGATTTTGGCTCCGTCTACTTGAATCAATACGGTGCGTTCATTCATGTCCACCACCTTGCCGTGAATGCCTCCAATGGTCACAACTTTGTCTCCTTTTTTGAGGCTGTCTCGGAATGTTTTAGCTTCTTTCTGCTTTTTGACTTGCGGACGGATCATGAAGAGGTACATGATGACAAACATGCCGCCGATGAGTAAGAAAAAACTCAAACCGCCTTCGCCGGCAGCAGGGCTCTGCAACATGATGTGGGAGAGAGTAGATCGCATAATGACTCTGGTTAAATTATTTAGGGCCAATGACTTCAGCCTCCAACGTTAAGGTAGTCGTTGAAGGGATTGCATTGGTTACTACAAAGATTTCTTTTCGATTGGAACCCACGCGCCCTCGGCTGTCAAAACGCACTTTTATGGTGCCTTTTTCTCCCGGGCTTAGAGGAGATCGCGTCCAACTTTCGGCCAAAGTGCAGCCGCACGATGTGCTCACATCTGTGATGAGCAAGGGAGCTTGTCCCGTATTGGCGAAATGAAAGGTGTGTTCAACCTGACTGCCTTCTGTGATGATTCCTAACGTGGCTGATGGCTCGGTGAAGATCACCTCGGGATAAGCTGCATCCTGCTGCCCTGCTGCACTGGCCGTGGCTGGGATGTGAATGAGGTCAGTGGAAATTTCGTTGTTCGCGTTCCAATCACATCCTGACGGGATAACTGCCAACATTCCAAATACGATGAACCATAAATGCCTCATCATTCAATCAATCCCCGACCCGTTTTTTTGATGAGTCCATCGGCTTTCAGTTTGTTGAACAACTCATCCAAAATTCCGTTGATGAAACCGTGGCTTTTGGGTGTGCTGTAATATTTCGAAAGCTCGATGTATTCGTTGAGGGTCACTTTCAATGGTATGGATGGGAATTGTCGGGCTTCAGCAAGCGCCATCTTCATCAGAATCCGGTCCATAATCGCGATGCGTTCCAACTCCCAGTTAGCTGCGGCTTTTGTGACGAAACCTTCATTTTCGGTTGCCTGAGCCAATGTTTGCGTAAACAAGTCTTCGAAAAATTGACGGTCGTCATCGTCTTGGCGCCAAAGCGGCAGCAATTCGACGTCCTCATCTTCTTCCCGAATGGTCTTGATGGTTTTGATTGCCATCGACGCGGCTAAATCTAGGTCGTCATTCCAAAAAATACTGAGCTCTTCCAAATTGTCTTGAAAGAGCTCCATGTTGATCATATGCTTCCGGAACATGCGAATCAAACACTCGCGGTCATGACGGAAACCGCGTTCTTCGCTCGCCATGTATTCTTGATACTCTTCATGTTCGATTAAACCGCGAAAAATCTTGCGAAGCATTTCTTGATGATCGCCCCAGCCGATGCCCATTTCTGCGCTTGCTTTGACGAGGTTCTTGCTATTGGCCAACGTTCGCAAAGGTCGATTGGTGACAAATTTGGTATTTGGATGCAAATCCTCTGGAGAGGGAAGCTGCTTCTTCCTACCTGCTTCAATTCGCTCGATGGCGAAGGATTGCATGCTCCCAATCATCATTAAAAGCAACACGTACAATTCATGCATTTTCTGAATCGAGTGATCCAGCGCATTTTTTGTTTTGACCACGTCACGCTCTTCGTCTTGATAGAACGCATAGAGCACGTGTAAAATTTTGATTCGGAGGTGGCGTCTGTTCAACATGTGAGTACGATGCGACAAAACTACGGGCAACCGCGTTCGAATAAACCCTCCGTTTTCAAATGATTTGGCGATTTATCTTCAATTTTTCCACGAGCGATGCAGCGGGCAGACTTTCAATGGTCTATACCTTTGTCAAATGCATGGTTGTAGATACAGCGTAATCCTCGTCACATGGGCGCTAACACTTTTGGGTTGTCAACAGGAAATCGAAGTTGAGTTGCCAGAAGTGGAAAAGGTGTATGTAATCGAAGGTACGCTTTTCGAAGGGCAGGTGCCCTTGGTGTTTGTGGGCGAGTCATCCGGTTATTTCGATCCGGTAGATGCCAATTCTATTGGTCAGGCATTTTTGCCCGGAGCCACAGTTCAGGTTTCTGTAGGGGATGAAGTGAGAAATTTAGACGCGTTTTGCACGAGCGATTTGACGCCTGAAATGTTGGAGACGGCTTCGGCAATTTTGGGATTGCCTGAGGCCTTGATTGCCGAAATTGACGTCTGCGTGTATACCTCCTTTGACCCAACCTTTATCGGAGAGCCCGGCAATTTGTACGAACTCGATGTTACGATCGATGGCCACTCGATGCACGCGGAGACGCAGATGATTGAGTCCGTAGCGGTGGATTCGGCGTGGTTTCAAGTGCCTGGTACTTTAGATTCCCTTGGGCTGATGTACGGTCTGTTTACAGATCCGGATACGTTGGGAAATGCATATCGCTGGTTTGCAAAGCGAACAAACATCCGACCTGAGTGGGATCCGTTGGCTGGAGAAGTGAAGGATGCTGATTTTGTGGCGCCACTCGGCAGCGTTTTTGACGACGCGTTCTTCAATGGTTTGAGTTTTGAGTTCAGCACTTTCCGCGGAATCGCTGCTGGAAGCACGGCTTGGGATGACGACTTTTCAACGAGTCCAGAGGCTGGATACTTCAAGTCGGGTGATACGGTAGTTGTGCGCATGTGCGCAATTGACTACCCAGTGTTCGAGTCGATTCGCAGCTACGAAAACCTCATTTTAAGCCAAGGCAGCCCATTCGCCCCGCCAGCCAATATGCTGACCAATGTCGATGGTGGCATTGGATTGTGGGCAGCGTACGGTGTTTGGCAAGACACCGTAATTTGCCCGTGATTCATTGAACCATTAGAATCGAACTTACCATGATTCAAAAACACATTGTCTTAATCATCTCCTTATCCATGATGCAGTGGGCATGGGGTCAAGTGAATTCAAATGGATGGCCCATCACGGACGTTGCGGTTTACCGTACAGGAGCCAAAATCGAACGTCAAGGCCAAGTAGCACTGGGCTCCGATGGCTTGTCAACCGTGACCATCAACGGCTTGGCGAAGGATGTCAATTTGGACATGCTTCAAGTGAGTTTGGCCTCAGGATGGTCGCTGGTCGGGCGTGGGTTCTCGGTGGTTCCTATTGCGGAGCGGGTTCAAGAATCTGCTGAGGAGAGCGCCCGGATTTTGGAAGAAAAGGAGGCCAATCGACAAACGTATGATTTGCGTCGTGCCCTGTTGGCCGCTTACGAAGAAGAGCTGGCCATGATTCAGGCCAATCGATCCGTTGGAGGAAATGAGCTGCTGTTGGTCGAGGATCTTCAGGATCATGCGGATTTTTGGCGAAATCGGGTGAAAGAACTGCAGTATTTGATGCTCGAGTTGCGCATGGAAATGAAGTCCTTGGATTATGAATTGGCTGCATTAGAATCGGCATTACTCGACTGGCAACGCAGCGCTCAAGCCACCACAGGCCAATTGACGTTGCGTTTTTCTGGCCCTCCAGGCATCAAAGAGCAAGTGACCCTGAGCTACATGGTATTGGGCGCTCAATGGAGTGCTGTTTACGATGCAGAAGTCGCCGATGATGGGTCGGTGAAAATGAATCGCTACGCGTCTGTGGAGCAGCGGACCGGCAATGACTGGCTGGGTGTGCCGGTGTCCTTTTTGGTGGGCAACCCCATGAATGCCATTGCTCCGCCTACGCCGCAACCGAAACGCTTGTCGCTTGGAAGCCATGCTGGCGTCGGTAGCTACAGATATGAATGGAGTGCCGCAAATGATCAAATGGACGATTTTGAGGACATGCCGGAGCATGCATCGGCAGCCCTTGCCATGAACTCGCCCCTGCAGCGCTATGAATTCCAACCCGCCTCCGTCATT